>Ga0068856_100000089_pt1 | contig 85631 bp, 68 predicted proteins | sample KBSCornC62_FD_66595 | JGI IMG/M metagenome (GOLD analysis project Ga0068856, IMG submission 66595) | Corn rhizosphere microbial communities from Kellogg Biological Station, Michigan, USA - KBS Corn C6-2 | ecosystem: Host-associated > Plants > Roots > Rhizosphere > Soil ...
TTGGGCAGGTTCATTTTGTAGTTTCCGATGGCAATGCAGAGAGCTGTGATCTGATTTGGGCATAAAGTTCCCCAGTCCACTCTGGCAATTTGGCCTGCTTTGGAACTTGTTTCCCCAACCGAAAGTCCACAGGTGAAATGATCACGGTCATGTTGGTTAATCCAACGTCAGCCGCCAGGACAAATAAATCCTCCGCCGGCTCATCGCCCATCGCCAGACAGCCGACCGACACAGAACTACCGTGAATCATGATGTCGCCGCCGAGTTGTGTGCGTCCCTCCTTCACGGCTTGCGCACGGTCAAAGGCATTCGGATAACCAATCCGCAAAGCCACATGGAAGCGACTGTTCGGATTGAGCGATTCCACTGAATAAACACCTTCGGGCACCTGACCGTCACCTTCACGCAACTTTGGCCCCGGATAGGGACTGGCGGCTAAAATAGGATAAGTCCGGATCCAGCGGTTGCTTCCCGTTTTGTCGGCAGCATAAACCTGAAGGACTTGTTCAGATTTCAAACCAACCAGCTTCACCTCACTTGGAGGATATGGAACTTGTGCCTTATCAAAAAATGGACGCCATCTTTCACGCGCAGATCCGCCAAACTGATCAAGTCGTTCCGCCACCGTTTTACTCTTGGTGAACTTCATTGCCAACGGCGAAATTGCCGCCCAAAGATATGGCTTGAAGCAATACGCCAGCAACACCAGCGCCAGCAAACCGAACAAAATGTATAACCGTTTCATGATTGTTTCAGGCCGTCATCAGCGAGCAACCACGCGGCTCGGCCAGTTGCGCGCGGCCAATCAGTTCAAAGCCGTCGCCCCGGCGAACGCCCAAATCTTCCGTCTGAATCGCGGCGACGGAAAAGACATTCGCCAGATCGAAAATGCGGATGAGTCCGGTTTCGCCATCGGCCACTTCGCGACCGGTTTCCGGCGAAATGATTTGCACACGCACCCACGGGGGGAAGCGGAAAATCCGGGGATGGAGAACAGAAGATGGAAGATGGCTTTCGCTGTCGTAAGCTTGGGAACTCAATTCGCTCATGCCGTATTCGCAGAGGATGTTTTCGCGCAGGATGCCAAACCGTTCGGTGATGAACGCGTGAAGTTCCGCTTTTGGCATGGAGCGGGAACGGTTCTTGTAGCCGCCAGTTTCCATAAGGCGCGAACCGGAGGGAAGCTGAAGGCGAAGATTTTTCTCTGCCAGAAAATCCAGCAGATGCACGAAGGAAAACGCGGTGCCGAGCAGGAGCAAGGGGCTGGGGTCTGGAGTCTGGGGTCTGGGGGAAAGTGCGGCCTGCACCGCATCAAAATCCAGCGTCCAGGCGCCGTCATCCACCAGCTTGCCGAGGAAAGACGACTCTTCGGCACCGAGCTTTTGTCGGACGACTTCAAACATATGGACGAGCGAGGAATGCGGCACCGACTCCGGCGGCGGCGTGAGGAAAAGCGGAGCGCAGACGGCTCGTCCGTATGTTCCTTCTTCATAACTCGCGGACGAGCCGTCCGCGCTCCGCAAAACATTCCGCTCAAACCACGCCCATAGCGACGCCTCATAAACCGCCAGCGATTCGCCACAATGAAAATGGCGGCTGGGCTTTTGCTCCGTCGTGCCGCTGGAATGGAAAACGGCGGTGCGATCTTCCGACGGAATGCTCGTCAGTTCCAGTTCCTTGAACGCAGCGGTCGGCACGGCGGGAATTTGCGTCCAATGCTGCACAAACTGGGGCGTGAGTTGGCGCGCCTCACAGATTTTGCGATAGGCGGAATTGTGCTTGAATTGCAGCGCGAAAAGCTCAAGAGCAAGTTCGGAGAATTGTTGATTGCCGATTGCCAATTGCCGATTGGCAATCAATTCACGCAAACGCGCGGCGAAGCTGGAAAGTTCTGGATTCATGCGGTGTTTGTTTGCCGGCTGGTTTTCCGCGACAGCCGATGGACATTCTAGCCAAGATTGACATTGCTGCAAGTTGAGTTTTATGAGTTGATTTTGCCGGACTACGCATGCAAACACCGCGCCGCAGATTTTGGGTTGGCCTTTGGCTTCTGACCGCCTGTTTGCTCATTTTCCCAATCAACAACCTGCCAATTCGTGTCGGAACCATCCTTCTGACTTTGGCGACTTACGCGTCGCTCATTTATCATTTTCACCGACGCAAACCGATGCTTTTTGGATTGCTTTCACTTGGGATTTTAATCGCGGGATTTCTGGTATTTCCCGGCCGCAATCCCGACCCAAAAAATCTTTGCAACGCTTACCTGCGCTCATTGCAAACATACGAAGGCACTCGATACATCTGGGGCGGGGAAAACAAACTAGGCATAGACTGCTCCGGCTTGGTTCGGGCCGGACTCATCAAGGCAAATGTTGAACAAGGCGTGTTCACTCTAAATCCCGAACCGGTTCGATTCGGCCTGTCGCTCTGGTGGCACGACTGTTCAGCCAAAGCCTTGGGCGAGGAGTATCGCGGATTGACGCGGCGAATCACATCGTCGCCAAGCATCAACCTGCTGGATAATTCTCAAATTCAGCCCGGAGACATTGCCGTCACAACCAGTGGAGTGCATGTCCTTGCCTTCCTGGGAAACGACGAATGGATCGAAGCTGACCCGGACTTGAAAAAGGTTGTCATTGTTAAAACCCCTTCAAAGGACAACCCGTGGTTCGCTGAGCCGGTTCAAATCATGCGTTGGACTGAACTGGAATCGAAGTAAGGCAGCATTGCCATTACTGCGTTTGTTCGCCAAACTACGCGCTCAATAATGAGCAAACGGTTTTACATCACCACGGCGATTGATTACGTGAACGGCCAGCCGCATCTCGGCCATGCCTACGAGAAAATCATCGCCGACGTCATCGCCCGCGCGCGACGCAGCCTGGGGCAGGAAGTCTTTTTTCTGACCGGCCTCGACGAACACGGCCAGAAGGTTCAGCAGGCGGCGCAGGCGGAGAAGAAAAATCCACAGGAATATTGCGACACGCTCGCGGCGGACTGGCAGGCGTTCGCCAAAAAACTAGAGCTGACGAATGACGATTTCGTCCGCACCACGCAGCCCCGTCACAAGGAATTCGTGCAGGCGACGCTGGCGAAACTGAATGACGCCGGGCATTTCTACAAGGCGAGCTACACCGGTTTTTATTCCACGAAGGAGGAGACGTTTCTCACGGAGAAGGATCGTCTGCCCGACGGCAAGTTCGACGCGAGCTACGGCGAGGTCGTCGAACTCAAGGAAGATAATTATTACTTCAAGCTCGGCGCGCACCAGCAATGGCTCATTGATTATATCGAGGCAAATCCCGATTTCATCGCGCCCAGCTATCGCCGCAACGAAGTCCTTGGCTTCCTCAAAAACAACACGCTCGAAGACCTGTGCATCTCACGTCCGGTGGCGCGGTTGAACTGGGGCATTCCCCTGCCCTTCGACCCAGAGTTCGTCACTTACGTCTGGTTCGACGCACTCGTGAATTACACCAGCATCGCGCACGCGCACAAAGCGCTGGAGCTTTGGCCGGCGGACATTCATGTCATCGGCAAAGACATCGTGAAATTTCACGCGGTCTATTGGCCGATCATGCTCAAGGCAATGGGCCTGCCGTTGCCGAAACAAATTCTCGTTCACGGCTGGTGGCAGAAAGACGGCGCGAAGATCAGTAAGAGCACCGGCAACGTCGTTGACCCGATTGCGGTCATCAACGAATGGGGCTTGGATGCCTTCCGCTTCTACGTCCTGCGTGAACTCGACATCGGCCCGGACGGTAACTGGACTGACGCCGGTTTCCGCTCGCGCTATCAGGCCGAACTCGGCAACGGCCTCGGCAATCTCGTGAACCGTTCGCTCTCGATGCTGAAGCGTTATCGCAACGGCGTTGTGCCCGCGCGTTCCAACGAACTGGCGGCGGATGCAGACAAGGCGGCGGATGAAACGCGCGCTTTGTTCAAACAAAGCCAGCTTCAGGCCGCACTCCAAAGCATCTGGACCCTGGTCAACCGCGCCAACAAATACGTGGATGAAACCGCGCCCTTCAAGCTGGCGAAAGATCCGGCGCAGGCGCAGCGGTTGGATGAAGTGCTCTACAATCTAGCCGAGTCGTGTCGCGTGCTGGCAGTGTTGCTTAATCCGTTTTTGCCGGGAACTTCGGCGAAGATTTACGCACAGCTCGGCTTGCCAGGCGCACCAGACAAGCTTGCAGATACGACTTGGGGTGGCTTGCAGGCCGGCCACACGATTGGCGAACCGGCTCCGTTGTTTCCGCGCAAAGACGAGCCGAAGAAGTAACTCCTTGCGGAGGGCCATCAACGAAGCATTAATCCGCCCGCTCGCAGTTCAGTGACCCACGGAGCGAAGGTTTTATCGGCGAATGGTCGGTTTTACGCTTTGCCTTTAGAAGTTTGGGCTCGCGCGAGCCGGTGTTTTGCTCCCAAACCTCCGTTAAATCCCGCTTAATCGCGCCTTAAACCCTCGGCGGCGAAATATTGGACTACCCAACGCCGCTTCCCCCGCCGGCGGGGGTGCTTCCGAAGCACCCCCCACCGGTGCAAAACTCCTTGTTTTGCAAGATTTTACTGAATTACCAACTCATTTTGGCGCCGTAGCCGCTGGCATGGCCGGCGTAGCGCCGCTGCCGGGGAACCGGTCTTTCAGATCGTCATAAACCGGTTGCGCCCCACTGATGCCTCGCTTGGCCGCCTGCCGAACATTCTGGTAAAACGCCAGTTCCGCCATGTAGATTTCGTGCCCCACCAACGTCACCGTGTCATCCACCGACTGCGTGAGCGCGTCCAGTTCCCGCACTACCTCCGCCAGCGGCGACCGCAGTGCGCGATCCTTGGCCAGCTCGTCTACCTCCACAAAGCCCGGCACCAGCTTGGGATTGGCCGCCATGTAACCCGCGCACTTCTCGTCAAATCCCAGCGTCTTCTCGCCCAGCTTGGGCAACGTCTGGCGTTCATCCGGCGTGAGATTCACCAGAAACGGAAGCAACGTGCGGATTTCGGTGATTTTTTGGAGAATGGCCGTCTTGTCGGCGTCGGACAGGGCGGCGGAGATACGATTACCGTCAGGCATAATGATTTTGTGTTAAGGGTTAATGTTTTGATAAAACCGTCACCCCATACACGGACGCCGAACGCCAAAACCGACAAACTTTTTGAAATTATTTTTAGATGCGGATAGACACAGATGAAACACGGAAGGAAGTTTATCGCACACGCTCAACCACAAGCATTTTAATCGGTGCATTGGTTGGGATTATTTCCAACCCAAATTGATCCTTGAGCGCAGAGCAACATGACAGGAAGTTTTCTTCATTCAAAGCGTCTATGGTTTTGGATTTGTCTTCTCTCCATTGCCAGTCAAACTTGTAGTCATAAAACCCCGCCACGCCTGTCTGGTCGATAATTGGATTCGTTCGAGAAAAATAAATCTGCAATGTCTCACACAACTGATTCATGTTCCTGCTCGCCATGAAGCCCAAACCGACTTTTGATGACTCTTTGTAAGAATAACTGGGAGTCAATTTTGCTCCGCCTGACGAGACTTTGAGTGCATACCAATTGGTTGTGATGTTCTCGTAATGAGCCGTATAGCCAAACTTTTTACGTATCAATTCTTGGAAGCGAGCATGGGGCTGGTTTGTTACCGTTACAATGAAGTCGTAACGGGTTGTCGGCATATTATCCGGAAAAATCACCAAGTATTCATTTGTCAATGAATCTGAATAGGCAGAACGAATGACGTATTCCAAAGTTTGGTTTCGGCCAATCAACTTTGCCCCGATAAAAGCGCGGCCAAGATTAAAATTACCTCCAAAGTGGGTCTCTTGGATGAGTAACATCTCGGGAGCTTTTTTCAAATCATCAATATATTTCCTTGAGAGACCTAACTCCTGAAAATATTCGTCCACAGAAAGGACTGAAACACCTGTGAAGATGGTCACCAAGAGTAAAGCAAGCCCGACTATTTTTGCTTTTGTCCACGTCATTGCTTTCAAGGTTCCGTTGACGATTACGGTAATAGAAGTTGTCGCCGTCGCACCTTTTACTACGGCAATGGTTGTAATCGTTTTGCCGATTGCCGCTGGCGCGGCCTGCACGGAATTTTCCACCATGGCACTGGCGATCAAAGTTGCGGTCAAGGCGATGCCTTGCTTGGCAAAAAGTTTCCGCAGTTTTTCCAACGCGCGGGTCACGCGTTTTTGTGCGGCGTCTTCGGTCAGTTGCAATTGCGCGGCCACTTCCTGCCACGGGCGGTTTTCAAAATAACGCAGCACCACGGCGGCGCGGTCAGTTTCGCCCAGGGCCGCCATGGCGGCGTCCAGCACCGGGGCGAGTTGCTGCCAGGCCGCGAGCGTTTCGGCGGCCGCGGGCGACGTGGCATCGCCACCACTTTCGAGGTTGGATTGCATGTAGGCCTCCTGTTCGCGCGCCTGCCGGCGACGCTGTTGTTTCAAGGCGTCCGCCGCCGCGTAGAGGGCGGTGCGGTAAAGCCACGCGGGCAAGATGGTGGTTTGACTCAATTTGCCCGCTTTGCGGGCGAGGATGATGAAGACGGCATGCGTAATTTCCTCGGCCAAATGAGCGTCGTTGGTCTGCCGGAGCGCGGCGGAATAGACCAGCCCGATGTGCCGTTCCACCAGCGCGGTGAACGCCGCCTCGGATCGGGTGGCGGCAAATTCCCGAACCAACGCCATGTCGTCTTGTTGCATTTACCCATTACACTGACGCACCCGCCCAAAACCGACAAACTTTTTGAAATTGTTTTTCGACAACAAAAAAACCCGCTTGAAAAAGCGGGCTTTTGTTTTGAGACGGTTAAAACTTCAGATCTTTCCGAGCACTTCCTCGATGACCTGCTTGAAGTTGTTTTCGCCGGGCTTGACGATGCCAAACTCGCGCTTCGCATTGTCCACGGAATCGCTGGCGTGCGCAGCGTTGACCATGATGGTCGAACCGAATTCGCGACGGATGGATCCGGGTGGCGCTTTGGACGGATCAGTCGGTCCAAGCACGTCGCGAATTTTGTTCACGGCGCCGACGCCTTCGTAAACCAGCGCGATGCACTTCTCGGTGCCGGGCTTGGTCCAGTCGGCCTGCGGAATTTCGCCGGGCGCGTGGCCGGACATAAAGCGGACGATGTTGTCGAACTGCGAATCGCCCTGGATGGGGCCGAGGATTTCGCCGAGCGCCTTCTGGTCGGCATCGGAAATCTTGAAGCCGAATTCTTTTTCGAGAATTTCCTTGGCCTTCGCGCTGACGCCGTCTTTGAGCTTGGCGCGGAGGAATTCACGAACCGGGCCATAAAATTCCATGGCCTGCGCGGTGCTCATGCGGAGAACCTTCGCGCCGACGATGTAAAGGCCGGTGCGCGAGAAGAAATCAATGACGTTGCCGGGGCGGCCGGTGGCGAACTTGAAATTATCCGGCTTGATGAGAACGAGCGTGCGTTCGGGATTGTCGCCCGGCGCATAAACGTTGACGTTCTCAACGATCCCGCCATCGGCGTCAGAATAACGGCCCCAGAGCTTGAGCTTGCGCTCGGCTTCTTCGACGTTGGGCGCGGCGAGCACGGCGGGTTCGAAGTAACGGACATTGCCGTTGTCGTCCATGATCAGGTCGCTGTAGGTATCGCGAATGGTTTCGCCGCCACGGCGGTCAGGGCTCAAATTACCGACCACGGAACGAACCTTGCGCACCGCTTCATCACCGCGAAACAACAGCATCATCACGCGACGACGGCGGCCGGTCTTCGGATCGGGCGAAAGATTTTCGAGGACGTAATTCTTCAGCAGTTCCTGAATTTTCCGGTCCTGATTATCATGGGCCGAGACGATGGTCTCGGCGTATTCCTTCACGAGTTCGGCGCTGGGCGCGAACATCCGCAGGCCAACCAAGTCCAAGCCAGTGCGGGTGATGAGGCGGCTCAGGATGCCGCCGGTGCGGGATTTATAGAGCGAATAAGGGGTGACGATTACGTAAGCGAGCTGTTGCGACATAATTAAGCGGGCGGCGGAGTGGGAGTGGTGGGGGCGGCCGGAGCGGCCGGGGCGGCGGCGGATTTGCCGAGTATTTTGAACATGACCGTGCCACACGTCGGGCACTTGCCCTTGATGGCTTTACGGCCATTTTTCATCATTTCTTCAACGCCATTAGAAATTTCTTTCTTGGCCTTGCATTTGACGCAGTATCCTTCAGCCATAAATTTATTACCGTTCGCGCTTCATGCGTTTTACGGTGGCGGGAGAGTAGCGGCAAGCATAACGAAGGTCAATTCTAAAGGAAAACTGATTGATGTTAAAGGCCTTCAAACCGCCGTGCCGCAGGTGTTTCGGAAGAAATTCCCAACGCGTCAGGCGCTTTCGGCACTTCCGGACACAACCGATTGCAACCGGGCCAGCCGGTAAAAATGTCCCTCGCGCGCCAGCAACTCCGCGTGCGTCCCGTGCTCCACGATTTTTCCGCCGGACAAAACCACGATGCGGTGCGCGTGACGGATGGTGGAAAAACGATGCGCCACAATCAGCGTGGTGCGGCCCTGTGTCAGACGCACCAATGCCTCCTGCACCAGCCGTTCGGATTCTGTGTCGAGGGCGGACGTGGCTTCGTCGAGGATGACGAGACGCGGACTCCGCATCAGCGCGCGGGCGATGGCAAGACGCTGTCGCTGGCCGCCGGACAACCGGGTGCCACTTTCGCCTAGCGGCGTGTCCAGACCTTGCGGCAATGAACGGACGAACTCCGCGAGGTTGGCATCAGCCAGCGTTTTCCAGAGCGCCTCGTCGGAAATCTTCTCCAGCCCGTAAGTCACGTTCTCGCGCAGCGTGCCGTTGAACAGCAGCGTCGTCTGCGGCACGACGCCGATCTGGCGGCGATACGTCCGCAAATCCAGTTCACGCAAATCGTAGCCATCCAACTTCACACAGCCGGCCGTCGGCAAGCGAAAGCCAATGGCGAGATTGACCAGCGTGGATTTGCCCGCACCCGATTCGCCCACAAAGGCAATGGTTTCGCCTGCCTTGATCTGCAAGGAAATGTCCCGCAACGCCACTTCGCGTCCGCGCGGATAGCTGAAGCTGACATTTTTAAATTGGATTTCGCCGACAAGCGGATTCGGCGCGACGGGCTTGCCTTCGTTAATCTCGATGTGTTCCGCTTCCAGCACTTCGCCCAGCGAGCGAACGGCATCGGCACCTTGCGCGAGCGCAGGAAAGACGCTCAAGAATTGCTGCACCGCGCCGATGAGCATCCCGAAATACGTGTGATACATCACCGCGTCGCCCACCGTGATGCGATGATGCACTACGAGCCACGCGGAGAAAACAAGGCAAGCAAGCTGGAACAGCATGAAAGTGAACCACGAACTCGACGCAAAAAATTCCGTCAGCGTGTCCACCTGCAGGCCGCGTTCCCGGATCCGCTCGAAGACGCCGCGGACGTTGCGGGTCTCGATAGATTCAAGACCATGCGCCCGCGTGACCGGCAGCATCTGGAGCATCTCGCCGACGCGCGCGTTCATCTGCTCGGTCTCGACGCGCATGGCTTGGTATTGTTCCTTGAACCGGCGATCAAACAATTTCAGCAACGCCACGCCCGCCGGCACGGTGACGAGAAAATACAGCGCGAGCAGCGGCTGTTTCACCAGCGCGATGACAGTGACGTAGAGAATGACCAGCAAACCGTTCAAGCCCGTGTGCATCAGGTGCCGGCACAGCCCGTCAATCGCGTCCACGTCGCGCAGCAATTTGGTCTGGAGCGCGCTGGACTGCTTTTCCTCGTAGAACGTGATAGAAAGCTGCTGGAGCCGCTCGACGAGCGCGCTGCGCAGGTTGAACTGCATGTGCCGCAACGCGCCGCTCATCAGGCGGACGAAGGACGTGTGGACAAAGGGATTTTGCGCGAGCAGCAGCAGATAACCGGCGGCAATCCAGAGCACTTTGCGAAAAGCGCCCTCACCGCCCGTCGTCAGCGCGTCCACCATCATGCCAACCGCCAGCGGCATGAGCGACGCGGGCGTCTGCTTGATGATGTAAAGCGTGACCGCCGCCGCCACGCGGCCGCGCTGGTCTGAAAACAGGTTCCACACCGTGCGCCCCGGACGTTTGGAGTCGAAGCGTCCATCGAGCAGTTTTTCCCAGGCGGCGGTTGGCGGCAGGTTTGACACGGACGGGTTCAAGCTACAGAGGTTGGCCGGCGCAGACGATAAAGAAAAAAGGCGAGGCACGAGGCCTCGCCTTTGAAATTACGACACGAATTACTTGGCCGCTTTGGCCGCTTTGGGAGCCTTGACCACTTCGCGTTCCTTGACGAGCGTCGCACCCTTGCCGATGCGCTTGCGCAGGTAGGTGAGCTTGGCGCGGCGGACTTCGCCGTGGCGCTCGACTTCAATCTTGTCCACACGCGGGGAGTTGATCGGGAAAATGCGTTCCACGCCTTCGCCGTAGCTGATGCGGCGGACGGTGAAGGTCTCGTTCAAGCCGCCTCCGCGCTTGCCGATGACGACGCCCGCGAAAATCTGGATGCGTTCCTTGTCGCCTTCGACGACCTTGGTGTGCACGCGGACGCTGTCGCCCACGTTAAACTTCGCGTCGTCTTTGCGAAACTGTTCCGAATGAATTTTGTTCAACAATGCCTGGTTCATAATTTTCTAAAGTAAATCTGGTCTCTGTTTCTGCGTTCTCAACTTTGCCTGTTCGCGCCGCCATTTTTCAATTTCAGCGTGGTTGCCGGACAGCAACACCTCGGGAACTTTCATCCCGCGAAATTCCGCCGGCCGCGTGTATTGCGGATATTCCAGCAATCCGTGGCTGAACGATTCGTCGTGCGAACTTTCGTCGTCGCCCAAAACTCCGGGCAGCAACCGCGCGACCGCGTCAATCACCACCATCGCGGGCAACGCACCGTTCGTCAGCACATAATCGCCGATAGATAACTCGTCATCCACCAGCGCTTCCCGCACCCGCTCATCAAAACCTTCGTAATGGCCCGTGATGAGCAGCAAATCTTCCTGCTGCGCCAGCTCGCGGGCGATGCTCTGGTCAAATTTCCGCCCCGACGGCGAAAACAAAATCACCCGCGTTTTTTCGTGCTTCAAATTTTCCACCGCTTCAAACAGCGGTTCCGGCTTCATCAGCATTCCCGGCCCACCACCAAACGGTTTATCATCCACCGTGCGATGCCGGTCGTGCGTCCAGTCGCGCAACTGGTGGATTTTCAAATCCAGCAAACCCTTCTTGCGCGCCCGCATGATGATGCTTTCATCAAGCGGTCCGGCGAACATCGCCGGGAACAAGGTTAGCACGTCAATTTTCATGCGTGCTGCAAATCTCCAATCACTTCGCCGACTTGTCTTCGACGATTTCCACCGAGCAACGGATCCCTTTTTTCGCGCTGCCAGCCAGCAGCAAGGAGCGGATTGCGTTGATCGTCACGCCCTGACGCCCGATGATCTTGCCGACATCGGACGGTTCGAGGCGCAGTTCGTAAACCGTGGCTCCCCCGCGCTCCACCGGCGTGACGCTGACAGCGTCCGGGTGTTGCACGAGTCCTTTGACGACGTATTCGAGGAACTCCTGCATGGCGGGGAAAAGCTAAATTAAGCGGCCTTGGCCACCTTGCCCGCCTTCTTGATGAAGCTGGCAACGGTGTCGCTCGGCTGCGCGCCTTTGCTGACCCAGTATTGGGCGCGATCCATCTTGATGGTGAAATTTTCACCCTGCTTGAGCGGTTGGTAGGTGCCGATTTCCTCGATGCACTTGCCATCACGCGGACTGCGGCTGTCGGCGACCACAATACGGAACACCGGGGTGTTCTTGGTGCCGACACGTTTCATGCGAATTTTTACAGACATAAATTTATCAAAAGAGCGTGGAGACTACCGGCGTGCAGGAAGGTTTGCAAGTCTTGTTTTGGAGAAAAATGGTCGATTCGGCATGTCCGGCGAAAATGAATTGAAAACTTGAAACTTTCCACCTTCAACTCGAAACTCACTCCATGAGCCGGCCTTACGAGGAAATCCTAAACGGCGGAACATTACCACGTTCCGCCCCTGGCGACCGCCACGAAGTGATCTGCGCCCGGCTGCATCGCGAAATGGCCACCAGCGTCGCCGGCCTGACTGGCGTGCAATTGCTCGCCCCGCGCACCCAGGTGCCATTGTCCCGCACCACAGCCTTTTGCCCTGACCTCACGCTGATTATGGCGGCCACGGGAAAAATTTTCCTCGCGGCGGAAATCATCAGCCGCGACGACCATCGCGCCGACACGGTGACCAAAAAAGAGATTTATGAGCAGCACCGCATCCCACGCCTGTGGATGGTGGATCCGCGCTACGACAACGTGGAGATTTATCACAGCTTCGAGTTCGGCCTGAGGCTCCACGGCATCCTGGCCGGGAGTGAAATTTTGCAGGAAAAACTCGTCCCGCAGTTTCGGATCACCATGACCGAATTGTTCGCGGCCTGACCGGGTTTTATTTAGTTGAACAAACGCAGCCGCCGCTGTGTCGAATTCTCCGTAGTCACAAAACCAACCAAAGGAAATATTATGCAAAAATTAAATCTGACACTCGCGTTGCTGGCCGGCCTCGCCGTCACCAGCCTTACCACCACGGCGTTTGCCGCCGACAAGGAAGTCACCATCACCGGCACCGCCCTCTGCGCCAAATGCGCCCTGCATACGGCCGACAAATGCGAAACCGTTGTGCAAGCCACCACCGACGGCAAGATGGTTACCTACCACCTCACCGGCAAGGAAGCCAAGGCGTTCCATGAAAAGATCTGCACCAAGACCGAAGGTGAAAAAGTGACTGTCACCGGCACGGTTACCGGAAAAGACGGCAAGGAAATGATGCACGTCACCAAGATCGAAGAGGTGAAATAACCACTCCCTGTCACACTCCAAACCGCCGCTGGAATTTATTTCTGGCGGTGGTTGAATTTTACGCAGTCGTCGTATTTCACGCCGGTGCCGCCGAAGATATCCAAAGCGGAGCCAATCGTGAGATCAACTTTCCCCTGCCCCAACCTGGTGACTTCCTCAAGATCGGCCAGTGAGTTCACGCCGCCCGCGTAGGTCATCGGAATCGGCGTCCACTGCCCCAGCTTCCCGACCAGTTCACGGTCAATGCCCCGGCACAAGCCTTCCACGTCCACCGCGTGGATTAAAAACTCCGCGCAATAAGCGGAGAATTTTTGCAACGTCTCCGCGTTCACTTCCAGATCGGTAAATTTCTGCCAGCGGTCGGTGACGACGAAATAACTTTCCCCGCGCTTGCGGCAGCTCAAGTCCAACACGAGCCGTTCTTTACCGATGGCTTTGACCAGTTCGTCCAGTCGCGCCCAGTCCACGCGGCCTTCGCGGAACACCCAGCTCGTGACGATGACGTGCGACGCGCCGGCATCGAGCCAGCCGCGCGCGTTTGCCGCATTCACGCCGCCGCCGAGATGCAGGCCGCCGGGAAATGCCACAAGCGCACCGCGGGCTTCAGATTCGTTGCCAGAGCCAAGCTGGATGACGTGGCCGCCCTTCAGTCCGTCGCGCTGATAAAGTTGCGCGAACCACGCGGCAGATTTCTCGGAGACGAAATTCGTCCGCAAGCCGGCGTCGCCGAGCGTGCCGCCGACGATTTGCTTCACTTTGCCTTCGTGCAGGTCAATGCAGGGACGAAACATCCGTCCAAACTAGATTCCCCGGACAAAAAATCACACTAAAAAATTTGACGGCGCGAACACATCGGAGAAACTTGCGGCGTTTCAACTGTGAAAAGGTTGTTTTCCCCATTTCACGCGCAATGCAGATGCCTCATCATTTTTGCATTGCTCGCAGGCGCAGTCATCGGCATCCACGCCAAACCCATCGCCCTCACCAATCGCCCCGCCATCGGCGCGTTTCTCAACGGCCTGATGCCCGAAGTCGCACCCACCATTTCCGGCAACTGGTCCGCCGTCCCCGCGTTTCCGAATCTCGTTTTCACCAACAGCACCGGCCTCACTGCCATTCCCAATTCAGATGAACTCTGCGTCTGGGAACGCGAGGGTCGCGTCTGGACCTTCAAGAATTCTCCCGGCACGACCGAAAAGAAACTCATCCTCGACGTCAGCAATCAATGCCAGGGCTGGGATGATTCCGGGCTGCTGGGCATCGCGTTTCATCCTGGCTTCGCGACGAATCATTTCATGTTCGTCTATTACACGTGGGTTGCGCCCGGCACCGTGACCGGTTCGCCGACCTCGCGCCCGGTGCCGAATCTGCCCGACGTTTATCATGATCGGCTCGAACGCTACACGCTCGATACGAATGGCGTCGCGATACCTGACTCCATAAAAATTTTCGTGGATCTCACCAACCAAACCGTCTGGCATCATGGCGGCGGCATGTTCTTCCATCCGACGAACGGTTTCCTCTACTGGACGGACGGCGATAATTCCGTCGGCGACAATGACCAGACCATCACCAAAAGCCTGTATTCTGGCGTCTTTCGAGTGGATGTGGATTGTCTAGGCGGCGATTTCAGCCACGCGCCGCCGCGCCAGCCGACCGGCGGGTTCACCGCCAATTATTTCATCCCAAACGACAATCCGTTCGTCGGCCAATCGAATGTGCTGGAGGAATTTTTCTGCCTCGGCCTGCGCAGTCCGCATCGCATGACGATTGATCCGCCGACCGGAAAAATTTTCATCGGCGACGTCGGCGAAAGTTCGCGCGAGGAAATTGACGTCATCGAACCCGGCGAATCCGCGCTGAATTTTCAGTGGAACCGTTGCGAGGGCAATCTCGGCAAGATGGAAGTGCCGTTCATCGGCATCAGCCGCCGGCCGATTTTGGATTATCCGCACGACGAAGGCCGCGCGGTCATCGGCGGCCACGTGTATCGCGGCCGGGAATTCGCGCACGATCTCGGCGGCAGATATATTTTCGGCGACAACGTCATGCGCACCGTCTGGGCGCTGGATGACACCGCCACGCCCGTGAAAAAGACTTTGCTCTGCGTCATGCCCAAAGGCGACGGCCCGAACGCCGGCACGGATTACACCGGCCTTTCCTCCTTTGGCACGGATGCGGATGGTGAACTTTATTTCTGCCAGATGAGCAGCATTGGCGGGCGGATTTACAAATTGCAGCGCGGTGGCCCGCCACCGCCTGCCAAAGTCATGCCAAAACTCCTTTCGGAGACCGGCGTGTTCGCCGACATGGAAAATCTATCGCCGGCAAAATTTCTACTTCCCTACGGCGTCAATTCACCGCTCTGGTCCGATGGCGCGACCAAAACCCGCTGGTTCACCATTCCGACCAGCACCGTCATCGGCTTCTCGGCGAATGGCGAATGGAACTTTCCCGCCGGCTCCGTTTTCGTGAAGCATTTCGATCTGCCGGTGGACGACACCAATCCCAAGATTCTCCGCCGTCTCGAAACACGCATCCTCATCCGCGACACGAACGGCTACGTCTATGGCGCGACTTATAAATGGCGGGCGGATCACAGCGACGCCGACCTCGTCAAGACCGGTGTGACCGAGCCGGTTGAAATTAAAACCGCCAGCGGCTCGCGCACGCAAAACTGGGTTTATCCCGGCCGCCAGGACTGTCTCACCTGTCATACGATTGCCTCCGGTGGCGTGCTGGGCCTCAAGACCCGCCAGCTCAACGGCAATTTCAAATACCCCAACGGCGTCACCGACAACCAGCTCCACGCGCTCGGCCAGCTCGGTTTGTTTGATGCTGCGTTTGAAGACCGGAAAATTTCCCGTTACGCGAGGCTCACCAGCATTACCAACACGGCGGCGGCGCTCGAACTCCGCGTCCGCTCGTATCTCGATGCGAACTGTTCGATGTGCCATCGCCCCGGCGGAGTGGGCGCGTTCTTTGACGCGCGCTTTGATACGCCGCTCAAGAAGCAAAACCTCATCAACGGACCGGTCGCCAACCAACTGGGCATTCTCGGGGCCAACCACGGCGCCAAAGTTGTCGTTCCCGGTGACACGAACAAATCCATTTTATTCCGGCGCGTCAGCATCGTGGGCGAAAACCAAATGCCGCCGCTCGGTAAAAATGTCGTGGACGCCAAAGCCGTCGCCGTCATTGGGAAATGGATTTCAACCTTGCGCGCCACCACCGCGAATTTGCCAAAAGGCTGGAGCACCACCGACATCGGCAACGTTGGCGTGAGCGGCGGGGCGACTTTTCTCAACGGGAACTTCAACCTGCTCGCCTCCGGCAGCGACATCTGGGAAACCGCCGACGCCTTTCATTTCACCAGCAAACCGCTCACCGGCAACGGGACCCTCATCGCCCGCGTCGTTTCAATGCAATACACCGATCCGTGGGCCAAGGCGGGTGTGATGTTGCGCGAGAATAATGCGCCCGGCGCAAAATATGTTTTCATGGGGCTAACCGGCCAGGGCGGTTCCACACTGCAGTTCCGCACCACGACGGATAATTTGACCACCAGCCTTGACGGACCGGCCGCCAAACCGCCGCAGTGGCTCAAGCTGACGCGGGCCTGTGACATTTTCACCGGTTACAGTTCCGCCGACGGCACCAACTGGACTTCCGTCGGCAGCATCACCAACAGCCTGAATAAATCCCTCGCCGCCGGCCTCGCACTATCGGCGCATAACAACTCGGTGCTAAACTCCACCTTGTTCGACAACGTGACGGTGACGCCGGAAAAAATTCCCGCGGTGCAAAACAGTCGGCCCGGCCAGCGTTAAACTACGCGCCCTGCGTCAGCCGCCTCCGAAACTCCCCGCAGGCTTTGGCGATGTTCGGCGCGTTGAGGATGGCGGAAACCACGCAGATGCGCCGCGCCCCCGCCGCCAGCACGTCGTCGATGGTCGCAAGATTGATGCCCCCGATGGCGAACCACGGCACCGTCACGTTCGCCTTGGCCCAGCGGACATATTCCAATGTCACCGGCTTGGCGGTCGGCTTGGTGCCGGTCGCGTAAATCGGCCCGATGGCGATGTAATCCGCCCCGGCGTCGAGCGCGCGCTGCGCCTGTTCCGGAGCGTGCGTGGAGAGTCCGATTTTTAATTTTTCATTTTGAATTTTTAATTGGTCAACATGGGTGTGCCCGGCGTCGAAAAAGTCTTCCTGCCCCAAGTGACAGATGTCCGCTCCGATTTCCCGGGCGATGTCGAGGTGATCATTGATGACGAGCCCGACGTTGCTGCGACGAACGGCCGGCAGAATTTTTTCCGCGAGGCGGCGGATTTCGTCGGACGTAGAATTCTTGGCGCGCAGTTGGATCAAATCACTGCCGCCATCGCACAGTTGCTGCGCGACGAGTTCCGGCGCTCGGCCGTGCAAATAGGCCGTGTCCACAAAGGTGTAAAGCTGGCAGTCCGCGAGCGGTTTCATCGCGGCCAGTTTATCAAATCAACGCGTCCGTTCAAATGCCATCCGCCAAAACCTGTTGCTGTGGCCCGCCAGCCAAAACAGGGACGGATGCAGCGCGGGCGTAAACATCAATTGTTGCAACCAGCGCGCCCAGCGCAGCCGGTTGGAAAACCGCTCGTCGCACGCCACCGCGATTTGCCGGTGCGCGGCGAGCCATGAAAGTTTTCCACGACCCCAAGCGGCAAGCGGCTCCGCCGCGATTTCCGCCGACTCAAACGCCATGGACATTCCGTTGCCGGTGACCGGCGGAATCATCGTGATGGCATCGCCGACGCAAATTTCCCGACGTTCAACGGCGCGTTCCGGCCGCAGGGAAAGCCCGGCCACGGCGCAAAAGGAATCCTCATCAAACTCCGCCGCTGCCAATCGTTCCCGCAACGGCGAACCGGGCAATCCGCACAACCACTCACGCGAATTTTGCGGCGGAGACTTTTCGCGTGCCCGACGACGGAACAATCCGCAGACGTTCACCTCGCCATCGTTGAGTTTGCATAGCCCGACGTAGCCTTGCGATGAGAGATGCATTTCCAGATCGGCAGCGAGCGGAACGTTGCGAGCATGAATTTTCAAGCCGAACCAATGTTCGCCTCCTTGCGCCACGTGCGCACGGCGACCGGCGGCGCGGACGACGCCTTCGGTGAATTTCCCCTCGCGCCAGCGGTCGCCGGAAATCAATTCACCGCCAATAGTTTGAAATTTTTCCACCAGTGCGGCATCGAGTTTGAAACGTGAAAGGCAAATCGCGCTGGCGGGCAAGCGCCGTGGCGCAGCCGATTTTGTCCCAGTGAAAAAGGCAGCTGAAGTCGCGTGAACCGCGCCCGCGTTATCGAGCAAGCCATCCAAACCTAACCGGACAAGCGAGGCCTGGCCGCGTCCGCTGATGAACTCGCCACAGACGCGATGGCGCGGGTAACTGCCCGCCTCGTGAATCGTCACGGGAATTCCCTCCTGCCGTAGCGCGATGCCCAGCGTGAGGCCGGCCAGGCCGCCACCAACGATTTGAATGGGCTTGGGCGCGGACATTTTATTGGCGGCGGCGGGCGATGAACACATGACTGAATAAACCGGCGCGGCGTTCAATGAGCTCCCAGTTCGCCTTATCCGGCCACAGGGCGGAAATTTCCCGGTCCACAAATCCGGCGCGAATGCTGATGACGGCATCGTGCCGCGTCACATCATTGCAACCAATGAACCAGAGCAGCGAACCAACCAGCGATGGCCACCCGAAACGATGCGGCTCGATGGCGACGAAGAGCTTGGCTTTTTGAGAAACTTTATTCAGCAACTCCGCCAATCGGGCATCTTCGAAGTGGTGCAGAAATAAATTGGCAACGACCACCAGTTTGGCATCTCCAGCAGGCGACCAATCGAATACGTCTGCAACCACGGGCTCGGCCTGCCAGCCGAGTCTTCCAAACGCAGACCGGGTTTTAGCCGTCAGGATTTTTTGCAGGTCAAGCAAGGTCGCCTTGGCCGAGAAAGGATGGGGCGGGTCGGAAATTTGTCCGGTTTGAAATTGTTGCACGACACCGAGCAGAAAATTTCCGTCGCCCGCGCCAAGCTCGGTGATTTGTGTTGGCGCTTGTGGCAGATGACTTCGCAATGCCCCGGCCATGATGCCGTGATTGCCCATCCACCAGTTGATGCGGCATAGATCGCGGCGGGAGCCAATCGCTCGCGGGTCATCCGGCGGCAGCGTGTCGAGCAGTTCAGGTTGGACGAGACGATTCATTTGAGGATGAACACAACGACGAGGATGAGGCTGTTTTGATTTCAAGTCACTTCAAGCAGCGCACCGTGACAACTGAAACCCGCGCCGAACGCGGACATCCACCACAAGCCATCCGGCACCGGGTCGCGCAAGGCGCGTTCAAGCACGAAATAAACGGTCGGGCTGCTGATGTTGCCAAACTCGCGTAGGACGGCGGTGCTGTGACGCACGTCAGCTTCGGTCAAACCCAGCTTTTCGCGCAGAGCGCACAGCACATCGCGTCCACCGGTGTGCAGAATCCAGCCAGTGATTTGCTCACGCCTCACGCCGGCAGCAGCCAACGATGCGGCCAAAAGTTTCGCGGCTTCGTTGCTGGCGATTTGCGGAACTTCCGGTGTCAGGATGTTGCGCAACATGCCGTTCTTATGGCTGAAGCGGAGAACGTCGCGCTGGTCTGGCGCCAGGTGGGACGCGGCAAATTTCCAGTGCACGCGGCGGCGGTTGGGCAGCGGCTCATTCGATAAAACGGCGGCGCCTGCGCCGTCGCCGAACAAGCACGCGCTGATGAGCACCCCCGCATCGTCGTCGAGATAGAACGCCGCGCTGCACACCTCGACGCAGATGGAGAGAACTTTCCTTCCGCGCCCGGCGTTGAGAATGGATTCTGCCGCGCGCAGATTCGGCAAGGCCGCACCACAGCCTTGGCCGACGAGGTCGAGCGCGAAAATATCCGAACGCAAGCCGAGTTGCTCGCTGACGTAACTCGTGAGGCCAGGGCAAAGATAGCCGGTGCAGGTGCTAATGATGACGGCATCCATTTCGGCGGGCTGGCAACCCGCGTCTTGTAATGCCCGCCGAGCCGCCTCGACGGCGAGACGCGGCGCATGTCTGGTAAAGCGCGCCTGCAACGCGTCCGGCGTCTGGTCAAACGCCTCCGTGAGCGGATTGAGCGCGAGATGGCGCGAGGTGATGCCGTTGTCGCCACAAAGGACTTTTTTCAGGATAGCGTGCGAACGGGATTTAAGCAGGCTGAACGGCGCGGAACTTTTTAAGGCGTTCCAACATTCGCGCTGTTCGTATCGCGTTGATGGAACTGCCGTTCCCAGGCCAATGAAAAACATGACCGGACTCTAGCGCAGGTGATCTGGTTCCGCGAATTTTAAGAAAATAAAAACGGCGGCCGAATTTCTCCGGTCGCCGTTCACGTATTGAATGGAATTTATTTCACGCCGACGAGGTAGCCGAAACGCTCCTTGAACTGTTCCGGCGTCATCTTGATGACGGCGGCGAGCTTGCCGAGTTGTTTGGGATCCTCGAAGTCTTCACGTTCGAGGCGGATCATGTAAGCTTGGGCGCATTCGAAGGCTTCGCCGTCCACGTTGACCTTGCGGTTCTGCATACGACCGGTCTTCGGGTCTAACATTTTTTCGAACGGCAGCGGGTTCATCTTGCCATCCACGAAGCTGATGATGGCGCCGTATTGCTCGGCTTCGGGCGAGCGGAGAAATTTCACCGCCGCATAGCCAAGGTCGCGGGTGTATTCGGCGTCGAACGGAATCGGATCAGCACAGCGCAGTTCGTAGCCAAGATCCTTGTCAATGAACGCCATCTTGATGCCCAGCTTTTCGAGGCGCGCGGTCAACAGTTCCTTCATCAAACGGCCGAACTCGATTTCGCCGAGGCGCAGGTGGCCGTGATCGTCGCGGATGACTTTGCCGAAACGTTCCAATTGTCCATCGGGCAGCGCCGCGATGAGACCTTTTTCACCGAGCGATTCGATCAGGCCCTCGGCGAGAACCACGAGGCCGTATTGAGAGCCTTCCGCTTTGCGCTTGATGATGGAACCCATAATGATGTCGCAGACTTCATCCACCGTCACGGTGCGGCCGCGAAATTCCTCGGAGATGATCGAGAGCGTCGCCGCCGACGCCTTGGCGATGCCGAGCGCAAGATGACCCGCCGCGCGGCCCATGCTGATGATGAGATACCAGCGCGACGTGGTGCGCGCGTCTTCGATAAGATTGCGGACGATCTGCACGCCGTAGTGGCGCGCGGTTTCGTAGCCGAACGTCGGCGCGGTGCCGGGCAGCGGCAAATCATTGTCAATCGTCTTGGGCACGTGCGCGACCTTGATCTTGCCCTTGCTGTATTTGGCCACATAGCTGGCGGAAAACGCCGTGTCGTCGCCGCCGATGCTGACGAGCGCGGTGATGCCGAGTTTGTCGAACACGGAGAAAATATTATTCATCTGCTCCTGCGACTTGGTCGGATTCGTGCGCGCTGTGCCGAGGATGGAGCCGCCCTTGATATGAATGTCCTTCACGTCACGGATGGTCAACGGCTTGATCTGCGTCGTGTCACCCTGCGCGATATGCTTGAAGCCATCCCGGAAGCCGATGACTTCGTAACCCTGATTGATGCCCTCGATGGTGGCCGCCGCGATGACGCCGTTCAATCCGGGGGCCGGACCGCCACCGACCAAAATTCCGAGTCTGCCTTTATAGCTCATGTGATTTGAATGATTGAGTTGATGACCGCTGGGTTGGTGCATCCTGCCCGCGCCCCATGAAAATTTCAATTCCATTCTTGCCCCAATCAGACCACTATTTGCCCGCAAAATGAACCGAGCCGTATTCCTGGACCGCGATGGCACGCTTATCGTGGAGAAAAATTACCTGCATCGCCCTGAAGACGTGGAGCTTTTCCCCGGCGCGGGCGCGGCGTTGAAAGGACTTTTCGACGCCGGATTCAAGCTCCTGATTGTTACCAACCAGTCCGGCATCGGGCGCGGCTACTACACCATGGCCGATGCGGAACGTGTGAACGACCGCGTCTGCGCCGACCTCGCCCGCGACGGCGTGCGTTTCGAGAAAGTTTACATCGCGCCCGAAGCGCCCGACCAGCCCAGCCGCGTTCGCAAACCGTCGCCGCAGTTTTTATTCGACGCACGGGATGAATTTGGCCTGAACCTTGCGGAAAGTTTCATGGTCGGAGACAAGTTGATTGACTTGGAATGCGGCTGGAATGCCGGCGTCAAAAAAAGCATACTCGTCCGCACCGGTTACGGTGCGGGGGTGGAACAAGAAAACCCGGAAGCGTTGAAAAGCGCCGTCATTGTGGATGGATTGGCCGAAATGGCGGAGTGGATTTTGAGTCAAAAATAATTTATGTGCGGCATCATTGGATACGTCGGCAAGAAATCAGCTTCACCCATCCTGCTCGAAGGATTGCGGCGGCTGGAGTATCGCGGCTATGACAGCGCAGGCGTAGCCGTGCTGAACAAGACGGACCTGGTCGTCCGTAAAAAACTCGGCAAGATTGACGAAGGCATCGCCCGGCTGCTGAAAACCGAACCCGTCACCGGGCACCTCGGCATCGCCCACACGCGCTGGGCCACGCACGGCATTCCTTCCGACAAGAATTCGCATCCGCATCTCGATGCGTCCGGCAAAATCGCGGTCGTCCACAACGGCGTCATCGAAAATTACGACGCGATCAAACAGAAACTGGTCAAGGCCGGACACAAATTCAAGTCCGACACGGACACCGAAGTCCTCGCCCATCTCATCGGCGAGTATTATGCCAAACGCCGCGGCAAAAATGGTGATGCACTCACGCAGGCGGTTTGCGATGCGTTGCGGGAAGTCATTGGCACCTACGGGATCGCGGTCATTTGCACGGATTTCCCGAATACCATCGTCGGTGCCCGGCGCGGCTCGCCGCTGATCATCGGCATCGGCAAGGATGAGAATTTTGTGACCAGCGACGCCAACGCCATCGTCGCCCACACGAAAAAAGTGGTTTACCTGAACGACTATGACGTGGCGACGATCACCGGCGAACGCTTCGATGTTTTGAATCTCGGCACGGACACGGCGAACGTCCAGATCAGCAAACTAGAGTTCAGCCAGGAAGACGCCGTGCGCGGCAAGCACGCGCATTTCATGCTCAAGGAAATCTATGAGCAACCGCAGACCGTGCTGAACGCGCTGCGCGGACGGTTAGATTTTGAAGGCGCGACGGCGAAGTTCGGCGGGCTGAACATGACGTCATCCGAGTTACGCAACATTGACCGCATCGTCATCGCCGCCAGCGGCACGAGCTGGCACGCGGCGCTCGTCGGCGAATACCTCATCGAGGAACTCGCGCAGATTCCCGTCGAGGTTGAGTTCGCGCATGAGTTTTGTTACCGCAATTGCCCGCTCGAAAAAAACACGGTGCTGCTGGTCCTCTCGCAATCCGGCGAAACCGCCGACACGCTCGCCGCCTTGCGCGAGGCCAAACGGCGCGGCCATCGCGCGCTGGCCATCGTCAACGTGGTCGGCAGCACCATCGCCCGTGAATCCGACGGCGGCATCTACATGCACGCCGGCCCGGAGATCGGCGTCGCCTCCACCAAGGCATTCGTCTCAACGCTCACCGTTTTGTCGCTGCTCGCCATTCATCTGGGCCGGATGCGCAATCTTCCGGCCAAGCGCGCGCTGGAAATCCTGCACGCGCTGGAAGCCTTGCCGAAGCAGATTGAGAAAATGCTCGCGCAGAACGATTCGCTAAAAACCCTCGCCAAGAAGTATGCCAAGGCCGGCGATTTCTTTTTTCTCGGTCGCGGCTACACGTTCCCAATTGCGCTCGAAGGTGCGCTGAAGTTGAAAGAAATTTCCTACATCCACGCCGAGGGTTATTCGGCGGCGGAGATGAAGCACGGGCCAATTGCGCTGATTGATGACAAGACGCCGACGGTGTTCCTCGTGCCGCAAGATGCGATGTATGAAAAGACGATGGCAAACCTCGCCATGATCCGCGCGCGCAAGGGGCCGATCATCGCGCTGGCCACCGAAGGCGACAAGGGCATCAAGAAAGTGGCCGATGACGTGATCTACATGCCGAAGACGCTGGAGCCGCTAAATCCGATTCTGGCCAGCGTGCCGCTGCAACTCTTCGCGTATCACATCGCCGTCGCGCGCGGCTGCGACGTGGACAAGCCGCGCAATCTGGCCAAGAGCGTGACGGTGGAATGATGGAGTATCGCGAAAGGCTACGGAGCCGTTCCGGACTTTTGCGCCGGAGTATTCCGGAACTCCTTGGTCACCGGCACCAGAGATTTAATTTCATCGTCCGAAAGTTTTTCCTTGAAGGCGGGCATCTTTGAGGTGGTTTGGTTTTGCTGTCTGCCTTCGTGGATTTGCTGTTCGATCTGCACGTCCGTCAATTTGCTCAAACTCAAATCCTTCACGCCCAGTTTCCGGGCGGCGGGTGTTTCCGCCTTGCCATCCTTGCCGTGACACGGAGCGCAATTCTTCAGGAAAAGTTCATGGGCATCGCCCGCGTAAGCGATCCAGCCCGAACTGGCGACCAGGACGCTGCAGACCACGGCGATCCGGGCATTTCCCCAAAAGTGTTGGCGGCAATTCATTCTGAAAAAAGATATGCCTTGTGGCGGCCCGGTTCCAATTGAATATTTCCTCCGGCTGCCGGAAAACTACGGCGTCAACGGCGAAGCTGCCTTGAGTGTTCGGAAGTCAACGCGCGGAGGTCAGAGCAAATGACCACGGAATGAGGACAAGCATCACAAACAAAACGCCGGCAACAAGATTGATTCGCGGCTGACGGGCAAGGCGGTTGAACCGGGCCAGCAACCAGCCCAGCAACCAGCCCGTGACGAAGCCACCAAGATGGGCAACAACATCGGTTTCCGGATTCACGCCAATCAGGACAAAAATCAGCACCCCGACGAGCAGACCGGCGGCAACCAGCCGGAAGGCGTTGACATTGGTCCGCCTTGGCAGAATCAACGACGGAAAAGCAAGCAAACCTAGCGCGCCCATCACTACGCCGGACGAGCCAAGACCGTGGAAGCCAGCCTCATGAATCGCGCCAGCGGCGACATTGCCTCCCACGCCGGCAAGGTAAGCGGCAAGCAAACCCACGCCTGGACCGTAGCGGGCCATAACCAAGCCAACAAACAAAAATCCAAACACGGCATTCATGGCCAGATGCGCAATATCGCCGTGCAACCAAGTGGCGGTGAACAGTCGCCAGCTTTCGCCCTGTGACAATGCAGCGTGATTCATCATTCCCAGACTGCGCACATCCGCACGCAGTTCGCTCCAGCCATAAAAGCCAAGGATCAACAGCACCCAGACGAGACCGCTCCAATCGAAGAACAGACCGGGCTGGAAAATCGGCCGTCGCCAGCGCCAGTGGCGGTTCTCCAAGCGGTATTTGTGAATGTGTGATAGCGCCGCTGCGTGATCCGCCGCCGCCACCGCGAGCGTCCAACCGGTCGTTTCGTTCTGATCTATACGGTGCTCGATGCCTTGGCTCGCGAGCACAAGGCTCCAATCCATCGCCTGACGCCGGTTGCGAGCGGGGATAAGAACATCAAGGAGCGGCGACACGGAAGCAGGGTGAACAAAAAGTTGAATCGCGGAAACCAAAAAGAGTGCGGACGTCGAAATCCCAAAGTTGAAAGACCAAGGTTTAAAATCGCAGTCGAAATTGGAGAATCCAACGGAATTATCCTTGGGGAAAAAATGGCGGAGAGAGGGGGATTCGAACCCCCGATACGACTTTTGGCCGTATACCGGTTTAGCAAACCAGCGCCTTCAGCCACTCGGCCATCTCTCCGTCAACGACTTACAGGTCAGCAGTAACACCCTGATTTGGCACGTTTGGGCAATCGAAATCCTTTTGCCATGTCAACGTTCTAAAGAGGGCGCTAGCAACCTTGAACTGCACGTGTCGCTACCGGCGCATATTACGCGAGAATCAAAACGGATGGCAACACCATTCGCAAGGAGCTAGGCACTAACCGACTGTTGCGACCACAACCAAAGACAAATTCCAGTCCTTTCCCCGGCGACCAGAGGCAGCAGGCGGAAAACACATCCGGCTTTGCCCGTTTCACAGTAGTTGGGAGTGCCCGGTTCTAAATGGGAGTGCCCGGTTCTATATCTCATGAATCGGTTCAAACGCAGACTGTGGTCAGCAAAGATTCGGGCTTGCTGCAGGAAACTTTGGCGAAATCGGGCGGCGTTTCGTTCATAAACTGGCTTCGTCTGAATGGCCGACGACGATTACTCGTCCTCGGCTTTTTCCACGACGGGCTTGGGGCGATACAGTACGGCAACATTGCCTACGCGCATGATCAGTTCGCTGCCGGTCTTTTCGGCGAGCTGCGGGGCGAGGGTCTTTTTCTGATCCTTGAGGTCGGAGAATTTCACCTTCACCAGGTCGTGGTGTTTGAGCGTTTCATCCAGCGCGGCAATGAACTGCGCGGACAGGCCGTCATGCCCGACTTTGAGCAGGGGTTTGAGGAGCTGGCCGCGGGCTTTGAGTTCGCGGATTTTGGCATTCGTCAACGGAAGCATGGCGGCAGGATGCCGGAACGCCGCGCAGAACACAGGCAAAATTTGCAGGCAGCGGCGGCTATCCCATCGGCAGGATTTGCATTTGCCGCCCTGCCCGCTTTGCGTTAGCTTGCGCGCATTATGGAAACTGCACCGAGTTCACCGGAATTCATTCCCCCACTGTCACCCCCGCCCATCATCAAGTCGCCGCAACCGCCACGCAAGAGCCGGGGCTGGATGATCGCTGCCATAATTCTCTTCGTGGTGCTGGTGTTCAGTCTGTTCGGCAACCTCACGCAATTCATCGGCAGCGCGCTGTCGTTCAATAACGGACTGCACACGGAAGCCTTCGGGTCGTCGCGCGAAATCGGACCGCGCCTCGAGGAATTCACCTTGGAGAACAATAAATCGCAAAACAAAATCGCCGTCATCACGGTGGACGGTATCATCACCAGCCACGATACTGATCAGGCCGGCAACAACATGGTGGATGTCATCCAGGCGCAACTCGACCGCGCACGTGAAGACAAGCGCGTGAAGGCCGTCATCCTCAAGGTGGATTCACCCGGAGGCGAAGTGCTGGCTTCCGACGAAATCTACAAAGCCATCCGCGATTTTCAGACGGATGAACCCGCCGAACATGGCATGCCCGGTCGCCGGGGCAAGCCCGTGATCTGCTCCATGGGCAGCCTCGCGGCTTCCGGCGGTTATTACATTTCCTCCGGCTGCCGCTGGATTGTCGCGAACGAACTGACCATCACCGGCAGTATCGGCGTCATCATGCACGGCTACAATTATCGCGGCTTGATGGACAAGGTCGGCGTCGCGCCGATGACCTACAAGAGCGGCAAGTTCAAGGACATGTTGAGCGGCGAACGCGAGCCTTCCGAAATCCTGCCGGAAGAACGCGCGATGGTGCAGAATCTGATTGATGAAACCTACGGACGCTTCAAGGAAGTCGTCGCCGAAGGGCGCGGGATCGCCCATGATCTCAATAAAAAAGAAGGCAAGGCGCTCGCCGAAGACTGGGCGGATTACGCCGACGGCCGAGTGATGTCTGGCACGCAGGCCTTGGAACTCGGCCTCGTGGACGACGTGGGCGATTTCGACGACACCGTGAATCGCGCCTTGGATATCGCGCACTTGAGCGATGCCAACCTCGTGGAATACCGCGAGCGCTATGACCTTTCCAACTTCCTCTCGCTGTTCGGCCAGAGCGAAAAATCCCACGACATCAAATTACAACTCGGCGCGGATGCCCCCAAGCTGCGCGCCGGCTTGATGTATTTCCTCTACCAACCCTGAGCCGGATGAAAAACGTCACGGTCATCGCGCATCCGCTCGTTCAGCACAACCTAACGCGGTTACGCGATGAACGGACGGACCCGCAGGAATTCCGCCGGCTGCTCGGCGAGATCGCCGGCCTGATGACGTATGAAGCGACGCGTTCCTTTGTGGTGAAGAAAGTTTCCGTCCGCACACCGATGGAGAAAACCACCGGTGCGCAACTCGAACGCGGCGTCGTGCTGGTTCCCATCCTGCGCGCAGGCCTAGGCATGTTGGACGGGATTCTGGAATTGATCCCCCACGCGCGCGTCGGCCTGATCGGTTTGAAACGCGAGGAATCCACGCTGCGCGCGCATTTCTATCACAAGAGCATGCCGAAACGGCTGGAACGCTTTGAAGTTATCCTGATTGACCCGATGCTCGCCACCGGTGGCAGCGCCGTGGCGGCGATTGATTTTCTGCTAGAACAAGGTGCCAAGAGCATCCGCCTCGTCAGCCTCGTGGCTGCGCCGGAAGGCATCCGCTGCATTCGCAAAAGCCATCCCAAGCTTCCCATCTTCACAGCGGCGATTGATAGAACACTGAACAAGGCGGGCTATATCCTCCCCGGCCTTGGTGATGCGGGCGACCGGATCTTTGGGACTTAAAATTTTTCCTTCCGCATTGCGCGGTTCAGATTGCCGAATTGAAATTCCACCGACGGCAGCAAACGCTGTTTCAGCCACATCGCCAGCGCGATGGACAATACCGTTGACGCCAGCACGTCGGAAAGATGATGGCATTGCAGCGCGATGCGCGACCACGTCACCGCCAGCGCATAAACCATCAGCACTGCGCCCCATCCGCGATGCACCAGCCATGCCGCAGCCGCCACGCCAACCGCTGTCGCCGCGTGGCCGGAGGGAAACGAACTGAACTTGAACTGTCCGAGAATCCAATGGCCGTCATGCCACATCCCGTAAAATCCTGGCGGCACGTCGTGGTTGTTGGGCCGCGCGCGACCGAAGAACAGGCGCAGGATGACGACCGCCAGTCCGGTCAGTTCGCACGTGAGCGTCACGAAGAAGATTTTCGCCGCGACTTGGGGACGGTTCAGGATGAGATAAGCCGCCGCCAGAAAAATTCCGATGACCGCCGGCACCCAGCCTTCGCCGATCTTGGAACACCACTGCGCGAATTCTTTCCACGACGGCAGTTGCATCACATTCAGCGCAGCGCCGACACGGTTGTCGAACGGGAACGCCGCCGCGACCACGACCAACCCGGCCAGCAGCCAGGGCCACCAAAGGCGTTGGGGGTTGGACGAATAGATCACGCGGGCACTCTACCGCGCCGCGCTTGCAAATAGAATCTCAAATCGCTAGTGTCCGCACGAATTTCTGCACTGCCTAATGGAATCCTTGTTCGACAAACTTGCCGCCCGGCCCCAGCGCTCAATCATCCTTTTGAGCCTCCTGTTGCTGCTCGCTGGCAATTGGATTCTCCCGCTCACCGACCGTGATGAGGCACGCTTCGGCGAGGCCTCGCGCGAGATGCTCCAGCGCGGTGATTACGTGGTGCCTTGGTTCAACGAGGCCTGGCGCTTCGACAAGCCGGTGCTGATTTACTGGTGCCAGATCGCCAGCTACCGTGTGCTCGGCGTGAATGATTTCGCCGCGCGCCTACCATCGGTGCTGTTCACGACGGCCACGGCATTGCTGCTCGTGCGCTGGGGTCGGAAAATCAAGGATAACAAAACTGGATTCCTCGCCGGTGCCATGTATGTGGCCGGCCTGCACATCGCCGTCATCGGACGCATCGCCACGGCGGACATGGCGATGATCTTCTTCGTAACGCTCGCCGTATGGAGCGGCTGGGAATTGACCCGCCCGGAACAGCTACATCGCAAAAAGTTCTGGTGGCTGTTCTACATCGCCCTCGCTTTCGGTTTTCTGGCAAAAGGTCCCGTCGCATGGCTGCCGCTGGGCGGAATGATTCTCGGCCGTGCGCTGCACCAAAATGTCTTTCGCCTGCCGCTGAATGAAACCGTTGTCGGCCTGAGCGTCGCCGTGGCGCTGGTGGCGTTATGGGGTGGACCGGCACTCGCGCAGACGGGCGGACAATTCTGGTCGGTCGGCATGGGCGAACACGTCTTCAACCGCTCCGTCGGCGTGATTGACAGCCACGGCCTCGCGGGCCTCGTGGGATTCCTCGCGTCATTGCCGTTGTATTTCGTAACGGTCTTCGCCAGCTTTTTCCCGTGGTCGCTGCGGTTGCCGGGGACGATCCGGTGCTGGTGGCCGGAGCGCCAGCGGGATGAACTGGGCTGGTATCTCTTCATCCAAGTGCTGCTGGTGTTCGCGGTTTTCTCGCTGGTGCGAACCAAATTGCCGCACTACACCCTGCCGGCGTTCCCATGTCTGGCGCTCTGGCTAGCGCTGCGGATTGGTGGCGAGCAAAACGTTTCCGCCTGGGCAGGCAAACGGCTGGTGGCGATGACCGTTTTCATTCTGGTGCTCACGCTCGGATTATTCACCTACGCTCAAAACCATTTGCTCACAAAAAATCTCTGGCTCGCGACCAAAGCCCACATCAAGCCGGAAACCAAAATCGGCTGCTTCGGTTACACCGAGCCCAGCCAGGTCTGGTTTTTTCGTAGCGTCGTCACCAACAAAGTCACGCTTGGCAATGTAAAACTGGCGGCCAGTTTCCTCACCAACTCACCACCGTTCATCCTCGTGATGCCGACGAAGGATCTGACCAATCTGCCGAACACCAACGGACTGATGCTCCGGGTTCGCGGTTTGGATCTGGTGAAGTTCAACCAGCGGGATTTGACGGCGATCGTGCGAGAGTAGGGCCGATATTTCCGCCAGTCGAAAAGACCACCAGCTTAGGGCGCGCAGCATCCCGGCGTGGCCGACGCCAGGTCCGGGCTGACGTAAGGAATCCCCAAGGACATCCCGCGCAAAATCAGCAGTCCCGCCAGCAGACAAACGGCATAGGGAATGGCCCGGTTCAATTTCAAGCGCAGTGCGGACGGAAAAAGTTTTCCAGACAAACTCAAGGCCAACATCATCGGCATCGTTCCCAGACCAAACGCCGCCATGTAGCCGACGCCAGAAAGAATCGTTCCGCGCGCCACCGCCCCAGCCAGCGCCACGTAAACCAAGCCGCACGGCAACAGGCCGTTTAACATCCCCAGCAACGCGAGCGAGCGGAAACTCCGCTGCCGCAGTTGTGCCGACATGGCGATTTTCAGTTTCCCCACCAAGCGCACAACGGGTGCGGAAACCGCAACTCGTTTTGAAACGACAAAACCAGCCAGCACCGCCACGCCGAGCGCGATGGATAAACCGCTTTGAAATCCGGCCAGAAAAATGGATTTACCCACAAGTCCACCCGCCACGCCAAGCAACGCATACGTCGCCACGCGGCCCAGTTGGTAGATGAAGCGTCCGAGCACGACCCGCCCTACTCCACCCGGCGGAATCGGCAACGCGAGTTGCAGCGGGCCGCACATGGCGGCGCAGTGCAGGCTGCCGATCAATCCGAGCGCGATGGCGAGTCCGTAGTCCATTTATTTTGCAGTGACGGTGAATTTGTGTTCGAGGAAAAAATCTTCGCCGCCGGATTGCCAGGCGACGCGCACACGCCACGGCCCGGGCTTGAGTTGGGAAACATTCAGGATTTGTGTGCCGTCCGCTTTCGGCTCCAGCAAAAATTCGCGATCCAGCTTCGGTTCGGACGGACGGTAAAGCCCCACGGTGCCGGAAATTTTTTCGGCGAGCTGGCCAGCGGGCAGCGCGATCACGGCCCGGCCGGCGGCGGAATCATAAGCCACGGTCGCACCGGATTTTTGGGCGCGATCTGCGGAATCAATCTGACCCTGAAACCGCAATTCCTGTTCGTAATAATTATCCGCAACGAGATGATCCCGATGCGTGGAGGCGATGACGACCACAGTCGCCATGCCGGCAAAGAACAGCACGAAAGCGCCGATTACCCCGAGCGGCCAGAGATTGCGGTTGGTTTTCATAAATCTAATTACGCGGGCCAATGAAGGCGGTTTTCAAGGTCTGGAGTTGTTTACCACCGGAATAGACGCCCACAACAATCGGCGTGGTGCCGGATTTGAGCGCGGACGGCTCCAATTCCACGAGCACGGAATTTTCCAGGAGCTTTTGCGGCGGAATGACAAGTTTCCCGCCCAGCACTTGCAGCGAGCCGGCTGGATTTTCCAGGCGCAATTCCAAGGGGAGTTCACGCGAGGTCTTGTTCACGATGCGCACGGTGTAAAGATTGCTGAAGCGACCATCTTCCATCTTCTGAAAGAGTGAGCCGGGCGCCCGCAGCAACGTCGCCTCCACATCCGCCCGCGTGAAAATCATGACGGCGAGGATGGACGCCAGCACGACCAGCACCACGGCGTAGCCGATCAGGCGCGGAGTGACGCGCAAACGCTCACCGCGCTCGATGCCGTTGAGCGAAGCGTAGCGGATGAGGCCGCGCGGCGAACCAACTTTCGTCATCACGTTGTCACAGGCATCCATGCAGGCGGTGCAATGAACGCATTCCATCTGCGTGCCGTTGCGGATGTCTATGCCCGTCGGACAGACGGAAACGCATTGGTTGCAGGACACGCAATCGCCAAAGCCGGCAGAACGCCGTTCGCCGAACGTTTGTCCTCGTTTCAGCGGGCCGCGCTTTTCCCCGCGCTTGTGGTCGTAGGCAACGACAATGGAATTCTCATCAAGCAACAATGACTGCAAGCGGCCATACGGACAAATGAACGTGCAGGCCTGTTCGCGAAACCGCGCGAAGATGCCGTAAAACAAAAACGAGAAGCCGATCATGAAGGTCAACCCGGTAAGATGCTGCGCCGGCGGGTCGGTGATGATCTGATACAACGCCTGCCAGCCGATGATGTAGCTCAACAGCACATTGCCGACGAGAAAGGAGAGCGCGTAAAAGATGGCGTGCTTGAAAACTTTCTTGGCAATTTTCCCGACGTTCCATGGGGCCTTGTTCAAAGCTCGTTGCTGGTGCGCGTCACCTTCGATGGCGTATTCGATTTTGCGGAAGACCATTTCCATCATCACCGTCTGCGGGCAAGCCCAGCCGCACCAGAGCCGGCCAAACGCTGTCGTAAACACCACGATGCTGACCGCCGCCACCAGCGCCGTGATGGCAAAGATGATCATGTCCTGCGGCCAGAAAATCTGCCCCAGCACGACGAACTTGCGCTCGACAATGTTCAGCAGCAGGAGCGGATTGCCGTTGATGGTGATGAACGGCCCGGCAAACATGATAAACAACAACAGCCAACTGAACCACGTCCGCCAGCGAAAGAAGCGTCCATCCACCTTGCGCGGATAAACCCACTGACGACGACCTTCCTTGTCGGAGGTCGCGATGTGGTCGCGGAAATCGTCCCAGTCCACGGACTTTACGGAAGACTTTGCTTCGTCATCTTCTTTTTTGTCCGGCAATTTGGGGGCGGGGTTCATGGAATCGTTTGATTAGTTTTTACGAAACCCTCACCCCGGCCCTCTCCCATCCGATGGGCGAGGGAGAAACGCTCCCAGTCATCCGGCGAATCGAGCGCGAAAGCTGGTTGAATGATTTGGTAAAATGGAAGATAGCCAACGGCTGTCCCCTCTCCCATCGGATGGGAGAGGGTCAGGGTAAGGGCAATCTTCGTTTTCATTTGTTCACTCAAACGCGCTGGGTCCGGCGGGTTTGGCCGGCACCTGATTTTCCGGCAGCTTGCCGGGCGTGGCGAGTTTCGCGCCGCGCAGTGTGTAGATGTAACTGGCGACGGAGGCGATTTCCTCCGGCTTCAGCACGGTTTTCCAGGTGATCATGCCTTTGGCGGGCACGCCGTCCCAGATGATTTTCACGGAATCGGCATACGTGCTGCCGTGGATCCAGTAGTCGTCCGTCAAATTTGGGCCAACCAAACCGCCGCCGTCCATGCGATGGCACGGCGCGCAGAACTTGACGTAAACCTGCCGGCCGTTTTCCACCGTGTCCGCATCGGTGGCGGGCTGAAGCGTCGGGATGGACGCCTCGAATTTGCCCATCGCGCCGTTCTTGATCTGTTCGCCGGCTTGCATCTCCTTAGTATATTCGGCGATTTGCAAATCACCCGAGCGGGTGACGTGGTAATAGACCAGATAAATCGCCGAGTAGATGATGGTGATGTAAAACAGCCAGACCCACCAGCGCGGCAGCTTGTTGTCGAGTTCCTGGATACCGTCGTATTCGTGATCCAGCAGCAAAGGTTCTTTGGGATCGTTGCTCATAAATTTCAGGATTGGATTTTGTCGTTGGAAGTTTGCGGGCGTTCGCCGCCGTTCAACGGCAGGTCGCCCATGTTTTTCAGATACTTCGGCTTCAGACGAAAGGCCCAGACGAGGACCCCGGTGAAAAAACCGAAGAAGATGCACAGCGAGAACAGCCCGTAAGCATTGATGCTCACGGCTTCGCGCAAGATGGAATGAACCAGGCTGTATAACATAATGTCTCCGGATTTATTTTGCCGCCGTGGTCACGGGCGCGGACTTGATGTCCGTGCCGAGCCGTTGCAGATAGGCGATGAGCGCGACGATTTCTTTGTCCGGTTCCGCCGTCACGGAGCCTTGTTTCAGATTCGCGACGATCTTGGCGCATTGGGCTTCCAAGTCTTTTTGCGCGGGACCGTTTTCGTAACCGGCCGGATATGGCACGCCGACCTTGCGCAAGGTGTTCAATCGCCCGGGCAATGATTCCTTCTCCATCTTCTGCGTCAGCAGCCACGAATAGCGCGGCATGATGGAGCCGGGCGACGTCGCCGCCGGATTGTCCATGTGATTGAAATGCCAGGCGTCGGGATACTTGCCGCCTTCGCGCGCGAGATCCGGGCCTTTGCGCTCAGAACCCCAGACGAACGGATGATCATACACAAACTCGCCCGCCTTGGAGTATTCGCCGTAGCGCTCGGTTTCCGAACGGAACGGCCGGATCATCTGCGAATGGCAGCCGAGGCAACCCTCGCGGATGTAGATGTCGCGTCCTAGCACTTCCAACGGTGAATACGGTTTCACACTGGAAATGGTCGGGACGTTTTCCTTGATGAGGAACATCGGGATCATTTCCACGATGCCGCCAACGAGAATCGCCACCGCCGCGAGCACGGTGAAAAACAGCGGCTTGCCTTCCAGCATCCGGTGCCAGCTCGGTTTGCCGTGAGCAACACTGGCTTTTTCCATCGGCGCGGCCTGGGCTTCGGTGTCGGGTTCGAACACGCCGGACTTCGCTGTCTTATAGAGGTTGTAGGCCATCATGAAGACGCCGACGATGTAGAGCGTGCCGCCGATGGCGCGCAGCTTGAACATCGGGACGACCTGCACAATCGTTTCGAGGAAGTTCGGGTATTGCAGGAAGCCGTCCTTCGTGAACTGTTTCCACATCAGGCCTTCCGTGACGCCGGCGACGTAAATCGGGATGACGTAAAAAATCATGCCCAGCATCGCAATCCAGAAATGGTAATTCGCCAGCTTGGTGGACCAGAGCTGGGTTTTGTAAAGGCGCGGATACAGCCAATACAACATCGAGAAGGTCAGGAAGCCGTTCCAGCCCAGCGCGCCGGTGTGGACGTGGGCAATCGTCCAATCGGTGTAATGCGAAAGCGAGTTCACCGTCTTGATCGAGAGCAGCGGGCCTTCAAGCGTGCTCATGCCGTAGGCGGTGACGGCGGCGACCATGAATTTCAGCATCGGATCCTGCCGCACTTTGTCCCACGCACCGCGCAGGGTGAGCAGACCGTTCAACATGCCGCCCCAGCTCGGCGCGATGAGCATCAGCGAAAACACCATGCCGAGCGATTGCGCCCAGTCCGGCAACGCCGAATACAGCAGATGATGCGGGCCAGCCCAGATGTAAAGAAACACCAGCGCCCAGAAATGGATGATAGAAAGCCGGTAGCTGAAGATCGGACGGTTCGCCGCCTTGGGCAGAAAATAATACATCAGGCCGAGATACGGCGTCGTGAGAAAGAACGCGACCGCGTTGTGGCCATACCACCATTGCACCAAGGCGTCCTGCACGCCGGCATACATCGAATAACTCTTGAACGCGCTCGCCGGCATTTCCATCGAGTTCGTGATGTGCAGCACCGCGATGGTGATGGCCGTGGCGATGTAAAACCAGATCGCAACATACATGTGTTTCTCGCGGCGCTTGACGATGGTGCCGAAGAGATTTACCGAGAACGCCACCCAGACGACCGCGATAGCGACGTCAATCGGCCATTCAAGTTCCGCGTATTCCTTGCTTGTGGTCAAACCCAGCGGCAGCGTGACGGCGGCGGCGACGATGATGAGTTGCCAGCCCCAGAAATTGAACCAGCTCAACCAGTCGCTGAACATCCGCGCTTTGCACAGTCGTTGCAGCGAGTAGTAAATGCCCATGAACATGCCATTGCCGACGAAGGCAAAGATCACGGCGTTCGTGTGCAGCGGCCGGATACGGCCGAACGTGATGAATTGAAGGTTCAGATTTGCATCCGGGAAAAACAACTGCACCGCCGCCAGCAGTCCCGCCAGCATGCCGACGATGCCCCAGATGACGGTCGCGATGGCAAACGCCCGCACGATCCGATTGTCATATTTGAATGTTTCTACGTTCATATCATTTATTTCAATTCCAAAACTTTCAATTCATCGGCGGCGGCACGAACTCGGTCGTGCCGCCGCCAGCCATATTTAAAACCGCCAGATCAAGTCCACTGTCAGCCGCGTGTCGAAAATGCCGACGGGATGAACCACGCCAGCTTCGTAAGCCAGGCCGACATCAATGTTTTTGGCCAGACGCGAACGCGCGCCACCGCCCACGGTCAACTGCGTGGTGCCACGCGCCTGTGAACTGCCGAAGTTGATAAGGTCGTAGCCTTCTGTGTTAAGCGGCACGGCCGAAAGGGATTGATCCGATGTCTTTGAGGTTTCGCTCAAGATCGTGTAGCCGTTCATCACCGCGAACGGGACGAAATACTGGCAGGTGTAATAATCCAGTTGCAGGCTGTAGTGCGTTTGCGCGGTCTGCTGGCTAAGGTTGTTCGGAATGTTGAAGCCCGCGTTGGCCGTGGCGTGAAATTTATCAAAGCCTTTTTCTGCCGAGACAAACGCATTCCACACGCCGGAACCGTTGCCTTGAAATACTTCCGTGCTGCCCGTTGGAATCGTAATGGTCACGCCAGGAGTCACGATGATCTGATCGTCTTGATTATCATAGACGACATATTTCAAGCCTGCCGCCAGATCGCCCCAGCCGTAAGCGTGGCCCAAGGTGTGGTCCGGCTGGAATTCGATGTAGCCGTCCTTCGTCGCCATCAAACCCAGTTTGTCTGTCAGCGCATAGCGCAACTGCACCGCCATGACCTGCACCTGACCGCCGAGCGGCACGCTGCCGCCGGCGAAATCAAACGTGCTCGGCAGCCAGTGATACATGTAAACCGGGCGCACCTCGCTCGTCACCCGGGGATCTTCAAAGAAGAGCGGGTTGGCGACCGGCGAGATGGTGTTCTCCAACCAGTTGGTGGATGCGCTTTGGGAGCAGCAGTCGGCGGCATGAACCGCGAGCGAGAGGGAGGCGGTTGACAGCACTGCCAATCCCGCAATTTTAATTTGTCGTGACATGTTTTTCTTTTTGTTTCCGTTCTGATTTTGTTCCGGGTCTGGAGACGGAACGGGTTCGTTCTCCGCCCTTTTGCCGTCATCATCAGCCAGGACCCGCATCGCCGGCGTCAACGTGTCCTCATACTGACCGTTGCGCACCGACCATACGAACGCCGTCACAAACACCAGCCCCACCGCGAGACTCGCCAGAATCAAAATGATGATGACGCTCATGGTTGTCGGCTGATGTTGTTTGCTGATGGCATGACTCAACGCCGGTTCACGCTGGCAACCGGTGTTTGATGGGCATTATTGAATCCTCCAGCACCGTTTGCCGCTACGTCTGGATTTGGATTTAGTTGACCTGAATTTTGGTCCGGCAACCGTTCGCGATATTTTGTGGGCGAACAGCCGAACGCCCGCCGGAACGCGCGGTTGAAATAGGGAATGGACTCGAAGCCCGCGTCGAAGGCGACATCGCTCACCCGCCGTCCGGGATCGCCCAGCAGCTTGCGGGCTTTTTCCAGCCGCTGCCGCGTGCGATACTGGCTGAACGTCAACCCGGTCTGCTTCTTGAACACGGAACAGAAATGGCACGGGCTCAAGTTCACGCTGGCGGCCACTTCCTTCAAAGACACCTGATCGCTCTTGCACTCGGCGAGAAACACCTCGATTTTTTGCAGCAGCCCTGAAGGATTTTTTTTGCGATGCACGTTCAACTGCTGCTTGCCGCATTCCTCCAGATATTTGCCGAACATCTGCAACAGCGTTCCCGCCGCTCGGCATTTGGCCGAAGAGAGCCGCGGCGTGTAGCGCCAGGTGTTCTGCAACTGGCTGGCGCGGTCGCCGAGCCCCAGCCGGCCCAGCCGTTCCATGAGAAACGCCAGCCGGTTGCCATCGAGCGCGTGGAGGGCGAACGGCCCGGCCAATAAACTGCCGACATGACTGCCGTTGATGAACACCGGCACCAAAATTTTAACCAAGCCCGACGGACAGCAATACTGCACCGGGGCCGTCCGGCGCACCGCGCGCTTTTCCGCCTGCAGCAGCCGGGTTTGGCAGGTCGTGCCGCTGGTGCTACCCAGGCAGCCCTTCACACAGAATGTGCCGTCCGCCAGCGCATACACGCTGGACGGGGCCATGGTCAGCGGCACGCCGGTCGCGCAGGTGAAGGCCACCTGCTGCTCGCGCACGATGGCGGAAGCCGCCAAGGCTTCCCAAGCCGCCCGTTCTGGAGAACCGTTGTTACGCATATTTTTCAAGGTGTTGTTTCCAAAGACCGTCCGGTTTTTGTCATCAAGCCCGCGCGCTGCGCCAGCCACATCGTGACGGCACAGGCAAACACCACCACCGTTGCGGAGCTTAACGGCATCAAGATCGCGCAGACTACCGGCGACAGCAGTCCCGCCGCCGCGATGCTCACGCCGACGATGTTGTAGCCGGAGGAAATGACGAAGCCCGCGCGCACCGAGCGCGCCGCATGGCGCGAAAACCGCAGCACCCGCGCCAGTTGCGGCAGTTGCGCCGCGTCCAAAATCACGTCGCTCGCCGGGGAGAAAACGCCGACCTGCTCCACCACTGCCACGCCGACATCCGCCTGCTTCAGGGCACCTGCGTCGTTCAAACCGTCGCCGACCATCATCACCTTGCGCCCGCGCTGCTGCAGTTCGCGGACGAAATTCAGCTTGTCCGCCGGGCTTTGGTTAAATCGTAACGTCGCGCGTTCGCCGAAGAGTTTTTGAAAACGGGCCGCCTCGCGTTCATTGTCGCCGCTCAACAGCGCCAGTTCAAAACGCCCGCCCAGTTGCGCGATCAAGGTTTCCACTTCCGGGCGCAGCGAGTTTCCGAGTGTAAATGTCCCGCGAAGCTTTCCATCAATCGCCACGCAAACGGCACTGCCGGCAACAAGGCTGGTGGGACGAGCGTCCTCGCGAGCCGTCGAAGCTACCCAAGCCTGCGATCCCAGCAGAATCTTGTGGCCGGCCACATCACCCGCGATGCCACCGCCGGGAATTTCCTGGAAGCCTGACACAGGCAACGGCGCACTATTGATCAATTTGGTGATGCGCACCGAATGCGGATGCGTTGACAGCCGCGTCAGCGAGGCTATCCATTGCGCCTCCACATCTGCCAAACCGCCACCGGCCGTTTCTGCGTTCTGCTTTCCGCTTTCTGCTTTTACAAAGAAAACCCCCTTCGCATCCGTTGTGGTCAACGTCCCCGTTTTATCGAGCACGATTGTGTCCACTTCCGCCATACGCTCGATGACCAGCGCGTTCTTCAGGAAAATCTTCAGCCGCGCCAGAATGCGCTGCGCCGTGCCATGCGTCAGCGGCGCCGCGAGCGCCAGCGCACACGGACACGCCACGATCAAGACCGAGATGAACGCTTTCAGCGAGTTGGACGGATCTTTGAAAAGCCAGAAAGCCGCCGCGCCGACGGCCACACCGATGACCAGCTTCGTAAACCGTTTGCTGTAACGATTGGTCAGCGAGTCGAGATCGTTGTCGCGATGCTTGCGGAAAGCCTCGTTGTCCCAAAGCGACGCGAGATAGCTTTGGGCCACCGGCTTGAGCGTCTCAACTTCAATCGCCCCGCCAACCTGGCGGCCACCCGCGTAAAGATGAGCGCCAGCGGCGCAGACGACCGGCTCTGATTCGCCCGTCACAAAGCTGTAGTCAATACAAGCCTCGCCGCTGACCAGCCTGGCATCCGCCGGCAATAACTCCGCGTTGCGTAAAATAATTTTATCGCCCGTCTTTAGCCGCGAGATGGCGATGCTTTCCTCGCCAGCCGCGGTTTTGCGCATGACCGATAATGGGAAAAACCCTTTGTAATCGCGGTCGAAGGTGAGCCGGTCGTGCGTCTTGCGCTGGAACAATCTTCCGCAGAGCAGGAAGAAAATCAGTCCGCACAGCGAATCGCAATAGCCCGGACCGCGTTGAGAGAGCACTTCAAAAACACTCGCCGCGTAGATGGCGGCCAGGCCGATGGCGATGGGAACCTCCATCGTCAGGGTGCGCTGGCGGAAGCTGAACCACGCCGCCCGCCAAAAATCCGAGGCGCTGAAGGTCACCACCGGCAACGTGAGCGCCAGCCCGAGCCAGCCGGCGATAATTTTGAACCACGGACCGCTGAAGCTGTCGAGGCCGAGATAAAACGGCAGCGACATGAGCATGATGTTGCCGAAGCCGAACGCAGCCAGACCAATTTGCAGCCAGGTCTTCCGAGATTGGGCCTGAGGTCTGGGGCTTGGGGTCTGGGAATTTTCCACATCCCCCAGAGCCGATCCGCCCGACGCCAACGTGAGCAGCGGTTCATAGCCGATGGAAGCCAGGAGCGCAGCCAGTTCGCTGAATTTGATCTGGTCCGGCGCGAATGTGATGGCGACTTCACGACGGGAAAAATTGACGAGGGACTGGCCAATGCCCCGATGCAGCTTGAACAAGTTTTCCAGCAACCAGACGCAGGCAACACAGTGGATCGTCGGCAGATACAGCGTGACCCGGGCACGGGTTTTATCTGCATAATCAAAGAGTTTTTCCGATACCGCCGGGTCGTCGAGGAACGCCCATTTTGCTGCGGCCGAAGCGGCACGGACACGAGTGCCGGGGCGGGCATTTAATTCATAAAACTGCCCCAGTCCGTTCTCGCGCAGCAGGCTGAAAACCGTCTGACAGCCGAAACAGCAAAAGGATTTCCCATCAAGGATTAACGCCGTGTCCGGACAAGGCTCGCCACAATGAAAACAACCGCTGAAAGTGCGGCTGGCACCAGCGGTCGGGTTTTGCAGTTCTGGCAATGGTTGCGACATTTATTGTCCGTGTTGGACAATAAAATGTCCGGCGTCGCGCTTTACGACTAACCGTCTATTACCAAAGTATGAACTTATTTTGTCGCGGCAGAGGAAGGAGAAGTTTTTAAATCCCGCGAGGTAGCCAGCGCGATCACGCGCCCCTCGTTGCCCACGGCGCAGTAGAAGTGATAGACCACGCCATTCCATTTCACGACCCATGGCTTGTGCGCGTAAGTTCTGTCGTATGGCTTGGAAGGTTCAACGAGCTGCGCGCCGTCCCACTTGGTCCAGTGAACTAGGTCGTAGGAACAGGCAAACGTGTCGAAGGCCTTGGGCTTCCAGCCCGCCCCGAAATAGAACATCGTCCACACGTCGCCGATCTTCACGATCTGCGGGTCGCCAGTGATGCCATTCCTCTTCTCCTCGCCGTTGACGATGACGGAATTCGTCCCGTAGCGGCTCCAATTCACCAAGTCCCGGGAAACGGCCATGCCAATCTGTTCGTAGCCATTCTTGTATTTGGCATTGTAAAACATCACAAACGGCCAGCCGAGCAATGCGGCTTCGTCGTGGATGATCTGGCTTTTGTAGAGCGTTTTTGTTTCAAACTCGCGCGCGTCAGGCTGCTTCGGGCCGAGCACGGGATTTGCCACCATACGATGCCACTCGCGTGGCCATTCCGGTTTGCGCGTCCAAGCCATGCCGATGGATAGCGGGTCGGTTTCGTAGCCTTGCTTCGCGCCGCCGATGTAGGAGAGCCAGAACTTGCCATCGAACTTTTCCAGTTCATGCGAACCTTCCCAGCAATAATCGCAGAGCGCGATGCCGCCGTCAGCCTGCCACGCATCCCATGCGTCGGTTTGGCCGAATGACAAGATTTTCCCCAACTTTTCCCAATGCAACAGATCATCGCTCCGCGCGAGAAACGTCTGATAGCCGACTTGGTTAGTGATAGCGACATACAGCATATACCAATGCTCGCCGCTGCGGAAAATGCTCGGGCAATCCACCAGTTCATTCGGCCCAGCGCCCTTGAGCACCACGCCGTATTTGAACGGCGTTTTCACCTCGTCGTAAATCCTTTGCATCGTGTCCGCTGTCACCATCCGGCCTTCGGGACTGGCGGGAATGACAACGCGAACCGAATTTGTTTCGGCGGCGGAAACCGCCCCGACGGCAAGAAACACAATGACAGCTGAAGCGAATGCGGAATTGAAATTGGAAAACATCGAACAACCAACCCCAGACAACCAACCTCCAATGGTGTTTGCAGCACGAACCATTGGAGGTTCAATGTTCAAATTTGAGGTTTGGATGTTCATGTTGCTCAGCACACCCGCGCCACTTCCACGCCCAGCAATCTGCCAAGTTTATCAAGTTTCTCTGCGCTGTGGCCGACGCCGACCGCGCAATGATGCGCCGGACCATGCGCGTTCCAGTCATTCACAAATTTCCGCGCGCCGATGCTGAAGCGATAACGGCTGTTGGTGTTGCCAATTTCCAAAATCGGTCCAGGCACGGATTCGCCCTCGGCCACCAGCAGCTTAAGTTTGCCGTCCTTCGTCTCAACGACCGAAAGACACGTCACTGGGCCATGCTTCACCGACATCTCCACCGAAAGTCCCCTGCCCACTTTGCCGTGATACACTTTGAGCGGACGCACCTTCGTCTTGCCCTCGGCAATCTTGATGTGGCCGGGGCCGTCGTGGCCCATCAAAACCACGTCGTCCGCAAAATCCATCGCGTAATATTCCGTGAACGATCCGCCGACGCCAAACGTGTCCATGATCTTCATCGCCTGCACGTTCTTCACCTCGTATTCGCCGGCGACGGGAATCCCGCGCGCCGTGAGCAGCGAATTGCCAAGAATGATCGAGCTGATGGCGTCTTCGTTTTCTGCGTTGCCGGTGCCGCTGTAAAAATACGCGAGCGAACCGAGCTCGTGTTCCTTCACCAACCGGTCCAGCGCGACGGACGTTCGCGCCGCGCGTTCCAGTTCCACCTGCGAGCAATCAGCCTGCACGGCAAAGACCTTTTTAAATTTAGCCACTCGTTCCTTGATTTGCTTGGCCGAAACTTCGCGGCGCAGCGCGGCCAGTTCGTCCACTTCCACGATCTCCATGTGCCCGCCGAATGTCGCGCATTGCAACGTCGTGTCCGAATAAATATCCAGCATCCCGCCGTAGTAATGCCCCATCAAACCGAGGCGATTGTGAAACATCGTGTGCGCCACCCGCGCAGCCTCGATCCAGGCGTCCACTTCATTCCAGCAAATAGGATCATTGTTCAGCATCCCCGTGACCTGATGAAAATCAATGCCCGCACGGTTAAAGACATTCGCGATTTCCGGCACCGGACAAGCCGCGCAGTAGGCAAGCCAATCGCCGGTCATTGCGGTGCGGTCGCCCATCGCGTTGAACCTTGCGTAATCAATCGCCGCTTCCGGCGCGAGGTTCAGAATGATGACGGGAACTTTCGCACGTTGCACCACGGGGAGCACGGTGGATGAAAGCGCATACGTCGTCACATGCAAGAAGATCACGTCCACATCCGCCTCGCGGAACTTGTGACCAGCCTCCAGCGCCCGCTTCGGATTATCAATCAAGCCAAGGTTCACAACCTCAACGCCAGGGCGTTCCAGTTTTTTTTGCACGGCGCGGACATAGCCTTCGAGCCGCGGCTTGAGCCCTTTGAATTGCGGCCAATAAGTATCGAGGCCAATGCCGAACAATCCGACGCGGAGTTGATGTTTCATTTTTTCTTTTATAGGAGCCGGGGTGACGAGGCTCAAATCGTTTAGGAATAATTTTTAGCCAGCGCCTGCTCACCTCGGCTCCAGCCGCAAATACTTAGCCCGAAATCAAAATGGTGTTCGCATACTGCACCGTGTCGCCGGTGCGGATGAGGCCGATGGCGTGCGGCACCCGCTTCTTGAAATCCACATGCGGCTCAAACTTCACGGGAACGCCTTTCAACGCCGTGGCAAATTTCTGACGGGTAGCGGACGAATTATTTTTCAGGAACTCTTCCGCTTGATACGCCTCGGTAAAATGATGGTTCGCGCGCACGGCGGCGATGAGTTGCAACACGGTTGGGAGATTATCCACGACGGAGATGTCCACCGTCTCGATCATCGGCCAGAAAGGAAAACCACGGTCGGCAATGACCAAAGCGTTGGTATGGCGCACGCGGGCGAGCAAGGAGAGAATCTGCGGATTCAGGATGCCGTGGTTGATCATGCGGCAATTTAGCCACGCAGCAACGACACGCCAAGCTTCAAAAGTTTCTGCATGTCGGCATCGGACTTCGCTTCTGCATAAATACGCAACACGGGTTCCGTGCCCGATCCGCGCAGCATCAGCCAGGTGGAATCCTCGGCGACGAACTTCACGCCGTCGCGGGCATCAACTTTTGCTAGCGGTGAGCCGAGAAGTTTTTTGGGTGGACTAGTCTTGAGCGATTCCATGAGACCGGTGCGTTTCTCCAACGGATAATGCGCGTCATAACGGCCGTAGCGATGCGGGCCGAATTCTTTTTCCAGCCGCGCGTAAATCTTGTTCACGGAAATTTTTTCCATGGCGAGCATTTCCAGCAGGAACAAGCCGGCAGCCAGCCCATCGCGTTCGGGAATGTGATTGGCAAATCCGACCGAGCCGCTCTCCTCCGCGCCGAACAACGCGCCGGGCTTCATCATCTCCGGCGCGATGAAACGAAAGCCGATGCCAACCTCGGTGAGCGGCAGGTTCCACGCGGCGCACATCTTGTCCACCATAGCCGTGGTGTTGTATGTCTTCGTCACAACGCCGCGGTCGCCACGATTGCGGACGAGATGATGCAACAATAGCGCGATGACCTGCTGGTTGGTCATGGGATTGCCGCGACCGTCCATCGCACCAATGCGGTCGGAATCGCCGTCGGTCACGAGGCAGATGTCATGGGGATTTTTTCGCAATTGCGCGCCGCCGAGGGCGTAATTTTTCGGCAGCGGCTCCGGGCAGATGCCGCCGAATAAAATGTCATGCGCGCCATTGAGCGTGGTGACCGTGCAATTCGTCTTCGCCAACAGGGTTTCAAACACCCCGGCCCCGACGCCGAACAAGGCGTCGTGCGCGACACGGAGTTTGGACTTCGCGATGAGCTTAAAATCCACGAGGCGCTGGATGGCGGCAAAGTGTGCGGGGCGGATGTCGAGATTTACGATGGATGATTGACGATTGGCGATTTGAAGAGGAGCCGTGTGCGGAAGATTTTTGTCGAGAAAGCTTTCCACGGCTTTGCATTCCTCCGGTCCACTGCTACCACCGAAGTGCGACTTGAGTTTGAAGCCGTTGAAGATGGGCGGATTGTGGCTGGCGGTGATCATCACGCCGCCGACGGCTCTGAGATTTTTCACGGCGTAGGAAACGGACGGTGTCGGCGTCGGTTCGGGCGTGAGAATGACTTGAAATCCGTTCCCCAAAAAAACTTCGGCAGAGATCTGCGCAAAGCGGTCGGACAAAAAACGGCGGTCGTAGCCGACAACAACTTTCAATTCGCGCCCAAAGATTTCTGATTGCTGATTTCCTATTTCTGTTTTCCAGAAGTCCGCCGTGGCCTGCGCGACGCGGGCGACATTGGCAAAGGTGAAATCCTCCGCGATTACCGCGCGCCAGCCGTCCGTGCCGAATTTGATCTGCGACATGGAGGCAGGCTGTGGAGGATGAAGCAAATTTGCCAGCCCAAAACTATTACTTGGTCAACAATTGTTGAGCTTCAGAAAGTTTTCCATCACGTTCTCCAATGGGCGTGAAGGGATTATAAAATGGAATTTGTTTCTCCTTCGCGAGCAAAACGGCGATCCAATCGCACCAGCGAATACTGACAGAAGCCCCGTTGGTCGGCGACTGGTTTTCTGGAAAGGAAAAGCTAAAACCTCCCGATGAATTGGTATTTTGATAATTCAGATAGTTGTTTCCACTCCATGAGACGGTTCCAAAGTCGTTGGTCTTCTCCAATTCGCGGGCGAGCATAGCGCGAAATGCAGGCAGGACAAACAATCCCGAATCCAACATCTCACCGCCATGACCGTCTTTCCATGGCAACCGCGCCCATGGTGAATTTGTGCCGGCAAACATTTGTTTCGCCGCCATCGCGAGCAGGGAATTCGTCGGAAACTGTTTGAGCGGCTCAAGCTGTTCCGATCTATGATAGCCCAATTGCTCCGGCGTGGTGGAAGCGATCCAGACCGCATATTCGTCGAAGGCGTGCGGGTCGCCGTTGCGGACGCGGATGAGTGCAAGTTGCGTGAGATGTCCACCGAGATCGGCACCGGAATACTTCATCGTCTTGGCGGCGCGTTGCGACAAAACCCGCGCGACTTCCAGGGCGGCGGGCGGATCCCATTTGGCCAGACATTCGGCAAACTGGCAGCAGGCGGACAAATCGTAACTGGCATCGCCATCTGCCGGACGCTCCAACGCCCGGTGCGAAAGAAGTTCCGTAACGGATGGATCGGAACGCAAGCGCAACGACTCGCCGCGCAATCGCACGGGCGCGTTGGTGGGCACGGGGCTCGTCACCGTCAAGCCGCCGGGATAACGCGTGATGTTTTCCGGCTGGACGATGTTATTGGCGGCTTCCTGCCAGCGGGCGCGGGCAGAATCATCCTGAAGAATGTCATACCAGCGGTCTTCAATCTTAAGGCTTTTATATTTGTTCCAATAGGCGCGCATTTCAGCGACGTTGGGAAAATTCGCCTGCAAAATGGATTTCAACGCCACGTCGGCACAACTGCTAACAGCAATCACCGTGCGGCTGCGGTGAAAGTCGCGGCCAAACCCCACGGACCGTGTCAGGCGCTTGTCATGCTCCAGACAATCAAGCAACGGCTCAACTGCGGCGTCACCTTCGGCAATCAGCGCACCGACGATGGCATCTTGCGACGGACTGACCCAGCCTGGTTGCCCCCATTGGCGTGCGGCCACAAGGTCGAGGTCGTGAATCAACGCCGCGACGCGCTTGGATTGGTCAACGACATTTGTGATGCCGGTGATGATGAGGGAAATGTATGGACCTTCCTTTTCACGCCGTTCCAGGTCGGCGAGGATTTGGGGAAATTGTTCGAGAAAATTCAAATACGGTTGCAATTCCTTTTGCCGCCGCGAATCCCAGTAATTCTGCCGCTTGAATCCGCGCGCGGCACATGCTGCTTCGATCTGCGGCTGTGCGGTGGCGAGTTGACGCGCGGTGAACAGCGCGAGTTTTTCATCGCCGCGTTCGTGGGCGCAAATCATCCGGTCGAACATCATCCATGCCCAGTCGGAAGCCCAGCCTAGATACGGATCGGCAGCGGGCAATTTGATTTGGTTCGTGGAAACGATTCCATTCGTCTCGGAAAAACGGCGGAGCGTCTCATTGCGTTGCGCAATTTGGTTTCCGGCTTGTGCCAACCAAAGCTGCTCCGCCAATTCCGGTCGTCCAAGGCGCAGTAAAAAACAGCCTTTGACGGCGGTGGACCATTTTTCCGATGCGGTCAGGGCTTCCGGCAATGCCGACCGCCATGAAGTCACCACGTTCGCCACCAGCATCGCCGCGTCAGCCTCAAGGTCGGCATTCGTGCCGGCGCTGATGACGGGATACACCATGCCGTTCCAGCATACGGCGAATTTTCCCGCCGACCGGTCCGGCAAAACCCAGCCATGCACTTTCGCCACGCCACCGTCGCCTTGCCAGACTTCGCCCGTGCCGATTTCAATCTCGCGATAATCGCAGCCGCGCGGGTCGGCCATGCCTTGCTGGAACAAAAGTTCGGTCGCGGAAATGTAATTCGTCGGCAGATCATTGTTTGGCGGAGTCCAAGATGCGTGCTGCTTGGGCGGCGATGACAATTCTTTTCCGGTGAAAGGCGGTGAGGCTTTTCTTTCCGGTGCGGTGGTGACGATGCCGCCTATTCCGAGCATCTTCTGTGCGGGAATAGTATTCGCCGTCGTGACGTTTGTTTCCGCCGCATGGGCAAACAATACAAGCGCAAAGAATGCCATCCCCATCACTGGCCAGCCGATTGCGGATTTCATGGCTTTAGAAACTAGGCCTGCGCAGCCAGATTAACAATGTAAATTGGCGCTTGTGCGGCACGGCTGTGAACTTATGATGCGTTCCATGAAAGCGGGCCACCTTTCTCTCTGCCATCGGGGTTTATTTCTCATCGTCACGACCGCATTTCTGTTTTCATGTCCGCTGCTTCCCCAAGCGCGGGCGCAACTGGGGTCGGAAACGGTTTATAGATTTGTTTATGCCATTTACCAGAATGACACCAACACGGCTTTGCGCATGCTCGAGAGCAATACGAATCTGGCTTACTGCAACTATGGCGGGGATATGGGCGGGGACATACTTCCACTGTTGGAGGCGTCGGCGGCGGGAAATTTCGGATTGGTGAAACGCCTGCTTGAGCTTGGGGTCGACGTCAATGCCGAGGGACGCATTTGGTCGGGTGGCTCCCGAATGACGGCGCTGGACGAAGCGGTGCAGCATCGGCGCCTGGAGGTTTGCGAACTTCTGCTCGAAGCCGGGGCAAACCCAAACCATTGGAGCTTTCAACAAAGCACGTTGCATCTGGCCTTTGAAAATTCATTTTACAATTCTGCATTCAACAGGAACGCGATCGCAACCGCTCTGTTGGAATATGGCGCGGACCCGTTTGCCGAGGCGGGTTATTACAAAACCACCCCATTTGAACTGGCAATCAGCAAAGGCGATGGGCGACTCATTCCGCTGATGTTGGACACCGGCCGCAAAATCAAATCCGCGCCCAAGAAATCATCCCGCGTTTCACCAAGGAGCAAGACGACTTCGACACAGGAAAAAATCTCTCAAATCCTCTCGGCTCGCGGCACAGTGCTGTTGTCCATGGCGGCGCAGCGCGGTGAAATGGAAGCCGTTGATGCGCTGCTCAAAGCCGGCGTCTCGGCCCGAACCAATGTCCCAACAGAATTGCCGGTGCTTCAGGCATTCGCCCTTTCGGCCGCGGAAGCTGCCAAATCACGGGACGCCGCCGTCAACCAGTTGGAGCAAACGCGCCAGCGGCTCAAAGAATTGAGCACCAATCTAAACCCTGAATTTTTGGCTTCGATGCGATCTGAAGAAGCTGACCAGGTGGCCAAAGTTGGGGATCTCGCTGTGGAACGCTGGCTGAAAATCCGCGACTTGCTGATTAAAAACGGCGCGGACTACGACGCGTTTGCCGCAACCGCTCTGGGAGACAGAACCCAAGCGGAAAAACTTTTGTCAGCGGATAAAAACGTGCTACTCGCCCGTAACCGCGATGGTGAAACTCCGTTGCACTGGGCGGTAAAAACCGACCGACTGCCGTTCGTATCGTTTTGGATGCAATCCGGAGTTCCGCTGGCGACCACAAATTTTGCCGGACAGACTGCGCTGCATCTCGCCGCCGCGAATGGGAAAATCGAATTCGTAAAAGCCCTGCTGGCGGCGAAGGCCCCGACCGGCATCCGCGACACGAACGGCTGGACGCCGCTTGATGCAGCCATTGAAGCGAAGCAATCTGAAGTCATCCGTGTTTTGATGGCGGATAAATCCGCGCCCGCGCATCCCGAACGCGGGTTTGCCACCACACTGCACAAGGCGGCGGCAGCTGGCGATGTTGCTGCGCTCACCGTGTTGACGGAAACGGAAACAAACCTCGAAGCCCGGAATGAACTTGGATTGACACCGCTGCATGTGGCAGGCCAAGCCGGGCAGCTTGGCGCGGCAGCGTTTCTGATTGACCGAGGCGCCGACGTGAACGCACGCGATCCCGACGGGAACACCGTCTTGGACCAGATTTTGCTCAGCCGCACACATTGGGTCAAAGGCCGTCCGTCCGACGCCTGGGTGGAACGCAGGAAAAAAAATCCCAGCCAGGAAAAATTCTGGCGGGTCTATAACACGCCGAGTGGTTACACATCACCGAGGGAACTGGCTGCGTCCGTGGCGTTCTTTCTGGCCTGCGGCGCCGACACGGCTGCCACCAACCACGCCGGACAAACCATTTTGCAACTCGTGACGGCGGATTCGACCATGCTGTGGGACTACGACCGCAACGCAATTTTACCCCTCTTGCAACAAAGCGGCGATGGCCTCAATGAGCGCGATGCGGACGGCAACACGGCGCTGCACCGGTTGAGCACCGGTTTTTACGATGGCAATAAAGTTGACAGCATGGTCAGCCTGATTGCCAGCGGCGCGAATGTGAATGCCACGAATAATTTAGGACAAACGCCCCTGCATGTGGCTTCGGAAAAAATTACGATGTGGGATAACAATGATCCCCCCATCAACAATCCATTTCAGTTGTTGATTTACAAGAAGGCTGATGTCAACGCCCGGGATAATGAAGGGCGGACGCCAATGGACGTTGTCGCTGCCTCCGACTCTTCGTTCAAGAGTGAAGCCATGGCATTGCTCATCCAGGCCGGGGCCAAGTCCAATGAAGCGGACAGGAAAGGACGGACCTCGGTGCATCAGGCATTGACCGGTGATTGGCCGTGGCAATCGGCGGGCGAGAATCTCCAACAGCTGGCCAAGGCAGGTGCCGATTTTTCGGCCAAGGATAAGGATGGGAAAACTCCCCTGCATTATTTGGCGGCGCTGGGCGATCAACGGCCGATGTTCTTCATCCGCGGCGTTGATCAGGTGTTTATCACCGCCAAGGTGGATTTCAACGCCCGTGACAACGAAGGCAACACGCCGTTGATTATTGCGATCAAGACGGGAACGATGGATGTCTTTGATTGGCTCGTCAAACAGGGAGCCGACTTAGACGCGACCAACAATGTCGGCCAGACACCCCGAATGCTGGCGCTAAAACAGAACAATCAAACTTTAGGGTTTAGACGGGGGACGCCGTCCAATTCGGCTGAACTGGATATTTTCCAGGCCATTCGGGAAGGCAAAGACCGGGCGGTGGAACGAATCCTGAACACAGATCCGCAACTGGCGAACACACCTGACCGAGCCGGACAAACACCGCTTCGCGTGGCCGCGATGCTTAACCGCACGAATATCATTTCCTTGTTGAACACGCGCGGTGCCAGGTGGGATGCCCCGTCCGCCGTCGTGGCCGGACGTGCCGATCTCGTCAAAAAAATCCTCAAAGATCAGCCGTCGGCAATCACTGAATTAGCCAACGGCGAAAGCCTGCTGCATTTGGCCGCCATCTCCGGCGACGTGGACATCATTCAACAACTCCTCGCGGCAAACGCGGACTTGCAGGCCGTGGATTCGTTCGGTCTTTCACCTTTGGGACGCGCCCGGTTGAAGTCACAAACGGATGCCGTCAATCTGTTGGCCGCGCACGGCGCAACGAACAATTACTTCGATGCAATCTGCTTGAATGATGACAAATCCGTTTCCCAATTCCTTTCACGGGATAAATCGCTCGCGAACGCGACAAACCGGGCAAAAGTGACGCCGGTGGAAATTGCCGCCGCCGCCGGCTTCACGCAAGTGTTGCAAGCGTTGCTGAAAGCCGGCGGCTACACCGACGCACTTCCTGCACCAGCTCACCCGAATTCGGCCTCAAACTTCCCTTTCAACCGACCCATGCCGGGCATGTTCCCCTTCAACTGGACAACAACACCTTTGAATCTGGCGGTCTTTCACAACCGGACAAATGCAGTCGAGGTTTTAATCCGGGCTGGCGCGGATGTGAACCAGGCTGACAGTCGCGGCTTTGCCCCCTTGCATTTCGCGGTGCTCCGAGACAATCTCCAGACCCTGTCACTTTTGCTTCAGCATAAGGCAAATCCCAACGCCGCCTCGGCGCAGTTATTTCCATTTTCCCGTCCCCGGATGCCAAGAACACCTGAATTCGACAGGACGGCGGCTGATTCCCTGCCGCCCGTCGGTGAAACCCCGCTGCATCTCGCAACCATGCTAGGCAAAACCAACATCATTGAACTTCTCTTAAAGTCGGGAGCGGATGTCAATGTTACCAATAGCGAATCGCTAACACCTTTGGATGAGGCGGAAATGACCGGCCGTTCTTTCCGGATAAACATCCCGCCTCCTGCCATGCTAAAACCGCTGGAACCACTTGGACTTTTTCAAGAGCAGGTTTCCATATCATCCGTCAGCCCTGAAAATCTGAAAGGCGCAGCCGCGATGATTCGGGCGGCAGGCGGCAAACACAGTGCGAAATTTGAAACGCAAGCGGCTCGGTTTTCCCCATCTCCAAATACGCCGGCTGCCCGCCAAATGTCTGCGCTGGCCGATGGCACTGAATACCACAACCGTGGTTGCAGCAATTTTGATTCGCACAATTTCACCAATGCCCTGGCTGATTTTCGCAAATCCGCAGAGCTTGGTTCGGATTATCAAGATTACACTTATTATCGTATCTGGATTATCCGTTCACGATTGGGTGAGAAGGAAGAGGCGGATCGGGAACTGACGGAATATCTTGCACATCGCAAAACCCAAAATTCGAATGACTGGCCTTTGCAAGTCGGGCGCTACCTGGCCGGCCAGTCGGCGGAGAGCAATTTTCTGGCGGCGGCGGAAAGCCCGGTTCCCAAGACCGCGAAGGAACGCATTGCGAAACCTGGTTCTATGTCGGCTCGAAACACCTCATCGCAGGAGATCAACCGGGCGCGGTGGACAATTTCAAAAAATGTCTGACGACCAATCTGAAAGATTTCGAGGAATACGCCAGCGCCGCATCCGAACTGCGGTTTCTTGAAATGTCCCGCCCCCCGGAAAACCACTGACCCAGCCGTCGGTGCCAAATTTGATCTGGCTCATAAATCAAATCCCCAAATCAGCCAGCCCAGGATCAGCTCCGTTGACAAGTTTCCGCATCTTGGCGACGGCGGCCTTCAGGTTGTGCTGGCCGAACAGGCTGGTGCCGGCGACGAACGTATCGGCTCCGGCGCGGGCGCATTCGGCGGCGGTCTGATTGTTGATGCCGCCATCCACTTCGAGGCGGTAGTTCAATTTGCGTTCACGACGCCACGTGTCGGCCTGCTGGATTTTCGGCAGGCATTCGTGGATGAAACTTTGGCCGCCGAAGCCGGGATTCACCGTCATCACGAGCAACATGTCAATCTTGTCGAGATACGGCTGGACCTCGGCGATGGCGGTGGGCGGATTGACGGCGAGGCCGACTTTTTTGCCGAGGGATTTTATTTTCCAGAGCAGTTGCGGAACTTTTTCGCCGAGTTCGACGTGGACGATGATCTGGTCCGCGCCTGCTTTGACGAACGGTTCGAGTAGGATTTCCGGCTTTTCACACATCAGGTGAACGTCGAAGAAAAGATTTTTCGCGAACGGGCGCACTGCGGCGACGACGGCGGGGCCGAAGGAAATGTTCGGCACGAACTGGCCGTCCATGACGTCGAGATGCAGCCAGTCGGCGCCGGATTTGGCGGCGCGTTCGGCTTCTTTGCCCAAGCGGGAAAAATCAGAGGCGAGCAGCGAGGGAGCGATGATCATGCAAATAATTGGAAATGCGTTTCAAAATTCAAGTCGCGAATTTTAGCGGGAAGTCGCGTCCATGAGAAGCCTGCAAAAAAAATCACGACGCGTGATTTTCGTCGAGACGGCGGCGAACGATGCGGGCGAGGTCGTTCGGCAGGTAGGGCTTCTGGAGATAGTTCCATTGCGAATCCAGCTTGTATTCCTTGCCGAGCGCGTCGGCATCGTAACCGGTGGTAAAAATGACTTTCAGGCCGGGCTTTTCAGCCAGCAACTTGTCCGCCAGCTCTTTGCCGTTGAGACCGCCGGGCATGATGATATCGGTGAACAGCAGGTCAATCTTGTCTTTGTATTCCTCCCAGATTTGCAGGGCGTTCCGACCGTCCACCGCTTGAAAAACACGGTAGCCGTTCAGGTTCAAGGTGCGCGTGACAATCTCGCGCAGATCGCGTTCGTCCTCAACCACAAGGATGTTTTCGGTGCCGGTGCGGGCATGGAACTGCGTTTCGAATTGTGCCGGGCAGGCCGCCGGCTCAGTCGTGATCGGCAGAAAAACATTGAACGTGGAACCCTTGGAGAGTTCGCTTTCGACCTCCACCCAGCCGCCGTGCTGTTTCACGATGCCGAACACCGTCGCCAAGCCGAGACCGGTGCCCTTGCCGAGTTCCTTGGTGGTAAAAAACGGTTCAAAAATCCGCGTCAGATTTTCCGGCGGAATGCCGGCGCCGGTATCAACGTGACTCAGGCAGATGAACTTCCCGGGCCGCGCGTCCACCAACTGGCTGGCGTGTTCCTGATCCACTTCGCACGCTTTGACCGTGATGATGAGCTGACCACCGCGCGGCATCGCATCGCGGGAATTGACCGACAAGTTCATCAGCACCTGCTCCATCATTCCGGGATCCGCCTCGACCATGGCCGGCTCGCTGCTGAAATTGATTTGCAGGGAAATATCCTCGCCCAGTAGTCGCTGGAGCATCTTGGACAAATTGCCCACGAGCAGGTTGAGGTCAATCGGTCGGGGCCGTGCCAGCTGTTTGCGTCCGAAGGCGAGCAACTGGCGCGTCAAGCCAGCGGCCCGTTCCGAGGCTTCCTTGATCTGCTGCGCAGAAGCCAGCGACTTGGCGTCCAGCGGCTGCATGGTGAGCAACGAGGCGTGACCCAAAATGACGGTAAGAATGTTGTTGAAATCGTGCGCCACCCCGCCGGCGAGCTGGCCGATGGCTTCCATCTTTTGCGACTGGCGAAGTTGTTCCTCGAGTTTCTTCTGCGTCGTGATGTCGCGGAACAGGCTTAGTAACAAACGCGGCTTGCCACCGGATTCCACGAAAAAATCCGTGACCTCGAACGTGACCTGCCGCCCGTTGTGCAGCGTCCGATCCCGCGAACGTTTATCAAGCAGCCGGCCGGTGTGGAAGCGCGACCGATGAGCGGACAACAATTGCTCCCAATCCGTGCTGGCCGAATAAATGACCGTGAACAGTTTCCCCTCAAGTTGCTGGGCCGACATGCCGACCAACTGGCAGAACGCGTGGTTCACCGCCACGATGTTGCCGTCCTGGTCGGTCAGCCGCATCCCGTCCACGGAATTTTCCCAGACGGAGCGGAACAAGGTTTCCGAGCTGCGCAGGGCCAATTCCGCCGCGCGGCGCTCGGTGATGTCGCGGACATGAAACAGCAAAGCCGGCTGGCCATCGAATTCCACCCGCACCACGCGGATTTCCACCGGCACCGCCCGGCCATCCGCCCGCCGGCTTTCGCTCTCGATCCAGGAAACCTGCCCATTGGCCAATCGGTCGAAATCCGCACGCGCGGCGTCGCGCCGTTCCGGGGGCACGAGGTCTTCAATGGCGTTTTTACCAACCAGCTTGGAATGTTCCAAGCCGTGCAGCTGACAGGCGCTGCGGTTGGCGTCCAAAACATTCCCCAGCAAATCTTCCACGAAGATGGCGTCGGGTGAATTTTCGAAGAGTTCCCGGAACCGGCGCTGGCTGTGGCGCAGCTCCTCCTCGGCGCGAATGCGTTCCAAAGCCCCGCTGCACTGGTCGGCCAGGGTTTGCAGCGTCTGCAGGTCGCGTTCGGAATAACTGCCCGTGAGGCGGCTCTGGACGAACAACACGCCGATGACGCTTTCCCCCTTGCGAATGGGAGCGATCATCGTGGTGCCTCCTTTGTCGCCGGTTTCGTGGGCGGAAACCAGTTCCGCTCCGCGCGCAATGACGCGTTGCACCAAGGCGTTCGCCGCCTTCGGCTGCGGTGAGGCGGGGATCTCCACGCGCTGTCCTTCCACGGTGGTGATGGATAACAACGAAACCACCTCATCCTTGTCCGCCGAATACAAATCCAGCGCAAAGTCGTCCCAATGAAATAACTCATCCGCCGCTTCGCAAATGAACATCGCCGCCGCAGACGGAATGGTGGCCGCGCTCAACTGATGGCTCAACTTGCCGAAGACAGCGTTATGGTGCGCGGTCTGCCGCCGAGCCGTCACATCCGTGGCCATGGTCAACGCCGCCAGACGACCGTGAAAAGCCAACGGAGACCAGACCACTTCCATGTCCATCGTGGAGCCGTTTTTCCGGCGATGCCGCCAGACGATGGACTGGCTTTCGTTGTCCCAGATGGAATTGTTGTCATGCCGGTCACGCTCCGGCACTCGCAGGTCGGCGAGGGTCATGGCGAGAAATTCCTCGCGCGAATAACCGTAATGGGAGATCGCGGCATCGTTCACTTCCAGAATGGCCAGGCTTTCCAGGTCGAATACCCACATCGGATGCGGGTTGCCTTGAAACAACACCCGGTATTGTCGCTCGCTCTGGCGCAGGTCTTTCTCGGCCAGTTCCCGGCGCGCCCGCTCCGCTGCCTCCGCCACGGCGCGACGCACCGCCGAGGGCAGCCGCTCGCGGTTTTGCTTTAAGATATAGTCCGTGGCCCCGGATTTGAGGCTTTGAATCGCCGCCAGTTCCCCGATGGTGCCGGAGAGCAACACGAAGGGGAGCGTTGGAAATTTTTCGCGCACCACGGCCAGCGCGTCCGTTCCGATGCAATCGGGCAAAAGATAATCCGCCAATATCAGATCCCAAGGCCCCTCCTCCAACATCCGCTTAAAGTCCTTGAAGTTGGTGGCCAGAAAAACTTCCGCCTCGACCCCATCATGCGCCAGCAACTCGCGCACAAGCTGGCTGGCATCTGGATCATCTTCCAAATGCAGGATGCGGAGTGGTTGATTCATTCGCTTGATTGCCGACTGGTTCCGGCTAAAGATTCGACACAAACAACCAGCCAGCCGCCCAAAAGTAAAGCGGGATGAAATAAATTCTCGCCGCTTCAGGTGCTATGTGTCCGCGCCAGCCGCCTTCGCCTGCCCGGACGACCGTCGGCCGGGCTTTTTCGCCGTTGACATTCCGGCATATTTTATTAGGCTCTGCGGCTCTTTAGCAAAAATAAAACAATCTATGCCGAATACGAAGTCAGCCGAGCGCCGGATGCGCAACAGCAAACGCAAAAACCTCCAGAACAGCAGCGTCAAATCCAAACTGCGCCGCGTGGAGAAACAATTCCGCGCCGCCGTGGTCGCCGGTAAAAAAGACGAGGCCGCCAAGCTCCTGCCCGGCGTCCACTCCGCCTTCGACAAGGCGGTCAAAGCCGGCGCCATCAAGCGCCCCACGGCTAACCGCAAAAAATCGCGCCTGGCCATCTCGTTGAAGGTTGCCGCCAAGTAAGGCCTAGCCTCGCTAAATTTTCCTGTCCCGCAATCACTGGCTGACCGGTCGTATGACCAGCAGCCAGATTTTTTGCTTTCCAAACGGGCCATGGCTGGAGTTTCGCGCGAATTTCGGAATTCAATCTGTAATTGCCCAAGGCGGATTCCCGTGCTTAAAATCCGGTCAGGGATGGCAGCCATTTTGAATCTTTTCTAAATTGCACTGTCTATCCCTTCAGTTGGAAATCAGATTATGAGTTACATTTTATTTGTCATGTTACCCGGTCTGCTGATCGGGTTGTGGGCGCAGGCGAAACTGCACTTTGCCTTCAGCAAATTCAGCCAGGTGCCGGTGGCTTCCGGCCTCACCGGTGCCCAGGCGGCCCGGCGCATTTTGGACAATGCCGGCCTGAATGACATGCCCGTCGAGGAAGTCGAGGGCAAATTGTCCGACCATTACGACCCGACCAAGAAGGCGTTGTTCCTTTCCTCGGACAATTTCCACGGCAGTTCCATCGCCGCCGTCGGTGTCGCGGCGCATGAGGCCGGCCACGCCCTGCAACACCAGGCAGCTTACGCCCTGCTCAACCTCCGCATGGCACTGGTGCCGGCCACGCAATTTGCGAGCTATGCTTACATGGGTATCTTACTCCTGGGCTTCTTGATACATAATCTTCCGTTTGCCCTATGGGCCATCGTGGCGATGTTCAGCGTCATTACACTTTTCCAGCTCGTCACCCTGCCGGTCGAATACGACGCCAGTGCCCGCGCCAAGGAACAGCTCTTCCGCCTCGGCCTCGTGCGTGAAACCGAACGTGACGGCGTGGCCAAAGTGCTCAATGCCGCCGCGCTCACCTACGTGGCCGCGCTCGTCAGCTCCATGCTGACGCTGCTCTACTACATCGCCGCTGCCCGCGGCAGCCGCAGTTAATTTGCTTGCGGGTTGGCCGCACCGGTTTAACTTTTCCGCATTCATGGCGGCTAAAAAAATCCAGCGCAAGGCGAAGCCGGTAAAACGGAAAATGAAACTTTCCGTTGCCGTCAAACCCAAGAAGGTGGTCATCGCCGAACCAGCAACCACTCCCCAGCCCGTTTCCGCCCCGGCCCCAGCCCCCGCCGAAAGCGACACCGCCATTTATCTCCGACGTGAAGCCGAGCGCCAGGACGGCGACAGCGCCATCAAACTTTACCTCCGCGAAATCGGCCAGGTGAAACTGCTCACCCCGCAGGAAGAGATCGAACTCGCCGCCAAGATCAAGAAGGGCGATAAAAAAGCCCGCGAACACATGATCAAGGCGAACCTCCGCCTCGTCGTGAAAATCGCCCGCGATTACGAAGGTATCGGCCTGCCGCTGCTGGATCTGATCAGCGAAGGCAACATCGGCTTGATGAAAGCCGTTGAGCGCTTTGACCCGGCGAAAGGCGGCAAGCTTTCTACGTATGGCTCATGGTGGATCAAACAGTCTATCAAGCGTGCGCTCGCCAATCAGTCCAAAACCATCCGCCTGCCCGTGCATCTCGTGGACAAGATTTCCAAGATGCGCCGCATGGCGATGCGCTTGCAGGAAGAACTCGGCCGCGAACCCACGGACGAGGAATTGGCCGCCGAACTCGGCACCACCGCTGCCCGCGTTTCGCAGATGCGCACGGCGTCCATCCGCCCCGCGTCGCTCGACGCGCCCATCGGCGACGACGATTCCAACAACTTCTCCGAGATGGTCGAGGACGAACGCGCCGTCAATCCTTACGACGAGTTGGAGGATAAGACCGTCACCGGCATGTTGCAGGACATGGTCAAACATCTCAACGACCGCGAGGCGACGATTTTGCGCTACCGCTTCGGCCTGGATGGCGGCGCGGAAAAAACGCTTGAGGAAGTCGGCGTGAAATTCGGCGTCACCCGTGAGCGTGTCCGGCAGATTCAAAACCTCGCCCTGCGCAAGCTCCGCAAGATGATCGAGAAGCTCGAGAAAACCAAAACCAAGGAAGATTGATTCATGTCCAACCCCGTAACGGTCGCCGAAATCGAGCGCGCCATTCGCAACGTCCCGGATTTCCCCAAGGCCGGCATCCAGTTCAAGGACATTACGCCCGTGCTGGCCGACGCCCGCTTGTTCGCTGGTGCGATTGATCTGCTTACGGACAAACATGCGCCGGGCACGATTGACGCCGTCGTTGGCATTGATGCGCGCGGCTTTATTTTCGCTGCCGCCGCCGCGACCAAGTTGAAAGCCGGATTCGTTCCCGTCCGCAAAAAAGGCAAGCTGCCCTACGCGACCATCGAACAAGATTACGCGCTCGAATACGGCCACGCCACCGTTGCCATGCACACCGATGCGCTCAAGCCGGGCGCCCGCGTGTTGTTGATTGATGATTTGTTGGCCACCGGCGGCACCTCGGCAGCGGCCGTGGGGCTGATTCAGAAACTGGGCGGCAATATCGTGGAGCTTGGCTTTCTCATCGAACTCAAATTCCTTGCCGGTCGCGAGAAATTGTCCGGCCTGCCGATCCGCTCCCTGGTCGTTTACTGAACCCATGACTGAAGCCCCCGTCATCAGCGTGGTCATCCCCTGCTATAACGAGCAGGGCAACATCATCCCCTTGGTCACGTCCATCTCGGAAGCGTTGGAGCCACTGAAGATCGCCTATGAAATCGTCATCACCGACGATTGCAGCAAGGACGATTCCTGGAACGTCCTGCAAAAACTGGCGGCAGAAAATCCCCGTGTCTGCGTCCAGCGCCTTGCGAAAAATTCCGGCCAGTCCGCCGCGCTGTGGGCTGGCATCAAGGCGGCGCGCGGAAAATACATCGGCACGCTCGACGCCGATCTTCAAAACGATCCGCGCGATCTGCCGAAATTTCTCGAAGCGATCAAGACCTCCGACTGCGTCTGTGGTTCGCGCATCGCGAAGCGGCGCGAGGGCGACAACTTCATCCGGCAGATTTCCTCCAAGATTGCCAACGGCGTGCGCAATTGGATCACGCATGAAACCGTGACGGACTCCGGCTGCTGCTACCGCGTGTTCAAACGCGAGTGCACCGCCAACCTGAAATTTTTCAAGGGCATGCACCGGTTTTTCCCGACGCTGTTCAAGATCGAAGGCTTCACCGTCACGGAAATCCCCGTGAACCACCAGCACCGCCTAACCGGCGTGAGCAACTACGGCGTGTGGAACCGGCTTTTTGCGTCGTCCTATGATCTCTTTGCCGTGCGCTGGATGCAGAAGCGCATGTTCCGTTTCTCCGTCAAGGAACGGATCAACCTGCCGGACGATCCCGCCAAAAATCCGTAAGCCAGTCAGCGGATAAAGATGGGATGTGCCGCTGAATCGCCGGAGAAATTCAATAGCTTCAACCCGCTGACTTCCTCGGTGCCGATTGCGTTGCTGAAACTTGTTGAGCCGGATCGTTTCCAACTGACCGCGCAATTTTCCAAGGTGACGTTGTCCGCATAGCGCAAGTTGAAGCCGTCCGCCGCGTGTCCCTCGACTGGCGTCAGCACTTTCGTCGGCCGATTGTCATAAACCCCGCCGGCATATTTCGTCCAGCGGTCAAAGGTCACGGCGACATTCTTGAACCGGATATTCTCGATACGGCTTTGCGCCGCGCCATTCACGCGGATGCTGTTCTCCGCCCGGCCACAAACATTTTCCACTGTGACATTTTGCAGTTTGCCGAGCTTCGTCGTTTCCGTGCGCGGAATGGCGGTAAATGAAATTGCTTCGCCTCTGCCCCACCACGGATCGCTATGATAGCGCGAAACAAATTCGATGTCGCGGAAGGTGATGTTGGAAATGCTGCCCTCATCGCGCAACTGGATGCACAGGCCGCGGCTGCTGGAACTGATTTTACAGCGCTCGAACAAAACGTCGCGAATGTCACTGGTCGTCTCCGTGCCGATCTTCAAACCGGCGTCCTGGGTGAGGATGACGCAGTCGTGGACATGGATGTTGGCGGACGCGCCAAAATCATTCGTCTGCCGCGTGGCCTTGATGACGATGGCGTCGTCGCCGCAGACAAGGTGGCAGTTCTTGATCTCCACGTTGCGGCAATGGTCGGGGTCAATGCCATCGCAGTTCGGCACGTCGAGCCGGTTGTTCACGGTCACGTTGTCCACGAGAACATTTTCACAGCCAAGCATGTGCAATCCCCAGAACGGCGCGTCTCCAAAGCTGATGTCGCGCACAACGAGATTCGTGCAGCCAGTCAGCAGGAACATCGTGGGCCGCCATTCCTTGAACAACCACCATTCATTCGTGGCCTCGTAGCTCGTCATGTAGGAGAGCGACTGGCCGAGAATCTTCCCGTGCCCGGAAATGGTCAGGTTCGGCGCGTTGGCAGCCATGATCACACCATTGCCAGAGTAATCTCCCTGATTGGTGCTGATGAGCAACGTGCCTTCGAGGCGGAAATCAATGCTGCCCTTGAGATTGAGCGTGGAGACCAGAAACGTATGCTCGCGAGGAATCAAAACAACGTCGCCGGCACCCGTCGCCGCGTCAATCGCACCTTGAATCGCCGCCGTGTCGAGCGTCATGCCGTCACCTTTTGCCCCAAAGTCGAGGACGTTGAAAGTTTCCGCCGTCATCGAACGATTCACCACCAGCAGGGCGGCAAGCAGTAGCAGTTTTGCTTTCATAAATTTATTTCACCGCCACGTCCCAGACTTTGGCGCGACGTGATTTGCCCGCCGGGCCCTCGACATTCAGGACGACAACGTAGTGATCAGGATTCTTGTATGCGTGGATTGGATTTTGTTCCGTGGACGTTTCACCATCTCCGAAGTCCCAATGCCACGACTTAATTTCGCCCACCGATAAATCCTTGAACGCCACGAGCCGCCGATCCATGTCCACGACCTGAAACGACCACTGCGCTTCGATGACCTTGCGGAACTGTGGCTCGAGCGGCATCAGCTTGAAGATGCAGAGTTCATCCGCTTGGCCATACATCGTGTGATGGCGAGACAGGTTCCAGAAGCCGTTGTTCGTTCCGCCGGAATTCACGTTGTCATAGTCAATCAACGCGAAGGACATCCCGATCAATTTGTTTTCCTTGAGCACCGATTCCACCGCGCGGTGCGGGCCTTCGGCTCCAGTATAATCAAAGGGAGTGATCCAGAATTCCAAGACGTAATGCCCCGGCTCGCCCGGCTTGAAGTGGTATTTCTGCGCGGCATTGGCATAGGGCAGTTCCTTGAGCCATTGCGCCGGCCCCCACGCCATGCACCAGTCTTTGCCTTCGGATGGCGTGAAGATGTGATAGTTCTGTGCGTGCGTGCCGTGCAGTGTGAAATACGTTTCCCACTGCCCAATGACAGGCTTGGCCGGCGAAAATTTCTCAATCAATGGCCCGCCGGACAGATCGCCGTCCACCACCAATTCAAACGTATCGTTGTGCAAGTCCGGTTCGGAAAAATCCCAGTAATCATCCTCCGCCTCGTAGAGAAAATAGAGCCGGTTCAAGCCTTTGACCCAGCCAACCTTCACCCGGATCTTCGGCGTGGAAGCATCGGACAGTTTGTGCTTGCCGTTGTCATCCACGAGCTGGTCGCTGCCGATGACGTAGCTTTCGGGAATGATGTTCCAATCGTTCGTGTCGCCGTCAACGCGCGGAATCTGGTCGGCGGGAAACTGAAAGACTTTGAAGACGTCATTCGTGCGGTCGAGCGCGGAGGCGTTGATTCCATTCAACAGAACCACACCGGCTACGAAAGCCATCACGACCACACGCAGGAAAATCAGATTCACGCCGGAATTGCCCCATTTTTGGGAAGCGGAGTCAATTCTGGAAATAAGCCAAAACTGGCGATGCGAAGAAATCAGTTGTCGCCGTCCAACAGATTGCCCAAGCCGCCCAGCACCGAGCCTTCTTCGCGGCGACCGCCGGTCTTGGAGGCGGCCACGATGCGGTCCGCCATGCGGCTCAACGGCAGGGATTGCAGCCAGATTTTGCCCGGCCCGCGCAGCGTGGCAAAGAACAGCCCTTCGCCGCCGAGAAACGCGGATTTGATCTTGCCGACATATTGGATGTCGAAGTCCACCGTCGGCGCGAACGCCACGATGCAACCGGTATCCACGCGGATCAATTCGCCCGGGGCCAACACGCGCTCGTGGATGTTGCCGCCGGCGTTGAGAAAGGCCCAGCCGTCACCCAACAGGCGTTGCATGATGAAGCCTTCGCCGCCGAAGAAGCCCGCGCCCATCTTCTTGTTGAAGGCGATGCCCAGGCTCACGCCTTTGGCCGCACAAAGAAAGGAATCTTTTTGCGCGATCAACTCGCCGCCGATTTCCTTGAGGTGAACGGGAATGATTTTGCCCGGATACGGTGCGCCAAACGCAACCCGTTTCTTGCCCTGGCCACGATTCAGAAACACGGTCATGAACATGGATTCGCCTGTCAGCAGACGCTTGCCCGCGCCCATCAGCGCACTCATGAAACCGCCGGTCTGCTTGGAACCGTCGCCGAAGATGGTCTCCATCTCGATGCCGTCGTCCATATACATCATGCCACCGGCCTCGGCCACAGCCGCCTCCTCGGGATCGAGCTCAATTTCCACGAACTGCATCGCGTCGCCGTGAATCTGGTAGTCAATTTCGTGCATCTGGTTCATAAGCTTTTTCAGTAAAAGGTTGTGCGGCCATGATGCAAAGTTGCCCACCGGGCCAAAAGTTTTTTCTAATAACTTCGCTTGTCGCGCGTCATATAGTTTGATGAACTCAATCAAACCATGAAAACACTCCCCGTTCTCGTCATCTTCTCCGCGCTAGCGTTGGCGGTTCAGGCCGAACCAGCACTCACCATTTACAACCAGAACTTCGCCGTCGTCCGCGACACGGTGCCGCTGGATTTAAAATCCGGCGCCAATGCCGTGCGCTACGCAGACGCGACTGCCCAGGTCGAGCCGGATTCCGTGATCTTGCGCGATCCTTCAGGAAAACGCTCACTGCAAATCCTGGAGCAGAACTATCGCAATGATCCGGTCTCGCAGGAATTGTTGCTGTCACTGTTCGAGGGGAAGGAGATCCCGTTCCAAAATTTTCGCATGAAGGAAAACACCCAGACGCGCGAGACGATCATGGGGAAAGTCATTCGCAGTGGCTACATTCCCGGTGGCGGTATGCAGCAGCCCATCATCGAAGTGGACGGCAAGCTGCAATTCTTTCTGCCCGGCCAGCCGCTGTTTCCCAACCTCGGCGACGACACCATCCTGAAGCCGGCGTTTAACTGGCTGTTGAAATCCGACAAGCCCGGCAAGGTGGACGCCGAGGTCGGCTACGTCACCGGCGGCTTCGACTGGAGCGCCAGTTACAATCTCGTCTCTCCGGAAAAAGGCGACCTCTGCGATCTCGTTGGCTGGATCACGATGAACAACAACAGCGGCAAGACGTTTGAGAATGCCAAGATCAAGCTCATGGCCGGCGACGTGAATAAAATCCAACCCGCCCCGTCGCGTTACCTAGGTGGCGTCATGAGAGCAAAGGCCATGAACATGGCAATGGCGGATGAATCTGCTGTCACCGAAAAAGCCTTTGATGAATTTCATCTCTATTCCATTGGACGTTCCACCACGTTACATGACCACGAGACGAAACAAGTCGAGTTCGCTCACGCCGAGAAAATGTATGCCCCGACGATTTACGTCTATGACGGCGCGGTGGGTTATCGGTTCTACGGTTTGAATTACGATCAAGGCTACGGCCAGTCGGACAACAAAAAAGTCCTCGTCCAGCGCGAGTTCAAGAACGCCGAGACGAACCAGCTCGGCATCGCGCTGCCAGCGGGTAAGCTGCGTTTCTATCGCCGCGACGATAGCGGCCAGTTGCAGTTCGTGGGCGAGAACACCATTGACCACACGCCGCGCAACGAGACCGTGCGCGTGACGACGGGCAATTCCTTCGACCTCGTCGGCGAGCGCAAGCAGACGAATTTCAAAGTGGATACCCGCGATCATTGGATTGATGAAACTTTCGAGATCAAGCTCCGCAATCGCAAGAAAACCGATGCCGTGGAAATTCGCGTGGTCGAACATCTTTACCGCTGGAGCAATTGGAACATCACCGCCAAGTCAGACGACTTCGTGAAGAAAGACTCCCAGACCATCGAGTTCCGCGTGCCGGTGAAACCGGACGAGGAAAAGACCATCACCTACACGGTGCATTATTCGTGGTGACTGGGAGCGCCGCAAACCGGGAGCGCCGGCTTCCAGCCGGCGTGTTCTAAAACAAAACATCAACTTGCCGGCAAGATGCCGGCGCTCCCGGTATTATCGCTTCCAGCTTGCCGAAACCTTGCGCTGCTCCACGGCCAGTCTGTTTTCACCCGCGCTAACCCGGCTTTCACCGGGTTTTCCTCAATATAGGCGATGGCCTGCAGAAAATGTTCCGCGTGCCGGATGTAACAGTCAAAATATTCACGCTGCCAGAATTCGCCCTGCCGTCCGAGGATTCGGTTCGCCTGCTTGGCGGTGAATGATTTCCACGAGTGCAAAACGTCGGCCAATGGGAATCCCTCCAAAGTTTCAATCATCGCATGGACATGGTTGGGCATGACACACCACGCCAGCAGATGATAGCGCTCGCTGTCGAAATGAAGCAGAGCATCTTCCACCAGACGAGCAATGGCCGGATCGCGCAGCCAGCATTCACCGTGGCCGGCATCCAGATATTTTTCAGCGCGCTGGTAAATGACGGCGGCCACCGCCTCATCCGCTTTTCCCGAAAGCTCGGCCAGCCACCGTTCCAAAACCGAATTGGGCAACGCATCCGCCAACCGGAAATTGATCGTCTGAATCATGCCCGGATGATCCCAGTGCGGCAGATAACCGCGCGAATGCCAGCCGCGATGGCGTTCAGGCGATTCGACGGATGTCACAACGCGGGAAGTTTTCTTGGAAGACAATGGGAATTCCGGCGTCAATGATGGCCTTCGCGGAGACGGCAGATTCATGCCCGGTGAATAGCCAGGCAGCAAAAAGGTTGCAAGTGCGAAAACGTGAGGGGCCAATACCGGGAGCGCCGGCTTCCAGCCGGCGAGTTGAGGCTTTTTGAAACACGCCGGCAGGATGCCGGCGCTCCAGTTACGCGACCACCGGCTCTGGATTCTGCGGCAAGAGCGGCTGTTCGTCCGCCTTGTGAAATTTCACGCTCACGATCTTGCTCACGCCGTGCTCCTGCATCGTTACGCCGTAGAGAATATCGGCCATGCCGATGGTGCGCTTGTTGTGCGTGATGATGACGAACTGGGAGTGCGAGATGAAGCGTTGCAAAATCTTCACGAAACGAATGACGTTGGATTCGTCCAGCGGCGCGTCCAATTCGTCCAGCACGCAGAACGGGCTGGGCTTCACCTGATAGATCGAAAACAGGAGCGAGACGGCGACCATCGTCTGTTCACCGCCGGACAACAGCGAGATGCTCTGCAACTGCTTGCCGGGCGGACGGGCCACGATTTCAATACCGCTCTCCAGCACATCATTTTCGTCGGACAAGATCAGGTCTGCCTTACCGCCGCCGAACACGTCCACGAACATCGCGCGGAAATTGTCACGAATCTTCTCGAACGTCTCGACGAACATCGTCTTCGTCTGCGCATTGATGCGGTTGATGATTTCAATCAACTGCGTCTTGGCATTCACCAGGTCGTCGTGCTGCGTGGTAAGGAACTGGTGGCGCTGCTCGGTTTCCTCGTATTCCTCAATGGCCACGAGATTTACCGGGCCCATTTCGTCAATCTTCTGCTGCAGCGCTTCAACCTGCTGCTGCACTGAATTCCAATCCGTGGCCACACCAGCCTCGGCCATCTGCTCAGGTGTCAACGTTTCGATCTTGGCCGGACCTTCGTCCGCGTGCGTGATGGTGATGCATTCGCTGCGAATGTCTTCGAGATTGAGATGATACTTCGACTGCACTTTCTCGCGCAGGTTCTGGACGCTCATGTTTTTCTGCGCCAGTTCCACGTCGAGCGCGCCGCGCTGGTTCTGAATTTCCGTCATTCGGCTGCGCTGCATGCGCAACGATTCGTCGCGCTGCGAAATCTCGGCATCCTGCGTGTTCTTATGGCCGATCAACTCCGCCGCCTGCGCGTTTACCTGTTCGCGCTCGTGTCGCAAAGCCTCGATTTTAGATTGTGAGTCTTGAATCTCGGTTTCCGCCTGCTCTTTGCGCGAAACGAACGAGGAACATTCATTGCGCCGTGCCTCCACCAACTGGCTCAACTCGCTGATACGATGGCCCAGCGAAGTGAGTTGTTGGCGGAATGAGGAAGCGAGCTGCTCGTCGGACGCGAGGGCGATTTTGCTCTCGGATAATGCAGCCATCGCCGCATCACGCGACGACCGGAGCGCTTCCAACTGCGCGGTGGCAGCCACGACCTGTTCCTGTGCGGCGCGTTCGCGGGTTTCAAGTTCGTTCAACCGCGCAGCCAGCGCTTCGCGTTTTTGCAAACCTTCGGCTTCCTGAGACGCGAGGCTTTCCACCTCGAACACCACGGTGTCAATCTTCTGGTGCAGGAGGCGATTGGAGTTGTTCAGCGCATTGAACTCGCCTTCGCGCGTAGCGATGGCGACTTCCTGCTGGCGCAATTCCGTCTGCGCTTGCTGCAGGCTGGCCTGAAGTTCCGTCTGTTCACTTAACAAAGCCCCGCGCTTCTTGCTCGCTTCGGCGACGCGTTCCTGAAGTTCGGCTAACTCCGCCTGCAACTCGGTGATCTGATTTTTGCGGCCAAGAATGGACGACGGCGCCTTGCCATTGCCTCCAGCATTCAGATAACCGCCGGTGTAAATCCCATGACGATTCAGCAAATCGCCGCCGAGCGTCACAAAATCGCAGCCGGCATGTCCGTTCTGGATCTGCGCGGTGGCAGTGCTCAAGTCAGCCGCGATGAACGTGCGGCCTAACAGCGATTTCAACAACGGCTCCACGGTCGGCTCGGCCTGAATCACGCTCATCGCGTGAACGATCTGGCCGGATTGCAGCTCGCTTACCGGACCGGAGGCCGGAGCCATTTCGCCCGTGAAAGCGAGCTGATTGGCGTCGCTGTATTGCTGGAACGACAACGCCGCGACGCTGGCGCGACCAGATTTATTCGTGCTCAAGTCCGCGAGAATTTCCTGCGCGGACGACGGCTGTTCTGTGAGAACGAGCTGGAGATTGTGGCCCAACGCATTTTCGACTGCCGTGATGAACTGATCTGGCACACGGATGCGATCCGCGAGCGAGCCAATGACGGAACGCGACTGACGCAAAGCGGCGACCGCCCCGGCATCAAAGCCTTCGCGAGAACCTTCCAATTGTTCAAGCACATGGAGACGGGAGCGTTTCTCGGCCTGCTGCTGCAAAAATTGATCCTGCTCGACGGATGAAGCCTGGATTTCCGTCTGCAAATCGCGCAGACGATTCTGGCGCTGCTCCACCGAGCCGCGCGTGGTGGCGACGTTCAGTTTTTCCACCTCGACGCTCGCGGTGAATTCCTGCAAACGCGTTTCGAGGCGGAGGCGTTCTTCCTCCAATTGCAATTTCTCGGCGGAAAGTTTTTCGAGGCGGACGATATTGCCCTGCTTCTGCAATTCGAGCGCATTGAGTTCATTGCGAACACGGGACAAATCCTGCGCCGCCGTAAACGCGGTGGACTGCGCCTGGCGCAACGATTCCTGCTGCTGACGCAGGCCTTCCTCAACTTCGCGGAGCGCATTCTGCTTGGTCTGCAACGCTTCCTTGTGCTGCGTCAAAGCGGCTTCCGCCGTGGCGAGATTCTCGGTGATGATCGCCAGTTCTTCCTGCGCCGCGCGATGCCGTTCCTCGGCTTGCGCGATCTCCTCCAGCGCCTTCATGTTCTGCGATTCGATCTCGTGAATACGCTCCTGGTTGAAATGAATGCGGCTGTCGTGACGGTCAATCTCCGACTTCAGCTCCAATCCGCGCTGCTGCTGCGCGGCGACCTCGTGTTCCAGTTCGGAAAGCCGCTCGCGCAACTTGGAAATTTCGTTTTCAAAACGGAGGATGTCGTTCGATCCGGTTTCGATTTCATTCCGCAAATTTTCCACCGCGGCCTGGCGCTCGCTGATCTCGCCTTGCAACACGTCGAACTGATGCCGCGCGAGCTGCGTTTCGAGATGCTGGAGCTCTTGCTGAATTTTTTTGTAACGCTGCGCCTTGCCAGCCTGACGTTGGAGCGAGCCGATCTGGCGTTTGACTTCCTTGATCGTGTCGGCGATGCGCAGCAGATTCTGCTCGGTGTATTCCAGCTTGCGGAGCGATTCCTTTTTCTGCGATTTGAACTTCGTGATGCCGGCGGCTTCCTCGAAAATCATCCGGCGATCTTCCGGCTTGCTGGAAAGAATCTGCGTGATGTGGCCTTGCGCCAAAATGCTGTAGCTCGTGCGACCGATGCCCGTGCCCATGAACAACTGCTGGATGTCCTTCAAACGGCACGGCGTGCGGTTGAGAAAATATTCACTGCCGCCGTCGCGGAAAATCCGGCGCGTGAGCGTGACTTCGTCGTAGCTGACCTCGACACCCGCCGCCTTCAGGCTTTCCTCGCCGACGCCGCCGAGCGTGAGGGAAACTTCGCCCATGCCCATCGGTTTGCGGCCGTCGGTGCCGTTGAAGATGACATCGGCCATTTCGCCGCCGCGAAGGGCTTTGGCAGACTGCTCGCCCAGCACCCAGCGGATGGCGTCCGAGACGTTGGATTTGCCGCAACCGTTGGGTCCGACGATGGCGGTGACGCCGGGCTGAAAGTTCAGCGCCGTCTTGTCCGCGAAGGACTTAAAGCCAAAAACCGTGAGATTCTTGAGATACATAAAATTCTTAGTGCTAGGCAACCAAAGCTGCCGTTTCGTGTAAAGAGAAAACCACAATATGTTGTGCACAAGCCCGGCTGTAGCGCAACTAATTGGTGAGGAACCGAGGTTTGATTTGCGCTAAACCGCTGCTTTTTACTGTTAAAACAAGCTATTCCTACGGCCGAAAATGGGGTTGGTCAAATAATTTTTAAAGAAACAGGGCGAAGGGAGTTTTGGAGCAGAATGGCACACTCATCTCACTGTATTGACGAGCGGGGCCATTCCCTGAATCCTGACCTCCAGCTTGTCGCCGCTTTGGATGGGGCCGACGCCGCTCGGCGTGCCGGTCAGGATGACATCGCCGGGGAGCAAGGTGAGATTCGTGGAGATGAAACTCACGAGTTCCGCTGGCTTGAAGATAAGCTGCTTGGTGTTCGAGTTCTGGCGCAATTGGCCGTTTTGAAACTGCTGGATGCTCAACTCGTTCGGATCAATCTTCGTCTCCACGAACGGTCCGAGCGGCGTGAAGGTGTCGAACGACTTGCAACGCGCCCATTGCGACTCGGCTTTCTGGATGGTGCGATCGCTGATGTCCTGCGCGGCGGTGTAGCCGAAAATGTAGCGCGCGGCGGTGGTGGGCGTGACGTTGCGGATCTTCCGGCCGATGACGATGGCCAGTTCCGCCTCGAAATCTGTGCGATGATTGGCGAAAGGTATCTCAATTTTCCCTCCGTCAGGCAGCAACGACGTGGTGGCCTTGAACCAGAATAATGGTTCTTTCGGCAATTCACGGCCCATTTCGCGGGCATGGTCAAGGTAGTTAATGCCGACCGCGATGATTTTGCTCGGGACAATCGGCACCAGCGTTTTGACGCCTTTGCGCGGCGTGGGTTTGCGCTCGTAGGACGGAGAGCCGAAGACATCGCCGATCAGACGAAAGATTTCGCCGTCCACAACCTTGGCGTAGAAAATTTCGTCACCTTTGGAAAATCTGCCGATGGCAGCCATAACGTGGAGCCAAGCTAACAAAGGCCGCGCGCCGACGGCAAGGACTTAAACCGTGATGGGAGCGGAGGGCATCTTGAACTGCGGCTCTTTCCATGCTTGGCGACTGAACTGTTTCCCGCGGCCAGCTTGCCGAAAGGGACTTTCCCCGTTATCTTGCCGCCATGAACTGGCTGACGAAACAAGAGCAATTGGTCCTGTGCGCGATCATTGCTTTGTTGTTAACCGGGTTGCTGGTGAAATATTATCGCACCGCACATCCGCCGGTGACCATTAGCCAGTCCACCAAACCCTGATATGCAAGAAGTCAATTTCGACGAAGCTTTGGATCAAATTGTCGCGACGGACACCCGTTTCCAGCGCGACGCCTACGTCTTCATGCGCGAGGCGCTCGACTTCACGCAAAAACAGATCGGCAAGGAAAATCAGGGCAAGGTGCGCCACGTCAGCGGCAAAGAACTGCTCGACGGCCTGCGCCAATACGCCCTCGCGCAATTCGGCCCGATGACCATCACCGTGTTCGAGGAATGGGGCGTGCATCAGTGCAAAGATTTTGGCGACATCGTTTTCAACATGGTTGAGATTGGCCTGCTGGCGAAAACGGAAAAAGATACCCGCGACGATTTTCAGAACGGCTACAATTTTACCGACGCCTTCCGCAAACCATTCTGGCCCGAAAGCCGGCTCAAGGCCGAGACCAAGCCCGTGGCCAGTTGAACTTCCCGCGTTCGCAAACTTCTTCGTCGGCAGTTGCCTTTTGCGGCCTGAAAAACTACGCTCGCCGCGATGCAATGGCTTGACCGGCTCGCCCAATACTGGCCGCATATCGCTGCGGGCTTTGACTTCCTCGCCGCCGCACTGGCGTCCATCCATGCTTTGCTGAACAAGCGCGATTCCCGCGCGGCGACACTTTGGCTGGGCATCATCTGGATGCTGCCGGTGCTTGGCCCCGCGCTTTACCTCACGCTGGGCGTCAACCGCATCCGCCGGCGCGCGATCCAACTTGGCGTCCACAAAACCCAGGGCCGCACCATCCCAGAAAACTTCGGCGAACCCGAGCACGACGGCGCCGAGCATCTCAAACACCTGGCCCGCGTCGTCAGCCGTGTGGTCGCGCAACCGCTGACCGCCGGCAACAAAATCGAGCCGCTCGTCAACGGCGATGCCGCGTTTCCGCCGATGCTCGCCGCCATCGAGTCGGCCCAAAAATCCGTCTCGCTCTGCACCTACATCTTCGACAACGATCCAAGCGGCATCCAGTTCGTCGCCGCACTGGGCCGCGCCGTCAAACGCGGCGTGGCCGTGCGCGTCTTGATTGACGCCGCCGGCACGCGTTATTCCTGGCCGCCGATCACCTGGAAACTGCGTCACGCGCAGGTGCCTTACGCCAAATTTCTGCCGACTTCCGTGCTCACGCCGTGGCGCGTGGCAACCATCAACCTGCGTAACCACCGTAAATCCCTCATCATTGACGGACAGATCGCCTTCACCGGCGGCATGAATATCCGTCACGGCAACGTGCTCGCGAACCTTCCCAAAAGCCCCGTGCAGGATCTGAATTTTCAAGTCGAAGGACCGGTGGTCACCGAATTGCAGGAAGCCTTCGCCAACGACTGGGAATTCACCACCGGCGAGGCGCTCGACGGCGATCTCTGGTTTCCAGAACTCCCCGAAGCCGGCGACGTCATTGCCCGCGTCATCACCGACGGGCCGGATGCGGACTACGACAAACTGCGCCAGACCTTGCTCGCCGCGCTGGCCGAGGCGCAGACTTCCGTCAAAATTCTCACGCCGTATTTTTTGCCCGACACCACGCTTATCGCCGTGCTGAATCTCGCGGCGCTGCGTGGCGTGCAGGTGGACATCATCCTGCCGGCCGAAAGCAATCTGCCGCCCGTGCATTGGGCATCGCGCGCACTGTGGTGGCAGGTGCTCGAACGCGGCTGCCGCATCTGGCTCACGCCGCCGCCGTTCGACCATTCCAAGCTGATGATCGTGGACGGTCACTGGGTGCTGCTCGGCTCCGCGAACTGGGACGCCCGCAGCCTGCGTTTGAATTTTGAATTGAACGTGGAATGTTACGGCCGCGATTTCGCGACTAAAATGGAGCAAGTCATCGCCAGTAAAATTGCCTCCGCGCGCGAAGTGACCCAGGCCGAGATGGATCATCGCCCTGCGGTTTTAAAATTACGCGACGCCATCGCCCGGCTGTTTTCACCCTATCTATGAGAACCTTTGAGAGCCTGACCGAACGCGAAGTGCTGGCGCTGGCCATTTCGCTCGAAGAAGAGGATGCGCGCATCTACGAAGATTTCGCCGCCGGGCTGGAGGAAAATTATCCAGAACAAGCCGCCAAGTTTCGCGAGTTACGCCGCGAGGAGGACGGTCATCGCCACCGGCTGCTGGAACATTACAAATCCAGCTTCGGCGAGCACGTTCCCCTCCTCCGCCGACAGGATGTGCGCGGCTTCGTGGAGCGCAAGCCCGTCTGGCTCGTGCGTCCGCTCGGCTTGAAAACCGTGCAGAAAACCGCCAAGAGCATGGAGGTTGAAACGCGGCGGTTTTACGAGGCCGCGTGTAAGCGGACGACCGATACCGACATTCGCCAACTGCTCGGCGACCTCGCGGAAGAAGAACGCAAACACGCCCACACCGCCGAGAAGATCTCGCACACAAAATTATCCGAGGACGAAAAATCGCAGGCAAAACGGCTGTTCGTTCTGCAGGTCGTCCAGCCTGGCCTCGCCGGCTTGATGGATGGATCAGTTTCCACGCTCGCGCCGTTGTTTGCCGCTGCATTTGCGACGCACAACAGTTGGTCCACTTTCCTTGTCGGTCTCGCGGCGAGCGTGGGCGCAGGTATCAGCATGGGTTTTGCGGAAGCACTGTCGGATGACGGCTCGCTCACCGGTCGCGGCCATCCGTGGGCGCGCGGTCTGGTCTGCGGCCTGATGACCACGCTCGGCGGCATCGGCCACACCCTGCCCTACTTGATTCCGAACGTGAAGACCGCTACAACCATCGCTGTCTGCGTCGTGCTGGTCGAACTTGGCGTCATCTCATGGATTCGCCATCGCTTCATGGACACGCCTTGGGTTTCGGCATTGTTCCAAGTCGCCCTTGGTGGTGCGCTGGTGTTTTTGGCAGGCGTGTTGATTGGGATTTCTTGATAGGTGTGACCGCTTAAGCCTGAAATAAAAAACGCCACCGGAATCCGGTGGCGTTTTCGATTCAAATCTAAATCAGCTCTTCCAATCGAAGGCTTTTTTCTTCACGGCGTAGATGTAGCCCGCAAACAGGATGCCGAGGAAGGAAATCATCGAGCCGAGCGCCAAGTTGCGCATGGCGTGTTCGGCCAGCAGATCGCGATAGACCACAGCCCACGGATACATGAACACCACTTCGATATCGAACAGGATGAACAGCATCGCCACGAGGTAAAATTTCACCGAGAAACGGCCCGTGCCTTCACCGATGGGATCTTTGCCGCATTCGTAGGCCGTGTCCTTGGCCTTGTTGGATTTGGCAAACTTGCCGAGCAAAACGGAAACGCCCAGCGTGCCCCCGGCAAAACCGACGGCGGCGGCGAGCAGAAACAAAATCGGAATGTATTGGGCGAGCTGCGATGTCTGCAAATTTTCCATGGCGGAAAGTTTAAGAAGACCAGCCAGAATTTCAATAAGGAAAGCTGGAAATCAGGAATGAAATTGGTAAATCACGCGCTTCACCGTCAATGGCATCGTTGCAAAATTCAACAACAAACCATGCTCCAAGCCGGCGGCCTTCAAATATGAACGGACGATGGCAAAGTGAATGTCCTCAAGTTCTGAAATGACTTTCAACTCCACCACGATTTTGTCTTCCACGAGCAAGTCGAGCCGATGCTCGCCGACCAAAACTTCGCGATAATAAATCGGCAAAGGCCTTTGTGATTCAACTTACAACGCGGCACGTTTCAGTTCGACCACCAGCGCCGCTTCATAAACGGATTCCAAGAAACCAGGCCCCAGTGCCTTATGAACCTCAATCGCGCAAGCAATGATGCGCCCAGTCAATTCTTCGTGTGCCAGTTTAGTCATGCTCTGAATCACACTAAGGAAAGCAAGAATACAGGAAAAGAAAAGGAATGAGAGAATTCGCTACCAAAGCTCTTTCCTGTATTCCTGTTTTCCTTATTCAAATTTCTTTATCGAGAAACTTCACCATCGCCGCGCCGAACGGCGCGCAATCCTTGGGCGTCCGGCTGGAAATGAGATTGCCGTCCACGACCACCGGTTCGTTCACCCAGATGCCGCCGGCGTTTTCCAGATCGTCCTTGATGCCGAGCGAGCCGGTGACACGTTTGCCTTTGAGAATCTTGGCGGAAATCGGAATCCAGCCGCCGTGACAGATAAAAGCGACCAGCTTGCCCTGCTCAAAAAACTCGCGCGTCAGCGAAAGCACCTTCGCATCGCGGCGCAATTTGTCCGGCATGAAACCGCCCGGCACGAGCAATCCGCAAAAATCCTCACTGCACGCGTCCTTGAGCAGCAAATCCGACGCGGCGGGATAGCCGTGCTTGCCGGCGTAGGTTTTGATTTCCGGCGCGGCGCATTTCAGCGCGTAGCCGGCTTCCTCCAGCCGCAGCTTGGGATACCAAAGTTCGAGGTCTTCATAGACATCGTCCAGAAACGCGAGCACGGTCTTGTTTTTTTGCATGGCGAAAGTCTTGCCGAATGACTTAAATGAACAAGTCAATTTCACCGGGCTATGAACCTTCAGAATTCATCAGGGTCGCCGTTGGGTTGGAAAAAATCTTTTCTGTGGCTTGCGCTGGCGGTGGCGTGTTTTCATGCGGCTTACACGTCCATCCATTATCCCGCCGCCGGACTGCTGATTTTTGGCTATGCTTATGGGCTGGTCCGACTGACCGACCAGCCCAATGTCCGCCGCGCATTTTATTTCGGGCTGGCGACGGGTTTTCTCTGCTACGCGCCGCAACTGTTTTTCTTTTTCCGCATCTTCAACGTCGCCGCCATCCTGCTCTGGCTGGTGCTGGCGTTTTGGATCGGACTGTTCACGGCGATCATCTGCGCCTGCATCCGGCGCTGGGGCAAAACCAAAACGGCGTGGCTGATTCCGGTGGTCTGGACGGGCCTCGAATACTTCCGCAGCGAACTTTATTATTTGAGATTTTCTTGGCTGAATGTTGGGTATGCACTACCGGCACAATTTAGCGGCACTGGCGAATATCAATATCACATCGGAATGTATGGAATCGGCTTTTTGGTGTTTGTGGTAGCCACGGCTTATCCATTCCGGTTTGTTCTCAAGCTGAAATTGATAGAATGGGTTGTAATCATTTCAATCTTGTTATTGCTTGCCTCATTATCTTGCCCTGCTTTGAAGCTACTTGGTCGTGAAGTTTCAATCGTCGGCGTCCAGATGGAATTCCCGCCCGCACACCTCATTCCCCGGATGCTCGATCAAGCCCTCGCCAAGAACACCAACGCGCCCATCTTTGTCTTGAGCGAATACACGCTCGACGGCCCGGTGCCGGATTCGCTCAAGGATTGGTGCCGCGAACATGCGCGCTTTCTCGTCGTGGGCGGCAAAGACCCGGTAGGCACGAATAATTTTTACGACACCGCCTTCGTCGTCGGCACGAACGGCGACATCGTCTTCCAGCAGGTCAAGAGCGTGCCCATCCAGTTTTTCCGCGACGGCCTGCCCGCGACGGAACAGAAGCTCTGGGATTCGCCGTGGGGCAAGATCGGCCTCTGCGTCTGCTACGACTTGAGCTACACGAGGGTCACGGACGAACTCATCCGGCAAGGCGCACAACTGCTCATCGTCCCGACGATGGATTTGGAATCCTGGGGCCGGCATCAACATGAATTGCACGCCCGCGTCGCGCCCGTGCGCGCGGCGGAATACGGCGTCCCCATCTTCCGCGTGGACAGCTCCGGCATTTCGCAGGCCGTGACCAGCGGCGGGCAGGTTGTTGCGCAAACTTCCATTCCCGGCAGTGGTGAAATTTTCTCCGCGCAACTTAGGCTGCCCGCGTGCGGCTCGCTGCCGTTGGATCGCTGGCTCGCGCCCGTTTGCACCGGCGTAACGGGCATCGTGCTGGCGGGATTGTTGTTTCTGGCGTAGAACAACAAACGTGCCAGGCTGAAAGGTAAATTCCCGGGCGAACGCCGCTGAAGTTTTTCCTTTCGTCGCTGGTCGTTTGCCCGTTCAATTTGCCGCCATGTCGCACGAATACGTCTTGAAACCGTTCACGCCAGAGATCCGGCTGAACATTGACTATCCGCGCGAACTCAACGAGCAGCAGCTCGCCGCCGTCACCGCGCCACCCGGCCCCGCGCTTGTCATCGCCGGCGCGGGTTCCGGCAAGACGCGCACGCTCACCTATCGCGTGGCCTATCTGCTGGAACAGGGCATTCCGCCCGATCGCATCCTCCTGCTGACGTTCACGAACAAGGCCGCCGCCGAAATGATGCGCCGCGTCAGCGATTTGCTCGGCTACGAACTGCGCTCGCTCTGGGGCGGGACGTTTCACAGCATCGGCGCACGGATTTTACGGCTGCACGCCGAGGCGCTAGGCTATCAGAAGGATTTCACCATCCTTGATCGCGACGACGCGAAGGATCTGATCAAGGCCTGCCTGCTCGACGCGAAGATTGATACGAAAGACAAACATTTTCCCAAGCCAGACGTTTTGAATGAAATTTTTTCGCTCGCGGCGAACACTCACCAGACGATCGCGGAATTGGTGGAAGGCAAGTTCAGTTATTTTTCCGACTACGCCGAGCAGATCACTGATCAGCATCAGCGCTACCTCGCCCGCAAGCGCGCGACGAACGGCATGGATTTTGACGATCTGCTCGCGCTCTGGTTGAAATTGCTGCAAGACCACGCCGACATCCGTGAACATTATCAGCGGCGTTTCCAGTTCATCCTCGTGGACGAGTATCAGGACACGAACAAGCTGCAGGGCGACCTCATTGACCTGCTGGCCGCGCGGCATAAAAATGTCATGGTCGTGGGCGACGACGCGCAAAGCATCTACGCATGGCGCGGGGCAAACTTCGCAAACATCCTGGATTTCCCGAAGCGTTATCCGGGCGCAAAGGTTTTCAAGATCGAAACGAACTACCGGAGCACGCCGGAAATCTTGAAAGTGGCGAACGCCGCCATCGCGGCGAATGTGAATCAGTTCGCGAAAGAGTTGTCGCCGGCGCGGAAGTCCGGCGTGAAGCCGGCGCTGGTGCAATGCCACGACGCCGGGCAGCAGGCGGCATTCATCGCCCAGCGCGCCCTGGAATTGCGCGACGAGGGCACCAGCCTCAACCACATCGCCGTGCTGTATCGCTCGCATTTTCATGCGCTGGAGTTGCAGCTGGAACTCACGCGGCAGCAGATTCCATTTTCCATCACGAGCGGACTTCGTTTCTTCGAGCAGGCGCACATCAAGGACGCCACGGCGTATCTCAAGTTCGTGGCGAACCCAAAGGACGAGGTTTCCTTCAAGCGGCTCGTCCTGCTGCTGCCCGGCATCGGCGCGAAGGGGGCGGAGAAACTTTTCCAAAATTTTTCCGAGGTTATGGGGTCTGGCGTCTTGGGTCTGGGAACACAAGCACCCGTGGCGGCCGAATCGCAATCCCAGACGCCAGACGCCAAACCCCAGAACCTCGCCGCCACACTTCAGCGGATTTCCAAATCGGTTCCTAAAAAGGCGGCGATTCCGTGGGCGCAATTCGTCGCCACCATTTCCCAACTCGAAGACGAGTCCACGCGCCGGAGCGCGGCGAAGATGCTGCGGCTCGTCATGGACGCGGGCTACGACGATTACCTGAAGGAAACCTACGATAATTACGAGCGGCGGCTGGAGGAAATCCAGCAGCTCGCCGAGTTCGCGTTTCAATTTGGCACGGTGGAGGAATTTCTCACGCAGCTCGCCTTGCTCACGAACGTCGAAGCCGAGGACGATCCGCAGGACGATTCGGAGAAGATCAAGCTCTCGACGATTCATCAGGCGAAGGGGCTGGAGTTCGACGTCGTGTTCGTGATCATGCTCTGCGACGGGTTGTTTCCCTCGGCGCGTTCGACCGAGAGCAACGACGGCGAGGAGGAGGAACGGCGTTTGTTCTACGTTTCCGTCACGCGGGCGAAGAATGAACTTTACCTGTGCTATCCCAACATGCGCGCCGGCTTTGGTGCCTCCGGCATGGATACTTACCAGTCGCCATCGCGCTTTCTTTCCGAGATTCCCAAGGATCTGATCAACGAGTGGAATCTGCGTTAAACTGCGCTAAAACGGGGGCATAAGAATTGCCTCTGGCTCCCTTGACTTTTACTGATGCGAGAGGCACGGTAAGCCGGTTCTAAAGTTCAAAGATGTTTTTAATGAACACCCGCCACTCCGCCCGCCATCGCCGCGAACGCTTTTCCGGCGGCCTTGCTCAAATCTTCCCGACCCTGATTTCACGCAGCCTGGTCGCGATTCTGGGGCTGCTCACCGCGCGGCTGGCGACGGCCCAGATGATTGACCTGAACAGCAACGGCATGAGCGATGTGTGGGAACAGATGTATGCGGCGGGCGGCTTGACGAACAGCGCGGACAATGACGGCGATGGCTATACCAATGGCAAGGAAGCGCTGGCGGGAACCAGTCCGTTCAGCGCCAGCTCGGTTCCGAAAATTACCGGCGCCACGATGGCCGGCCCGGCGTTCAGCGTGACCATCCCGTGCGAGCTGGGGAAACAATATCAACTCCAGAGCGTAACCACGTTAGGCGGCACGAACTGGGTCGTTGAGACGAATATTGTTGTTCGCTCTGGCACCACGCTAACGCTGACAGCGCCGACTGGATCGAACGGGAAATTTTTTCGCACGGCCGTGGCAGACGTGGACACGGATGGCGACGGCGTGAGCGATTGGGAGGAATACAAGCTTGGCCTCGACCCGCTGGACGCATTGAGCAACGGCCAGATTGATGGCTTGGGGCAGTTAATGAACGACTACGCGTATGCCACGGGCAAGTTCGCCTCGCAGAATATTTTTTCCATCACGGCGACCGACCCGAGCACCGTTGAACCTGACCCCGGCCAGGCGGCGACAGATGTCGGCGTATTGACGATTTCGCGCGGCGGCTTTCCGCTGAAATCCGTCACGGTCAATTTCACACTCGGCACCGGTGCGGGTTTTGCCACGGAAGGCGTGGATCACACATTCCTGCCGCGTTCAATCACGTTTCCGATCGGCGTCAGCTCGCAGAATATTTCCGTGACGCCGCTGGCCAACACGAATCGGCACACGTCGGTGGTGGCGATGGTGAAGCTGCTGGCGGGGACGAATTACACGGTGAGCTACGCGAGCAACGCCAGCGTGGTGATTTATCCGTCGCAGACGCCGGGCGGCACGGGCTTGAGCGGAAATTATTTCACCAACAGCAGCACGACCTACGCGAGTTTGAACAACTTCAACCCGACGAATCTCATCCTGTCGCATTTGGATCCGGTGATTGATTTCAATTACACCAACGGCACGTCGCCGAACTTGAGCAACGGCCTTTATTCCGTCCGCTGGGCCGGCCAGGTGCAGCCGCAGTATTCGGAGCTTTATTATTTCGACATGCGCTCGGACGATGGCTGCAGATTATGGGTGAACGACCAATTGGTCATTGATAAATGGGTTTCCCAAGGCGTGACAGATCAGATCGGCACCATCGCGTTGCAGGGCGGCACACGTTACAACCTGAAATTGGAATATCTTCAGGCGGGCGGGAAAGGCGAGGCGCATCTCTATTGGTATAGCGCCAGCCAGCCGAAGCAAATCATCCCAGCCGAGCGCCTGTATCCCACGAATGCGCCCGCCGCACCCGCGGACATCACGAGCGAACTTTCGGCGGTGGCGTTTCTCGGCCAGCCATTCGGCTTCACCGTGACGGGCGCGAACTCGGCCACTAATTTCACCGCGACCGGCCTGCCGCCGGGACTTTCGATCACGTCCTCGAATGGTTTGATCAGCGGTATTCCAAGCCTCGCGGGCTATTTCCAGGCCACCGTCACGGCGAGCAACACCGCCGGCCTCGGCGCGTCGCTGGTGAATATCCAGGTGATTGACACCGGAAGTTCCGTAGTGCGCGAAGTCTGGCTGGGCGTTCCCGGCACGAACATCGCCGACATTCCCGTGAACACGCCCGCCTCCCAGACCAACACGCTCGGCACGCTGGAAGGCATTTCAGGTTTTGGTTCCAATTATGGCGAGCGCATCCGCGGCTACCTCACGGCGACGAACACGGGGAATTATTATTTCTGGATTTCGGGCAGCGACTCGGCGGAATTGTGGATCGGCAACGACAACGAGCCGGTCAACAAAATGAAACGCGCCAACGTCTGGCCGGTCGGCGGCGGCACGACCTTCCGCAATTGGGCCACACAGACGAACCAGCAGTCCAAATGGCTTTCACTCGTCGCGGGCCAGCGATATTACATTGAGATTTTGCATAAAGCGGGCACGACACCGGATCATTGGTCCGTCGGCTGGTCGCAAGATCCGCTGGGCACCAACACCACGCCGGCGGGCGTCGTGCCCGGTTACGTCCTGTCGCGCTACTATCCCCTGCCCGTCAAACTGGCCTCCGGCACTCTGTATTCGGCGAACCTGCTGGCCTTGCCCGGCGTGAACAGCACGGCGGTCGGCTCGGCGACCTTGCTCGTGAACGCAAACGGCACGTCGGCGGTTTTGAACTACAGCGTCAATGGTGTCGCCGGGGCACACGTGGACCACATTTACTCGGACCCGTATCTCGCCAGCCCGAAAACCCTGTTGTTCGATATTGCCGCCGCCAAGCCACAAGCCGACGGCAGTTATCTCTGGCCCATTACGGCTGCGGGATCGTTGTCAGCGGCGGACATTCTGGAAATTCTGATCGAAGGCAAGGCCACCATTGAAATCCAGTCCGCCGCGTTTCCAGCGGGCGAAATCGGCGGCCACTTCACGCTGGCCAACGGCGCGCAGGTTTTCTCGCCGCCACCCGCGCCGCCCGCGTGGACGGACGACCACGCCAACCCCAACGCCGCCGCGCGCTTTCTGATCCAATCCACCTTCGGCCCCAGCACGGCGGAAATCGCCAGCGTGCAGTCGCTCGGCTACGACGGCTGGATCAGCCATCAATTCAGTTTGCCCGCGACCTATCACCTGCCCGTAGTGCTGGCGAATCGGAGCGCCGACCCGACGACGCCTTATCCGAGCGAACTCATGTTCAACGCCTGGTGGCAGCAGTCCATCACCGCGCCCGACCAGTTGCGCCAGCGCGTCGCGTTTGCCCTAAGCGAAATCATGGTGGTCTCTGAAAGCGGTGTCTTGCAGGACAAATCCACAGCCCTGGCAGATTACTATGATGTTTTGCTGGATAATTCTTTTGGCAATTTCCGCGACCTGCTCGAAGCCGTCACCCTCACGCCGGCGATGGGGCTTTATCTCGACATGCGCGGCAACGGCCCCGGCAGCCTCATCACCGGCATCCATGCGAATGAAAATTACGCCCGGGAAATTCTCCAGTTATTTTCGATCGGCCTTTACCGCGTCTGGCCGGACGGCTCGCTCATCCTGAATTCGCAGAATGCGCTCATCCCGACCTACGACCAGAACACCATCATGGGTTTCGCCAGCACGTTCACCGGCTGGAATTATTACCAAACCAACCAGGCGAACGGCATGTTGCCCACCAGCTTCAGCCCGCCGGCGAACTACACCAACCCCATGGTGCTCGTGTCCCGGTCGCATGAGCTCGGCACAAAAAAGTTGTTGGATAACGTGATGATTCCCGCCGCCATCGGCGCGCAGACCAACAACACCACGACCAACTTCGACAATTATTGCTCGCAGAATCTGGAAGATGCGCTCGATTCCATTTTCAACAATCCCAACGTCGGACCGTTCATCTGCCGCCAGCTCATCCAGCGCCTCGTCACCAGCAATCCCAGCCGCGATTATCTTTACCGCGTCGTGCGGAAGTTTAACGACAACGGCGCCGGTGTCCGCGGCGACATGCAGGCGGTCATCCGCGCCATCCTCACGGATTACGAAGCCCGCAGCACGAACTTCCTGAGCGTCCCAACTTTCGGCAAGCAGCGCGAGCCGCTCCTGCGCGTCACTGCCACGGCCCGCGCCCTGCCCGCCCCGCCGAACAATGGCGGCACCTACGTCGAGAGCGGTGACCAGACCATCGCCATTACCACCACCAACGCGCACCGAATGAACAATAGCGACACCGTGCTACTGTCGTTCACCGACACGTCCGGCAATCCGCCGCCCCCTGCGCAGTCTTACAGCGTGACGACGACGACGAGCACCAGCACCTTCACGGTCACCGCACCCGGCTTAGCCGCCGGCACCTACGGTCAGACAAACAACGTCCTCACCATCACCATTTCCGGCCATGGCTTGGCGACTAATTTTCTGGTGTATCTCGTTTTCCCGACCGGCGGCGCGACCAATGGCATTTATCAGGTTGCCTCGATCATTGATAACAATCGTTTTACCTGTGCCACGGATGCCACCACGACCAATGCCGGCAGTTGTCTGTTCCCGCGCCTGACTGGCGGCGGCTACGTCGTGTCGGGCCGGACGAACATCACGGTCACCACCGCCCTGCCGCAGGCGTTGCTCGCCGGCGACAATGTGTTTCTGAATTTCAGTCAGGCTGGCAGCCCAACCGATGGCGTTTACACTGTTTCGACGATCCTCGATCCGACGCATTTCACCCTCGTTACCGCGACTAACAACAATCAGACGCAAAACGGGCTGACGATTTACCCGCTCGGCGCCAATGCGGTTCCGCTCGTGCGCAGCGGCACGGTTGCCTTGCAGGAAAGCACCTGGCTCATGAACTACACCGATACCAGTTCGACCTACAACCTCTCCCAGTCGCCGTTGCGTTCGCCCACGGTTTTTAATTACTTCTTTCCGGATTATCAATTCCCCGGCGTGCTGGCGTCCGCCGGCATCACGACGCCGGAATTTCAGCTCACCTCGGATACCAGCGTGGCGCTGCAGATGAATTTCCTCGAGGCCGGCCTTCTGAAAAACACGGGCAACACGAACGGACTGAGCAGCTACAACAACGCCAACGGCGCAATCGTCCTCGATCTCGGTCCGTGGATGACGGCGCCCTACACCGGCACGGCCAACCTGCCGGCGCTCGTGGACTCGCTCAACTCGCTGCTGCTGGCCGGCCAGTTGTCCGGAGCGGCGAAGACCAACATCCTCAGTTACGTCACAAACACCGCCAGCGGCTATTTCCCGACGGGGATCAACCAGCAGCGCGACCGCGTCCGCGCCATCGTTCACCTGCTGATCACCTCGCCGGAGTTCACCGTGCAGAAATGATTTTATGAACGAGAAAAATATTTCCGTCATCACCCGCCGCGATTTTCTCCGCCGCGCCGCCTGCGCTGCCGTGGGCACCGCCGCCATGACTGCCGCCATCCGCGACCTGCGGCTGATGAACGCCGCGATGGCCCTTCAGCCCATCAACGATTACAAGGCGCTCGTCTGCATTTTCATGGCCGGCGGCAACGACTCGAACAATCTCATCATCCCGACCATCCAGTCCGAGTATGACAACTACGCCGCCATCCGCTCGCCCGTGCTGGCGATTCCGCTCTCCGGGGCACCGTTCAACGTCCTGCCCATCTCACCGCTGAACAGCGACGGCCATAGCTATGGTTTTCATCCAGCCTGCCCGCAGTTGGCGGCGCTGTTTGCCGAGGGCAAGCTCGCCACGTTGTTCAACACCGGCACGCTGGTTTATCCGATCACCGCCGCCCAGTATAAATCCAGCGCCTACAAAAAACCGCCGCAGTTGTTCTCGCACGCCGACCAGGTGACGCAGTGGCAGACGTCCATTCCCGACCAGCCCGCGCTCACCGGCTGGGGCGGGCGCTGCGCCGATTTGCTTAACGCCGTCCAGCCCAACGCGCCGATCTCGCTGTCGGTTTCATTGGCCGGGGCGAACACCTTCGAGGTGGGCAACGTCGTTTCGCAATACGCCGTCTCCACCAGCGGCGCCATCGCCCTGACGGATGTCTCCGGTGCCCGGCTCGCCGCGCTTACGAACATCCTCGGCCTGCCGTATGCGAATCTCCAGACGAAGGCCTATGCCGGCGTCGCCCAGCACAGCATCCAGACCGGCAGCCTGCTCAACAACGCCATCACCAATACCCTGCCGACGAATTTTTGGAACACGCCGTTTCCCGCCACCGTCGCCTCGCCGACGGGCGGCTCGGCCTTCAATTCCAGTTTGAGCGCCCAGTTGAAAATGGTCGCCCGGCTCATCGAAGCCGGCAATCGCGCCGCCGGCAGCCCGACGAACGGCTTTGGCATGAAACGCCAGATTTTCTTCTGTCAGGTCGGCGGCTACGATCTGCACACCGGACAGACAGCCTACAACACCAACAGCCCCACCGACGTGACCAAGGGCCCGCACGCCAACCTGCTCGCCGAGATCAGCCAGGCCC
>Ga0068856_100000092_pt1 | contig 84781 bp, 77 predicted proteins | sample KBSCornC62_FD_66595 | JGI IMG/M metagenome (GOLD analysis project Ga0068856, IMG submission 66595) | Corn rhizosphere microbial communities from Kellogg Biological Station, Michigan, USA - KBS Corn C6-2 | ecosystem: Host-associated > Plants > Roots > Rhizosphere > Soil ...
GGACTTCGATGCACAGCAGAAAACTGCCATTTTTAAGCCCCTCTCCATTGGAGAGGGGTTTGGGGTGAGGCGAACGCAATGCCAAGCATAAATACTAATTCCTTAAGTAAACGACATTGAATGACCAATAACCAATAACCAATGACCATTGTATCATAACCGTACGCTCCGTGTTACATAAGCGAACAGTTTTAGTAAAACGTTTATGGTGTAAATAATTGATTTTTAGTTTCTTGTCTTTTTGGTATGTTATTGATGCACTTGTGCCATAATGAATTGACCCATGGGCTAACGATTTTATTTAATAACTTAGAAGGGTCAAATTCACTAAATACTAACTCCATAATTTAACTTTAAAATGTTATCGCTACAGCACGTTTCAAAATATTACCAGGTCGGCGGAAATAAAAATTTTGTACTTAATGACATAAACCTCGAGGTAGATAAGGGCGAATTTATTTCGATCATGGGCCCTTCCGGCTCGGGGAAATCAACTTTGCTGAACATCATCGGGATGTTGGATGAGCCCTCCGAGGGTTACCATTACTTTATCGATCAGGCTGTCCACCAGCTTAAGGAAAAACAGCGCTCGGCTTTGTATAAACAATATATCGGCTTCGTTTTCCAGGCCTACCACCTGATCGACGAGCTTACCGTATACGAAAATATCGAGACCCCGCTTATATACCAGGATTTTAAAGGCAGCGAACGCAAAGCCATGGTTGCGGATATTCTCGACAGGTTCCAGATCGTCGGTAAAAAAGATCTTTTCCCGGCACAACTATCCGGTGGACAGCAGCAGTTGGTGGGTATAGCGCGGGCCCTCATCGCCAGGCCGCAACTGATTTTGGCCGACGAGCCAACCGGAAATTTAAACTCCAAACAAGGCGAAGAAATTATGGAGCTTTTCCGAAAGTTGAACAAGGAAGACGGGGTAACTATTATACAGGTAACCCATTCCGAAAAGAATGCGGAGTACGGAACCCGGATCATCGACCTGCTTGACGGAAGAGTGTCGTCCTCGCGCAAATTTTAATTAACATAGTAATACAAAACAGACAAGATGCGATTCAGTAAATATTTTTTAACAATCCTTTGTTTAACCGGTTGCATTTGGGCGCACGCGCAGCAACCGCCTGCTACGCTTAATTTGCAGCAATGCATTCAAATTGCTATAAAGAATAACCTGACGGCAAAACAAGACTCGATAACGGCCGAGCAGCAGCATATTAATTTTTTGCAGGCCAAGGAAAACCTGCTGCCGTCGATTACCGGCAACGCTAACAGGGCGCTGACATCAGGTAGGGGACTAAACCCGGTCACTAACGCGTATATTACCCAATCGGTGACATCCGATAACTACGGCGCCAACGCCAGTATAACTGTGTTTAACGGGCTGGCCCTGCAAAGCGCCATCAAACAGGCTTCGCTGGCGTTCCAGGCCGGTAAAATGACTTTCCAGGCGGCAAAGGATATTGTTACGGTGAACGTGATCACCAACTACCTGGGGGTTCTTGATGCAAAAGACGTGTTGAACCAGGATACGAGCGCACTGGCCGTCGCAAAGCAAAATCTTGACAGATCAGAGATTTTGGAAAGCCATGGCGACAATAAATTCGCGTCCGATGTTTACGATTTGCGCGGCTCGTACCAGTCGGCTAAAGTTAACGTGGTTTCGGCGGAAAATTCGCTTGATGCATCGGTGCTGAGCTTGTTCCAATTGATGAATATCCCGTACAACAAGGATACTCAATTGGCACCACTTAACGCCGAAGATTTGCAGGGCGACAACGGTATCAACCCGGATAGTGTGTACAACGCAGCCTTATCCACGCTTGCGCAAATGAAAGCAGCTACCTTATCGCGCCAAAGCGCCGAGAAAGAAGTGAGCTATTACAAAGGCTTGTTGTGGCCTCAGCTTACGCTGGGCAGCGGCATCAGCACTAACTATTCTAACCTTAACAGCGGCTCTTATTTCGACCAGTTCAGAAACAATTATGGTACCTACGTGCAGTTTGGGCTTAATATCCCCATCTTTACCAACCTCGTTCGCCGTAATAATGTGTCGCTGGCAAAGCTTAATCTGCAAAATCAGCAGTTTATTGAAGAAAATACAAAAAACGTTTTGAAGCAAAATATCGAGCAGGCCTATTATAACATGTCGGGCGCCTACAAACGATACCAGGCCCTGACGGAGGAAACAAAGGCGTATGGCGAAAGTTTCAGGATATCAAAAATACGTTATGAAGCGGGAGTGCTGAATTCTGTGGATTTTGTCACCTCAAAAAACAACATGGATGCAGCCAACCTGGCATTGATCAGCGCGCGTTACGATTACCTGATCTACAGCAAGATACTGGACTATTACCAGGGCAAGCTGGCAACTTTTTAACAATTATTTTGCATTTATAAATTATTGTCTACATTTATCGCAGAAACTTAAGACGTCCGGTCCCTTGCTGAGCTTTTCAGTAGAGGACCGGATTCCTAATTTAAAGGGAAGGGTTAAACCTATCAAAACTAAACCCGTCCTATCGTTGTTGGTTATTGGTTATACTCGGGTTTTGTTAATTTAAAGCCGGGACTAAGGTCAATTTACCAAGTCATCATAATCTGCTAAACACTATATCTATCATCATTATGAAAAAAGTTTGTATCACATTTATTATCGCATTAGTTGCCAGTCATTTTGCCTCTGCACAGATTATACCCTCATTTCAGTTTGGGGTAAAAGCAGGCCTAAACGTTGCCAGTCTTCAGGCCAGTTCATCTGCTACATTTGCTACCGGCAACCGGGCGGGATACCTGGGTGGCGTATGGGCGCGTGTCGGTGCGCTCGGCCTTAATTTTCAGCCGGAAATGTATGTTACATCGAAAGATGTTGACGTCTCCACACAGGGCGGCGGTACAACTACCGCCAAATTTACCAGCCTGGATGTGCCTTTACTGGTTGGCCTTAAGATTGGCGCATTCGGCGTCGGCGCACGTTTTTATACTGGGCCGCTCGTTTCTTTTGCACTCGATAAAAACCAAAGTTTAGGAGGTGCGGCCGGCAAAGCCTTCACCCTCAATTACAAGGATCAAAACCTTGCCTGGCAACTGGGGGCAGGAATAGATATAAAAAGAATCTCGATCGATTTACGTGCCGAAGCCGGTATAACTGAGCAAACCTACGGTTACAATCATACCCGGGTAAACTTGTTTAATGTGAGCGTGGCGTATAGCTTGTTCAAGCTGTAAAGTTAATTACTGTTTCTCCACATATAGGTAATCGGAGGATTTGACTACTTTATAAAGGTTTTCAAGCCGCGCCTCCCTGTTTATTTAGTATCAGTTTTTAAAAAAAAAGTGGCAAATTAGTATTATACTTATTGTACAAGATACACCTATATTTATCGGCGGTTAACACCTCATAACCTGATAAGCTGTATTCGTAAATCTGTAAATGAGCAATAAGTATTCCCGGAATTTTGGCTGCGCCTTTTTGATGGTGGCGATGCTATGTTTTTGCCGCCCGCTGCTGGCGCAACAAAGCGGAGAAGCGAAGATCAGGTTAAACCAAATCGGTTTTTACCCGAAGGCGCCAAAGACCGCTATCCTCATATCATCCGGCGACAGCATATTTTATATCCAGACGATTGAAAAGAAAACCGTGTTTACTGGTAAGTTAAAACGATCGGTAAAGCCTGATTTTGCCGGCAAACATACATTGGTTGCGGATTTTACGGCATTACGTCAAACAGGCACGTACAAACTTTTTGCGCCGGGAATTGGTTATTCCTATCCCTTCAAAATAAAAAATAACATCCACAGCGAAGTAGCGCACGGCTCGATAAAAGCCTATTATTTTATGCGCGCGTCCCTGCCGCTTAAAGAGAAATATGCAGGCAAATGGGCGAGGGCAGAAGGGCACCCCGACACTGCAGTGCTGGTTCATCCGTCGGCTGCATCTGACAAGCGGCCCGCAGGCACTGTCATTTCTTCGCCGCAGGGATGGTATGATGCCGGCGACTATAACAAATACATTGTTAACAGCGGAATCAGCACCAGCACATTGCTTTCCCTGTTCGAGGATTTTCCGGATTACATGAAAAAAGTAAAGCTGAATATCCCCGAAAGCGGTAACGGAATTCCGGATATACTAAATGAAGTTTTATGGAACCTGCGCTGGATGCTCACCATGCAGGACCCTAACGACGGCGGTGTTTATCATAAGCTCACCAACGCTGAATTTGACAAATTTGAAATGCCCGACAAAGCGGTTGCACGCCGTTATGTTGTTCAAAAAGGCACCGCCGCTACGCTCGACTTTGCAGCCGTAATGGCACAGGGCAGCCGGATATTCAGAAAGTTTCCCAAGGAGTTACCGGGTTTGGCAGACTCCTGTATAAACGCGGCCAACAAAGCATGGGATTGGGCAGGCAAAAACCCCAACGTGGCGTACGATCAAAACGAGATGAACCGAAAGTTTAGCCCCAAAATAACCACAGGCGCTTACGGCGACCGTAATTTCAGCGACGAACTGATATGGGCGGCATCGGAGCTGTATTCATCTACCAATGATACTGGTTATATACAACACGTTAATTTGCTGCCCGATGCCAGGATGCCGCTGCCGGCCTGGAGCCAGGTGAGGCTTTTAGGGTACTATACCCTTTTAAAGAACGGCGGAGTAAAGGGCCTGAAAGACCTGCCTGGCATTAAACAAAGTTTAATAACATTTGCAGACAGCCTGGTAAGCGGTGCTGACGAAACTGCCTACCGGACGGTAATGAACAAATCCAAACGTAATTTTAACTGGGGAAGTAATTCCGTGGCGGCCAACCAGGGGGTAGCCTTGATACAGGCTTATAAGCTTACCGGCGATACAAAATACCTGGCTTACGCGCTGGATAACCTGGATTATCTTTTGGGCAGAAATGGTACGGGCTATTGCTATGTAACCGGGTTTGGCAGCAGACCGTCCATGAACCCGCATCACCGTCCGTCACAGTCGGACGGTGTAACCGACCCCGTGCCGGGAATGCTGGTAGGAGGTCCCAATCCCGGCATGCAGGATGGCATAAAGGTGCCGTCGACCGTACCTGATGAAGCCTATGTCGATGATTATCGTGCTTATGCAGTTAACGAAATTGCAATCAACTGGAATGCGCCGATGGCCTACCTGGCTAATGCCCTGGAAGCGCTGCAGGATAAGTTAAAACCTGTAAATTAGGATATTAAAATCAACCATCAACAAATAGACCAACCAAACCAGCAGATCATGAGAAAAACTCTCTTTTTAATTAGTGCGGCTATGATTGCCACATTTTGCGTGTCGGCGCAGCCCAAAAAGCCGCAGAGCGACATCGATAAAAAAGTGGATGCGCTGATCGCCCAAATGACCCTCGAGGAAAAAGTGGGCCAGATGACGGAAGTTACGTCCGACGTGGTTTCAACCACCACAAACGGGGTACATGAGATCGATCCGGCAAAAATTAACGAAGCCATTTTAAAATACCACGTCGGATCAATACTGAACGTAAGCGGCCACGCATACGACCGCAAGCATTGGTACGAAGTGATCTCGGCCATACAGGCCGAGGCGGCGCAGGACCGGCTTAAGATCCCGGTTATTTATGGTATCGATGCCATTCATGGCGTCACCTATACGCAGGGCAGCACGCTGTTCCCGCAGGAAATAGCGATGGCGGCTACGTTCAACCGTACGCTTGCCTACAAGGCAGGTACCATCACCGCTTATGAGACCCGTGCCAGCTATATACCATGGAATTACTCGCCCGTATTGGACCTGGGTAAAAACCCGCTTTGGCCGCGTATTTACGAAACCTTCGGCGAGGACCCTTACCTGGGCAAAACTATGGGCGCGTCCATTATCCACGGTTACCAGGGCGGCGATGTGGGCGACAAATACCACGTGGCGGCTTGTATGAAGCACTATTTAGGCTACGGCGACCCGCTGGACGGCAAGGACCGTACCCCGGCCTGGATACCCGATCGCTATATGCGCGAATACTTTTTGCCGCAATTTGCTGAAGCCGTTAGGGAAGGTGCAAAGACCCTGATGATCAATTCGGGCGAGATAAATGGTACGCCTATACATGCCAGCCACTACATGCTGACCGATGTTTTGCGGGGTGAACTGCATTTTGATGGCATCGCCGTAACCGACTGGCGGGATATTGAGTATTTGCACGACCGCCATCATATTGCCGCTACCCAAAAGGATGCTGTAATGATTGCTGTAAACGCTGGCGTGGATATGAGTATGGTCCCTTATGAATACAGTTTTTACAACTACCTGGTTGAACTGGTTAAAGAGGGCAAAGTGCCGATGACACGCGTCAACGAAGCGGTTCACCGCATTTTAAAAGTTAAGTATGAGCTGGGCTTGTTTGAACGCCCTGTTGGCAACCCGGGCGATTATCCAAAATTTGGTTCGGATGAATTTCGTAAAGTAAGCCTGCAGGCTGCTACGGAGGCGATCACCCTGTTAAAAAACACCAACAATGTCCTTCCGCTAAAAAAAGGCATGAAAGTGCTGGTAACGGGCCCTGCAGCCAACACCATGCGCTCGCTCGACGGCGGCTGGAGCTATACCTGGCAGGGCGAACAGGCCGATAATTTTGCCGCAGGGAAAAACAACATCCTGAAAGCCATTCAACAAAAAATAGGGAAGGACAATGTGATTTACGAACCCGGCGCCACCGTTGATAGCGTGAAGAATGTGGAAGCCGCTGTAAAAGCCGCTAAAAACGCGGATGCCATCGTGCTTTGCCTGGGTGAATCATCCTATACTGAAAACGTGGGCAATATCGACGACCTTAACCTTCCCTGGGCGCAAACCGAACTGGCGCTTGAACTGGCTAAAACCGGTAAGCCCATTATTTTAGTATTGGCGGAAGGCAGGCCCCGTGTGGTTACCGAAGCGGAAAGCCATTCGGCGGCGACCGTGATGATGTACCTTGCGGGTAACGAAGGCGGTGATGCGCTGGCCAATATCCTTTTTGGCGATGCAAACCCATCAGGCAAGCTACCCTTTACCTATCCAAGAGCTGCTGATGCACTGGTCAATTACTACCGTAAAAACCTGGAAAATGGTAACTCCGACGATAGCCACGGCTACAACCCGCTGTATGAGTTTGGTTTTGGTTTGAGTTATACCACTTTTAGCTACAGCAACCTGCACCTGAGCCAGCCAAGTTTAAAAGACGGAGAAACAATGACAGTTACCGTTGATGTAAAAAACACAGGCCCGCAGGAAGGGTTGGAATCAGTGCTGCTATATTCAAGGCAGGAATACGCCAGTATAGCGCCTGATTTTAAACGCCTGCGTGCCTATCAGAAGATCGACTTAAAACCCGGCGAAATGAAAACCGTCAGCTTTAAAATTACCCCCCGCGACCTGGCGTTTGTTAATGATCTGAGCAAAACGGTTACTGAGGCGGGTGAGTTTAAGATAATGATCGGAGATCAATCGCAGGCGTTTAATTTTATATCGAATGCGGTGCCTGACAGGCAGGGGAAATTGTAACGAAACGGTGTCCCCTGAAGCAGCTATTTTTGTCATCCTGAGCGCAGTGTTTTTTTGTCATCCTGAGTGCAGCATTTTTTGTCATCCTGAGCGCACCTTTTTTTTTGTCATCCTGAGCGCAGCGAAGGATCTTCTACGCCATGCATCCGAACTGTGCAGGCGGTTATGTCGCTTCAAGATCCTTCGCTGCGCTCAGGATGACAAACGCTGCGTTGGGATGACAAATTAAGTTCAAAGGCGGATCTTAGTCCGCGGTAAACTCGTGGCATTAAAATGACACCGATTTACCGTATTTTTGTAGGCTATACTAAAAGATGAAATACCCAGATTTAGCCGGCATGATCCTTTTTGAGGATGATGATATAATTGTAGTGAACAAGCCGCCTTTTATCAGTACGCTGGATGAGCGCGAAGGCGGGGAGGTAAATATGCTGCGCCTGGCGAAAGCTTACGCCGCAGACGCACAGATATGCCACCGCCTGGACAAAGAGACCTCAGGCGCGCTGATTATCGCAAAAAACCCCGAAGCTTACCGCTTTGTATCTATTCAGTTTGAAAAACGGCAGGTAAAAAAAGTTTATCATGCGATTATTGACGGTACTCATGTATTCGAAGACCTGTTGGTCGATCTGCCTATCCTGAACGTCGGTCGCGGCAACGTTACCATTAGCCGGCAGGAAGGGAAGCGTGCGGAAACCTGGTTCAACTCGATCAAATACTTTAAGCATTATACCCTGGTGGAATGCCGGCCTGTTACCGGGCGTATGCACCAGATCCGCATCCACCTGGCCACTCAAAAGGCTTCCATTGCCGGCGACGAAATGTATAAAGGTCAGCCCGTTTTTTTGTCAAAGCTCAAACGTAAATATCACCTGGGCAAAGACCAGGAGGAGCAACCCATCATGAAACGTTTTGCGCTACATGCCTATGAGGTCAGTTTTAAATTATTAAACGGCGACGCGGTAACTATTCATGCGCCATACCCAAAAGATTTTGAAACGCTGCTGAAATTGCTGGAGAAGTTTGACAGTTAGACAGTCAGTACTATCATATCACCAAGTAGTTAGCAAATTTACCCGTGGCTAGCCTCCGACTGTGAAATAATTCCCCGTGTTTTATACTGTTCTAACAGCTTTTTAATACCTGTTGAGTCTTTTTTAACCGCAAGCTGATAAAAGGGGCTGATGATTTTATTGGTATCACTATGGGGATAAGTGTTTTGCAAATATTGAAATGCCTCGGCATAATTGTCCTGAAAGGAAAAAGGGTTGTATGTTAATACAGGGCTATTATCCATTCCGGTTAGCAAAATCTCGATATCGCCGTCCCAATTATACTTAGCCTGGACAGATACGATCGTACCAGGATTATTCTTCAAAAAATTTTCCCACCAAATGGCTCGTTCAGCAAGTCTTTTTGGCGAGATAACAAGCCCGGCGTCTTCGGCCAGTCCCTCTTTATCTTCCTTTGCGCTTTCTGTAAGATACTGCTGCAGCGGCGCCGAAAGCTTATCCTTAAACCATTTTATTTCAAAATCCAGGTCCTGGACAATAAAAGTTTCTCCTTCTTCCGATGCCACCCGCAGCCCATTGGTTTTCAAAAGCCGGTCGTACCTGGCTGTTTTTGCCGATATTTTGTTGGAATGAATACCGTTTGAATCAGTCAGCAGGGAATCATATTGGATAGTGGTGTCTTTGCCGTGCGCTGCATCCGCTTTATCGGCAAGCGAGACATCAAATTTATTAAAAAGGATGAGTGCAGTATCCCGGGTTAAGGCGTCGTCGCCTTTAAATAAATCCTGGAATTTCTGAGCCGCCACTGCTGCGTTGTCGATGACATTCTCATCAAGCCCTTTTAAAAACGTTTTGAACACTTGCAGATGCGTGCCAGTTACAGCGAAGTCGTCCGTCACCGGGTTGTTAATTCGGGGACCCGTAACACTAGCTGCAGCCTTCTTTTCAACCTTTTTCTTGTCATTCGACCTGCAGGATACAACCGTTACTGCTACAATTGCAAGCAAAAGTAATTTGAGTTTATACATAACGATACGTAAGGTTGGTGGTAATTTTATATCGAATATAAGAAATTTGCAGACTTACGAAGTTTCAAAAACTTCGTAAGTCTCTGGTAATCTAAGATTTTATGGCTTTAAGTCTTCCAACTTAGGTAGTATATCCCAACAGCTTCATCACCTGCTTGCTGTTCTGTTCCTCGCCAAATACTTCGAAATTAAATGTTTCATCACGGTTACGGCGGATGATCACATGCTTGGGCGAGGGAAGGAGGCAGTGGTGAATACCACCGTAACCGCTCAATACTTCCTGGTAAGCGCCGGTGTTAAAAAAGCCCACGTATTGCACCTTGCGCGTTTTCGGCATAAACACGCTGTTCATGTGCGCTTCCTGGTTGTAATAATCCTGGCCGTCGCAGGTGATCCCGCCCAGGTTTACCCGCTCATATTCGCTGTCCCAGTTATTTACCGGGAGCAGGACATATTTTTGATTCAGCGCCCAAACGTCCGGCAGGTTGGTGATGAACGAACCATCCAGCATCAGCCATTTTTCGCGGTCGTTTTGCTGCTTGCGGCCTAATACCTTGTATAAAATACCCGAGGCTTCCGCCACGGTATATTTGCCAAATTCGGTGATAATATCGGGCTCCTCGGTGTCGTTATCGGCACAAATTTCCTTTATCCGGCTCACGATCTCGTTGATCATGTATTCATAGTCGAAATCAAAAACCAGCGAGTCCTTAAACGGCATGCCGCCGCCAATGTCCAGCGTATCCAGGTGGGGGTTTATCTTTTTAAATTTGCAGTACAGCGTAACGTATTTTTCCAGTTCGTTCCAGTAATAGGGCGTATCTGAAATGCCGGAATTGATAAAGAAATGCAGCAGCTTTACCCTGAAGTTGGGATTGCCTTCTATCTTGTTGTAATAAAAATCGATAATGTCTTCCAGGCGGATGCCCAGGCGCGACGTATAAAACTGCGAGTCCGGCTGCTCTTCCGCCGCTATGCGGATGCCGAGATTACAGGGAGTGTCCATCTCTATCTCGTCATCGTACAGGTTAAACTCTTCCTTATTATCCAGCACAGGGATGATGTTTTTAAACCCATCGTGCAGCATATCCACAATATAGGTTTTATACTGGAAGGTTTTAAACCCGTTGCAGATCACGGTTACCTCTTTGCTGACCGCTCCCTTTTTTTCAAGAATATCGATCATCGGCATATCAAACGCCGACGATGTTTCCAGGTGGATGTCGTTTTTCAGCGCTTCCTCAACTACATGCTTAAAATGCGAGCTTTTGGTACAATAGCAATATTTATAGCTGCCGCGATAGTTGTTTTTAACAATCGCCTGCTGGAACAATAACTTTGCCTGTTGTATTTTTTTGGAGATAATGGGCACGTAGGTAAACCGCAATGGCGTGCCATAGGTCTCGATCATTTCCATTAAATTGAGGTCGTGAAAGTATAGTTCGTCCTCAATGATCTCAAAACCTTCCTGCGGAAAACCAACGCTCAGGTCAAGAAACTCCTCGTAACTCTGCATTCTAAAAAAAATTTGCGCAAATGTAATTTTTAAACTGAAATGTGCACTATATGTTGGGGGAATTTGTAATTAAAATGATAAATAACAACGGTGATTTTAAGCTATTGTCAAGGTGTTGCCATACCCGCCTGCTATTTGAGCGATTTCATTTTGTTTAGAATGGCGTTAATATGATACAGTAGCGTTTTGACGGGTTTACGATTACTTTTGCTAAGCGAAACATTATGAGTTTTGATGATGTTTCATGGCGATACTTAAATCTGAGCTGTCGATATAATTTTCTGCCTCAGCATTTTTTACTTAAAACCGACGGTGCCATAACGTACCTCAAAATAATACTCGATTTTTATTTATTTGTTCTGTCTTTCCGGGCTTGGTATTCAAGGCCGGTAGAAACAAAAATAGATTGAGGATCTGATAAATTAAAAAAGCGCGTAAGGCTGTAACTTAATTAATCATTAAAAATCCACATTTTTTTGTTGAAATGATGGAGTTGTAAAAGTAATAGATCAGTAAACGGCGCTATTTTTTTGTAACCTTCTTTACTGCCACTATGGTTTAGAATGATCCGATGTTCCCGAAAGCCTGTTTTGATTGCCAAGGAAACGTCAATTCCGTCAATTTGTGACAGGGGTTTATCGCCTGGCGCATTGTCAAAATCCGTCAAATTAATAGAACCTAAAAGTTTCTTCCAAAAGTTTAGGTCTGTTTTTTCTTTCAACGATCTTGTTTTAAATAACCGACCCTTTTCGTCAATGAAACCTGAGCAGAAATAGGTTGTAGAATCTTTTGATATACTAAGATCCAACAGGCCGCCATTTTCGCTTCCGGTGCTGTGAACTTCAACTTTGATCACAGTCGTGGTATCGCGAATGGCCGGGCGTGTAATCTGGCAAAAAACTTGATTGGAAAGAAAACACATCATAATGATTATAATCAATCGTTTCTCGGCTTTCATTTCATTCGTTAATCAAAAAAACATGTCTTTTAATTCTGTTATAACCTTAAACAGCTTCTCTGGTAAGAGCTTCGTTTACTACGATGCCGCGGGATGCTAAAAGCGGATTTGTGTTACAGGCTTACAGGCAAATGCACTTCAGCCATCATGCATCGTGCACTGCCCCCGCCAAGTGTTTCTATTGTAGAGATGTCAGCATACACCAGTTTTCCATAATTGCTTAAAACTTTTTTTTGCGCTTCCAATAACATGTCGTGTGCACTTTTCGACATCACGATCAGCGTTTCACCGGCTTTATTTTTTATTTCCAGCATGTTGCCGGCAAAATGGTTCATCTGGTCAAATGAAATGGCGACGATAACTTTTTTGGTCGATAAGAGCGACTCTTTGACAACCAGTTTTTCGTGCGGGTTGGGGATGCTATCCAAACAGATCACCGCGAACCCGCCGCCAATGCACATCAGCACGTTAGTGTGGTAAATGGCTTTACCATTTTCATCAACGGCGTCAAAAGTTATGGCCTGGTAACCTGCCTGTTCGCAAAATAGTTCCAATACTTCACGATCAGTGCGCGGCGAGATGCAGGCATAGGCGATGTTGTTCTCCCTGTCGAGCACCATGCTGCCGGTGCCCTCTAAAAATTTGCCTTCTTCCTCGAATCTGCTCAGGTCGATCACATGCTTCACCTTAAAATTATCTTCCAGGCCGTTAATGATATCTTCCCTGCGCTCCAGGCGGCGGTTTTCGGCCTGCATGGGATACAGGAACACCTGCCCATCGGAATGGAAGGATACCCAGTTGTTAGGAAAGATAGAATCAGGCGTGTGCGGCTCAGGGTTATCGTCGATCACAGTAACATTAACGCCATTATTGCGGAGCATATTGACCATCCCGTCGAACTCCCGCTGTGCCGCGGTATTTGCGTCATCTTTTTGCGCGGCTTTGTTTTGAAAAGCATTGCTTTCAGCGGTCTGCTCATTAAACCCGAAATTCACCGGGCGGATCATCAGGATGTGGGAGGTGGACTGGGAAGTGTTCATTAGTTCATTAGTTCATTAGTTCATTAGTTCATTAGTTCATTGGTTTACTTGCTGGTGACCTGATCCGCTGTTAGGCACTAATGAACCAGTGAACAAGTGAACCAATGAACGATCCTACAAAATCTTGTCTCTCAAAAGCGGCATGCTCATGCAATGAAACCCGCCGCGCGCCCTTGATAGCTCAGAAGAAGGCATCAGGATCAGCGTGTTTTTCATTGTTTGGGGATCAAGCTCGTCGCTTTCAAACTTTTTGAGCAAATCCTTCACTTTAATTATTTCAAATCCATGCTCCTTAAACGCCTCAACGGTTTTATCGTTCCGGTCATAACCCAAAACCACGCCTTCTTTCAGCGCCAGCAGGTTGCATGAATCTGTCCATTGTTCTCGGGAATCAAAAGGAAAGACGTTATTGCCGGAATAGATGAATTTGGTCTTCTTTTTGCTTTCCAGGTCGCTTTCGCTTATGTCGGTCAACAGGTCTTCAATCGTATCGTATGTGGTTGGTTTTTTGCCTTTTTCAAACTGTACGATCTCCACTTTATCCTTACTCTTTTTATCGGCAAACCAGGTACCCGGCTCATGGCGACCTGCCTGGTTTTCGTTTGTAGCAAGGGAATGCAGCAATACCCACATATTGCGTTTTACCTGCGTAAAAATGGTATCGATGTGCATGTAATCACGCTTATGCGGTATTTTAACAATGGTGACCTTCTTTACTACATCGTGCTCAAACAATAACTTTACGGCTTCATTGGCGCCGCTTACTGATGTACGCTCGCTGCACCCGATGATCAGGTGGTGGGAGCTAACCATCATCACATCACCGCCTTCCAGCGTGGTTTTTTGTTCGTTATCCTCACCGGGCCGAAGGAAGTGCCCCACCTGTTCAGGAATTTCCAATATATTATCCCTGTAGGCCGCAAAAAGCGGGTGATTAAAAAAGATGTATCGCGCCAGCAAAGTTTCCCTTGCGCGCGCTTTTTTTGCCGGTTTATTCAGCAGCATAAAATTGTTGACAGCCACACCAATATCCCTCGAAAAAATTAGGTTGGGAATAGGGGCGAAGATCATCTCATCGTGGTTAAGCGAACCTGAAATGATGATCTTGGCCAGTTCAACAGGTACAGTGTCGATCAGCTTTAACTGAACGCGATAATTCACGTTCTCAATTGCACAAACCGAGGCCACCAGTTTTTTGCGAATGTCATCCTCCATTAATATATCAGCCAGTAAAGTTTGTATCTCAATAACTTTATTGGAGGCATGGAAATCTTTATCGTCAGGTTTAAAAAACGCCCTTTTATTTTTTTCGTCATCAATATCCCTCAACTTGCCTTTGATCTTTTGCGGGTCGAGGAAATACATTAGCAGCTTCACATAGTAATCATACTCGTTTTTGCGCATGGTGTCCAGGTGTACAATATCTTCAAAAAGCCAGTCCTGCGCCTTTGAGGGTACCACTTTGCCCAGCCCATTATCGGGACTGTGGATCAGCAGGGCGCGTAAATTGCCAATCTCGGATGTCACATCTAACTTAAAATCACTGTTGCTTAATGGCATAAAGGGTTTATATCGTCGTCAAAGATAGGGAAGAAGTCCGAAAGTCCGAAAGTCGGGAAGTCCGGAAGTAGGGAAAAGGAATAGCAAGTCTTCCTGTGCCCTGACCAAGGGAAGCGACCTTCGATGTCCTCTGCTTCGAGACTTTTGAACTTTCTGCCTTTCTGACTTCCCGACTTTCGGACTTCTTCCGATACACCAGGCGGGAAAGTGCTCCTGGAGGTCCTCCACTTTGAGATTTTTGAAGTTTGTGTCTTTCTGCCTTTCTGACTTCCCGACTTTCGGACTTGTTCCCATGCACTAACCGGGAAAGCGACCTTCGAGGTCCTCTACATCGGGACTTTTGAAGTTTGTGTCTTCCGGACTTTCGGACTTCCCGACTTTCGGACTTCTTCCTTATCTTTGCCGCCTATGAATTTTATAGTTGCCGCTACCCAAAAAGCGATCAAACACTTATATGATACAAATGTCGCCCCCGGCGATATCAATCTGCAGGAAACCCGGAAGGAGTTTGAAGGCCAGGTTACCGTAGTTACTTTCCCCTTTACCAGATTTTCCAAAAAATCGCCCGAGCAAACCGGGAACGAGATCGGCGCTTATCTGCAAGAAGAATTGGCCGACGTATCTGAGTTTAATGTGATCAAAGGATTTTTGAATATTTCGCTGTCCGATAGTTATTGGCTTGGCCAATTGAACGATGAAGTTTTGTCACCTGATTATGGCGTGTTTAAGCCAAACGGCCAGCGCGTTATGGTGGAATATTCCTCCCCTAATACCAACAAGCCGTTGCATCTGGGGCATGTGCGTAATAATCTGCTGGGGTTTTCAGTAGCTAAAATACTGGCGGCTGCTGGTTACGACGTGATAAAAACCAACCTGGTTAACGATCGGGGCATACATATCTGTAAATCTATGCTGGCCTGGCAAAAATGGGGCGACGGAGAAACCCCGGAATTGGCCGGGATAAAGGGCGACCACCTGGTTGGCAAGTACTACGTCATTTTTGATAAAGAGTACAAAGCTGAAATAGAAACCCTGAAGGCGCAGGGCCAAACGGAAGAAGAAGCGAAAAAGAACGCACCGTTAATTAAGGAAGCCCGGGAGATGCTGCAAAAATGGGAGGCCGGGGACGAACAGGTGATCAGCCTGTGGAAAACGATGAATACCTGGGTGTACACAGGCTTTGCCGAAACCTATAAAAACCTGGGCGTAAGCTTTGATAAGTTTTATTACGAATCGAACACCTACATCCTTGGCAAGGATATTATTGACGAAGGGCTCGAAAAGGGGGTGTTTTTCCGGAAAGAAGATAATTCAGTCTGGATAGACCTGTCTGACGAGGGCCTCGACCAAAAACTGGTGCTGCGCTCGGATGGCACTTCGGTTTACATGACGCAGGATGTAGGTACCGCACAGCTTAAATACAACGACTTCCACATGGATAAGTCTATCTACGTAGTGGGCAACGAGCAGGATTACCATTTTAAAGTGTTGTTTACCATCCTGAAACGGTTGGGCAAGCCCTGGGCCGGCGGCTTGTACCACCTTTCGTACGGCATGGTGGATCTGCCATCCGGTAAAATGAAATCCCGCGAGGGCACGGTGGTGGATGCCGATGACCTGATGGAAGAAATGGAACAAACCGCCAAAACGCAAACCGAGGCAAAAGGCAAACTGAACAGTTTTAGTAAAGAAGAGAAAGAACAGTTGTTCCACACCATCGGCATGGGCGCCCTGAAATATTTTTTGCTAAAGGTGGATCCGAAAAAGCGCCTGCTTTTTGATCCGAATGAGTCGGTTGACTTTGATGGACACACCGGTCCGTTTATTCAATATACACATGCCCGGATCAGGTCGGTGTTGAGGAAAGCAGGCCAAACGAAGCCGGAAGAGGCTAAATTATACAGGCAATTGTTAAAGGAGGAACGCGACCTGATCGTTCTGCTTGTCCAATTCCCGGATATTGTTAAGCAAAGCGCGGAGGGTTACAGCCCGGCCATCATTGCTAATTTTGTTTACGAGTTGGCTAAAACATATAACAAGTTTTACCATGAAATAACCATACTAAGCGCTGAGGACGAGCCGTCCCGGCAGTTCAGGTTACAACTTTCCAATGCTGCAGGCAACGTCATCAAAAAAGGAATGGGCCTGCTGGGGATAGAGGTGCCGGAAAGGATGTAACCCCCTCCGCCCCCTAAAGGGGGGACTTAATGCTAAACTCCTCACATTGGATAATATTAAAAGACAAAGAAAAGCCCGTAATAGCGAATTAACGGGCTTTTCTGTTAATGGATTAAGTTCCCCCTTTAGGGGGCGGAGGGGGTTATCTCCAATGCCCCTTGCGCCAGATATAGCCGCGCTGTGTTTGTTCCCAATGGCCGCGCACCCAGCCGCCGCCGCGGGGCCTTGCCCAGTAACCGCGCACATATACATAACGGCCTCCGTTCCAGGCCCATTCGCCTTCTACCCAAACGGCGCCGGCATACGGCCTCACCGGTCTTTCGTAAACAGGCTCAGCAGGGCGTTCATAAACATAATAGCCGGCGCATGACGTCATAAACAACGAGGCCGACAAAGTAAGCACTAATCCAAATTTTGATACGGTTTTCATTCTGAATTTCATTTAATATGATGGTAATAAATGTAATGACTATTATTTTATTAGATAGTTTAAAAATATTTATTTCACCCCTATTAAATAATTTGCTATCTATTTATCGTTTTAAATTATTTATTTTCATATAAGTAAATGCTTATTATCAAATATGAGCGATTATTAAAAATATGATGCGGTTATTGGGCTGAAAGCAGAAAGGGGAAAGCGGAAAAGCAACAAGGCTAAATTTTGATGATTGATATTTTCCGTGTCGTTTATACGAAAGCGCGGATGGACTCCATATAAAATTCGCCGGTCAGGAATGGCAAAAAAAAGCCCAGGCGAACCCGGGCTCTTCGATTTTACCTCTATGTCCCCCTTTAGGGGGTTTGGGGGTGGTGGGGGATTTACCTCCAATGCCCCCTGCGCCAGCGCCAGCCGCGTTGGCCGCGCTCCCAGTTTCCGCGCACCCACACACGTCCGTTTCGCGGCCTGTCCCAGTGGCCGCGCACATAAACGTAGGTGCCGCCGTTCCAGGTCCAGTCGCCGTCAATCCAAACTGCCCCGGCGTAGGGCATCGCAGGCCTTTCATAAACCGGTTCAACCGGTTGGCTGGCCACATAATAGCTGCCCGAACAGGCCGACAAGAACAGTGAACCGGCAAGGGCTGCCATTAATCCAAATTTCGATATTGTTTTCATAGATGTATAATTAAACGATCTGTATGATAAACAATACTTTAAACAAAAGGTTTGATTTTACCGGTTTAAGGACTCGAAGAGAGGACTATACATTTCACACCACCAGGGTATTGGACAGCATAATTTTACGTAAACTTTGCCGAAACCACAAGTTCCTTACTTCCCTGGCTATAGCTATAAAATCCATTCCCGGATTTAACGCCAAGATGGCCGGCAGTCACCATATTAACCAACAGGGGACAGGGGGCATACTTTTGGTTCCCAAAGCCTGTGTATAACACGTTAAGAATGGACAGGCAAACGTCAAGCCCGATAAAATCAGCCAGTTGCAGCGGGCCCATGGGATGAGCCATTCCCAACTTCATCACCGTGTCAATCTCTTCAACGCCGGCTACCCCTTCATATAAGGTGTAAATCGCCTCGTTGATCATCGGCATCAAAATGCGGTTTGCTACAAAGCCCGGGTAGTCATTTACTTCCACCGGGATTTTGTGGAGCATAATCGACAGATCCATGATCTTTTTGGTCACCTCATCAGCGGTTGCATAGCCCCTGATCACTTCCACCAGCTTCATTAACGGTACCGGGTTCATAAAGTGCATCCCAATTACATTCCCGGGATTTTTGGTGACCGAAGCGATCTGCGTGATAGAAATAGAAGATGTGTTTGAGGCGAGGATGGTGCGGTCGCCACAAAAGCCGCTTAGCTGTTTAAACAGATTTAGCTTTATCTCCCGGTTTTCGGTAGCCGCCTCAATAACCAGGTCAGCATTTGTTGCCGCGGCCTGCAGATCGGTAAAAACAGTTATGTTTTTTAGCGTGGCGGTTTTGGTTTGTTCATCAATCGCGCCTTTTTTTAGCTGCCGGTCCAGGTTATTGCCGATGGTTTGAACGGCGCGGTCCAGCGCCTCTTTGCTAATATCAACCAGCGCCACGTTGAAACCAAACTGCGCAAAGGTATGCGCTATCCCGTTGCCCATGGCGCCTGAACCAATAACCGTAATGTTTTTCATAAGATTTTTGACAATGCTAAATTGGGGTAAATTCTTTTAACCGGCAAATGGACGTAATAGTTCCTAGTTGATGGTTCATAGTTCATTGTTGATAGTAGGAGGCAAATACTTGCAAGGTGTGCAATTTCCTACCATGAACTACCAACCATGAACTAAACGCCAACCATGTTCCCCGCTTCAATGATCGTGTTTTTATCTATTACCGCATATTGCGGGATGTGCCCTAATAGTTCCAATCCTGAATATTGCATGATAAAATCCTTGGAATAAATATCCTTTATTCCGTTAAAAATGATACCTCTGACGGGAATGCCTTCATTTTTTAAAGCATAAACTGATAAAATAGTATGATTAATACTGCCCAGGTAGTTTTGCGAGACCAGGACGACTTCCGCTTCCAGTTGCCTGATCAGGTCGATCATCAAAAAGTTGTCGTTGAGCGGCACCATTAAACCGCCCGCGCCTTCAATGATCAACTGGTTGTATGTAGCAGGCAGCATGATCGATCGCGGATCGATGGTTATGCCGTCAATAGCAGCCGATTTATGCGGCGAAAACGGCTGCGACAGCCGGTAAGCTTCCTGGTGGAAACGGGTAGTCGCGTTTGACACCAGGCTTTTAACCTTGTTGGTATCGCTATCATCCAGGTCGCCAGACTGAACGGGTTTCCAATAGTCGGCCTTCAACTTCTCGGTCAGTATGGCTGAAACAATCGTTTTTCCAATCCCGGTGCCTATACCGGTGACGAATATGGGTTTATTGGGCATTAATAAAATTGTTTATAAAATTGGTAAGCATATATATTTCAACAGGCGAATTAAAGGAATGCAAACAAATTCTTAGTCTTTCGCCCCCTGCCGGGACGGTGGGGCTTAGGATAGCGCGCACGTCCAGACTCGCATCCCGCAGCCCGGCGGCCATTTGGTTTGCCTTTTCATTGCTTTTCAATAAAACGCATTGGATGGCGCTGTCGCTGCCAGTCAACAGGCCGGTCACGCGTTCATCCAGATTTTGTTTAAATAGCGTAATGTTGTCCCTTAGCTGCTCAATTTTAGCCGATGAGGCGATCAAAAGATCAAACGCTTTCTTTATCGACACCAATTGATGATAGGGCGGGGCGGTAGTATAAATAAAGGACCGGGCAAAATTCACCAGGTAGTCTTTTAACAAACCGCTGCCTAAAACGGCAGCCCCGTGGCAGCCCAGCGCTTTTCCAAAGGTAATTATGCGGGCAAAAACCCTGCGCTGTAACGCAATGTCAATTAAACCCAAACCATATAAGCCCACAGCATGGGCTTCGTCTACTACCAGGTAGGCGTTATACTTGTCGGTCAATGCCAAAATTTCAGCAAGCGGCGGCGTGTCGCCATCCATTGAATAAACGCTTTCAACAGCGACATAGCAATTGCCTTTGGCATGTTTCAGCTTTTCTTCAAGGCTTGCCAGGTCGTTGTGTTTAAAAATGAAACGGTTAGCATGGCTTAACCTGGCGCCATCAATAATGGAGGCATGGATCAGCTCATCCGTAATAACAGTATCGCCGCGCCCCGGCAGGGCGCTGAACAGCCCGATATTAGCGTCGTAACCCGAATTGAATAGCAGCGCCCCTTCGCAATGGTATAGCCCGGCAACGTATTGTTCTAATTCTTCAGCATATATTGAATTGCCCGTTAGCAACCTTGAGCCGCCTGAACCATTTGAGATGATCCCGCTGCGCTTTATTTCTTTATCAATCGATTCCTTTAACGCCGGGGACCGCGCGAAACCGAGGTAGTCGTTTGAGCAAAAGTCGACCAGGTTATTTTGCAGTTTTAGCGTACGATAATTGCCGGAGCTTCGGCGTTCGTCCAGTTTTTCCTTAATCAATCGGTCGGCGGGGTTCAATGTTTTTAATTTCCGCTAAAATAAAAAACGCCCCAATGAACGGGGCGCTTTTTTATTATTATTATTTTTTGGGGAATGGCGCTAATTACCGCCGCCGCCTTGCTGCATCCGCGCGCGGCGTTCATCCATCATTTTTTGAAAGGCTGCAGCCTGCTCCGGGGTCAAAAGCGCCTTAATTTGGTCGTTCGTTGCCTGCATTAACGGGCGGAAGGACGATCTGTCAGCGCCGGCATTACGCAGACTGTCTACTTTGGCCATTTGAGCTTTGTATATTACGGTAACTTTGGCAGTCTGGTCGTCAGTCAGCTTAAGCTGTGTTTGCAAATTCTTCGCACGGTCTTCCGGGCTCATTCGCTGGCCACCGCCCTGGGCGCGGCTTAATGTCGCTATCCCTAACAGGAGGCAACAGGTTAACAAAATCTTTCTCATCGTTTTTCAGTTTTTAATGTTTTTGATAAAGATAGAACCATAAGGGTTTAATAACAAAATAGTAACTTAATTGTTGCGGACGGGGGGCGGTAAATAGTCCATGGACCACGGTCCATAGCCGGATGAGTTAAATAACTGAAAAATCGCTCAAAAAAGAAAATGGCCATGGATTATGGTCTATCGTCCATGGACCAAATTCAATTCTTCCCCAATCCCGATATCGACCGCTGCATCTGGGCCATCATGCTGGTGAGGCTCTCCAGGGTTGGCTCGGGGCTTGGCTCGGGGAAATGAGTAGAAATGTACCCTTTCGCTTTCCATATTTCCAGTACGTCTTCACCTTCTATTTCATAAGGTTCGTAAACCGGGTTGTCAGAGATGAGCTTTAGCTTTTTGTTCTCTTTAAATTTATTGCCGATTCGCTTGTAAACGATACCATCATTTTTGGAGATCACGACATAGGTGTCCGCTGGTTTTACATCAGCCCAGTTTTCAAGGTACTCGCCTATAATAATAGTGCCCGAAACCAAAGGGAGCATCGAGTCGCCTTTTATTTCGAAGGCCCGGTAGGTGCCCTGTTTAAACATCGGCAGGTAGAACTTTGGCAATTGGGCTACGTACTCCGGATCGGCATATCCGTTTAAATAACCGGCGCTTGCTTTTAATGGTACCATCTCGATGTTTTCGTTGTCTTCCTTATCCACCGAAATACTTAAAACACGCAGGTTTGCGGGATTGCCTTTTGGTTTTGGTGTCCATTTTTCGTTGATCGTCTCGTTGATAAAGTCATCAATCGACACATCAAAAAATAATGCTATTTTTTTTAGCAGATCGTACTTCGGATCCGCCCTTTCTTCTTCGTAGGCGCCTACCAGCGACCTTTTTATACCTACTGCATCAGCAAACTGCTGCTGGGTGAGGCCTTTCTTTTTACGGAGAAATTTAATATTTGCAGGAATTTTTGACATAAAATTTGGAATTGCTAAAAATATTAGTAACTTTATGCTCATAAAATTAGTAATTGTTTTTAAACTACCAAAATTTATTTATCAAGATGAAACGCTTTATCTACATTATCACCGACAGAAACCGTAATAACCTGCATGTTGGCCTGTGTTCTGACCTGCTAAAAACGCTTGATTTTTATCACCAGATGCCAACTTTGTTTTTCGATAATGCCAACCAGCTAAACCGCCTGGTTTATTTTGAAGAGATCAGTAACGAGGAACTGGCGCTGGAAAGATTTAAAACGGTGAGCACTTATACCAGGCCTCAAAAGGAAAAAATGATCAGGCCGGTAAACCCGGATTGGATCGACCTCACCGCCGGCTTAAATTACGAAAGCGGGCTGAGGACTCGTCCCCAGCTCCGCCCGTCGTTAAGCTTTTCGCGAAAAATGGCTACTGTTTAACAAATATCAGTGCACCTGAATTCATGCAATATCTTTTACCGCCGCGATCGGTCGGGCCGTCGTCAAACACGTGGCCAAGATGCAGGCCGGTGCTTTTTTCGATCACCTCATCACGTGTCATGCCATCGCTATTGTCCTTTACCACTTCGATACGATTAGGATCGACCGGTTTTACAAAACTGGGCCAGCCTGTTCCGCTGTCGAACTTATCAGACGAGCTGAATAAGATTTCGCCGGTTGCCGCGCTTTTATAAACACCTTTTTCATGGTTATCATGGTAGGCATTGTGGAACGGCGGTTCGGTACCACTTTCCACCATAATGTAATATTGATTGGGGGTCAATATTTTTTTCCACTCGGCCGGGGTTTTGCTCATTTTTCGTTTCGGGTCTTTTTGTTTCAGCTGCTGCCCAATGCCTTGCTGACATCCGAATGCGGTTATAACTGTCAACAGTATCACCGCCAATGTTAATTTCTTCATTATTTTATTTGAGTTTGGCTGTTAGTCGTAAGTGATTCATTTCCCTTACAGCATAAATACGGAGATTGCAGCTTAAAGGGATTGTCATCCCAAAGTTTATTTATATAGCCCTGGGTTTTGGAATCAACACTGAAGTAACGATGTGCAGTATGCCGTTGCTTTGCGGTATATCGAACCTGCTGATGACGCTTTCGTTGCCATTTTCATCTGTCAATACGATGTTGCGATTTGCGTCGATTTTCGCGGTCAGCTTGCTGCCGGCTATTGTCGTGAATACTGCCTCGCCGTTATTTGCATTTACTTTGCGCGCGATATCCCTGGCGGTTAGCCTGCCAGCAATGGCGTGGTAAGTAAGCAAGTAACTCAAATCCAATTTATGATTGGGTTTTAACAGGGTGTCCAGCACACCGGCGGGTAACTTATCAAAAGCCTGATTAGTAGGAGCGAAGACCGTGATAGGTCCTTTACTTTTAAACGTTTCCGTTAATCCCGCATTTTCAATAACCGAAAACAGCGTGGTATATTCTTTCGATTGAGCGATATTCTCGATGATATCGTTTGACGAGATCATGGTTGCGCCGTCCACGATCTTCACCTTACCCCATTTTGCCTTCACCGAATCTATCACCGGGTTCACCTCAGACGCGCCCTGGGCCAACACCAGCTTTCCGCTCAACAACAACAAAATCACTACCACCCATTTTTTCATGCCCGCAAAACTATTAAAAAGAATTTAAAGGGTGAGACAAACAGGTCAGCGGAAAGTTTACCCGCAGTCAAAATAATGCAAGTTTTTTTTAAGAAGATGTTATTTGGTCACCATCCCGGTGTAAATCCTAAGCCAAATACGGGCCTTTTAATATCTGTGCGGTTAAACGGGTAAGCTAAATAGGGTTCCAGGACAAAGGCGCCAAAAACATTTACCCTTATTGAAACACCGGCGCTTAATGCGGGGACGCGCTGATTGGTTTTATATACCGCCTCTTGTAGCTGTACGCCATTTGCCCCCAATATCGGGCTCCCGTTTTGATCCACTTCAGGTGCGTAGTGATCAATATCTGGCCCCATGCCAAATTTTATCTGGTCGCCATCGTTCCACGCCAAACCGGCATCAAAAAACACATTAAATTCCGTAAACAAAAACCTTGATTTGAACTGCGACAAGCGCTCGGGGCCGGTTAAGGGCAGGCGCATTTCGAAATTGGCAACCGCTATATGGTTGCCGGAGAGCTGGTCGATGGTAAAGCCGTTGGTAGTAGTGGTGTTGCCGTTGCCGTAGAAGGTTTGAGCCTCATAACCCCTTATCAAAAACGGGTAACCAACGTATAATGGATAAAGCGTACCTGTATTGCCAAAACGCCCATAGCCGTAAAGCCTCGCCGCGAAGGTGACCGGGTTAACCCTTACATACTCGCGCAGGTCAATCGTCGGGGCAAAAAAATGATAAGTGCCAAAATCATATTCGGCCTGCAAACGATAACGATAGCCGTTCAGCGGCGATGCCACGCCAAAAAACGAATTATCACCAACTAACGCCGTGTTTACATTAAAAATAGTAAATGGCGTAACATTAAACCCATTGTTGGTGGTTTCGCTGTTGTAAACTGAATTTGGCACCGTTTTGTGCGTATAATTCAAAACATTCCCCGAAGTATCATAAAAAGTGGAATACCGGTCTACCCTGTAATAATAAGTAGCGCCGCCCGTGCCAAATTCCACGCGTGTTTTTTTGGTGATAGGATAGGAGGTAAACAGTGACACCTGGTCCTGGAAAATGCGGATCAGGTCGAACCTTTCTTCAACATCAGGAACAGCGGTGGCACCACTGCCGTATGTGCCTGAAACCGCGCTGTAATTGGCGGTTTGAAAGGGTATATGCGAAAGGCTTGTGCCAAAATTCCAGCGTCCGGACTGGTTGATATAGGCGAACTCCCCGCCAATATCATACACCTCGCCATTTACTGCAACCCCGGCGTATAGCTGATTCCGGCCCAAAATATCGCTAAAAACACCCTGTACGCCGCTCACCAAACCTGTACCGAACTGACTTACCTGAGCCCCAACGCCGCTGCTCGCCAGGTAATCCAGCTTAAATTGGGGTTTATAGGGCACGTTGTGTATGGAGTCGGCCGCTATTTTTGGGTAAGCCAGGAAATTATTCAGGTTTGAATTGATCAGATCGACCCCGACTGAACGTAACGGGGGCAAGGTACCGGCATCGAAATTATTCACCTGGGTTTCAACGGGTGTTGGCTTAAAATCGGCCGCCTTTGCGTTGTAAAGCGCGTATTTTTGAGCACGATAATATGAGTACACAATGTCGTCATTTGCCGATATGCTTACCGCAGGCGAATAGGAGGTAATGCCGCTGATGCCGGTAAACAGGCTGGTCATTTGTTCAAGCTTGCCGGTTGCAGGGGTATATCGGTACATATTGCGGAAACCATCATGATCAGACAAAAAATAGATTTGCTTCCCGTCCGACGAATACTGGGGGTTCATGTTGTTTGCGCCGTCAAAAAGTTTGAGGTCGGTCACTTTACCGCTTTCGAGATCCAGTTCGGCAAGATTAAACGTAATGGCCTGGCTTAATGACTTATCATAGGTAGTACGGTCGCTGGTGAAAATAACCTTTTTTCCGTCTCTCGAAAAAGCAGGCATATAGTCGGAATACTTATCATTGGTGAGTTGGGTAACTTTATGAGTGTCGAAGTTATACAGGTAAAGATCGGCCTGCCCCTCAACCAAGCCCTGAAAAACCATATTTTTTCCATCCGGCGACCAGGACAAGTTGCCAAACTGTTCCACACGACCCATGGAAACGTCATCAACAACCGTCCCGCTGCTCACATCAACCACCAGCATCCGGTTGCGGCCATGATTAAATACGCTGAAAGCAAACCGCTTGCTGTCAGGCGACCATGCGCCCGCCGATTCGATAAAATTAAACTCGTCAACATGCGTGCTGGATATTTTGCTGGTTAGCTTGTGTATGACCTGCCCTGTTTTTGCATCGGCCAGGAAAAGATCAACCGTAAATAAATTCTTTTCCGACAGAAACGCCAGGTACCTGCCATCGGGGCTTATTGCCGGCGCCACATTCAGTTTCCCTGCATTTTTGTCGTCAATTACCCGGTGGCCCACAGGTATTTGCGCTGTATCTTTTAAGTAAGGCTTGTAGGTTTGTTCTATTGAGTTCTTCCAGAGGGTCGACAGCGTTTTATCGTCATACCCAAACGTGCGCTTGATGGCATACCCCAATCCAAACCTTGCCGTATTTTTGAAGAAAGGCACAATTACCGTATCGCCATAGGTCGATCCAATAAACGACCAAAAGGCTTCGCCATAGCGATAAGGGAAATACTTATTGCTTTCGGTAAGGTCCTTTACAGTGGGAATATCGTGGTTTAAATACGCATCGCGCATCCACATCGCTGTATAGGTGTCCTTTTTGCCAAGGGAAAGGTATTCTGCCATCCCTTCTATCATCCAGCCCGGCAAATTATTGATGTTATCGAAATTGCCGGAGTCCTTACCCAATAAAATATGGTACTGAAAAGCATGCACCAGCTCGTGCCCGATAACGTGACGCGTCATTTCATTGGTTTCCATAATGGGCATTACCACCCGGTTTTTAAGACCTTCGGTTACGCCGCCCGTCCCCACATCAATTTCACCATCGATAGCGGTTGTTTGCTGGAAATCCGGGTGATTCGCATAAAGAATGATCGGGTTGGGCTTGCTGAAGGTGTCCCTGAAAACCTGCTGGTGCAGCGTGTACCAAATTTCGGCTTCCTGTGCAAAACGCTTCAGCATGCTGTCGTTTTTCAGGTAGTAATAGATCTCGAAATGCGGTGTTTTATAAACTTTAAAATTGAGTTTTTTGTACCGCACTTTGTTCTGCCCAAAATATTGCGCTTTCGACTGCAGGGTAACGGTCATCAGCCCCGCTAAAAAAGCAATAACAAGCAGGTATTTTTTTAAAGGCCAGGGGCAATGTTTATTCATAAGGCGATGGACTGGAATGCGGCTAAAATTACCTGTTTAGTTTGAATGCTGCTCATCTAACAACAATTTTTGACATTTATTGAAACCTTCGCTTCCCCTGGCAGGCAAGGGTTATCGCTATCGCTGATCCGGTGCTGCCTGAGCCATCTCTCTCACTGACAGCCATCCCGTTGGGCTGCTCTTATCTTTTATATAAACTACCATAGCTCTGCCCCTGGCAATAGTAGGCGCTCCGCCTTTTTTTGGCGTTGATTTTATTGCAAATATCACCGTTTGTATGGCCGTTTCCCCTGCAAAAATGGTAGTCTCTACCTTGTTCTCAACAAATTCAACTTTTGTAGTTGCAAACCAATTGGTTAACTGATTTTGTAATTCGGCACGGCCGGTTACCACATTTTTACCGCCGAAATATTTTACGACATCCGGATGGTGTAATTTAGCCGCCGATACAGCGTCGCCTTTTGCAAATGCCTTACGAATGGCTAACGTTGCTTTATCCAGGGACTCACGGTCGGCGGCACTGCCGGCAAGGTTTTGCGCACCTGCGGTAACAGTTATCAGGCAAAAGCAGAGGAAGTGCAGGATACTTTTCATTGTGCTTTGAGATTGAACCGCAGTGTTTAAAGCATTACGCGCTTAATTACCCGGCGGTTGTGTTGTCGTGTCAGTTTTCTCAGGCGCCGTCACGGGTTTATTCAGGGTGTCTACTGCTTTGTTCAGGCTATCTGTCAACGTATCGGTTTCCTCCCGCGGCGACGGGCAATCATACGGTTTAGTGATCTTAACCCACGGCCTCGGAAACGCCCCGTAAGTATAACCTGATTTGGGGTCGGCATACACCCTTTGCATAAAATCACCGAAAATAGGTAAAGCAGTATGCGAACCCTCGCCCGTTTCCGAATTGGTAAAATGTACGCTGCGATCGTCGGCGCCTACCCAAATGCCTGTGATCAGGTCTTTCGTGATCCCCATATACCAGCCATCCACAAAGCCTGACGACGTCCCGGTTTTACCACCGATCTGGTTATCCTTTTTCCAAAGGCCGGGATATTCCCACAAGGCCTGCGATGTGCCGCCCGGTTCTTCCATACCCCCCCTGAACATGTACAGCATCAGCCAGGCTAGCTCCTCGCTGATCGCCTGTTCCTCGTGGGGCTCAAAGGTTGCTAAAGTGCTGCCATCCTGGTCGGTTATTTTCGTCACCAGTATCGGGTCGATCTTTTGCCCTTTGTTTAAAAAAGTGCTGTAAGCACGCACCATCTCATATACTGATACGTCGTTGGTACCCAGGCAAACCGAGGGTACCGATTTCAGCGGACTTTCAATGCCACATTTGTGCGCATATTGTACCACTTTATCCCATCCAACCTGCTGGGTTACCTGTGCGGTGATGGAGTTGATGGACGCACCCATCGCCCAGCGTAGCGACATTTCGCGGCCGGTAAATACATAGGTCGCGTTTTTAGGTTCCCAAACCTGCTCCCGGCCGCCATCGGTGTATTTGATAGATACCGGTTTGTCAGTGAACTTGTCGCAGGGCGTGAAGCCATTGTCGAGGGCCGCACAATAAGCAAAAGGCTTAAATGTCGATCCGGCCTGACGTTTCGCCTGGTTTACGTGGTCATAGTTAAAGTATTTGAAATTGATGCCACCCACCCATACTTTTATTTTACTTGTTGAAGGCTCTATCGTCATCACCCCTGTATTGAGGAGCCTGGCATAGTATTTAATGGAATCGACGGTTGAAAACGTAGTGTCCCGTTCGCCATGCCAGGTGAACACCCTCATCTTTTTCGGCTTTTCAAAATATTGATCGATAAGGGCGGTATTATTGCTGAATTTTTTTTGCAGTAGCGCATAAATGGGCAGCCTCTGCTCGTTCTTCTGTACAAAATCAACTATTTCGTGTCCGTTTAAATCCTGCCAGGGATTTTTTTTGCCCCAAAGCTCATAAAACCTGCTTTGCAGCATTTTCATTTTTTCGGCCACCGCTATTTCAGCGTAATGCTGCAGGCGCGGATCGATGGTGGTATATATTTTTAAACCATCATTATAAAGGTCGTAATCATGATCCCGGCACCATTTTTTCAGCCACCTTTCCACCGCTTCGCGCAGGTACGAGTCACCCTGGCTGCCGTGCCCCGTATAACTTAGGTCGAGGTTTAAAGGCAGTTTGGTGTTTTCATCGTAATCAGCCCGGGTCAAATATTTATATTTCAGCATCTGCCCCAAAACAGTGTTCCGGCGCTGCAGCGAATTGTCAGGATTATTGATCGGGTTATAGGTTGAAGTGGCTTTGAGCATCCCGATCAATGTTGCCGACTCGGCAGGATTAAGCTTTTGCGGCAACTTATTGAAGAATTTAAGCGATGCCGTTTTTATACCAAAAGCATGGCTGCCAAAAGGGACAGTGTTTAAATACAGTGTAAGTATCTGCGGTTTATTGTACACGTGCTCTATTTTCAGCGCTGTTATCCATTCCTTGCATTTATAAACGATCGTCCGGATCAGCGGAACATGCCTGATCAATCCCTGTGATTTCCGGCTCCGTGTACCGAACAGGTTTTTGGCCAGCTGCTGCGTAATGGTACTACCGCCACGTTTTTCGCCCTTAGCCGTGGACAGCATGCTGGTGAAGGTGCCGTAAAGATCGATACCATGGTGGTTATAAAAGCGCACATCTTCCGTGGAGACCAGGGCATTGATAATATTGGGCGATATATCCTTATATTCAACCGGCGAACGGTCTTCCCTGTAAAACCTGCCGATCAGTGTGCCATCGGCATAATAAACTTCGGATGGGAGGGACAGGGCTGGTTCTTTAATGGCCTGCATATCAGGCGTGTAACCAAAAAGCCACAGGAAGTTTAGCTCAATAGCGCAGAAAAACAGGATGACGAAGTAAAAAAAAATAACAAAATACCTGAGAAAACGGTTTTTAATACGGCGAAACATGCGGGTAAAGATGTAAAATTTATGGCGCTATATGATGGCCGGGTTAACAATTAATAACAACGTAATTTTGTTAGGTTAATTTTAGCACTAACTTCAATCTATCAATTTTGTTTCTATGAAGGACATAATTAGCAAATTTAAAATAACCGGCGGAAAAAAATTTTCGCTGAAGGATCATGACACCTCGTTTTCAGGTGATTACAAAAAAGAAGACACCGCGGAAATGCTGGCGGAGATGATAAAAGAAACGTCGGCGATGCAGGAGGCGTTATATGCCGATAACCGTTATGCCATACTGATCATCTTCCAGGCGATGGACGCAGCCGGCAAGGACAGTGCCATTGAACATACGATGAGCGGCCTTAACCCGGAGGGCTGCGCGGTGTTTAGCTTTAAAGAGCCCAGCCATGAGGAATTGCAGCATGACTTTTTGTGGCGAACCTGCAAGGCATTGCCCGAATTCGGCAGGATAGGGGTGCACAACCGCTCGCATTACGAAAATGTGCTGGTTACCAAAGTGCACCCTGATTTGCTGCTAAAGGAAAAGCTGCCCGGGATAAAAAGCGTTAAGGACGTGGATAAAAAATTCTGGAAACACCGCTACCAAAGCATCCGCAGTTTTGAACAGCATTTGTCGGATAACGGCACAGTTATCATAAAATTTTTTCTGAATGTATCTAAAGATGAACAAAAGCAGCGTTTTTTAGAGCGGATAGACGATCCTGATAAAAACTGGAAGTTTTCGCCGACAGATGTTTATGAACGTGAATTTTGGGACGATTATATGAAAGCCTATGAAAAGGCCATACAGGAAACATCGACCGAAGAATGTCCCTGGTATGTTTTACCTGCGGATAAAAAGTGGTTTACACGGATTGCCATATCGACCATAATTCTCGACACTTTAAAAGGTTTGAAACTCGACTACCCGGTTTTGCCGAAGGCGGAGAAAGAGAAGCTGGAGGAAGCGAAGGAAAAGCTTTTGAACGAATAAACGATGGTATTCCACAACTTTTTGAAGACCAGTGGGCTTAATCACCATTTCAAATTATTTCCAGCACTGGTTAACGGGGTAATGCGACACTTTGCTTCGCCCGCTAAGGGGTAACAAACTTTACCGTTTTACAAATCCAGCGCAATTCCCTGCTCAGGGAAAATGAGATTTAAACCAAGTGTGTTCCCTGCCTTCAATTCCGCTTTCAACCTGTCGATATTTACTTGCGGCGGCTTAACGTGTGTAACCACCAGGTTAAAACCGTTTAACGCATCGGCGCCCGTCAGCGAGGCCAGGTCAGTCATTTCTATCATCAGCCATCGGGGGGTAAGGTGGCCAAATAGGGTTTTGTCCGGCTGCTCATCGGGGAATGAGGTTTCGATCATGATCGCCTTCAGGCTTTTGTTTTTTATCAGCGGGGCGATGTGCTGCCACAGGTTGTGCAGGTTGTTGCTTTGTTCGATCTCATCGGGGCCGGTATCGCCTAAATAAAGCAAATAAGCGCCATTGCTGCCGACCAAAAACGCCGTGCTGGTTAAGTTGGAATGGCTAAGCGGGAAGGCCTGCACCATCATCGCGGTGTTTGGGATGGGGGTAAGGCTGTCGGGCTTTAGCGGTTGGTAATGGTATTTTTTTAAGGCTGGCGCTTCGCCTTCATCGGCAAAGTTGGCCCAGCTTTCCCAGGTAAAATAATCTTTTTTGATTGTCTCCAGTGTTCCGGCCAGGCCGTAAATGTTTTTTGAGGTGTCGTCAGGTGAGTTGATAATGAGGCCCGACACATGATCAAGGTGCGCGTGCGAAATAAAGTAACCTTTGATATATTGCCTTAAAACCTGTTCGGCAGGCATGGAGAAAATTTTCTTATCGATAGCTTTTTGTATGCCGTGGTGCAGCGTCCCGGCATCCAGGCAGATGTAATTATTGCTTCCGGAAGGCGCCACCATATAGGCCGACAGGTTACTTTCGTCGATGCCGCCTTTTGTGCCGAGAGGGATGACGCGGAAGGATTGGGCCCTGCCTGAATTTGGCAGCGCGAGTGTCGAAAGAAATATCAGCAATGTTATTCGTCCTATACATCTCATATTGTGAATTGTTGGTCGTCGTAGTTTGTTATGTTGAACACAATGGTTTTGTCATTATATGCAGCCCACCAGGCTCGTTCGGAAAAAAGAGGAACGACGTATGAAAGCGTTTGATCTTCCAGGGACGGTATGACTTGCAGGTTTATGAACTGATGATCAAAAACTTACAAGTGCATCATTATAAACACCATCATTCCACCACAATCTCATCCGCAAAAATATACGATGGTTGTCCTTTACTTTCATGCCAATCGGGCAGCGGGCCGTACTGTTTGGCCACCAGCTTGATGTAACGCGTGCGGATATTTAACAGGGCAGTAAAATCCTGGGTTTGCACGTTCATATCTTTCACGCGCACTTTGGTATTAACCGTTGCTGCCAGTTTATAGCTGGCGCCATCGTCGGATGTCCAAAACTCCACATATTTCGGGAACACGATCCACGAGCGGGTATCCTGCAGCGTGCCCAGGGTCACTTGTTTAACGGGTTTAACCTGCCCCATGTCCACTACCGCTACCAGGTCGTTGGGTTGGTACCCCTGCCAGTTGCCCAGGCGCCAGTTGGCCTTGCCGCGGATACCGTTGATCAGGGCTTTATCACCTTCGTCGGCGTAGTTGGGCAGGTATTTGGTCAGCAGCGTTAATTTTAAATCGTCGCGTATTTTGGTAAATGTGCCCTCGTCAATAAGGCTGCTTTTGCCATTGTCAATCGCAATTGCTTTTACAGTCGTGTTTGCGGTGATATTAATGGGCCCATTGTACGCGGCAGAGCTTGCCGTGGGATCGGCGCCGTCGATGGTATAATAGATCTTCGCTTTCGGGTCGCCGCACTTTATTTCCACGGTGATGGCCTGTGTAAAGGTTTTGGCCGGGGCCACGATGCATGGGTTTGGGATGATCGGATCATCTGTTATCCGCGACGACGGCTTTTCCAAATCCTGCATAAACAAGCGGTTGGGCAGCTTGCCGGTCAGCACATCAAACTGGCCGCCGTTTGCTATATCCGCAAAGTCAAGGTAAAGCTTGTTATAGGCCTTGTGGTTTAAGCTCATGCCCTGTATGTAAAAATTGCCTTTACCATTGCTTGCGCCGGCGTTGGTGATAATGAGCTTTTTGCCATTCTCTAAATTAACAACCGCTTTATCAAATTCGGGTATGCCGATCTGAAACTGGTTTTGCCCCGGCATGATATTATATATCCCCAGTGAGCTGATGACATACCAGGCCGACATCTGCCCGCAATCCTCGTTGCCCGAAAGGCCGTCGGGCTGGTCACTGTATTCCTCGTTCAATATTTTGTTTACATAATATTGCGTTTTATCGGGCGAGTCGGTGAAGTTGAACAGGTAGGCCATGTGGTGGCTGGGCTCATTACCGTGGGCGTACTGACCGATCAGCCCGCTCACGTCATCCTGCTGGCGGCCTGTCAATTTGGAGTCCATTGTAAATAATTCATCCAGTTTGGCGCCGAACGCTGCCCTGCCGCCCATTGCATCCGACAGGCCTTCCACATCCTGCGGCGCTAAAAACGAGTATTGCCAGGCATTGCCCTCCGTATAGTTGTTGTTGATCTCCCTCGGGTCGAACGGAATGTACCAGCCGCCGTCCGCGCGGGCCTGCATAAAACCGGTTTCCGTATTAAAATTGTTTTTCCAGTACTGGGCGCGTTTGATAAATGCCGCATAGTCATCCGGCTTGTTCATCATTTTAGCCATTTGCGCAATGCACCAGTCGTCGATGGCGTATTCCAGCGTTTTGGATACCGATTCCGGCTCGTCATCCGCCAAAACGACCCCGTTTTTGCGGTACGAGTCCAGCCCGAACTGGTTGCGGTTTACTGCGGCTTTCATGGCGGTAAGCGCTTCTTCGGCATTAAAATCGTGGATGCCTTTGGCATAGGCATCCACAATTACCGGTATGGAATGATTGCCCACCATGCAATAGGTTTCGTTGGATGCCAGCGGCCAGATGGGCAGCAAGCCACCCTGCTCATACATCGCCAAAAATGACTTTACAAAATCCAGCGTGCGTTTACGGTCGATCAGGTTCATCAGCGGGTCTTCGGCCCGGTAAGTGTCCCACAGCGAAAACACGGTATAATAGGTAAAGCCATCCGCCGTATGCACTTTTTGGTCCATGCCGCGGTATTGACCGTCCACATCGCTGTAAACGTTTGGCGCCAGCATGGCATGGTAAAGGGCGGTATAAAAAATCGTTTGCCGCTGTTTGGCATAATCCGTCAGGGATTTTTTTGGCAGGGCCTTCTGGCTGTAACCGGCCTGCGTTCCCGAAGCGAGCATAGTTTGCTGATACTCCTTTTGCTGGGCCGATATGTCCTGTCCGCCACCTTCCACTTCTATCTTTGATAGTTGATCTTCCCAGGCCGACCGGGCGTCTTTCACCACTTTTTTGAAGTCGAAACCGGGTATCTCCGCATCCAGGTTTTTTAAAGCGCCCTCAGTGCTTACTGACGAAATGCCCACTTTTGCGATCACCTCGCGCGGATCATCAAAGCGGATATACATTTTGATATTTTTGCCCTGCAGCTTGTTTTGCCCGGACCGCAAAGTGTCATTTAAGGCGATACCATAAGTTTTAAACGGTTTGGAAAACTTAGCATAAAAATACAGCGATTGATCTGCCGCCCAGGACTTTGACCGCCGGAAACCGCGTATTTCATGGTCGTTAACCACTTCAATCCACGAGTCGAGCACCTCATCGCGGTGCTGCAGGTCGATGATGATATTGGTTTCACCTGTTTTGGGGAAAGTATAACGGTGCATGCCCGCGCGGGTAGCGGCGGTAAGCTCCACATCAATGTTGTACTTATCTAAATGCGTTTTATAATAGCCGGGCGAAGCCGATTCATTTTTCTTTTTAAAGCCCGAGCTGTAGGCTGTATTTTTAAACTGCGGCTCGCCGGTGGTGGGCATAAACAATACGTCGCAATAATCGGCAATGCCCGTGCCGCTCAGATGCGTATGCGAAAAGCCGTACACCGTCGTGTCGGTATAATAATAGCCCGAGCAACCATCCCATCCGGTGAGCCTTGTATCCGGACTTAGCTGCACCATGCCGAAAGGCATCACCGCGCCGGGGTAGGTATGCCCGTGGCCGCCGGTGCCGATAAAAGGGTTTACCAGTTGGGTATAATCTTTTTTATGCTGGGCGGAGGCGGTGAAAGCGGTGATGATGATGGAAAGGAGGATGAGCAATAGGCGGAACAGTACTTTCATTTTTGGCCGATGATGGATTAATGTTTGACGGGGGTAAATGTAGGGAAAAACAAAAAAACCGCGCACTGTTTAGCCTATCATTGTTTCGTTTCGATCGGAGGCGGTACAGTTGTCTAACAGGGTGAGGAGCAGATAGCGCAACATAGTTGGCCAGGTATGGTGCCGGCAGGACAACGTAATAAATGACACGGGGTTTTGGATATATTTGAAATGCGTGGCATTAACATTATCTTGACCGGTCAATAATTAAAAGTCAGCCATGCAGCACAAAGCCAAATCCATCCGTCCGTTTATCGGGTCCGAAAATTTTGAAATATCCCGCAGTTTTTACCGCGACCTCGGTTTTGAGGAGCGCGTTTTATTCCCGAACATGTCGCTTTTCCTGGCTGACGGCCTTGGGTTTTATTTACAGGATGGTTATGTAAAAGACTGGGTGGATAATACCCAGGTATTTTTAGAGGTGGACGACGTTGCGCGTTATTATGACGAGCTGCTGGCTTTAAATCTGTCCGCTAAATATAAAGGCGTAAGACTTACGCCGATAAAAAGCTATGCCTGGGGCCGGGAATGTTTTGTGCATGACCCGTCGGGGATATTATGGCATTTTGGGGAGTTTGTTAAGTAGCCGATCATGTCAGCGATGTTTTACCGCGGAGGCCACAGGGACACAAAGACGGTCATTTATTTATCATCCATCAAATGCCGTAGAAACAACCCTGGGTTATCCAGAAACGATTTGGTGAGTGTGAAATGCTCCGTTTGCTGGTAAGTAGTTTCGTGTATGCCGTCCTCGTCAAACCGGTAAATGGTGGCGCCGGGATAACAGATCAATATGGGGGAGTGTGTGGCGATAATGAACTGCGCACGGCCGTTTTTTTCGAGCTCGCTGATTACCGCCATAAACGCCAGTATCCTGGCCGGGGACAAGGCCGCCTCGGGCTCATCAAGGATATAAACGCCGTTTTCGAACTGGTTGCTGAACAGCGACAGGAACGATTCGCCGTGCGACTGCTCATGCAGCGACCGGCCGCCGTAGGCTTTTAAAATGCGGTTATCGTCCACCGCCAGCTCATCGATGTACGAGGCGAAGTTGAAAAAGCTTTCGGCCCGCATAAAAAAGCCATCAGTGATCCTTTTTGGGGTCCAGCCGAGTTTCAATTCCCTTGCCAGCGGCGTTTCATAGCCGTCAAAACGCCACCCGGTGTTTAAATTATGATTGCGGCTGCCGCCGCGAAGGCTGAACCCGCACTGCTCGGCTATAGCCTCCAGCACGGTGGACTTGCCGGATCCGTTTTCGCCGACAAAAAAGGTTACATTATTTTTCAGCTGGAGCTGCAAACCATTGCCCAGGCTTGGGATATGCTGCAGGTAGCCATCGTGCTGGGGAGGGGCAGAAATGTAGGATAAAAACGGCATGCTTTATTGCTGTGAAACAAACTTACGATTTTGATCATCTGAATTCGCTGGTTTGCAGCATTGGTATAAAAAACAAAAAAGTCTCAAGACTTTCGACTTGAGACTTTTGACTTTAAAATAGTACCCAGAGCCGGGGTCGAACCGGCACGGCCTTGCAGCCATTGGTGTTTGAGACCAACGCGTCTACCGATTCCGCCATCTGGGCATTTTTTTAGCTAAACCGGGCTGCAAATGTATCTAAACTCTCCTTAATACGCAATAAATATTTTTGCCTGTAGTAGCAATCGGCTATTTCATTCAGGCGTTCCTCCTTAGCGGTATCGCTTAATTGGGCATAGCCGCGCTGCGCGTGGTCCAGCTTTTGTTTAATATCGTCCTCAACTGCAAGCACTTCGCTTGTTAGTTTGGCCAGTTCATTTGCATCCTCAATTTCCATCAACCGCTCGTTAATATCCATCATCTCCATTAAAAAATCTGCGGGGAGCTGGGGTTTGGCGCCTTCCTGCAACAGATCATGCTGTTTTAAAATATATTCCATGCGTTTGTACGGATCGGAAAGTATTTGCCATGCCTTGTTGTTTAGTGTGGACAGCTCCAGTATTTCCTGCTGTTTTTCATCCTCCTCATTAGCATAAAAGTCTGGGTGGTACTCTTTGCTCAACTCGTAAAATTTCCCTTTCAGCAAGGCCACATCGGGGGTAAAGGATTCTTTGATGCCGTAAAATTCAAAATAATTCATAGGACAAAGGTAGTCCGAAAGTCGGAAGTCGGAAAGTCCGCAAGATGCATTACGCTTTAATTCTTCTCTTTTGACTAATTTCAAACTTTCGGACTTTCCGGACTAAAATTATCATCTTTGCCCCATGTTATTTGATCAAATGCGGCAAAAGCCGTTTTTTATCCTGGGCCCATGTGTAATGGAAAACCGGGAGCTTTTATATACAGTTGCCGAAAAGGTTGCCGAAATAGGGCAGAAATTCAATGTGCCGGTCATCTTTAAATCGTCGTTTGATAAGGCTAATCGTACATCCATCCATTCGTACCGCGGGCCGGGGCTGGAGCAGGGCATGGAAATGCTGATGAAGGTGAAGGAGCGTTTCGGCTTGCCGCTTACCACTGATATACACGAAAGTTACCAGGCTGCGATTGTTGGCGAGGTGGTGGATATTTTACAGATCCCGGCGTTTTTGTGCCGGCAGACTGACCTGCTTGTCGCGGCAGCGAAAACCGGTAAAATTGTGAATGTAAAGAAGGCGCAGTTCCTTTCCGGGCAGGATATGTTTTACCCGGCGCACAAAGTGATCGAGGCCGGCAATAACCAGGTGATCCTGACCGAGCGCGGCAATATGTATGGTTACAACAACCTGGCGGTGGATTTCAGAAATATTTATGATATGAAGGCCTTTGGCCACCCCATTTGTATGGATTGCACCCATTCGGTACAACGGCCGGGCGGTGCAGGCGGCAAAACCGGCGGCGACCGCACCTTCGTGCCGATGATGGCGCTGGCAGCCAAAGCATTCGGCGCGAACGGTTATTTTATGGAAACGCATCCTGATCCGGATTGCGCGCTAAGCGACGGGCCAAACATGGTTAAATTGCACGAACTGGAAAACGTTATCGCACCTTTGGTCTGAACTCGATTTTTTGGAATTAAATAATTAGCAGAATTAAGGTGGCTGAATGAAATATCAAAATTCCGGAAAATCCGTTAATCCGAAAAATACCGGTTCTGAAACTATGAAAGACATAGCAAAAAGAGTTTTCAATATTGAGATCGAGTCGCTTAAGTTAGTGGCTGATTCCATTGACGACTCATTTACCAAAGTGGTTGAAACAATTTTGGTAAATGAGGGAAAAGTGATCGTTACGGGAATCGGTAAATCAGGGATTATTGGTAAAAAAATAGCCGCTACATTGGCAAGCACCGGCACGCCTTCGTTTTTTCTGCACCCGGGTGAGGCCTTTCACGGCGATTTGGGTATGGTGAGCAGCAATGATATTGTCGTGCTGATCACTTATTCAGGCGAAACCGATGAAGTACTTAAGCTGATCCCATTTTTTCAGTGGAATAACAATACCATCATCAGCATGACGGGGAATCCGGAATCAACTGTCGCCAAAAACAGTCATTTCCACTTAAATACAGCTATTAAACAGGAAGCTTGCCCGCTATCGCTGGCGCCGACCTCGTCAACCACCGCCGCTTTAGTAATGGGCGATGCACTGGCCGTGGCATTAATGGAATGCCGCCAGTTTCAGCACGAGGATTTTGCACGCTTTCATCCAGGGGGTAGTTTGGGGCGTAAATTGCTGGTGCGGGTGAAAGATCTGATGCGGACCGACCACCTGCCATTTATAACTGAAGACGCTTCATTTACCGAAGTACTGTTACGCATGTCGGAAGGGCGGCTGGGAATGGTGATTGCGGGCGATGCCGGACATGTACGGGGCATCATTACCGACGGCGACCTGCGCCGCGCCCTGATGCGGCATCCTGATACCGCTGCGCTTTCGGTAAGCGAAATGATGACCAAAACGCCGGTCTTCGTTGATGAGAATGAATTTATTCACCAGGCAGAGCAACTGATGATCGAAAAGAAGATCACTGCGGTTTTGGTTCGGTCGTCCGATGATAACGGTTTGGCAGGGGTTTACCAGATTTACAATCAGTAGGAGGGCCTGGTAATTATCACCCCGTACCTGGGATTAGTTATATAATAAAATGCCTGTTTGCCGCGACCAGCTAAACCGTGAAATGGAATTACCCTCTGTCCCAAAACGGATAGTTTCTGTTGTTCCGTCGCAAACCGAATTACTTTTTGATTTAGGGCTGGATAGTGAAATCGTCGGGATAACCAAATTTTGCATCCATCCCAAAGAAAAAGTCGGGCGCGTAACGAAGATTGGCGGCACCAAACAGTTGGATATTGAAAAAATCAAATCCCTGCGGCCCGACCTGATTATTGCCAACAAGGAGGAAAACGAACGCGGCCAGGTGGAAGAGATGATGAACATTTGCCCGGTTTGGATCAGTGACATTTGCGACCTGCACGGCGCCGTTGATATGATTGAAAGGGTAGGGGAAATGGTGGATAAAGCTGATAAGGCAAAAAAAATGGCGGCTGTTATAACGCAAAGATTCGATCAGCTTTCTATTGGTCGGGGCGGCAAACGCGCCGCCTATTTTATCTGGCGAAAGCCCTACATGGTGGCGGGCAAAGGCACTTTCATTGACAGTATGCTGAAAAAATGCGGGCTGGAAAACGCTTTCGACGCTGAGCGCTACCCGGAGGTTGATGCACACACAGTAGCAGAGGCCGCGGCGGATGTGGTTTTTCTGTCGTCGGAGCCATATCCGTTTAAAGAAAAGCACATCGAAGAGACACAAAAGCTTTTACCAAAGGCAATAATTAAATTGGTAGACGGTGAATTATTTTCGTGGTATGGAAGCAGGTTGCTGCACTCGCCGGTATATTTTAAGCGGCTTATGGCCGACCTGCGCAATACAACAATGTATCACCATTAAAAATTCGCTCATGAGTAATAACATTGCAAATCCATATTTCAAGTCAAAAAAGATTTCGTTAATAATGTTGGCAGCAACAGCCATCATTTGCTCCAGGATGTTATTCGTCTTTTTTAACGACCCTGAAGGCCCAAATTTATTAATAGTTGCAGGCCTGTCACTGGCTGTATATCTTTTGTCTTCGGCCTCCTATATATTTATCCCATCCAAAATTAATGGCATTAAGCGGCTTTCGGCGGTAATTTGTATCCAAATATTAGCTGTTATTGTTCTCTATTTTTGCATGAGGTAGTTTTACTTTTTACTTGAGTACTAAAAAGGGGGCCATCTGATTGTTTCTGTTTGATTTTTGGTCTTACGCCTGCGTCTTTTCGTTAGCGCTTCTAAGCACAGCAATCTCATGAACACCCGTAAAAAAACAATCAACCGGTAAAAAATCACAAAAAATTCTGTATGTTTGCCACCTCTTAAAAATCAAAACGCGGAAGTGGCGTAATTGGTAGCCGCACCAGACTTAGGATCTGGCGCCGCGAGGCGTGGGGGTTCGAGTCCCTTCTTCCGCACAAAATCGTACACGTGTACAATTTACTCGCAAATTTTATTTGCGAGTAAATTCGTGTCTATGGGTGAGATTATCGGCGTAACACTATTTGATGTACCGGATTACATGTCTCAAAATGTACCGTAAATGGAGGGCAAACAATCTCGAAATCGAAAATATGGTTATTTGTGGTATGAATCTCGAATTTATCGATTCGGCGAAGTGAAATATTATAATTGCTACTGTTCTCAATAGCCGTATGGACTGTTATCGGTCATCGGTATATTTGAGCAATTATTCAATATGCACCTTGATCTGAACATATTCCAGTTTTTTATTTTGCTGAGTGCGGTCAACGGGTTTGTATGGAGCCTGCGGATATGGTTTACCCGGAAAAATCGCAAGATCAACCGCCTGCTGGCAGGTTTTATTTTTTTATTTGCCTTAGCCGGTGTTAAAATTGTTCTCCAGGAGCATATCGCTTACTTTAATCATCATTTGCCGGTTCCGCTGTTATACCAGTTCCTTTTTGGCCCGCTACTGTACCTGTATGTAAAAATGTCCCTTCAACCAGCATTCGAACTATCCGGTCAAACCCGATGGCATTTTTTGCCGTCCCTGCTTTTTGATGTGCTGCCTGCGCTGCTGATCTTTTTATTTTACCGGGAAACCGACAGCCCTGCGCTGCAAAAATTGAGTTTCCTTACCGATATCTGCGCGTGCTGTTCCTTTGCCGTTTACTGGCGCCTGACTTATCGCCTGCTTCGTCCGTATAAAAACGAAACCAATAGCAGGGACCATAAAACCGTCCATTGGCTGCGGAAGATCCTTGCATTTTCATTGGTAATCCTGTTCACCTGGCTGATCTACCTCGTTTGGGTCCTTGCTTTTCACAGCAGATCTTTATTTGGCGTGCAGCCTTATTACCCCGTTTACTTAATGCTTTCCGCCTGTGTATTTGCTATCGGCTTGGCGGGATATTCCCGTTTGGAGATCGGCTTATTAAAAATGCCGGAAACCGAAAAGAAAGTGCTTATCGGCTCGGACGCGTTGCAGAAAAAAATGAGGCAGGTATTGGAGTCCATTCGTCAACACCATTATTACCGGGATGAAAACCTTACGTTATCCACTTTAGCCAAACAATTGGGGATGCCCGCCAAAGAGCTCTCTTACCTGCTGAATACAGGATTCAGAAAAAACTTCAGCGATTTTGTCAATGATCTACGGGTGGAGGATGTGAAAGAACGGTTGAACGATCCGGCGAATGATATTTATTCGTTACTGGGACTGGCCTATGAATACGACAATCCGCAGGGCTATGTCCCAAAGAAAAAAACAGGTATTTACCGTCCGGCGATACATATTGTCCCCACCGGTGAGCGAGGCCATGATTAATAGGATCGCCAAGACTAACCAATGGTGTCCAGTTTCCCTCCATTTTATGGAAACTTATCCATAGCTCACTCTCGAAATCTTTAGTTTCTTTGGTACTTACGATGATGTAAGACTCATCTTTTGCCACGAAAAAATCGCCTTCAAATCCTGTGGTATTGATCGGCGCGCCAAGGCTGCGTATGGTTGTGTCCCCAGGTCTCATTTTTAACGCACAGATATCCATATCATGCCGGCTGGTATCGCCGGTTGCCCGGCTTCCGGCATAGCATGTGCCGCTTGCTGTTGGCATAAAATTATACAAAGCAAAAGGCACGGCAAGCGCAGCACGTATTTGTTCTTCGTCCATATATTAAATTTGTTAATCTAATCTCATTAAAATAAATTTCTTCGCAAATTTTAAATTACCCTGTTAGCTTTGCCGCTTCACAAACTAAAAAATCATAGCTATGATACCAGCGAAAGCATATGCTGCGCAAAGCCCGGAGACGGACCTCGCGCCATGGAAATTTGAGCGCCGCGATGTAGGCGCCCATGACGTTCAGATCGAAATTTTATTTTGCGGGGTTTGCCATTCGGACCTGCACCAGATAAAAAACGAATGGTTTCCAGGTATTTTCCCGATGGTGCCCGGTCACGAGATCGTAGGCAAGGTGATAAAAGTGGGCGACCATGTTAAAAACTTCAAGGTTGGCGAACTGGCCGGTGTAGGCTGTATGGTGGATTCGTGCCAGGTATGCGAAAATTGCAAGGACGGCCTGGAGCAATACTGCCTGGAAGGTAATACGCAAACTTATAACAACAAGGACCGTTCGGGCAATCCCACTTACGGCGGCTACTCCAACACCATTGTGGTGCGCGAGGAGTTCGTGCTGCGTGTTTCCGACAAGTTGCCGCTGGCAGCCACAGCACCTTTGCTCTGTGCAGGCATTACTACCTATTCGCCGTTGAGACACTGGAAAGTAGGGAAGGGGCATAAACTGGCTGTTTTGGGTTTGGGTGGCCTTGGCCACATGGGGGTTAAATTCGGCGTTGCATTTGGCGCGGAGGTTACGGTGTTAAGCACGTCGCCATCCAAAGAAGAAGCGGCAAAAGCATTGGGTGCTCACCACTTTGTGGTAACCAGCGACCCTGAACAGGTAAGAGCTGTACGAGGCACTTTTGATTTTATCCTCGACACCGTTTCGGCCGAGCACGATATGAATATGTATCTCTCGTTGTTGAAAACGGACGGTACGATGATGTGCGTGGGGGTGCCGACAAAACCATATTCGATTCATCCTTTCTCGGTCCTTGGCGGTCGCAAAAGCCTGGCCGGGTCAGGCATCGGGGGCATTCCTGAAACACAGGAAATGTTGGATTTTTGCGCTGAGCATAATATCGTATCGGATATCGAGCTTATCGACATAAAAGACATTACGCCTTCATACGAGCGGATGGTAAAAGGTGATGTCCGCTATCGCTTCGTGATAGATATGGCGACATTGTAAAAAAGAGCGCTTGGAATAATAATGAGCCTGCAGTGAAGCCTGCGGCCTCTTTATTTTAAAGTATGGCAGGCCTGAACGTCGAAACATTCCCTATATAAATAACTAAAAAAACGGCATTCTGTAAACGACAGGGGCCTTTTTGCTTATAAAATTTTTTAACCCGGCGGTGCAATGGGTAATGGACATTTGAAGGTCGATATATTTAGCCCCTAAAACTGCAACAAATGTCCGCACGAAAACCGATCAGGCTTACTTTAACGCTCATCTGCCTTATACTATTGATGTCCCAAACTTTTGCTCAGCCTGCAAATGATCAATTCATCCCCAACCGCAAATGGTGGAAGGAGGCTGTTGTTTACCAAATATACCCCCGAAGCTTTAAGGATGCCAACGGCGATGGTATCGGCGATTTAAAAGGCATCATTTCCAAACTGGATTATATCAAAAGCCTGGGCGTGACCGCTGTTTGGCTAAACCCCATCTACAGTTCGCCGAATGACGACAATGGTTATGATGTGAGCGACTACCGCAACATTATGAGTGATTTTGGCACCATGGCCGATTTTGACACACTCTTAAAAGGCATGCACGACCGGGGTATAAAGTTGGTGATGGACCTGGTGGTAAACCATAGCAGCGATGAGCACGAATGGTTTAAACAAAGCCGCAGCTCGCGCACCAGTCCGTACCGCGAATATTACCACTGGTGGCCGGCCGAAAACGGAAAACCGCCGTACCGCTACAGCCTGTTCGACGTGAACCATGACGCCTGGATGTATGATAAAACCACCAACGCCTATTACCTGCACTACTTTTCGCGCAAGCAGCCTGATTTGAACTGGGAAAACCCAAAACTGCGGCAGGAGGTGTATGATATGATGAAGTATTGGGCCGATAAGGGTATTGACGGCTTTAGGATGGATGCTTTCCAGTTTGCGCGCAAGGACACCACCTGGCCAACCTTCCCCAAAGGATTTGAAAAGAATTTTGGCCGGTATTATTACATGGTGCCGGGCTTGCATGGCTACCTGCAGGAAATGAACCGTGAAGTTTTAAGTAAATATGACCTGATGACTGTTGCGGAGGGTGCGGGAAACACCCTTGAAGACGCCCATGATATGGTTGATGCCGACCGGCATGAACTGGATATGGCGTATGCTTTCGACGGGATCGATATTGCCAAGTCTTCCGGGTATAGCGTAATGAAATTTAAACAGGTATTCAGCAAGTGGGACAGTGTATTTGCCGAAAAAGGCTGGTTGTCTATCTTCCTGGCCAATCATGACCAGGCCCGGCTGGTGAGCCGCTTTGGCAATGACAGCCCGGAATTCAGGGAGTTGTCGTCCAAAATGCTGTCGACTTTTTTGATGACCATGCGCGGCACTCCGTATTATTATAATGGTGATGAACTGGGCATGAACAATCCCGGGTTTACCAAAATAGGGCAATATCGCGACATGGCCACGCTGAACGAATACCGCAACCAAAAAAATCATGGCGTGGATACGGCTGCCTATTTAAAGGAGATCGGCTTTAGCTCGCGCGATAACGGTCGTACGCCATTTCAATGGGACGCCACAAAAAATGCAGGCTTTACCAGCGGTATGCCATGGATTGAAGTAAATCCCAATTACAAAACTATCAATGCCGCCGCCCAGGAAAAAGATCCGAACAGTTGCCTCAACTATTTCAGGAAATTAACCCGGTTGCGCAAGGATAACCTGGTGTTGGTTTATGGAAAATATACCCTGCTGGATAAGGATAATCGAAGCGTTTATGCTTATACCCGGGAGTTGAATGGTAAAAAGATGCTGGTAATGCTGAATTTTACGTCCAAGGATGGCGTTGTGAACACGGCTTTCGGCTCGGCTGAGGCCAGGCTTTTGTTATCCAATTATGGTGATACCATTCAAACGGTAAAAACAAAACTGAAACCTTACGAAGCATTAGTTTACGAATTGAAATAACAATCCTTTCAAAACGTCCGGAGATACTCGTGGTAGCTGTCGTATTAAAAACGCACGATGTTTTAAAAACTTTGTAAGTTTGGGAAAAGCTTATGAAAACTATCCGCTGGGGAATTTTAGGCGCCGGTCGTATCGCCCGGAAATTTGCGACCGACCTGAAACTTGTTGAAGATGCCGAATTGGTCGCTATTGGCTCACGTTCGCAGCAATCTGCCGATGATTTTGCTGCAGAATTCCCGGTAAAATATCGCCACGATAGCTACCTGGCCCTGGCACAAAACCCGGAAGTTGATGTAATTTATGTTGCCACCCCGCACGTTCTTCATCACGAAAATACATTGCTTTGCTTACAGCACAATAAAGCTGTTTTGTGCGAAAAACCTTTTGCGATGAATGCCCGGCAAGCAAATGAAATGATTGCCCTGGCTAAATCGAAAGACTTATTTTTAATGGAGGCGTTATGGACAAAGTTTCAACCGCATTTTAAAAAAATGCAGGAAATGATAGCGCAGGGAATGTTGGGCGAGATCAGGTCGGTATTAGTCAATTTCGGTTTTGTCCCACCAGACCCGGCGCCGGCGCGTTTGTTCGACGCTGCCCTGGGCGGCGGTACCTTAATGGATATAGGGATATACAATGTTTTTATGGCGCTGAACACCCTTGGCAAACCCGACCACATAGATGCGGTAATGACACCGGCCCCAACCGGCGTGGACGAAATGTGTGCCGTAACTTTCCGGTATAAAAGCGGCGCGCTGGCGCAGCTGTTTTCCACTTTTTCGGCCAACCTGGCAACCGATGCCGATATTGGTGGAACCAAAGGACGAATACGGCTTACATCCAGGTTTTATGAAACGTCGTCCTCTGTCGAATATTTTCCGGGCAGGGTGAACACCCGCCAGGTTATTCCCCTTGAAAAAGAAACCGGCTTTGGTTACCAGTATGAGTCGCGCCACGTAAATGACTGTTTACGGAACGGCCAAACGGAAAGTGATATTATGAGCTTTGCTGATACTCTGGTGCTGATGGAAACACTCGACAAGATCAGGCAAATTGCCGGCATCCGCTACCCTGTGGATTGAACCAATTTGAAATGTTTTTGAACCGCTTTTTGTTAGATAAGTCTTCATTTTTGGAAAAAAAGTGAAACATTTATGCACATAAAGCCATTACTTATTGTTCTGTTTTTTGCATTGTGGTATTCGGCGAATGCGCAAACCAGCAAGCCCTATAACCTCGTCGATTTATTAAAAGCAGGTAAATTAAAAGTTGATACCAGCAACCACGCACAAATAATCGATGCACCGGGAAAACAGGCCATCACGCTAAAAAAAATCGCCTGGCTTAAAGATGTCAGTCTTGGGGACGGAACGATTGATATCGACCTGCGTGGCAAAGATGTTTTCCTGAAGAGTTTTTTAGGCATCGCCTTTCATGCCACTGATGCCAGGCATTACGATGTTATTTTTTTCCGGCCATTCAGGTTTCATAGTACGGATACACCCACGCGGCGATGGTCTGTACAATATATGGGTATGCCTGAATTTGACTACGCCGTGCTGCGCAAAGCGCACCCATGGGTTTATGAAAACAGCGTGAACCCCGTCCCCGGTGCTGCTGATTGGTTTCATGTCACCATTGTGCTGAAGGGTGATTGGATAACTGTCTACGTCAATCATTCGACCACGCCCTCGTTAAAAATTCAAAGCCTTAATAAAGCGCTGGACGGTGACATAGGCCTTTGGGACGATGAACTGCCGGGTGATTTCGCGAACCTGGAAGTAACACATTTTTAAGTCAAACGGGTAAAACTAACAACCGCCTCTCCGGGCGGTTGTTGGGACTTCCTGGCATTCCAAAAAATAAACCAATCGGTCTGCAATCCTAAATCGACAAACCTACCGGTCTATTTTGTATAGAGTTTATCAAGAAATAAATACCGCGCGCGGTCGGTTTCCGGCTGCAGCTTTGAGACGACGTCGATGTTCATAAACATCACCGGGCTGCCCTTGGTGTTCGGCGTCCACTTTGGAAGACCTGCCCCGTTAGGGTCTCCCGTTTTAACAAAGTTGGCAAAGTACGCCTCCATGGCTGCAGATACCTTGTAGTCGTCCGGTGTCCAGGGGAAAACTTTATCGGAGCCCAGGTTGCCCAGGGCAAATTCAATTTCAGATGCATGTGAAGCGCCAACCATCGGATGCGGCAATTTGTTTGCAGGCGGTGCGCCGGCGGCTTCCGGGCGCGGCGTAGAGAACAAATAACGGTAAACTGGCTTGCCCCCTGTGTTGGCGTGCATATCAGCCCATTTCCAGGTCGCGTAAGCGATGAAACGATCGCTGGCCAGGGCAGTGGCCGACTTGATCACTTCGTCCTGTGTAGCGCCCGGATACAGGCTTAAAACCGTTGCCGAATCGGCGTGGAATTGCTGACCCACTTTTTTGGCGTAATTTTCAGGCGTTGGCATATCACCGCCGGTAAAGGCCATATATGGAATTTCAGCCGAGTTCCATCCAACCAGCAGCGGCACATGTGCTTGTTCGCCTGCTTCAAAGATTTCAGTCACGGTTTTCGGCAGGAAATAGCCGTCGACGGTTTCTGTCAAACGATAGTTACCAGGTTTGGCATCATCGAGCAATTGAGCCGCCGGGATTGCGCGCAGGTCGGCCAGCGACCTGGCGCCCACTTTTTGCTGAAAAGTTGTGCCGATTTGTTCCGCCTCAGCAAGCGGAATGGCCGGCAACGTGGGTTTGATCATCGCGCCGCTTTCACCGATGGCACCGACAATAAGATTGCGCGACAGGGGCGAAGCCATTTGCCCGGAAACCGCAATAGAACCGGCCGACTCACCCGCGATCGTGATATGATCCGGGTCGCCGCCAAATGCAGCGATATTCTTCTTTACCCACACCAGGGCGGCATTTTGATCCAGCAGGCCGTAGTCACCCGATCCATGGTACGAAGTCTCGGCAGAGAGCTCCGGATGGGCAAAAAAGCCGAAGATACCCAGCCGATAGTTGATGGTGACGGCGACAATTCCTTTTTGCGCCATGCTTTCACCATCGTACCGGGCTTCAGAGCCGTCGCCGGCTGAAAAGCCCCCGCCGTAAAAGTAAACCAATACCGGCAGGTTGGCAGTGGCAGAGCGGGTAGGCGTCCATACGTTCAGATACAAACAATCTTCGCTCATGGTATCGGCGCGAAAGATCATATCGGAGTAAATGTGTTTTTGCATCGGCATGTGGCTGAAATGATCAGCCTTGCGCACACCGCTCCAGTTAGCCGGCGGTTGCGGCGCTTTCCAGCGAAGCTCGCCGACGGGCGGCAGCGCAAAGGGGATGCCCTTGTAACTGTTAACCTTGGTGCTTGTGTTAAAAGTTCCTTCGACGATGCCATTGGCGGTGGTTACCCGGGGGCTTTGAGCCAGCGCTGTGCCTGCAAAGGCCGAACAGATGATAAGTGTTAAAATTGGTTTCATTTGAATTGTTTGAGTAATCGGTGCGATCAGCTATAATACAATGTTACAACAATAATTGTTTATTTGACAGCCGGTGCTACTGCCTCAAGAGACAGCCATCCTATTCGACATCTTAGCCCATCAAGGTAATAGTAACGTAAATTCATTTCTTATTTTGCGTATAAATATCATATATATAACAGGTTATATTCATTTTAATGAAGTAAAGATTCGTAATTTTTATATAAATAATTAATTAATAGGACATCAAGAAAAAATGATTAACATCTCGCAACCAACTAATACTGGCTTTTTACATCATAATAAATTATAAATCAGTTATTTAATTAAAAATAAATAAAGTAAAGCTACGACTTTTTCTATGAGCACACCTGGCGGCGGCGCGGGTTCACTTTTAATGCCTCATAAATTGCTTTAAGCAGATAATTTTTTAGCTTTGGTTTTCCAGCCCGGTAAATATGCGCAATTACTTTTTTGTTCCGCTGATCCTTCTTGCGGCCCTTGGCTGCAACCGAACGCCAAAATACGACAAGATCATCAGGAACGGGACGATCTACGACGGCCGCGGCGGCGCGCCATACCAGGCCGATATTGCCATTAATGCGGATACTGTTACCGCTATCGGCGATTTATCCCACGCTTCGGCGAAAGAAGAAACTGATGCCAAAGGAATGGCGGTAGCGCCGGGCTTTATCAATATGCTGAGCCAGGCGCAAGAGAGCCTGATTCAGGCCGGGCGCTCGCAAAGCGATATCCGCCAGGGCGTTACGCTGGAGGTGATGGGCGAGGGCAGCAGCATGGGGCCTGTAAACCCGAAGATGAAAAAGGAAATGGAGGACGGCGAGGGCGATATCAAATACAAAGTAACCTGGAATACACTGGGCGATTATCTTAATTTCCTCGAGAAAAAAGGCGTTTCCTGCAACGTGGCTTCATTTATCGGGGCGGGGACGGTCAGAACTTATGTGATCGGCGAGGATAACCGCGCGCCCACGCCTGCGGAGCTAACGCAAATGCAGCAAGTGGTAAAGCAGGCCATGCAGCAGGGTGCGATGGGAGTGGGCTCATCGCTGATCTACCCGCCTGATTGCTTTGCTAAGACAGACGAACTGATCGCGATCAGTAAGGAGGCCTCAGCCTATGGCGGCATGTATATTTCGCATATGCGCAGCGAGGGAAACCGTGTAAATGAGGCGCTTAATGAACTGATCACCATTGCCAGGAAGGCTAATATCCATGCTGAGATCTACCATATGAAGGCTGCCGGCAAGGATAATTGGCCAAAATTGGATAGTATGATCCGCCAGGTGGAGACTGCCCGCAAACAAGGCTTGAACATTACCGCCGACATGTACACCTACCTGGCCGGAGCGACCGGATTGACATCAGCTTTCCCGCCGTCGCTGCAGGACGGCGGCTTTGATAAGCTCCGTAAACGCCTCCGGGACCCCGTTATACGCGCGCAGATGGCCAAAGCAATGGACAGTAATGCCACGGACTGGGAGAACCTGTACCATGGCTGCGGATCACCTGGAAATGTGCTGCTACTGAGTTTCAAGCAGGATTCCCTCAAAAAGTTTACCGGTAAAACGTTAGCTGATGTGGCTGCGATCAGGCATAAATCACCTGAAGAGACGGCGATGGACCTGATCGTACAGGACAGCACGCGGGTTGGCGTCGCTTATTTCCTGATGAACGAGGAGAATGTTAAAAGGCAAATTGCGCTGCCCTGGATGAGCTTTGGCTCAGACGAGGGCTCCTACACGGATTCGGGGGTGTTTTTAAAATCCAGCGCCCACCCGCGCGCTTATGGCAATTTTGTGCGGGTACTGGGTAAATACTCCAGGGATGAAAAGGTGATCACCCTGCAGGAGGCCGTCCGCAAGCTGGCCTACCTGCCGGCCACTAACCTGAAACTCAAGAAAAGAGGGGCATTATTAAAAGGATATTACGCTGATATTGTGATATTTGACCCAAATAAGGTGAAGGATAACTCCACCTATACGAGGCCGCATCAATACGCTGCCGGTGTACAGGATGTTTTTGTAAATGGCGTTGAAGTATTGAAAGATGGCCGGCACACCGGCGCTACGCCCGGGCGTTTTGTAAAAGGCCCCGGCTATGGGATGAAGTAAATTAACCAATGGAGCAAAGTATCATCCTCGAAACGAACCGGTTATACTTTCGCCGGCATGTGATGGACGACCTGGAGGCCTACTGCCGCATGGAAGCCGATCCCGATTTCCGCCGTTATGTGGGTGGCCGGCCAAGGGCCAGGGAGGACGCTGAACGAAAATTTATGCAGGGTATGGAACAGCCGCCCATGGATAAATTGAGCATGTGGGCGACGATATACAAGCCTGAAAATAAGTACATTGGGCGCTGTGGTGTGTACCCGCACTTCAACCATGATGGCATCCCAATCCCGGGCGAAGGCGCCCTGGGCCTTTATATCGATAAAGCATATTGGGGCAGGGGCCTGGCCACCGAAGCGGGCTTTGCTTTTATCGATTATAGCTTTCAGCAGCTTAAGCTTAACCTCATCGTAACCGCCATTGATACCCGCAACGAGGTTTCCATACATGTGATCGAAAAGCTGGGCTTTACACTGGACCGCACAGAAGAAAGCAGTCTCCGCTCATTTTATCACTACACCTTGAGGCCAAAAAGTTGAGCTTTTCGGGTCAGAAAACGCAGGTGTTCATTTTTTAATATAAGCCCGATTTTTTTACTTCATACTTAAGGGTTTAAAACATTGACAGCAAACAATCTATGGCAAAACTGCAAAGTATTACTTCATAGTTGAAATGGCAAAAAGCGTTCATTTTTGAACACTAAAATGAACGCTTTTTTGACTGTTTTTGAAACGTGATATTTTGCGTCCCACACCCTGCATACCCCGCCTCCCAAATTTCCCGGTATCCGTGCGTAGAGACGCAATGCTTGCGTCCCGGACCCTGCTGACCGCACCTCCCCAAATTCCTCGGCATCCACATGGAAACTTAATATTTTGCGTCCCACACCCTGCATATCCCGCCTCCCAAATTTCCCGGTATCCGCGCGTAGAGACGCAATGCTTGCGTCCCGGACCCTACTGACCGCACCTCCCCAAATTCTCAGCCATGCTCGTAGAGATGCAATATTTTTCATCTCACACCCAATGGCTAGAAAATTACCGGTAAGTGCCCACCATCCGTTTCAAGACGCAAAATATTGCGTCCCTACAACCGACTGACAAAACCGTGTCACCATTTACCTGCATCCCTTTGATTAGATTTGAAGGAAAATAAGCAATCTATTCTTGCACCAAAACTGAAGACTGCAAACCGCCAACCGCCCGCTGAATTATGACCAATGACCATCCCTACTCCGACCGCCCCCAGATCATCGAGTTTATCCGCACCGAGGTGCGCGACCGCACCGACCGGACGATAAAAGCCGGCAAATTCGGCCGGGTTCCCGAAGGGGCAACAAAATTGTTCACCCTGCATACCGCCAACCAATGGATGGACCTGGAACGTAATACGCCCCGGCCCCATACGCTTTTTGGCGAGTTATGGCACAAGGGCGAGCTCTGCATTTTGTTTGCCGATACCAACGCCGGCAAATCCACCCTCGCGGTGCAAATCGGCAATGCATTGGCAAACAGGGAGCAAACGCCGCCGTTTAACTGCGAGGCCGCCCGGTGCAACGTGGTATATGTCGACTTTGAATTGAGCGCCGCTCAATTCCATGCGCGGTATACGCACCAGGACGTTACCTACCGTTTTTCCGCGGGCTTTTACCGGGCCGGCTTTAACCCCGCCGCCACGCTGCCGCCCGACTTTAAAACCTTTGAGGAATACATGAATGCAGCGCTGGAACACGTTGTTGTGCAAGCCGGCGCGAGTGTGCTCATTATTGATAACATTACCTGCCTGCGCGGCGATACGGGCCATGCAGGGCAGGCCCTGCCGCTGATGCAGCACCTCAAAGCGCTCAAAAGCAAATACAGCCTGTCGGTACTGGTGCTGGCGCATACCCCAAAGCGCAACCCTTCAAAGCCCATTACCCGCAACGACCTGGAAGGCAGCAAAATGCTGATCAACTTTGCCGACAGCGCCTTCGCCATCGGCGAAAGCCACCTCGAGCGCGGCCTGCGCTACCTTAAGCAGGTAAAACAGCGTACCGGCGAGCTGCTGTACGGCGCCGATAACGTTTGCCTGTTCCGCATCGTTAAGCCCCTCAATTTTTTAAAGTTCGAATTTGCCGGCTTTGACGACGAGCGCCTGCACCTGGATATCCCATCGCCAACACGGAAAAAGTCAATCGTCTTCCGCATACAAGAGTTGTCCGCTGCGGGCCTCAGCCAGCGAAAGATCGCCCTTCACCTCAACATTGCTCTTGGAAAAGTAAATGCTATTTTAAACAAAGGAGAGGAGTGATGCGCAAATGCGGGGATGAGGATTTGAGTTCCATAGCCAGTAAATGCCAACCGAAAAATGCCAACTAAAAATTGGCTTTTTTTATGCCTAAAAACCTGGTGCGCCACCCTAAAATCGCCCCCTAAAAATTTGCTGACACTTTTACAATTCGTGTAATTCGATACAATTCGTGTCCATTCGTGTCTGCTCAAGACGGTTACAAAAAAGGTACTAAACACTATCGAAACGGTTACGAAAAGGGTACAAACGGCATCGAAAAAAATTTTACATGGCAAAAAAGCGTTCATTTTTGTTCATTTGATGAACGCTTTTGCAGGTACCAAAACCCACCGCGCTCAAGTCTCCTCAGCGTACCGGATGTTGTTTTTGATGGACTGCAAATGATGCGCGTTTACTTTTGCTTTAAGTTGCTCAAAGTCGAAATTTTGGCTGCCGCCGCACTTTCCATCTACGCAGGTTCTCTCGCAGATTTAGGTTAACCCACAACCCGTCATGGCGAGGAACAGCCTGTCCCGACAAAGTTCGGGAAAGCCACCTCTGCACATGCTAATTAACTAACAGCGGGTCATTTCGGAACTCAAGACCGCTGATCGGTCATTCTTTTATCAAATCATCATATAAATCCTTCCACTCCGGATTCAAAGAGTTTATAAGATTGATTTTACTATTGCGGCTTCCCCCCTGAATTGTTTTTTCAGCAGCGTTATAATTCATTTGATTGGGATTAGAGTTGGATTTTTAGCAGTATCGGAATTCGGGCAAAAAAACAGTTATTTTTCTAATTCGCCGTATAAGCTCCCCTGGTAATTTTAGCCCGTTTTCCTTTGCCCCCCGGCCGGTACTACCCATCCTCTCACACCGACACAAATATGGTCGACCGTTCATATTTCAGCGTTCTGACGATGGAGCGGCCTTCGAGCTTGATCGTAAGGTTAATGCAGAAATCTCTTTGCGACATCTCCTGGGCGGTCAGTTTGGTAACATGCGCTATGGCGATGGTTAGCCGTTCGCAATTACGCTGGAAATTGCTAAAGTTATAATATTTGGTAAGATACCCGTCATTAAAATAACCAAGGTTAAATTCTATTCCACTTTCATTATCTACCGCTATCACACTGTCCGATTTGCCGGCCATGGTGTTTACAACCATTTTGGGCTGTTTAACCATCCACATCCGCAGTTTATATTGCAGTTGCGGGTAAAATTCGGTATATAATACATACATGCGTCAAATTCCGGGAAATTGTCCGTCCGCAAATTTATGCTAAATAAATTAGTATTAATGGGCCGGCTAGCTATGTTGAAAAATTTGGCAGATCAAGTCAATGCCTTCTAAATAGATTTTTTTATGCCCAAAACTTCGCACCAACGCAAAACCGACCCATAAAATACCCACGAGACACTGTCTCCAGCGGGGTGCTCGCGGATAAACCGCTATCGAAACGGTTACGAAAAGGGTACAAACGGCATCGAAAAAAATTTTACATGGCAAAAAAGCGTTCATTTTTGTTCATTTGATGAACGCTTTTTTAGGAACAAAACACCCTCAACGCCCCGCCTTTGCAGGTGTTTTCACCTGCAAACCGGGATGCTTTTAATGTAAGGGTATATTGAATATTTAATGAATAATACCCTCATCCCCTTTAATGTCGGAATCAGTAATGCAGTCGACTTCAAACTTAAATCAGTTCTTCATCTCCTCAATAATCTTCATCGTTTCCACACTAACGGTACAAACCCTTTTCAATAAATCAATAACCTGCTCTTTATAATCGGCAAAGCGGTAGGTATTAAATTTTTCGGCAATGGTAGGGTCGGTATGTTTTTTTTCCTTGTATTGGTCAAGGATCCATTCAAGCGCCGAGCGGTTTCCAAGTTTATAATCCCAGGCTTGTTTGGGTATTCCGCTTAGCGCGGTTTGCTCGTCAAGCTCAATAATGCCGGTCTCTTTATCTGCCTTTAGTTTAACTTTTATTTTCGACTGTGTTTTGTATAAGGCCTCCGGCTCGTGCGCCATGTTAAAAAGTGCATTTTGCTTTGCTTCGTTTATTTCGGCTGCGGTTTCAATTAACTTTAGGGGGAAAGGCTCAACGGTTTCATAGTTGATATGCAAATTCATCAATTGTTTGCCCCAGGCTGCCCACTTGAAAAAATCATCATACAAAGGCAAACGCGGAAACTCCCGCTTTAAATCCAATTCATATTTTTTGCGGTACGCGGGATTATGCAATACGCCATAGGTATAATGGAAAATATCTTCTTTGGTAATTTGTTTATCATAGCTAAATACAATCAATTCATTCTTGCTCAACCCGCTTAAATCTTTTTCTGTTTTTACATCCGGCTGATAGTGCGTTTTAAATAAGTTTAAGGCCCAATCGGTGATGTTAGTTATGCGTTCACCGTCTTTATTGTAGCGAAAAAGAGCAAGACACTGTGAATCGCCTGTCGAATGAAGGTCAACAATTTTGTCGGTTGCTAAACAGAATAAACTCTTAGTTCCCTCTTTGTTGACGCTTATTATTTGATTGTCGTTCTTATCACTAATCAAGCTATTCCATTGATAAAACATCCCATTAAAATGCCTGTCAAAATAATGATATTTAGAAACAAATGGCCGATATAAGGATTGCTTAATCTTTTCTTTCTCAAATGTCTTTTTAATTGCCCTTGTTCGATAATGTTCTAACTCTCGGTCCCAGGCGATTTTTTTTCTATCTATAAAATCGTTGTTATCCACCGTAGAAGAATAGATTTTACTGAAAAAGCGCATTTTATCGGTTAATGTTTTATAATTGAAATCATATACCCATTCATCTCGATGCGAAGCAATTCCCAAGGAAAATAATTCAAAAACAGCATTACCACCTTTACCTGTTTTTAAGTTCTTATCAATCAAGGGTATTAAGTTTTCAAAATCTGTGTTCGCCTGGTTAATCCAATTTAAATTTTTGTCGGGCTCGATTTTTTCGAAAGGAATAGTGTCTATTGGGTTATGTTTAAACCAGCCTAATTTTTCTTCTTTTCGCCATCCATCCTCCATGTCAATGTATTCGATACGGCCGCGGCTGTCCCGACCTTCTTTCATGACTAAAAACATCACCGCTACACCTGTTTGAATGCCAAATATATTATGGGTGGTTCCTGCAATTTTCGGATTTACGCGAACGTCACTGCGGGTATCCACAATATAACAATTACTAAAATCCTGCTCTACACATTTACGGAAACCGTCAAATGCACGACTATCAATAAAGCTTCGGTTAGTTACAAAAGCTATCACCCCATTTTTATCCAGCCGATCCATGGACCATCGATAAAACCTGGTGTACATATCATAAAGATTAGCTTTATTCGTTGCTGTGGAATATTTTACAAACGTTTCTTGTATTCTTTTATCAATGGTTGCATAGGTACGGTTTTTATTAAAGTCATTAAAGTTTGCCTGGTTTGCATTGTAAGGAGGGTTGCCTATTATAACGGATATCTTTTTATTGTTTTGTCTTTTTATTCGTTCCGAGTTCTCGTTAGTTAAACCAAACAGATTATGTTGCTTACCTGTATATCCCAACGCATCAACATTGTCCAATGTATCTACAAAACACAGATTTTTAAACTCTTCATAATAACCCATCTTCTGTTTAAAGGTAAATTCAACGTTCAAATTGGCAATATAATAGGGCAATATGGCTACTTCATTGGCATGCAATTCGTTTTTGTATTTATAAGCCAGCAAGTGTTTAGGAATATAATCTATAATACCGCTGATATAGGTTCCCGTGCCGGTGGCCGGGTCAAGTATCTCTACATTCGGGTCGGACAGGGTTTTGCCAAAGTGTTTATTCAGCAGGTAGTCGGTGCTCTCAATCATAAACTGCACAATCTCGTTCGGCGTGTAAACCACCCCCAGGCGGTCGGCGGCCTTTGGGTTATACACTTTGTAAAAGTTTTCGTACAGTACTTTTAAAAACTTTTGCTTTTCGTGGTGATCGGTTACGCCGGCCGCGGCAGCGCTTATCGCTTCGTAATAATGGTCGATATTGCCCATCAGGTTGCGGCGTTCGCTATAAGTAAACAGGGCGTTTATCAGCAGCTCCAGTTCGCGGGCTATAGTATTGTAGCGGTGAAAATCCGGGTCGTTAAAAATGCGTGTGAAAATGTCGCTGGTGAGCATGTGCTGTATCATCATCTCGCGCACATCAGCCAGGGTAATTTCGGGGTTTATTTCGGCCTTGCACAACTTCAAAAAGGTGTCGCGTGCTGCAATAAAAATTTTGTTGCCCTTGCCGATGACTTCGATGCGTTCGCGCAGGGCTTCCACAATTTTGGGTATATCGGCCTTAAAATTCTCCAGCGCCGCCTCAAATTTGTAAACGGTTTCGTTTTTAAAGCTTACAAAGGCGGTGATCAGCTCGTGCAGCTTATCCGCATCGCGCATGGGTACGCGCATAGCCAGCTCGCCGCGCTGGTACAATATTACGGTGGCGCTGTCCTCAAACAAAATATTGGTAAGCGGGTAGCCTGTCCTTATCTTCAGATCAATCTCATCATCGATGCTGGTTTTTTCGTCCTTGCTTTCCCACAAGCCAATATCCAGCCCGAATAGGTTTTTTACAATGCCATCAGGATATACTTTTTTGCCTTTAGTGCCCTGGCACGATACTTCGGTAACCACCTCGTAGTTTTGCTTGCGGGCATATTCGTTCAATAACACCCAAAAGTGATTGCGTATAGCGGTTTCATTGGTCGATTTGCCGAATTGGATGGCCCGGTCGAGATTGTTATAATATTGATTGATGAGTTGCCTGGACATGCAATAAGGATGTTAAACAAACATCAGGCAAAGTAAATATTAGTTAGACTTTGCCGAAATTTATTAATTAACAATTTAACACCTGATTTGGTGCCGCGCGTACTGTCAACGGAAAACAGCCGACTTAAAAAGCGCCTTTTTCAGGCGCAAAACACCCCGCGCTCACTGCTCCTTCGTATACCGGATGTTGTTTTTGATGGATTGCAAATGATGCGCGTTTACTTTTGCCTTGAGTTGATCAAAGTCGAAATTTTTACTATCCCCGCAGTCCAGCAGGTTAAAGTAAACGGAGGGCTTAAGGCTCTCGAAGTATTCCGTCAGCACGCTGCACCAGATGAGCTGGCAATCGCCTTTTGTCCGGGTAACGATCTCGTAAATGCCATCTTTAAAGTCGATATAGCGGATATACGCCGACTCCAGCTCGCCCTGCGGATAGTAGATAAGCAGGTTGCCGGGCTGGCTCAGGATGGATGCGGCATAATTCAGGCTGTCATCCACCGACCGTTTGCCCGGCTCGACCGAAAAGCTGCCGCTGTATTTTAACCAGGGCTTTTTTTCCATCTGTTTTTTAACCGACATGGCGTACATGCCCTTTATCGGTTGCTTTTTGCTGAGGTAATGGAAAACCAGGTAGTAAGCGAAAAATCCGTCAAAAAAACCGAAATGGTTGAGCATCAGGATGTAGGAATGGCCCGGTTTGATATCGATATCGTTGATGATCATCTTGTTAAACCGCTTCCTGAACAACCAGATCACGGGCAGCATCAGCCGCCGGTAAATGGGGAAACGAATAGGTTTTGCTTCAATCATCATAATAATAAGCGGGTTAATTGGGCAACAAAATCTTTTTTGATCATTTCATGACCCTCGTCCAACAAAATAACTTCAGCGCCTTTTACTTTCGGAATAAACTTGTTGCCAATGTGCGGCGGAAATGATTTATCGCGTTTGCCAAATATAAAAATGCTTTTGATGTTTTGTTCGTTCAGGGCCTGCAGCAGTTTTTCTTCGTCCGTTTCAAAAAAGCGCAGGTAAACAAAGCACGCATAGAAATTGAAACGAAGCTCGGCCGTACCGATCTCGCTGTAAAGGATCTTATAATCCTGCTCGTTGATGATGCGCAGCCGTCTGAACAGCTTTAACATGCGGATCAGTGCCTTGTCGTGCAGGGCAAATCGCTGTAACAGCTTATTCCCGGTTTTGTTTTTACTGAAAAAGGTGATCAATTTACCGGGGTTCAGGCTGGAGGGGGCCGCAAGGATGTATTCGTCAATCCGTTCAGGCATCGCTTCGGTAACCACCGTGGCGTAGTGCGAACCCATGGAATAGCCGATAACGGAGAAGCGGCCGATGTTTTCGTGCCGGCAAAAATCCGCGATCAGGTCCGCCAACTCCTGCTTGGTGATGCCTTTTTGGATAGTGGGCAGGTTTTGGTCTTTCAGCTTGGTTTCCTTATGAAAAAAAAGGTCGAACCCATAAAAGGTGTACTTTTCGCCCAGGGCGCCTTCCAACAGCTTAAACTGTTTGCCATGCATGCCATAGCCATGAAAGCAAAGCATCGCTTTTGGCCCGCTGCCGAATTTGTAATAGTGCAGGTTTACCAGGTCATTTTCAAAGTAATGCTGGGTCATAACTCGGTGTCGGCTAAAGCAATGGCCCAAACATAGTCGCCATCGTGCGATATGGTTAAACTTATTTTAAATTGAGCAGGATGGTTATGCAGTAATACCTGTGGTTCGCCGGCATTTTTTTTGCGGATGATCTCGATCCTTTTCCAGCCGGGGGTCGCGTCATTAAGCTGTTTTAACGCTTTGTAAACGGCCTCTTTAGCGGCCCAGGTGGATGCATAGCGCAAAAGTGAATCGCTGAATTGATCGCAATAAGCCATTTCGGCGGCGGTATAGGCCTTGTTTTTAAAGTCCCCGGTAAATGAAAGCTGAAAATTGGGAAGGAACACCAGATCGTTACCTACCGCGCATTTCTTTCCTGTAGTAGCAAACGCAACCGATTGTTCAATTAAATTCTCCATCCACGCCAAGCCCCATAATGTTAAAGCCGCCGTCCACAAAATGGATATTGCCGGTCACCTTTTTGGAAAGATCGGAAAAGTAGTATAGCGCCGCGTCGCCCACATCCGATGCAACGATATTGCCCAGCGGCGCGGTAAATTTACCCATTTTGCGCAGCCGGCGTACGCCGAAAATGCCCCCTGACGAGGTGGTCATCACCAGGCCGGCCGAAATGGCATTAATACGCACGCCGTTTCCACGAAAGTGACTGGCCAGGTAGATCATTATATTCTCCAGCGCGGCCTTATTGATAGCCATCCCCGCATACCCCGGGAAAACCCGCTGCGAGGCATTGTAGGTAAGCGTTAAAACCGACGCGTTTTCGGCAAAATAAGGCGCCGCTACGCGGCATATCCTTAATAAGGAGTAAGCGCTGATATTGAACGAGTCCATCAAATCCTCAAAGGGAATATCCAGGTAGGAGGGTGGCGGCTCGCTGCTGCCGGGCAGGCTGTAGCACATTACGCTTTGGGTGCCAAAGGCTACGGCATGTAAAACGTAATTGATAGGCCCGGCTATATCGTTTACCAGCTGGATAAAGGAAGTTATTTCTGTCTCGTCGCGTACATCCACTTCGGCCGACAGCGCACTGTCCATGCCGTTTTGCTGCATCAGGTATAAAACCTCGTTTTTGGTATCGGCCACATAGCTCAAAGCCACTTTACAGCCTGATTGATGCAGCTTTATGGCTATTGCCCAGGCGATGGAAGCCTCGTTTCTGACGCCGAAAATGGCGGCAACTTTATTTGTGTTGTCTATCATGATATATCCCTGGCCACCATCAGCGCGCTGTTCGTGCCGCCGAAGCCATAATTTAAACAGGCCACCCGGTTAATTTCTTTTGCAAAAGCCGCTGGGGCACCAGGTCGCGGTATTCAATGAGCGGCTTTTTAGGGCCGGTCCATGTATCGGTTTTTTGAAAATTTTCCAGATCAGGGTTAAGCGTATTTGAATTGAGGCAGGGTAAAACCATTTGCTTATCCAGCATCAGCAGCGCCGCGATAAACTCCACCGACCCTGCGCCGCCCAGCATGTGCCCAAACTGCGATTTCGGGGCGCACATGTGGAAGCCGGTTTCGCCAAGGGCATCCACCACGCTCAATAGCTCTACGGAATCGCCCACCGGGGTGGAGGTGCCGTGCATTTTTACCACGTCGGGTTTTAATCCCCGGTCGCCCAATAAACCCTTCCACATCCTTTGCTGCCCGCCGAAAGACGGGTAAAACATATCGCCGTCTCCGTCGGAATTGTTAAAATATTCCTCGATAACGCCTAAAATATTGGCGCCGCGCGCCTTCGCCATTTCATATTCCTCCAAAGCCACTATGCCCGCGCCAAATGAGCATACAAAACCGTTTCGCTGCATGTCAAATGGCCGTGAGCTTTCTTCGGGACTGAAACCCTTGCTCAGGATCATCATGCCGTCAAAGCCGATAAAGGTCTCCAGCGAAGTGCTTTCCAGGCCGCCGCAAATGATGCGGTCCTGCATGCCGTATTTGATCAGCCGGTAGGCGTAGCCGATGTTGCCCAGCCCGGTAGCACAGGCTGAGCCGATGGCTTCGCAAACGCCTTTGCTTCTGATCAGGCAGGAAATATTAGCCGCGTCGCGGTAAAACATCGTGCGGTCCACCGTGTGCGAACCTGCCATGCGTGCTTTTACCCCATTAACAAAAAAGTACTGCCAGGCCACCCGCAATATCACGTTCCCGGCCCCGCCCGATCCGACAACCACGCCGGTTTGTTCCGATTGCGTTTCCGCTTTCGTCCACCCCGCCATTTTTATGCAGTCCAGCGCACCTAACATACCCCAGATACTGCCCATATCAGCAGTAGCTAAGTTAGCGTCAGGTATACGGCCTAATTTATCAACATAGGTTTCAGGATATGCGTCCGGAATAGGGGCAAGGATGGCTTCCAGGTCCATTTCCTCTTCGGTAATATAACCTGATACTGTGGAACGGATCTGCTTTTTGTGTTCCATGGCCTTCGGCCATTCGCGCACAAGGCTTTGGTTAGAAAATAATTTTTCGCCAAATTCATCCACACTTTTACAAGTGGGGAAAGCCCCACCCATTCCAACTACCGCTACTTTTCGTCCGCCTGACTGCATAATTTAATTTTCATTACAAATTCCATCACCCGCCATAGCTACAGCGAAGGCAGGCTGCCAGCATAAATTATTGTTCTTCGCCTCTCTTTTTAACCATAATGATCAGGTCGATCACGTCTTTCACCTTCGATCCCATGCGGTCTATATCGTCGTCTTCAAATTCTATCCCAAACTTATGCTCCACCTTGGCGGCAATATTGATCAACTCGGTCGACGGTGTACTCAGATCAGTCAGGAAGTCCGTTTCTTCGGTTACGCCTTCCAGCCGGGCGGGATCGATCGTTCTTACGGTTCGTAAAACCTCCAGCAAACCATCAAGTATTTCTTGTCTTTCTTTGTCCATATGTTAGTCGTTCTTTTTAAACATTTCAATTAATATTGCCCGGCCCGTGATATCAAACAATTCGGCTACCAGCTTAAAATCTTTGCTAATATCATACTTTAATAGTTTTTCCACCGTAAAATCTTTAAAATACTCGTCCAGGTTCAGGCCCGGGGGTACTTTGTATATCCTGCCATCGCACACCATCTGGCGCCATTTGTAAAAAGTGATATTGCCCAGGCAGATAAACGTGTCGCCCTCCTCCAGGTAATAATGAAAAATAACATTGCCTATGCTGATAAACGCCGGGATAAATTTGTCCTTTAATTGGTCGGGCGTACAATTTTGTTTGCGGCATTCTAAAAACGTGGCGCACGAAACGATGGTGGCTTGCGCAAAGGATTCTACCTGGTCAACCCCCCTGAATACACCGAAATGATCTTCAACGTCCCTGGCGGTGGGCGAATAACTGGCCACAACGCCTTTGTCGGGCACATGCCAGTGATATTTATTTACCAATCGTTTGGTTGGCCCGTGTAATAAAACCTGGGCGGGCGAAACGTCGGTAAGGTCGCCCTGGTGTACGATCTTTAAAAAAGCCTGCCTTTCTTCTTCCGGCATACCTTCGGTTAAATATAACTTACGTTGCTCTTCCGTCATATTAAACCGCCGTTGATATGAATATTTGTACCATTTATGTAGGATGCTTTGTCTGATAATAAAAAGGCGATGGTTTCCGCTACGTCCGCTGTTGTTCCAAATCGTTTAGCGGGGATCATGCCCAGGTATTTCTCCTTTATTTTTTCGGGAATCGATGCGGTCATGTCCGTCTCCACAAAACCGGGCGAGACGGACAGCACCCGGATGCTGTGACTGTCGTTCAGTGCGGCAGCCTCCTGCGCCAATGACCGCGATAAAGCGATCAAACCTGCCTTAGTTGCCGCATAAACCGACTGAAAGGCGTTTCCGCTTTCGCCAACCACCGAGCTGATATTGATAATGACGCCGCGGTTAAGCAAACCGAATATCTTCATGGCTGTTTTGCAAATCATTACGGGCGCCCGCAGGTTAACTTTAAGCATCGCATCTATTTCACGGTCGGGCTGAAAATTGAGCGGCTTATCATAAGTTAGGCCTGCATTGTTAATCACGCCATACAAATCGTCTCCGTGTTCTTTTTTAAGCTGCTTGCAAAAGGCCGTTACCTGCTCATCGTCAGTAAAATCGGCGTAGATGAAGGCGGCGCCCTGAATGAGTTCGCCAAAACTCTCTTTTTTTGAAGCGTGTAAAATTAGTTCGTAATCAGCCGACAGCTTTTTTGAGATGGCCAGGCCTAACCCCTTACTGGCGCCGGTAATCAGTATTTTTTTTTTCTCCATAAATGGATAATAAGCCGATCTTATAAGCAGGCTGCAATTTAATAAAATTACCTTTCATCGGGCATCTTTAATTTATCACGTAAATAAGTACAAATTGTGAAATATAAGTTTGCTTTAATATTTGGCGCGGATGGCACAGCCCGATCTAAATTGCAAGCAATTGTTAAAAATAATAGGAAAATTTATGGTAGCTTTAATTCCTGAAATATATTTCCTTATAATTTATATATCTTCTGATTAATTAAGTCTTGCGCAAAGATTTGTTCGTCTTTGCCATAAAAACTAATTTCAGGATATATCAACCGTTAAGGAGGTCCCCCTGTTGATGTATAATTATTGGTTAAATTCATTGAAAATATGTCCGATTATATTTTTAACCCCTATCTTTTTTTAAGAACGCCCGCCTTGAGCTATGGGGATTGCGATTATGGCCAACTTAAAGGCATCATCAAAACGCCCTTTTTTAAATCGGCGATTTTTTTTGCAAGCGAAAGTTTGTATACCGAATTGCAGGCGGCCGATTTTGAATATGACCGGTTAAGTGACAAGGCAAAACTGAGCCTGCAAAAATATTTTAACCGGATGTGTCATCGTCCCACGCCGTTTGGCATGTTTTCGGCCTTCAGTTCACTTTACTGGGCTAGTGTTGAGCCAAATGAGAGATGTATTCTCGATGACAATGGTAAAGTCCATGTAAATCCTGACTTTCAGTTTACCGCTGAATTGGCCAGGAAAATGGAACAATCGGGCGAGTTCGAAAACGTAAAATACTTTCCAAACAGCGCCATCTACGGGATGAAAGGGGAGAAGCGCTACCTGACCGAACGTTTTGACCACAAGAAAAAGAAAACGGAGTTCTACATCAATTCATTTGAGCCAAACAGGCTGTTGAACCGGCTGCTCAGCTACTGCCGCGGCGGGAAGACCCGGGCTGAGCTGATTTCATATCTTTGTGATTTTGTTGACGACCCCGCGGATGCGAAATCCTACTTGTGCGACCTGATCAATGAGGGTTTGCTGATCACGGAGCTTTATCCAAACATGACAGGCGATAAATACTTTGACCGGTTAGTTGCTATCGCGAGCGAACATCATGGCGATAGCGGGCTGGCCCACGAAGTACAGCAACTTGAAAACCTGCTGACGCGAATGCTGCCGGAAGACGATCTTGCGCTTGATGGTATCAACGGGAGCGAACTGTATACCCGCGCCAGGAAGAATTTCAAATCGGTGTTTTATGTTGGCTATCAAAAAAAGATATCTTCAGCCTTGGACAAAAAGCACCAGGATAGTATTCAGGATGGTTTAGCCTGCCTGGCAAAAATAGCACCGGAAACCACGCAAAAATCGCTCGATAAATTTATGACGCGTTTCAGGGCCAGGTTTGAAGACCAGGAAGTGCCGCTTTTGCTCGCCCTTGACCGCGAGGCGGGTATCGGATACGAAGGCCTTGAGGCCAACCTGGTGACCAGTGAGCTGCTGGACGGCATCCAGCTGGATCTGCAGCTCAGCACCCTTAGCTTTAGCTGGACGCCGGTGCATGAATTGTTTTTGTCGAAGCTGGTAGCAGTTAACGATAGGGGAGCGATTGTGATCAGCGAGGCAGACCTGGAACGGCTAAAGGAAAACACCGGTTTGAAACCGCCGCCAAGTTTTTCAGTAATTTTCAGGCTTTGTGGCGGCAAGATTTGGATAGAACAGGCCGGCGGATGCACGGCTACTGCATTATTAGGACGTTTCAGCCTTTTTGATGAGACGATACGCAACGAAGTAAAACACATTGCGGCAGTTGAAGAACAATCCAACCCGGATGTGATATTTGCCGAGATATCGTGCTTTAATGATGAGCACGCCGCCAACATTAACGTTAACGCAGGTGTACGCACTTTTGAAATACCGATTGGCGTACATTCAACTTACCCTGGCAAAAATATTATCGGCCTTTCAGACCTTTTTGTTTCCGTCATCGACGGGCACATCAGGCTGAGGTCAAAAAAGCATAACAAAATAGTGATCCCCAGGCTAAGCTCGGCCTTTAATTACAGCCGGAGCGAGCTGACCGTTTTCAGATTTTTATGCGATCTGCAATTCCAGGAAATTAAGTATAACTATAGTTTCGACCTGCGGGCGCTGTTACCCGGGCTAAGCTACTATCCCAGGGTGGAATACAGGAAGTGCATCATTTACCCCGCCACCTGGATTTTACATCAGCAGGAAATACTCGAAATTTCAAACAGCCCGGACGCCAAAGAAAAATTCAATAAACTATGTACGAAAATCGGGCTGAAAAGGCAGTTTGCTTTAACTGAGGGCGACAACCAATTGATATTTGACCAGGATGACCCTGTTTCGGTGGATTTGTTTATAAAGATGATCAGGAACAAAACACTGGTGGTGCTGAACGAAATTTTTGTTGACGAATCAGAGCAGATCGTTAACCAGGCAGGCAGCCCCCATGTGGGGCAGTTCATTGCGTCGGTGTTCTCGCCGGCCACCACCTATTCCTATCATACCCCGGCACAGGCCGGCCGCAATAATAAAGTAAAGCGCGTGTACCTTCCGGGCGACGAGTGGCTTTATTTCAAATTTTACTGCCACCCGTCGGCTTCGAATGGTATCCTGGTCAGGGATGTACTCAGTATAATCCTACGTTTAAAAAAACAGGGCGCACTAAAAAGCTGGTTTTTTATAAGATATGCCGACCCGGACAATCACCTTAGACTAAGGATTAAGATTAACCCCGACGATGGCGCTAAAGTGGTACGCTATGTAGAACAGAAGATGCGCGGCCAGGTGGCGAGGGGCAGTATCAATAACCTTGTTTTGGATACCTACAAAAGGGAGATTGAAAGATACGGCGACGATACGATAGAATATGCCGAAACAGTGTTTTACGCGAGCAGCGAGCTGGTCGTTAACTACCTGCGAAGCACCCGGAACAGGCTGACGGATTATTCGGAATTTCACCTGGCTATCGTGTCCATTGATGCATTGCTTGAAGTTTTTTTCGCTGAAAATTCAGAACGGATAAAGCTGGTTAAGCTGATGCATGAAGGTATGAAACGGGAATTTGATGACGGTAAGCAGCTCAAGTTTCAACTGGATAATAAATACAGGGAATATGCCGGCTTTTTTAACAGTATTGAAAAGTGCAAACCGGCCATCATCAGGCTTGGAGGGAAAAAGCAGTTTGAAAACTACGTCGGAACGTTACGATTATTAAACGACGCAACCGTGAGTACTCAAAAAGGTAAACTCGCGGGCGACCTGATGCATATGCATTTAAACAGGTTGTTTAGCGATAAACAACGTAATCATGAGTTTATCATTTATTACCTGCTGTATAAATACTATATCTCCGTCGAAGCCAGGCGCGACAAGGGATCATTATCGTTTTCGCCCGCTTTTAAGGGTTTTAGCATGGACCAGGTCGAAAAAGTGGTCTTTAAATAACCGCCCTATCGGCAATTGCAAGCTCTGGCCGATGAATACCTGGTTGCTGTCGATGTATTTTATTTTGTCGATATTGACGATAAATGATTTGTGTATGCGGACAAACCTGGTCATCGGAATTGATTTTTCGATTTCCTGGATGGATAAATAGGTGATGTATTTGTTATCCGCAGTATAGATCATCACATAATTTTTCAGGCCTTCGATATACAGGATGTCTGAATATTTTAATTGGACAACCTTTCCCTTTGTGCCGGGATTTATAAAAAAGTATTCTTCCTCCAAAGGATGTTCGGCAGCCTTTTGAGATCTGACCAGGTTTTGAACTTTAGTGACCGATTTGGTAAATCTTTCGAAAGAGATAGGCTTTAACAAAAAATCGGAGCCATTTTTTTCAAAAGCCTGCAGCGCATAGTTGGGAAAAGCCGTGGTAAATATGATTGCTGCATGTGAAGCAATGTTGTCGGCTACATCCAGGCCCGAAAGCTCGGGCATGTCCACGTCTAAAAAAACGATATCAATACTGGTCTCCGAATTGATGATCTCGTCGATCGCCTTGAGCGGATTGATATTCGAGCCCACCAGGGTTAATCCCGGGTAGCGGTCCACATAACCGACCAGGGTGTCGATAGCATGTTCTTCGTCATCAATAATATAACAGGTGTACATCTTGTTTTAAAGCTCAATGGTAAGCGCAGACCTGTAAAAATGATCATTTTCTTCGACTTTTAAATCATATTGGTAGTACATTTTTAAGCGTTCTGTAATATTCTTCAGGCCGATGCCATGTCCTTTTTCCCTTACGTTTTTCTTTTTTTCATTTTCTGTTACGAACAGCAAATGGCTGCCTTCAATATTTACCATGATCTTTGCCGGGTTAGTCTCATTAAGTAAGTCGCCGTATTTAAACAGATTTTCAACAAGCGTGATCAGCACCAGCGGGATTATCCGCAGCTCACCGACCTCCCCGTTCACCTCAAAAACAATACAAAGGCGCTGGCTGAACCTCGCCTGGTTCAGTTTAATAAAATTAGCCACGTGCTCAATTTCATCCTCCAGCTTAACTTTGCCGTCTTCGCCCGAGTTGGTGAGCGCATACCGCATTATTTCCGATAAGGTCATCACGCTGTCGGCAACCTTATCGCTGAATTTGGAAACTGAATTATATAAGAAATTCAATGTATTTAAAAGGAAATGCGGGTTGATCTGGGATTTCAGGTAAGCGTTTTCGGTAGCCAGCAGTGTTTTTTCTAACTGCTCGTTTTGTATCTCCTGCTTCAACCGCATGTTCTCCAGGGCGGCTATTTTTTTTCTGTTTTGGATTGTTGACAAAGCAAACCAATAGCCGGTACTTAAAAAAATGAAATAGACACCCCTAAAAGAGGATGTTATGATGAAAAATTTTACTGTTGCGACAGATTCGGTGATCTTGATGTTCAGAAACTGGTAAAGGTCAACCAAAAGATACCTGAATAGCAAATAAATCAACAGCTCGCCTACAATCATAAGAGGCAGGCGCACATAAGAGTTTTTATCGTTACCCACGGCATTGGGTAAAACAATATGTGAATTAAAATAGAATATGAAAATATTTAACAGATAGTGAAGCGCATAGTCCCAAAAGTTGGCTCCCTGTCCGCTTATCGAATAAACTACCAATACCTCATATGAAATAAAAATTACCCATACTAAAACATGTAATTTTAAATTGTCGAATTTCATCGTTTTCATTAGTGGTCTTCCGATAATAATGCCAAAAGTAATATTATTAAACAGATACCCGCAATCGGTCAGCCGGTATAAATTATTATATGCCTGACTTAAATTGCAACCCAATAATGACGTTGGTATATCGAATAATGAAGTTGGTGTAATAAGTTTTTTTCAGTGGAACCTCTTCCATAACTTTTGTAAAAATTAAAAAAAACAAAAGTTATGAAAGCAACAACACTCAAATTTAAAAAACTTAAAACCAAACAAGTTTACGGGTTTAAAAAGGAGTCTTTCGACAAAAACAACTGGGACCCGACATTAACCACAATTACCTCAAGCGCAATTGCAGCCGGTGCAATGAATTAATATTGTGGGCGGGCAATTTGGTACAATTAAATGGCACGCTCAGCTTCAATTTGTATTTGTCACGAACTTTAACGTGATTCTTCCTGCTTTCAGGCACCATTCGGCCGCGCCTTATAAAACTTCAAACCAATGATATCATTGGGTATGGGGTTGCCAGCCCAATGATGATGGATGCTTAACGCTGCGCCAACTGCGGAAGCCTGCGCCATTGAGGCAGCAAACACTTCCATTTGCGGAAAGGCGGCCGCCAGTAAATTCATGTAAACCATGTTTTTGCTAAAGCCGCCGTCAACAAATATTCGTTTAACCGCTGTATTTTTTATTACCAGGTTGGTAGACGCAGCCTGTAGTTGTACCATATCCATCATTAGCTGGTGGTAGGCTTCCATGTCATTTTTAAAACCGGACAGGTCCCGCGTTTTAAAAACGGATTCTTTGCTTATTGTTTCGCTGCCTTGAGTTGATGCAGGTGCTGAAGTCAGGCGTTTTATAATTTGCGCGTCGAAAACGACGTTCCGGTATTTAATTTCGTCCGTATTAAAATGTGCGGCAATTCGTTTTATCATTTGCTCGTATTCAAAACCCGAAAACAACCTCGATGCCTTAACTGGCTTTCCGTTAAATTGCAAATAACACAGGCAATCGTTTTTAAGTTCGGCGGCGGTAAGCGGCGAGTGGTTAAACGGGTTTAAGCTGATGCACCACGTGCCGGTTGAAATTAAAATAAAAGGCTCGTGAAAATTGACCAGGTAGGGGATAAGCGCAGCCGAACTATCATGCAGTCCAACACCAATCTTAAAATTGTTGCCTTCAAAACCGGCGGTTGAAACGGTATCCGACGGGACGACCGGCGCAAGTTTCGGCGTAATATGTTCCTGTTCGACCCACTTATGATACCTGTTTTTCTGAAAATCCCATAAGGCCGTATGGCAGCCGATACTCGTCAGATCAGACACTGCTTTGCCTGTGATTAAAAAACTCAAATACTGGGGTAAATGCAGCGCATATTTAACTTTATTAAAAAGCAGGGGCTTTTCCTGTTTCAGCCGGTACAATTGCAAGCCGGAATTTAAACTGCCTAACGCCGGCGAAGCGGTTTCAATGCTGAATTTGTCCTGACCGCCGTAAACCGCATAGAATTTATCACTCAATTCTTCCGGGAAGGGTTTAAGATAATTGTATAACGGCGCAAGCGGAAGTCCGTCCTCGCCGGTATAAACAAGGCTAGCCCCATAAGCCGAAAAGTTAACCGCTTTGATGCTGAACGCTTTCAGCCTGAAAACCTCGCTTAGTGAGTCAAAAACAGATTGCCGCAGGCTTTCCACGTTTTCGCAGGGAAAACCGTCCTCGTCAACCGTTTCCATAAAGCGCGCCGACCTTTCAAAAACGATCTCATAATTTTCATTGAACAGGAACAGCTTTTTGTTGGTCTTCCCTACATCGAATATGGCAATAACCGGGATAGCGCTCATGATATCAGCTTTTATAAACCGGTAGCTACGGTTTTTGATCCGCGCTCTTTGATCAGGTTCTCCCTTATCTTCAGTTGCCTGTACGTTGTTATTGGGTCCAGCGCGCCGCCGGCCAGTAAACTGGCTTCTGCTATCAGCGGCCTTACATCCGTGCGGTAAGCAGCCTGCAGTATTTCCTGTGCCAGGGTTACGTCATTGTTATTTTGGGCCGATAACAGCGCATCTTTATCAACCAAAAGCGCCTGGGCGTATGCCATTTTTATGGCCTGAACCGACTGCAAAAGGTCTTCGATCGGATCCTTCACGTTATGTGATGCATCAATCATCCATCCAATATCTGTCGCATGGTTCATTCCGCGGGCATCCATCCCTTCTACCAGTTCATTAAATATCAAAAACAACTGGTAGGGGTTAATACTGCCCACAGTCAGGTCGTCATCGCCATATTTGGAATCGTTGAAGTGAAAACCGGCCAACTTGCCTTCCATCAGCAAAACTGATACGATCTGTTCGATGTTAGTTCCTTGCAAATGGTGCCCCAGATCCACCAACGTGCTGGCTTTTGCACCAAGTTTGGCGGCCAAAAGATAGGATTGGCCCCAGTCGCCAATGGTGGTCGAGTAGAAATTCGGTTCGTAGGGTTTATATTCTATCCACACTTTCCAATCCGCAGGCAGCGCATCATATATTTCCCGCAGGCTTTCCAGCGTGTTTTGAAATGCTTTACGAAAATTTAACTGACCGGGAAAGTTTGAACCGTCAGACAACCATACAGATAAAGCTTTTGACCCGAGCTGAACCCCATATTTGATCACTTCGATATTGTGTTCAACAGCTTGCCTGCGAACGTCTTTGTCAACATGCTGCAGTGAGCCGAATTTATAGCTGAGTTTTTGGCCCGGCTGATCCTGGAATGTATTGGAGTTAACGGCGTCAAAATGTAAATCCAGTTGGGTGGCCAACGCCTTTATCGATCCCGCATTTTCAGGAATATCCCAGGGAATATGCAGTGAGATAGAATTACTCGACCGGTTTAAGGCATGAATTACGCCCACATCCTCAATTTTCTCCTCCAGGCTGCGCGGTTCCCCGCCTCCTGAGAAACGCCCAAAGCGGGTACCGCCTGTGCCCAGCGCCCAGCTCGGAATGGCGATATTGAATGCCTGCAGCTTTTGCATCACGGTATCCAGGTCAGCCACATCAGCCGACACAAATTCAAACCGGCGCCTGTGTTTTGATAAATGCTGCTGATTCAGGTCATCAACCCATTTTTTTTCTATCTGCATAATCTTTTATCGTTGTCAGGGTAAATAAAAAACTTCTTTCAATGGGCTGCTTACCGGCGAATGATCGGGGTTGGTTTCCATGATGTCGCTCATATATGCCCACCATTTTTGCATAATGGCCTGCGCTGGCAAACCGCTCAGCAGGGTTTGGTCCGCAGCCGTCAAAACGCCACACAGGGTGTTCGTATCCTGGTCTAAAAAAATGGAATATTCACTGATGCCGGCCTCTTTTAACAATACAACCAATTCCGGCCATATCTCGTCGTGCCGTTTTTGATATTCTGCTTCGTTTCCGGGCAGCAGCAGCATTTTAAAAGCTATTCGGTTCATTTCCGGTGTCGGTTTAAAACTAACGGACAAACGCCGCCGCCACGCCGCCGTCAACGTTAATTACATTGCCGGTGGATTTATTGAGCAAGCCGCCGGTTAGCGCAAAACAAGCGTTAGCTATATCCTCCGGGAGGATCACTTCATTCAGCAGCGTTCGTTTGGCATAATAAGCGGGCAATTCTTCCACGGTAATGCCATAAGCCTTTGCCCTGCCTTCGGCCCAGCCGCCCGCCCAAATGTTACTGTCGCTGATCACCGCATCCGGGTTAACTACGTTAACCCGTATTTTATCTGCCCCTAATTCTGCGGCATTTAACCGGCTTAAATGTAACTGGGCGGCTTTAGCGCTGCCATAGCCCGCGTTGTTAGGCCCGCTTACCAGCGCATTTTTGCTCACGATATTGATGATGTCGCCCCCGATGTCCTGCTTTTTCATCACCGCCGCAGCTGCCTGCGTTACCAGGAACTGCCCTTTCACTAACACGTCGTAAAGCAGGTCCCAATCCTTTTCGGTATGGTCGGCAATGGATTTCGAGATCGAAAGACCAGCATTATTTACCACCAGGTCGACCCCGCCAAAAGCCAGGATCGCGGCTGCCATAGCTTCGTTTACCTGCCTGCCGTCCGTCACATCCAATATAGCCGTTGTGTACGCATCGCCCCCGAAATTCTTTTTAAATTCCTCGCCGGCGCCCGCTAATCGTTCGGCATTCATATCATTCAAAACTACTACGGCGCCTTCTTCAACAAATTTCTTTGCGATAGCTTTTCCAATGCCGCCCGCGCTGCCGGTAATTAAAGCAATCCTGCCCGATAGCGCCTTTGGTTTTGGCATACGTTGCAGTTTGGCTTCTTCCAGCAGCCAGTATTCAATATCAAAAGCTTCCTGCCGGGGCAGCGAGGTGTACGCGGAAATCGCCTCGGCGCCTTTCATTACGTTGATGGCATTGATATAAAATTCAGCCGCCACACGGGCGGTTTGCTTATCTTTTGCAAAGGTGAACATACCCACGCCCGGATATAATATCACTACGGGATTCGGATCGCGCATAGCCGGGCTGTCGGCGTGCCTGCAAGTATTGTAATAACCCTCGTACATTTTGCGGTAGCCGTCAAATGCCGGGGCAAGTTTTTCTTTCAGCGCCGCTGCATCGCTAAGATCGTCGCCAGGGGCAAGCGATAGCACCAGCGGACTGATTTTGGTGCGCAAAAAATGGTCGGGACAACTGGTGCCCATGGGGGCAAGGCGCTCCAGGTCGGTCGAGCTGATATATTCCAAAACGCGGGGATCGTCTGTAAAATGGCCGATCATCCTGGTTTTTGAAGAACAAAAACCCCGTAATACCGGCGCTATCGCTACCGCCTGTTTTATACGGTCGGCTTCATTAAGGCTATGGATTTTTGCGCCGCCAAATACAGGGCCTTTTTTTCCATAATTTTGTTCCAGGTAGTCAGCGCATCTTTCAATAACTTCAAGTGTGTTGATATAGCTTTCGTAAGCAGTATCTCCCCAGGTAAACAGGCCGTGCGAGCCCAGCATAATACCCCTTATGCCAGGGTTGTTGTCCAGGCATTCCTTTAATTTTAAGCCGAGATCAAAACCCGGCCGTTGCCAGTCAACCCAGCCTATCGTGCCCTCAAAAAGATCGTATGTGATCTTTTTTCCATCTTTTGCTGCCGCGATAGCAATGGCCGCATCCGGGTGCAAATGGTCGATATGTTTGAAGGGTAAAAACCCATGCAGGGGAGTATCTATTGACGGCGCTTTTGAGTTCAGGTCGAAAATGCTGTGGTTAAATAGCTCAACCATTTCGTCTTCAAATTCGATCCCCCGGTAAACATTTTTTAAACTTCTTAAACGGTCCACATACAGCGCCGCAAGCCCGCTTTTTTTAAGGGTGCCGATATCACCACCGGAACCTTTTATCCACATTACTTCGACGTCTTTGCCGCTTAAAGGATCTTTATCCATCACTTTGCATGATGTATTGCCGCCGCCATAGTTGGTAAGCCGCAGATCAGCGCCCAATAAGTTCGAACGGTAGATCAGTAAAGCTACTTCATCGTCAGCTAACTCAGCCGCTTTGGCATCGTCCCATAAATAGCTTACGTGTTTAAATGAGGTTGTATTGGCAGACATGATAGATAAATTTGAACAATTCTTATCCTGTGCGCCCGGATGGTAAACGACCGGGATTGGGTCATAAAAGTAAAAAAATTAAGAAGTTGTTTAAAAATGATTTGAAGTTCTTTTCATCTAATCAGATGAAGCAATGTCGCTTCAGCCGAAATGCGTATGGCGCTATTGAAGCTAAAGCCATTTATCCCTCGCTGCTCTCCATTGATTGAAGTCAACGGCAACGAATTTGTTCGTTAAAACAACTGCCCGAACCGGAGAATCCGGGCCCTCCGGTTATATTATTTCAAGGTAACCATCTGTTCCATTCACCCTGACCCGCTGCCCGTCTTTGATCAGCGTGGTGGCATGCTCAACCCCAACAACTGCCGGCAGGCCATATTCGCGTGCGATCACCGCGCCGTGCGTCATCAGTCCGCCAACTTCGGTCACCAGGCCTTTTATGGATACAAATAAGGGTGTCCAGCTCGGATCGGTAAATTTGGTGACCAGTATATCGCCATTCTCCAGGTCAGCATCTTCCATGTTCAGGATAACGCGCGCCCGTCCCTCTATTACCCCTGAAGAAACAGCGAGGCCTGCTATTGCCCCGGCCGGAAGATCTTCGTGATGGTACCTACCGGTAATGATCTCGCCATCGGACGTGATCACACGCGGCGGACTTAATTTTTCGAACAATTTGTACTCCTCTTTTCGTTCGCTGATGCTTTGGTAATCAAGCTTATTTGTACGTGCCGCCTCGCGGAATTCTTCAAAAGTCAGGTAGTAGATATCCTCTTTTTCCCGCATAACCCCTGCTTGCATAAGTCGCCCGGCCTCTTTCATAAAAGCCTGCTTATAAACAAAGTAGCGGCTAACAATAGCATATTTCGGATATTCGCGGTAGCCGCTCAGGTTCCGCACAAGGCCGATCATTCGCCTGGTTTCTTTCGCTTTTTGATCACCATCGGGCAGCTGCTTCAGGCGGTGTAATAAATCTTGTTCTTTTTTTATGGCTTCCTGACGTCCCTGCTCAAATTTGCGACCGGCGGCGCCAGGCTCAAAACTTTTGATATGATTAAGGATCATGGGGACAAGGGTAATTGGCTTTTCACTCCAGCGGGTTTTGGTAATATCAATTTCGCCGGCACATCGCATTCCATATTTGTCGAGATAAGCGGTGATAGCGTTCCGGATTTCCGATCCGCCGGCAAACCGGGCCAGCTCATCCAGAAAGTGATCATTTTTTGTCTGCTGCAGGTATTCAATAATTTCGGGATGTGCCCGGATCAGATCGGCCACATTCAACAGGTCAAGGCCCATTTCCGAAGTAATGTTGTTGGGCACCGATTGAGAAAGTACGTCTGCCGCATTTTTCTCTCCCAGCCATTCGTTCATTTTTTCATTGATCCATGACGAAGCATTCATACCTGTCATGATCACCTGGAAGCTTTGTGACTCAGCATGCGTTTTCTGCGATTCCTTTATATCCTGCCGGATAAAGTCGAACAGCTCCGGCCCGGATTTCGCCCGGATGGCTTGTTTTAACGTGGCTATCGATGTTTGACTGCTATTGATCAAATCGCTAACGGTTGCCGGGTCGTAATCATTTAGCGCCTGGTAATCCGGGACAGATACCTTTTTGTCATCCGGTAAGGATTTTATAAAATCTCCCCGCTCTAAAATGGTCATCAGCGCAGATCTGATGATCGGATCAGACTTTCCCAGAACGTTTATCATCGTTTCTCTGCCGGCAGGCGTAGCCAGCATAGGCGCAATGTCAACAAATAACCTTCCGCCTGCAGTCCGCATGGGCGCCCGCGTGGTTAACAGGAAAAAAGACAGGCCCAATGGTTTCATGGCATCCGTCATCATTTGCTGATGGCCTACCGATACGTACACGTGATTTTCCTGGTCATTCGCTTCGGGTATAGGGAATAATGTAGTAATTGGCCGGCTTTGCACCATGTAAAATACATCATCGGCCAAACACCATTCCATATCCTGCGGGCGGCCGAAATGTGCTTCTATTATTCTGCCAAGGCCCTCCAATTGTAAAATTTGCCAGTCTGTTAGTACTTGCCTGGTCTGCATCGCGGCTTCAATCTCCTGTTCCTTCGTGCCGCCGTGTTGCGAGGCATGAATCGCCAATTTTTTGGCGGGTATTTTTTTGCCGATGATTTTGCCGTCGCAAACTTTATAATTATCTGCATTTACGAGGCCGGAGACCATAGCCTCGCCAAGCCCGAAACCAGCATCAATGGATACTATCTTCCGGTTGCCGGTAACCGGATCGGCGGTGAACAATATCCCCGCCGCCCGCGGAAACACCATTTGCTGAACTACCACCGCCAGCTGTACTTTACGATGATCGAAGCCGTTTTGCAGGCGGTATATTACCGCGCGGTCGGTAAACAGCGACGCCCAGCACTTGCGGATATGTTGCAGGACATTCTCCTTACCGATGATGTTCAAATACGTGTCCTGCTGGCCCGCAAAAGATGCCGCCGGCAGATCTTCCGCCGTTGCGCTTGACCGCACCGCAAAGGCAGTTTCCTGCGCAAACTTTGCAAGACCGCCCCCGATGGCTTCCATTATATCGCCGGGAATGGGTGCGCTTTCGATGGTCTTACGGATCTGTGCGCAGACGCCGCTGATATTTTCGCGCTCTTCTGCCTTAAAATGCGTTAATTCATCCAGCAAACTGTTCAACTCCCGGTTATTTTCCGTTATTTTTTTGTAGACTTCCGTGGCGACGCAAAAGCCATCGGGCACGCTTATGCCATCCATCCTTGCCAGCTCGCCAAGGTTAGCGCCCTTGCCGCCTGCAAGCATTAGCTTTGACCGGTCCATCTCTCGTAAAGGAAGTAATAAAGGGGCTTTATTTTCGGCGTTGACCTTGTTTTTTGATACCATGCGGCGGCTTTTTTTGAGGTGTACAATGCCAAAAATATAGGGCATATATTACCTAACCAATGTTTTTTGACTATATTTTTTTGGGCGCAATAATGGTGGGGGCAGGGCGTTATCCTTACAAACAGGCGGGTTGCCGGAGAGAATTTTATCTGTCGCTTTTGATGATTGAATTTTGGTTTTTACATCCGATAAAGGGAATTTACAAAATGAAATGGAGTATTTACAAAATAAAAACGGGGAAATGCAATGACATTTTTTATCCAAAAGTATGCTTTTACTTATACAAAAAAGGCCTTTAATCTGTCGTAGAGAAGGCACCTTGCGCCCCTTTTGTAGCTAATTGGTGTATAAAGCGGCGGGTTGGCCCCCAAAATAAAAGCCTGCAATTTTTTGATTTGCAGGCTTTTGTATGCTTTAATACCTAAATTTGCGGAGAGTTAGGGATTCGAACCCCAGGAACCTGTAACAGCTCAACAGTTTTCAAGACTGCCGCAATCGACCACTCTGCCAACTCTCCGGGCGCAAAAGTACAAAACCGGGCCGAATTGGCAAATTGTTTTTTGCTATTGGCGTAAAGCGTGTAAACGTGATAGAAACACGAGACTTATCATGCTGATTCACAGTGTAATATGGGCCATTATTAGCCTGAACACAATACCTTTCAATTGCAAGGAACATAGCGGCCGAAGGGCAGCTTACTGGTTTGCGGTGGTGCGAAAGCTGTTAAACATGGGTTTTACCACCTTGATGTTTCGTTTTGAATAATCGATGCTGGCGTTCAATTCAAAGCCGATGAGCAGGATCAGGGAGTTTAACTGTAGCCAGATCATCAGGATGATCAGCGTACCTATGGAGCCATAAACTTTGTTGTACGAAGAAAAGTTATTGATGTAATAATTGAACCCCATGGTAGTTAACGCCGCCAGCACCGTTGCTATAATGGCCCCTGTATTAAAAAACTTCCATTTTATTTTATGCGCCGGGCCATACCGGTATAATAGTGATATGGAAAAAAAGAAAATAGCCGCCAGGATAAGCCAGCGCAATAAGGCGACAAGGTAATACCAAAAGTGGCCTGTGCTATTGATATGCGCCCTGATGTAATTGATGCTTGTTTCGCTGATCGTCATCACGGTTATTGCGATCAGCAGCGCCAGGCTGAGCACCACGGTGAGTACCGAGGCAATCAGCCGCCGCTTTAGCCAGGTCCGCTTTTCAATGATAAGGGATGATTTATTAAAATCGCGCATCAGGATGGTGATGCCGTTGGTGGCAAAGTATAAGGCCGTTATAAAGCCGATGGATAGCAGCTTGCCGTTTTGGTGACGAACGATATCCTCAATAGTCGCTTGAAACGCCATATAGGCATTATAAGGCAGCACCGTTGAAAGCAGGGAAAGCAGCTTACCCTGGAAATCTTTTACCGGCACATAGGGGATAAGCGTGAACAGGAAAATAGTACCGGGAAAAAATGCCAGCATAAAATTGAAAGACAATGACGCAGCGCGGTTAAACATGGTAAGCTGGTCAATCTCCCTTGCAAAAAAAGCCATCACATGATAGAGCGAAAGCGGGTAAAAGCCCCTTGGCACAAATGTTTTCGACCGCTTTATAAATCGCTGATAAAACCTGAATTTAAGTAAAATACGGTGCAGCCACTTCATCTAAACCAAATCTACTCAAAAAATGGCTTTAAACGGTCTAAAAAATCCTGCGGCGGTAAACAGGGGCGGTTGGATTGCATATTGACAAACACCAGCAGGGTTTCGCCTTTGTTGATCAATTCTTCTCTTTCATTATACAACTCATACCTGAAATGGATGCGTATTCCGGGCATTTTATCCATGATCACTTTTACCGTGATCTCCTCGTCATATAACGCGGGTTTCAAATATTTGCAAGCCAGCTCAAGCACCGGCATTTTGATGCCCGATTGCTCCATCCCGCTATAGGTTAGGCCAAGGCTGCGCAGCATCTCCACGCGGCCCACTTCGTAAAACTCAGCATAATTGCCATAATACATATAGCCCATCTGGTCGGTTTCGCCGTAGCGGACACGTATTTTGGTGGCGTGCTCGAACATTAGTGCCTGATATTTCTTTCGTTAAGCGCCTGCTGGTATTTGCGGGCGTTTACCATGTGGTCGGCCATGTTGGTGGCAAAATTATGGTATCCCGAAAAATCCTCCTTGGCGCACATATAAATGTACTCGCTTTTCTGATAGTCGAGCACCGAATTGATGGCATTGACTGAAGGCATCATGATAGGGCCGGGGGGCAAACCCGTGTGCATATAGGTATTATAGGGCGAGTTGATCGAAAGGTACCTGGAAAGCACCCGGTGGATGGTAAAATCGTTCTCTGCAAAGATGATCGTCGGGTCCGATTCCAGCTTCATGCCTTTTTTAAGCCGGTTGATATACAAACCGGCAATGGTGGGCATTTCGTCGTCGTGCAGCGCTTCGGCATCTACTATGGAAGCTAATATCGTCACCTGTATCGGATCCATGTTGAGCGCCAAAGCTTTCGAACGCCTTTCACCCGTCCAAAATTTCTCGTATGCGCCGTGCATCTTTTTGAAAAACTTCTCGGGCGAGCTGTTCCAGTACAGCTGATACGTGTTCGGCAAAAACATCGTATAAACATTTTCAGGCGTAAAGCCATATTGCTTAACGAACGATGTTGAATCCAGCAAATGAAGGATCGCGGCCGAGTCCGGCTCGATCTTTTTACCTACAAAGCCTGCAAACTGCTCTTTTAACCTTAAGCCGTGGAAAGAAAGTGTGACGGGTTCCTGGGTGCCTGAGGCCAGCATATTGATCAGCCTCCGGTTGCTCATGCCTTCGTGCAAGTGATATCGCCCTGGCTTCACCCGGTCAGTGTAGTTCATATTTTGCGCAGCCGAGTAAAAGGCCTCGGTATCTTTAACCATTTTTTGATCTTTAATGGTTTTATAAACATCGATAAAAGCTGCCCCGGTGTGTATGTACAGGTATTCCTGGTTGCCGGTAACATTGGGGCTAAAATATTTGGCGTAATAATTATAGCCTGTTAAGCCAAGCGCAATCAAAATAACCAGCACAAAGGCAATGGTAAATTTTTTGAACGTGCTGCTTTTCGGCGCTTTTTTGGCTGTCATTTTATATTGGTTTAATGTTTTAGTTTCCGCACTGACAGCAGCCCCCCAGTCAAATTCCTCACGTTGGTATAACCTCTGTCAGCCAGTAGTGTTGCTGCTGTGGCGCTGCGCAAACCTGCGGTGCATATAACAATTATTTCTTCGTTTTTGTTAGCAGCAATACTAAGCGCTCCGTTACCGATGTTTTTCAAAGGAATGTTTTCGCCGCCGATGTTATAGGTATTATACTCTATTTCCCCGCGCACATCCAGCATATTCAGCTTTTCGCCATTCTTTAACCGGTTTAGTAGTTCAACTGCATCAATCTCACTGTGCATTGGCTTTTTTTCCTTGTATCACCGTCAGGTTAATGGGCGTCCCGTTAGGCGTTTTGCTCGTCGAATCGGCTTTCATCGGCATTTGCGCTACGACCACCAGGTTGGCCGAGTCGGTAATGGCGCCCTGGTAGGTGATGGTACCGATCGTTAGCCCGCTATTTCTGATGACAAATTTTGCTGCGTCAAGATCCTGGTTCACCAGGTCGGGAATGGCCACCTCGCTGGCGCCTTCGCCATTGCCCAGCACCAGGTCCACCCGCGAGCCTTTAGGGATTTTGCTGCCCGCGGCAATTGGCTGGCCCGAAACACGGACTTCCAGCACGCGGTCGCGGGCAATGTCTGCTTTGTAAATCGTATCGCCAACTTTCAAACCATAATTGGCCAGGGTAGCAACCGCCTCGCGGTAGGTATAAGGCGTAAGGTCGGGCAGCGACACGGGAGGGGCCAGGCGCGTTATAACCGTGAGGTATATCGTCCGGTTCTCTTTTACATTGGTGCCCGCATCAGGATCCTGCTCGATGACGGCGCCCGGCGGTTTGTCCAACACATAAACCGAGTCGATCTTATAATCAAAGCCCTGTTCTTTCAGCACATCCATCGCCTTTTCAATCTGCATACCTTTCAGCTGTGGCACGGGTATCTGCTCGCCATGGCGGGTGTACAGGCCCAGGCTGAAAAAAGTGATCATCATCACCGCAAATACGGTAATAACAATCAGCAGCAGGTTGATCCTGAACGATTTGGTCTTTAAATAACTTCCGAATTTGCTCATGTGCAGATGCGCCGGTTTGCATTACTTATTTAACGCCCAAACATAGGAATTTTTTGCGTGCGATGGATGGAATTTGTTAGCGGTTTTATCTGCCACTTGCCGGTCGGATGATCGGGTTGCAAGATGCCTGGAGCTGGTTTATCAGCCTGAGAAACACATGTGTTCATTTTTGAAAATACGCCGAATTGGTTTTTAAACGCTCAATAAAGGATGATTTATTCCGGTAACCAACATTCCAGGCAATCCCCATAATTGAATCACATGCGTATTTAGGATCGTACAGCCGGCGGACCCTGGTTGTCACGCAAGCCGATGCCATCCCATAATTTTTATGCACCCCCTGTTGCGTTAACACCCGTTGCTGCATAATTTAGTTATCAACAAACAAATGATATGAAAAATCTTGCCCTTGCTCCACCCGCTGCGCGATTTACCATTTCTTAAATATCACAAAAACCGCCAGCACGATCAGCGCAAACCCCACCGCGTGGTTCCATGCCAGCTTTTCCGTTTTGAAAAAGATCAACGTAAAAGCAGTAAAAACGATCAGCGTGATCGCCTCCTGGATGGTTTTTAACTGTACCAGCGTAAACGGACCGCCGTTGCCTTTAAAACCGCCTTCATTTGCCGGTACCTGGAATAAATATTCAAAAAAAGCCATGCCCCAGCTGATCAGGATGATTGAAATCAGCCCCAGGCTTTTACCCCACGAAAACTCCTTGAATTTGAGATGGCCGTACCAGGCAAAGGTCATGAATGTGTTGGAGATGACGAGAAAAAGGATTGTGCGCAGTGCTTTCATAGCTGTTCGGGTCTGAAACCGCAATGGTACTTATTTTGTTTTACACTGGAAAGCGATTAACAGTGCCGGGTGTGATGCCGGCGGCGGTAAACCCTTTTTTGCCATCGTCTGCGCTCGTTTAAAATCAACGATGACGGAATTACTTTAGGTATTCATCATCTATTTCGTCAATCAAAGCAGTTTTCATAAATTTTATGCTGAAATTTATCGGGCGGGAGCGACCCGTCCACGAACCTTTTATGAAAAACATCAAAATATCAGTTTTTGCTTTTTGCCTTGTTTTGGCAGGCATTTTCGTTTGCTGCTCTTTTAAACAAAAAGGGCCCGTTGCAGAAACTGCCGGAACCATTCAAAAATGCCTGATCGTATCGGATATCCACTTCAGCCCGCTTTATGCGTCGACCGAAAATGATACGGTGTTAAAGAAAAAACTTTCAACTTCATCATTTGATCAATGGATACAATATTTTGAAAGTACGCCCGCGCAGATGGCGCTGGATACCACTTGCCTTGGCCAGGATGCAAATTATGCCGTGCTGCGCTCGGCGATAGCTAATATGAAAAGAAAGCTGCCGCACCCTGCTTTTATCCTGATCGCCGGAGATTTTATCTGGCACAACGCAGTGCCGGCAGATTCGGCGTTGAAAAAGAACACGATATTGTTTATCGCGCGTTTATTTAAAGATAATTTCCCCGGAGCGCTGATCGTCCCGGCGATGGGCAATAATGATACTTATGGTAATGACTACGACCTGCAGGACCCCAAATTTTTAAGGGATTTTGCCGACGCCTGGCAGCCAAATCTGCCCGCATCCTCAGCCGACTCGCTAAAGGCTAACGGCTATTACACCTGCGAAACCGGTAATTTAAAGTTTGTGGTATTTAACAGTGCCGCTGTTTACGCCAATAGTAAGTACCCGCAGGCAGCCCCGATGATGGGTTGGCTGCAAAATAACCTGGCGGCGGCCAATGGTAAAAACGTATGGATCATCACCCATATACCACCGGGCCTCAATGGCTACAATGATCAGCCCTTCTGGATCCCGGCTTATACGCAGTTATTTACCAACGATATGGTGAAATACTCGTCGACTGTTAAGTTTACGATCGGCAGCCATACCCATTTTAATGATTTTAAGGTGGTTTATCATGATGCGCAAATCCCGGCGCCGGTGTCGTTTATCAGGATAGTGCCTTCCGTTTGCTCAAACCACGGCAATTATCCCTCATTTGAGGTTGCGGAATTCAGCCCTTTAAGCGGTTCCGTGTCTAACGAGACCAACTGGTATTTAAACCTGCGAAAAGTAAAAAAAGGGATAAAGCCCCGGGATGTTATCTGGACGGATAGCGTTAACCTTAAAGCGTCCTTCGGGTTAAAAAACATCAGCGCGGTGTCACTGTCGGGCGTGCTTGATGGCATCAGCGCCGATAAAAGCGGGCACGCGTTAAACGCCTATGTCAACTTTTACAATGTCGGTACGCCGATACCCAGCGCAAAAACGATCAACCAAAATAATATTCATGGATATCTGCAGGCCGATTCATTAAAAGAACGTTGATTATGAAGAACCAGGGGTCAGGATCTGAAGTCCGGAGTCCGGAGTCCAGAGCCATGAGTCAGGAGTCACTGTTGTCCGGTAAAATAAAAAAACAGGGGCGAAAGCCCCTGCATAGTTTAATTTTGAATTACCACACTCAAAAATCAGACTATGAGCAAAAGTACATTTTTTACCGGACA
>Ga0068856_100000093_pt1 | contig 84752 bp, 86 predicted proteins | sample KBSCornC62_FD_66595 | JGI IMG/M metagenome (GOLD analysis project Ga0068856, IMG submission 66595) | Corn rhizosphere microbial communities from Kellogg Biological Station, Michigan, USA - KBS Corn C6-2 | ecosystem: Host-associated > Plants > Roots > Rhizosphere > Soil ...
GTGTACTTGAGGCCGATCGCCCAGGCGATCTCGAACAGCCCGGCGAGCACGAGCACGATCCAGGCCATCGGTTCATTCCTCCGGGGTGCAATGGCAGAAGGCTTGGCGGCGGAGCCACGCCGGCACGATCGGCATCACGTTCCCGGCACCGTGCAAAGCCACGGCAGCGCGGCGTGCAGCCACGGTACGCTGTCCGCGAGCCACGGCCCGGCGAGCGTCAGCGCTGCGCCCGCAACCAGGATCCCGCCTGCGACCCGGCGCCCGGAGCCGCGCGCGACGAGTCGCGACCAGGAACCGGCACGGCTTGCGCCGAACGCGGTGGCGAGCATTGCGGGCATCGTGCCGATGCCGAATGCGGCCATCGTGAAGGCGGCGCCAAGCGCGTCGAACTGCAGCGCCGCAATGACGAGCACCGTATAGACGAACCCGCAGGGCATGAAGCCCCAGACCATGCCGAAGGCGAGCGCTCGCGGTGCGCTCGTGACGGGAAGGAGCTTTCGTCCGAGCGGCGCAAGCTTACGCCAGAGTCGCGCGCCGAGGCCGAAGCTCGCGTCGCGCAGGCTGCCGAAGGCGACGAGCGCGCCGAGCAGCAGCGCGAGCGCGCTCAAGGCGCGCAGACCGAGGCGGACGGCATCGTCGTCGAGCAGTCCGACGACTCCGCCGAGCGCGCCGCCCACAACGAGTCCGGCGAGCGTGTACGCCGCGATGCGGCCGAGCTGGTAGCTGACGAGGAGAATCGGCCGCGCGCGCCCGCCGGCATCTTTTGCGGTCGCGACGCCGAGCGCAGCCGAGATGCCGCCGCACATGACGAGGCAGTGGCCGCTTGCGGCAAGGCCGAGCAGCAGAGCAGCGGTCAGCGTGAGCGTCGCTGTCATTGCCGCGGCTCCTGCGGAGGCTCGTCCGGCGCATCGGTGAGCGGCAGCAGTCCCGGCGTGTCGAGGTCGTCGAACTGGCCGTGGTCGACGGCCCAGAAGAACGCGATCAGCGCGCCGACCGCGAGCAGGATCGACAGCGGGATCAGGAACACGAGCGCGCTCACTGGACTACCCTCTGCGCTGGCGGGCTTCCGATGACAGCCAGTGCCACCGGCGCTGCGGGACGGCCGTTCGCGCTCATCGGATCGCTCGGGACATGATCATGCCGCTCGCGGCGGCCGATGCGCAGTGCGTTCAGCACGACGACGAGCGAGCTCGCGGACATGCCGATCGCCGCGAGCCATGGCGGCACGAAGCCGAGTGCGCCGAGCGGCACGACGGCGAGGTTGTAGCCCATCGCCCAACGCTGGTTCTGGCGCAGCACCGCGAGCGTGCGCCGCGCGATGTCGAGTGCCTCCGGGATCGCACAGAGGCGCCCGGTCGAAAGGACGATGTCGCTTGCCGCCTGCGCGATCTCGGTGCCCGACGCGAGCGCGAGCGCCACGTCCGCGCCGGCCAGCACCGGCGCATCGTTGATGCCGTCGCCGACGGCGATGACGCGCGCTCCCTCGGCCCGCAGCGCCGAAAGCCGCGCCAGCTTCGCGGCCGGGCGCGCGCCGGCGATGAAGTGCGCAATGGAAAGGCGCGCCGCGATCGCCGCGACCTTCGCGCGTGCGTCACCGCTCGCGATCTCGATCGCGACGCCTTGTGCGGCAAGCGCCGCGACCGCGGCTTGCGCGTCGGGACGCACGCGCTCGGTGAAGTGGAACGCCGCGATCGCGCCCGCATCGTCGGCGAGTACGGCCGCGCCCTCGAGACCTGGTGAGCCGGCGCGATTAGGGGGCGCAAGCGACGCCGGGCCGGTATCGTCGGTGAGCGCAAACGACGGCGAGCCGAGGCGCAGCCTGCGGCCATTGATCTGGCCTTGCACGCCGGCGCCGCTGTGGCTCTGCCACGCTGCGACCGGAGCGAGCGACGCATGGCCCGCCGCGGCCGCGATCGCATCCGCGGCCGGATGCCGGCTGCCGCGTGCGAGCGATGCGGCGAGCGCGAGGGCGGCCTCGCAATCGACGTCGCGCAGCGGCTCGACGCGGTCGAGCGCGATGCCGGTCAGCGTCCCGGTTTTGTCGAACATCACGTGCGTGGCAGCGGCAAGCCCTTCGATAGCGTCGGGACGCACGACGAGCACGCCCCGCCGCGCAAGCACGCCGAGCGCGCGCGTCAGCGCCGCCGGTACCGCCAGCGCGAACGCACATGGACACGACACGACCAGCACCGCGAGCGTCGCCTCGAACGCGCGCGACGGATCGACGAAGCTCCAGCCGGCCGCCGTGATCGCCGCGAGCGTCAGCACCCGGCCTACGAACAGCGCGGCGGCGCGTTCGCCGGCGCGGGCGAGGCGCGGCCGCGCCGCCTGTGCGCGCGTCGCAAGCGCGACGATGCCGGCGACCACCGTGTCGGGACCGACGCGCACGACGCGGAACGCGAGCGGCCCGTCGATGACCGCGCTGCCGGCGACGAGCGCATCGCCGCGCGCCTTGACGATCGGCGCCGACTCGCCGGACAGCGCCGACTCGTCGACGCGGCAATGCCCGCTCTCGAGCACGCCGTCGGCGGGAACCCGTGCGCCCGCGGCGACGTGCACGCGATCGCCCGGGACGAGCTCGAGCGCCGCGATGCGCTCGAGCGCGCCGTCCGCGCGCACGCGGTCGGCGAAGGCAGGGGTACTTCGCGCGAGCGCATCGGTCAAATCGCCCGCGCGATGCCGTGCGCGCATTTCGGCGTAGCGGCCGACGAGCAGGAAGAACACGAACATGCTGACCGAGTCGAAGTAGACGTCGGCGCCGCCGCGCAGCGCCATGACGAGGCTCGCCGCGTAGATCAGCGCGATCGCGAGCGCGACCGGAACGTCCACTCCGAGGCGCCGGGCGGCGAGCGCGCGCCAGCCACCCGTGAAGAACGGACGCGCCGAATAGAGCACGACCGGCGTGGCCGTGAGGAACGCGAGCCAGCGGAACAGGTCGCGCGTCGGCGCATCCTGAGCGTCGATCGCCCCGAAGTACAGCGCGCTCGCATAGGTCATCGCCTGCATCGCCCCGATGCCGGCCACCGCGAGCCGCTTGAGCGCCGCACGATTTTCGCGCCGGCGCGCATCGGTCAGCGCGGCGGCGGTGAGCGGCTCCGCGCGATAGCCGATCCGCGCGAGCGCGTCGACGATATGCGCCAGCGTGCACTGCGCGCCGTCGAACACGAAGCGCGCGCGCTGCGCGACCGCGTTCACCTCGACGCTGACAACGCCTCGAAGCGATCCGATGCCGCGCTCGATCAGCCAGACGCACGCGCTGCAGCGGATGCCTTCGACGAGGACGACGGCCTCGCGGCGGTCGCCACCCAAGTCGCGCACGACCTGCGTGGCGATCTCCGGCCGGGCGAGAATCGCGCCTTGCTCCCCAGTCGTTGCGGCTGGCCGCTGCGCCGGTGCGCTGCGCAAGCGGTAGTAGTCGGCGAGGCCGAGCGTGTCGATCCATTCGGCGGCCGCGCGGCAGCCGGCGCAGCAGACGGCATGCGCTACGCCTGCGACGACGGCCTGCGGCGCGTTCGCCGGCGGCAGCGGCTCGCCGCAATGCCAGCACGTCTTCGTCCTGCCGCTCATCGCGCGTCCCGCATCGCGGGCTCGGCGCCCTGCATCGGGCGTGCAACGGGCATGCGGAGGATCTCGGTGCCGGCGCTCGGCAGCGGCGCCTCGGCGTGGCGCGCGGCAAGCATCAGCATGACGATGCAGCCCGCGAGCGACGCGAGCAGGATCGCCGCGCCGAGCCACAGCACCGGCTGGCGCCACCACGCATCGCCGGCCCCCGTCGGCGCGCGCTCAGCGCGCTGCGGTGATCCGATGCGATTGTGCATAAACATAGGCGGCGACGCTCCGCACCTGGTCTTCGGACAGACGGTGTCGCCACGGCGGCATGACGCCGTTGCGGCCGTTGCGAATCGTCTCCTCGATGCGGGCGTAGTCGCCGCCGTAGAGCCACGTATTGTCGGCGAGGTTCGGCGCGCCGAGCGCGGGATTGCCGCGGCCCTCGGCGCCGTGGCAGGCGGCGCACGTCGCGAAGTGCCGCTTTCCGAGCGCGGCGCGCGTTTCGTCGTGGATCGCCCCGGACAGGCTCTTCACGTAATGGGTGACATCGACGATCGCGGCATCGGCGAGCGTCGCCCCGAGCGCCGGCATCACGCCGCTGCGTCCGTCCGCGATGCTCGCGAGGAGCGTCTTGCCGTCCCCGCCGTAGAGCGTGTCGGCATCGGTCAGGTTCGGCGCGCCGAGGCGCGCGTTGCCGCGCGCATCTCGGCCATGGCAAGCGGCGCAGTTGTCGGCGAACAGCACCGCCCCCGCGCGCAGCACCGCCGGATTCGCGGCGAGATCCTCGATCGTCGACGTCCGCAATGTCCGAACGGCCTCGGCCTGCTTTGCGGCGTTCTTCTCGACCGCTTGCGCATGCTCGGCCTGCGAGGTCCAGCCGAGCAGTCCCTTGAAGCTGCCGAAACCCGGGAAGAGCGCGAGATAGGTGAAGCCGATCACGAACATGCTGCCCGACATCACATACCACCAGCGCGGCAGCCTGCGCACGCCTTCGCGCAGCACGCCGTGCGCCCAGACGTGACCGGTCGTGCCGTCCGGCTCGGTGGGAATCGGCACGCGCGTACCCCACAGGAACAGGAACAGCGTGATGCCGAGGTTCACGACGATGAGCAGCATGATCCACGCAGACCAGAAGGCACTCACCGGATTACCCTCCGCGCTGCGGGTCGTTACGGTCGCTCGCCATGTCGCTGCGGCCGCTCGCCACGTCGGTGCGACGGCTCGCCGCGTCCTCCATCGGCAGCCGGGACATCGCGTCGAACGTTTTTCGGTGGCGCTTGCGCCACGCCCAGATCCAGATGCCCACGAATGCCGCGAGCAGGATCAGCGTGATCACGCCGGCCAGGTGCCCCCATGCCGGATTCATCGCGCACCTCCGGGCGTGGCCGCACGCTTCTGCCGGGGTGCGACGCCGAGCCCCTGCAGGTAGGCGACGAGCGCATCCATCGCCGTCTTGCCGGCGAGCGCTGTCGGCGCGGCGGCGAGATCGGCGTCCGTATAGGGATCGCCGAGCCGGCGCAGCGTTCGCATCCGCGCGACGATGTCGTCGGCGTCGATGCGCTCGCGCGCAAGCCACGGATAACCGGGCATGTTCGACTCCGGCACGACCTCGCGTGGATCCTCGAGGTGCAGGCGCTGCCAGTCGTCCGAGTACTTGCCGCCGACGCGCGCGAGATCCGGGCCGGTGCGCTTCGATCCCCATTGGAACGGCCGGTCGTACACCGAATCGCTCGCCACCGAGTAGTCGCCGTAGCGCTGCGTCTCGAACTGCAGCGTGCGGATCATCTGCGAATGGCACAGGTAGCAGCCTTCGCGCACGTAGATGTCCTTGCCGGCGAGCCGCAGCGCGTCGTACGGTGCGACCCCCGCGGGCGCCCGCACTTTCTGCGCCTCCATGAAAAGCGGCGTGATCTCGGCGAGACCCCCGAGCGACACCATGATCGCGATCAGGATGCCGAGCTTCCCGGCATGCTTCTCGATCGACTCGAAGTGCTGATAACGAAGACCCATCGCGGCCTCGTCAACCGTAAGCCGGCGCCGCCGGCAGCGGCGGGGGCACCTGGTGCGCGATAGGGTCGGGGATCGGCACCGGAATCGGGCGGACCAGGTGCGCACGTGCATCCGCAGCCGTGTGCCACAGGTTCCACGCCATGACGACCATGCCCGACAGCACGAAGACGCCGCCCAGGAAACGCAGCTCGTAGAACGGCTTGACCGCGATCAGGCTGTCGAGGAACGGATAGGCGAGCGCGCCGCCGGGCGTGGTGGCGCGCCACATCAGGCCTTCGGTGACGCCCGCCGCCCACATGGCGATCACGTACACCAGCACGCCGATCGTGTGCAGCCAGAAATGCAGCTCCATGGCGCCGTGCGAGTGCATCGCCGGGCGGCCGAGCGCGCGCGGCGCCATCGCGTAGAGCGAGCCGATCGTAATCATCGCCACCCAGCCGATCGAGCCCGCGTGCACGTGGGCGATCGTCCAGTCGGTGTAGTGCGACAGCGAATTCACCGTCTTCACCGCCATCATCGAGCCCTCGAGCGTGGACGCGGCGTAGAACACCAGCGCGAGCACCATGAATTTCGCCGCCGGGTCGGTGCGCAGCCTGTGCCACGAGCCGTTGAACGTGAGCAGGCCGTTCGCGGCCGAGCCCCAGCTCGGCATCAGCAGCACGAGGGAGAACGCCATGCCGACCGACTGCACCCAGTCGGGCAGCGCCGAGTAGAGCAGGTGGTGCGATCCCGCCCACATGTACACGGAGATCAGCGCCCAGAAGTTGACGATCGAGAAGCGGTAACTCCACAGCGGCTGCTGCGCCTGGCGCGGCACGAAGTAGTACATCATGCCGAGAAAGCCGGCCGTGAGGAAGAATGCGACCGCGTTGTGGCCGTACCACCATTGCACCATCGCGTCGACGGCGCCCGAATAGATCGGATACGACTTGGTGAGCGAAACGGGCAGCGCGAGGTTGTTGACGATGTGCAGCAGCCCGACGGCGATGATGAAGGCGCCGTAGTACCAGTTGGCGACGTAGATGTGGCGGATGCGCCGGCGCGCGAGTGTCCCGAAGAACACGACGCCGAAGCTCACCCAGACCACGGCGATCAGGATGTCGATCGGCCATTCCGGCTCCGCGTACTCCTTGCTCTGCGTGATGCCGAAGGGCATCGTCGCCATCGCCAGCACGCAGGCGAGCTGCCAGCCGTAGAACGTGAAATTGGCAAGCGCCGTGAACGCGAGCCGCGTGTGCCCGGTGCGCTGCACGACGTAGTAGCACGTGCCCATCAGCGCGGAGCCGCCGAACGCGAAGATCACGCCGAACGTGTGGTTGGCGCGGATCCGGCTGAACGTGAGCCATGAAACGTCGAAGTTGAGCGCCGGCCAGGCGAGCTCGGCCGCCGCGTAGACGCCGATCGACATGCCGACGATGCCCCAGACCGCGGCGCCCAGCAGGAACAGGCGGACGATCTGGTCGTTGTAGGTTTCGGCCGGCCGTACGGCTTCGGTCGTTCGGAGGGTTTGGGTCGTGGCCATGGCAGTAATGCTCCCTCGCGCCAGCGCCGTGGGTCCGCTACTTGAGCAGCCGCCGGCGCGTCAGCAGGAGTGCAATGTAATACGCTACGGCGGAGTAGGCGAGCAGGACGCCGACGTGCAGCGCAATCGCGGATGGTACCTTGCCGAGCATCAGCGGACGTGCGATGTCGATCGCGTGCGACAGCGGCAGCGCGGCCGAAACAGCCCGCAGCCACGCCGGCATCTGTTCGACCGGGAAATAGACGCCGGAGAACAGCAGCATCGGCGTCAGCACCAGCGTGAAGAAGTAGGTGAAAAAGTCGTACCCCGGCGCGAGCGCGTTCATCACGAGGCCGAACGCGCCGAAGCAGAGCCCGACGAGGAAGCCCAGCGGCAGGATCCAGAGCGCGAGCCACGTGTGGCCGAAGCCGAGCGCCTGGATGACGAGCAGGATCGCCGCCGTCGACATCACGGCCTTGGTCCCGCACCAGATCCATTCGGCCAGCACCACGTCGTCGAGCGCGATCGGCGCGTTGATGATCGCGTCCCACGTCCGTTGCACGTGCATGCGGGAAAACGCCGAGTACATCGCCTCGAAGCTCGACGTGAACATCGCGCTCTGACACACCATGCCGGTACCGATGAACGCGACGTACGACATGCCGCCCACCTCGCCGACCAGCGCGCCGATGCCGTAGCCGAGCGCCAGCATGTAGAGCAGCGGATCGGCGATGTTGCCGAGGATGCTGGCGATTGCGAGCTTGCGCCAGACGAGCAGGTTGCGCCGCCACACGGGGATGAAGCGGAGGGAGAGCAGCGGCGGCCGCAAGACGCTTGCAGTCATTTCAGTGCCATTTCACTTTCGCGACAGGTCGATTTCAATCCCGGAGCTCGCGCCCGGTCAGCTTGATGAACAGATCCTCGAGGTTCGCCGGCCGGTGCAGATAGCGCACGCCGGAGCGCGCGGCGAGGTCGGCGAGCAGCGGCGCGGCGTCGCCCGCGTAGCAGAACGCCGTCTCGCCCGCGATCTCCACCCGCGTCGCGAGCGTACGCCCGCGCGATTCCGCCCAGGTGCGGGCGGCGTCGCCGTACACCTCGACGACCTCGGGCTCGACGTGCGCATCGAGCAGTGCACGCGGCGTGTCGCACGCGATCAGCGTGCCGTGGTCGATGACGGCGAGGCGCGTTGCGAGCCGCTCGGCCTCGTCCATGAAGTGCGTCGTCAGCAGGATCGTCTTGCCCTGCTTCAGCAGTTGCCGCAGGCCGTTCCAGATGAGGTGCCGAGCCTGCGGGTCGAGGCCCGTCGTCGGCTCGTCGAGGATCAGAAGCTCGGGATCGTTGACGAGCGCGCGAGCGAGCATCAGGCGCCGCTTCATCCCGCCCGAAAGCGTGCTGATCGACGTCTCGGCCTTGCCCGCGAGCCCCGCGAACTCGAGCAGGCGCGGTATCCGTGCGTCGAGCAGGTGACTGCCGATGCGGAAATAGCGGCTGTAGATGACGAGATTCTCGCGCACCGTGAAGTCGGGATCGAGGTTGTCCATCTGCGGCACGACACCGACGCGGATGCGCGCCTCGCGCGCCGCCTTCGGCACGGGCTCGCCGACGAGCTCGATCGCGCCGCCGTCCGGGTCGATGAGGCCGAGACAGCACTTGAGCGTCGTCGTCTTGCCGGCGCCGTTCGGACCGAGCAATGCGAAGCATTCGCCGCGGCCGATGGTGAACGACAATCCGCGCACGACCTCGAGCTCGCCGTAGCGCTTGCGCAGCGCCTCCACGCGCAGCACCGGCGCGTCGTCCTGCGCGCTCGCCCGCGACGGCGCGATCTGCGCGACCGTGTCGTTCATTGGCGGCTGGCGTGGCCGCCGCGCGGATACATCGCGGTCACGACGCTCGCGAGCTGCGGCAGCCGGCCGTGGAAGAAATGGCCGCAACCCGGGAAGACGACGACCGGCAATTGCTGCGGGCGCGCCCAGCCGAGCACGTCGGCGAGCGGCACGACGTCGTCCTCCTCGCCGTGCACGACGACCGTGCCCGCCTGCACGTGGTGCAGGGGAAAACGGTTGACGGCCGGACCGACCAGCACCAGGCCCTCGGCGTGCACGCGCTCGGCGACCCGCGTCTGCACGAACGAGCCGAACGAGAACCCGGCCAGTGCGACCGGCAGCGCGTCGCCGAATCGGCTCCGCACGTGCGCAAGGACGGCGAGCGCGTCTTCGGTTTCGCCGATGCCGTCGTCGAACGTTCCGGCGGATTTGCCGACTCCGCGAAAGTTGAGGCGGGCCGCCGCATAGCCGAGCCTCGCGAACGCTCGTGCGAGCGTCTGCGCGACCTTGTTGTCGAGCGTTCCGCCCTGCAGCGGATGAGGATGGCAGACGAGTGCAACGCCTTGCGGCGCGGCTGCCGGGATGTCGAGGACGATCTCGATCGCACCGACCGGGCCGCCGATCTCGAAGCGCTCGACGCCGCGCGCCGTCAAATGCGCAGCCTTTCGACGATTTCGCCGCCGACGACGTGGCGATCGATGATCTCGTCGATGTCGTCCTTGTCCACGTACGTGTACCAGACTTCCTCGGGATAGACGACGATCACCGGTCCTTCCTCGCAGCGGTCGAGGCAGCCGGCCTTGTTGATGCGCACGCGGCCCGGTCCGGACAGCCCGAGCGCCTTGATCCGCTGCTTGGCGTACTGAGAAAGCGCGAGCGCGTCGTTGTTCGCGCAGCAGCGCTCGGGCGGATCGCGCTGGTTGCAGCAGAAGAAGACGTGATGCTCGTAGTAGCTCATCGACGAATTTTACGCCGGGTCGGCGGGCTTGCCCCACGCCGGACGGCCGGCGAGTGCGAACAGCCACGCCGCGGTCAGGATCGGCCACACGAGCAGCGCAGCGCGCGTCAGGCCGTTGAAGTTCAAAAGCTGGCCGTGATGCCAGTCGAACAGCGCGAGCGGCGCGCGCGCCGTCAGCGATTCCGGCGCGAGCACCGGCGCACCGAGCGACGACAGGAGCGCGACGGCGCAGGTGGCGACCTGCACCGGTCGCGGCAGTGCGAGCGCGATGCGGAGCGCGACGGCGCCGACGGCGACGCCGATCAGCGTTCCAGGCCGGATCCAGCCTTCCCACACGGCGGGCTTCAGCAGGATGAGCGCAGCGATCGACTTGACCGCCAACGCGCCGGCGATCAGCGCGAGCACGATCGTCCCGGTCCTTCGGTGCCGTCGCAACAGTAGCGCGGCGAAGAGGCCGACGCCGAGCATCTGGAATGCGGCTCCCGCCGCCTGCACGACGGCGTCCGATTTCTCGTGCGCCGCCTCGCTCACGTCCGGCTCTGGCGGCGGCGCGACAGCGATCGACGTCGGTGCAACCGCGATCGCCGTCGGCGCGACCGGATCGCTGTCGAAGGTCACGGCGAAGAGCGCAATGCCGGGATTCGTCTGCGCGACGAGCCAGAGCAGCAACAGCGCGAGACCGACGTCTCCGAGATGTCCCGGCAGAAAGAGCCGCGCCCGCGCGCGGTAGATCGCCTCGCGAGCGTTGCTACGCGCGAGCGCCGCCGCAGCGATGCCGCCGAGCATCGCGCCGACCGCGTTCGCCGCAAGGTCCATCGCGCTCGCAACGCGCGGGGGGATGTACATCTGCAGCGATTCCATCGCGAACGACATCGCTGCGCCGATGACTGCGGCCGCGACGACGCGCTGCGCCGGCGACGCGCCGCGGCGGAGCAGCGCGATGAAGAAGCCGAACGGCACGTACGCCAGGACGTTGAGCAGCGTGTCGTCGCGCAGCCAGCGCGCCGGCGCGGGTGCGAACAGGAAGAACGGCGTCCCCGGCGGTGGCGGCAGCCAGGGGCTGAACGGCCCGAGCGACACGAACACGATCGCGAGGCCGTACAGCGTCGCCAGCACGTGCGGCAGGCGCGTGCGCGGTCGCGTCGATTCCGTCGTGTTCGTCATGGCCGATCATCGCCGGCGCGAACGCCGAATCGAAAGCGCAGCTTATGCCCCGGCGTTCACTTGCTCGCTTTGATCTCCGTCCACAGCTTGTTGCGCAGCCGTCGTTGCGCGACCGTCAGGTCCTTGAGCTGCTCGAGCTTCGCCTGCACGTCCTTCGGCGGGAACACGGCGGGCAGCTTCGTGAGCTCGGGCTTGATGTACTTCATCGCATCCATGTTCGGATTGCCCGACCCGATCAGGTTCGTGAGCTCGGCCGAGTTGCGGCCTTCGAGCATGAAGTTCATGAACCGCAGCGCGAGGTCGGGCCGCGGCGCGCTCTTGTGGATCACCATGTTGTCGACGGCGAGCACCGCGCCTTCCTTCGGCACGCCCTGCAGGATGCGGAACTTGCGCCCGGCCGCCTGCGCGTCGAGATTGGCCTGGAAGATGTCGTTCGAGTAACCGTGCACGAGCCAGATATTGCCGACCGTCAGCTCCTTGATGTACGACGACGCGTTGAACGCGGCCCAGTACGGCTTCGCCTTCTTGATCGCCGCCGCGGCCTCGTCCCAGTGCTTCGGGTCGACGTCGTTGGCCGAGTAGCCCAGGTACTTGAGCGCGGCCGCGAAGAGCTCGTTCGCGCTGTCGAGCACCGTGACGCGGCCCTTGACCTTCTCGAGGTACTTCGGATCGAAGATCACCGCCCACGTGTCGGTGGGCAGTCCGAGCTCCTTCATCTTCTCGTCGTTGTAGCCCAGGATCGTCGTGGACATCGCGTAAGGCACCGAATACTGGTTGCCCGGGTCGAACGGCGTATTGAGATACGCGGGATCGACGTTCTTGATGTTGGGAATCGCCGTCTTGTCGAGTGGCTTCAATTGACCGCCGCGGATCAGCGCCTGCACGGCGTTGCTGGTCGGCACCAGCACGTCGTATCCCTTGGCGCCGGCGGCGAGCTTGGCGAGCAGCTCCTCGTTGTCCGAGTAATACGTCTGCACGACTTCGCACTGGCACACGCCCTCGAAGCGCTTGATCGTCTCCGGGGCGATGTAGTTGTTCCAGTTGTAGAGATGAAGCTGGTCTTTCGCGTGGGCAGGTGCCGCGGCGAAGGTGGCGATGGCCAGGACGGCGGCGGCAAGGGCTCGAGCGTTCATCTTCAGATCTCCCGGTCGGAGCGCAGCAGGGTTGGCGACAGCTTGGCCGCCACGACGATCAGCAGCAACGTCAGCAGCATCAGCAGGGTTGACACGGCGTTCACCTCGGGCGTCACCGAAATCTTGATCATCGAGTAGATCAGCAGCGGCAGCGTGACGGTGCCGGCGCCCGCGGTGAAGAACGTGATGACGAAGTCGTCGATCGACAGCGTGAACGCCATCAGCGCGCCGGCGACGACGCCCGGCATGATCAGCGGCAGCGTCACGTGGCGGAACGCCCGGGCCGGTGTTGCGCCGCAGTCGCGCGCCGCCTCGGTGAGCGATTCGTCCATGCCGGCTAGCCTTGCGCGCACGACGATCGCGACGAACCCGATGCAGAACGCGATGTGCGCCAACGCGACGGACACGAGCCCGAGTGTTACGTTCAGCAGCACGAAGAAGATCAGCAGCGAGACGCCCATCAGGATCTCGGGAATCGCGATCGGCGCGAGCACCAGGATCGGCAGGAGCCGCAGCTTGTAGCGGTGCAGCGCCACCCCGGCCATCGTGCCGAGCACCGTCGACACGAGGCTCGCCGTGAGCGCGATCAGCAGCGAATTGCCCGCGGCGGCCAGCATGTCGTCGTCCGCCGCGAGCTTGCGATACCAGTCGAGCGTGAAGCCCACCCATTCGGCGTTGAGGCGCGAGTCGTTGAACGAATAGACGACGACGATGACGAGCGGAACGTAAAGAAACGCGTACGCGGCGAGCGCCGCAGTCCACAGCCAGGGCGACTGTCTACGCACGCGCAGCCCCGGCCGCGCCGCGCCGGCCCACCCACGCGGCGATGCCGGCGAGCAACAGCGCCGCCAGCGTCAGCACGATCGACAGCACGCTGCCGAACGGCCAGTCGCGCGTCTCGAGGAACTGCTGCTTGATCAGGTTGCCGATCAGCGTGTCGTCGGGCCCGCCCAGGATGTCGGGGATCGCGAAGATGCCGAGCGCGGGAATGAACACCAGCGCCGCGCCGGCATACACGCCCGGCAGCGACAGCGGAAACGTGATCCGCCAGAAGCGATGCCACGCGTTTGCGCCCAGGTCCTGCGCCGCGTCGAGCAGCGCCTGGTCGTGCTTCTCGAGATTGGCGTAGAGCGGCAGCACCATGAACGGCAGATGCACGTACACGAGGCACGTCAGCACGGCGAACGCGCTGAAGAGCAGCGGCACCGGGCCCGCGCCAAACCACGCGAGCACGCCATTCACCATCCGCGCGAGCGCGGCGTTCGGCCCGAGGATGATCATCCACGCGTAGATGCGGATCAGGAAGTTGCTCCAGAACGGCAGGATCACGAGCAGCAGAAGCAGATCGCGGTGCTTCTTCGGGCTCTTCGCGATCAGCGTCGCGAGCGGATACGCGAGTGCCAGGCACGCGAGCGTCGTCAGCAGCGCGTACCACGCCGACTTGACGAATACTTGTGCATAGACCGATTCGGTGAGGAGCCGGACGTAGCTTTCCGTGTTGAGATCGAGCCGGCCGGCCTCGTCGACGAGCGGCGCGAGCCCGCCGAATTCGCCCGGCGTGCGGAACGACGCGAGCACCATGATGAGCGCCGGCACGGCGAAGAACACGAGCAGATAGAGGAGCGGCGGGCCGCTGACGAGCCACTTCGCCATGGGCGCTTCGGAAACACGGTTGGCAGCCATTTGCCGGACGCTACTCGGCGATGAAGTGGCCGGCGTCGACGCTCCAGCTCATCTCGACCGCATCGCCGACCTCGAAGAATTTCGCGCGGCCGCTCTGCGAGTTCGCGAGCAGCGCCTCGATCCGCGTGCCGCCCGGCGTCTCGACGCGGTAGACGGTGACGTCGCCCATGTAGAGCAGGTCGGCGACCTTGCCGCGGAAATGGTTGTCCGGCGTGTCGAGTGGAGCGCTCGGCGCGATGCGAATCTTCTCCGGTCGCAGCGCCACCGTGCCCGTCGCGCCGGCCGCGATCGTCGCGCGCGTCGCGACGCGCACGGAGCCAAGTCCCTTCACGTCGACGGTGACGATCGCGCCGTCGTTCGTGGTCACCGGGCCTGCGAACAGATTGCACTGGCCGATGAAGTCGGCGACGAACTTCGTTCTCGGAAAGCCGTAGATCTTCGACGGCTCGTCGAGCTGCTCGACGCGGCCATGGTTCATCACCGCGATCCGGTGCGACAGCGCGAGCGCCTCCGTCTGGTCATGCGTCACGTACACGAACGCGATGCCGACTTCCTTCTGCAGGTTGATGAGCTCGACCTGCAACTCCTCGCGGAGCTTTGCGTCGAGCGCCGCCAGCGGCTCGTCCAGCAGCAGCATCGTCGGATGCGTGACGAGCGCGCGCGCGATGGCGACGCGCTGCTTCTGGCCGCCCGACAGCTCGTGCGGATAACGCTTGCCGAAGCCGATCAGGCGCACGTCCTCGAGCGCCGCGGCGATGCGCGCCGGCCGCTCCGAAGCCTTCACGCTCGCCATCTGCAACGGAAACGCGACGTTGCCTTCGACCGTCATGTGCGGGAACAGTGCATAGCTCTGGAAGACCGTGCGCACGGGGCGAAGCTCGGGCGGCCGGCTCGCGAGATCCTCGCCGTTCAGGAGGATGCGGCCGGCGTCCGGCAGATCGAATCCCGCGATCATGCGCAGCAGCGTCGTCTTGCCGCAACCGGACGGGCCGAGCAGCGTGAAGAACTCGCCGGCCTCGACTGCGAGGCTCACGTCGTCGACGGCGGCGAAGTCACCGAAGCGCCGGGTGACACCCTGGATTTCGAGCAACGCCACCGCTGCCAGCACTCCCTGTTGATCGATCGCCGAATGGCGCGGCGGATTGTAGCGGATGGGAAATGAGGGTCAGCGATGCATTTCCCCGGACGGCAGCCCGACTTGTTGCTCTGACCCCGAAGTCACAGCGCCTGCCGCAGCAGCAGCGCGATGACGATCGCGAGCAGCACCACGATCGCGGCGAGCCAGCGGTTGCGCGACTGCTGCGCGAGCGCGAGCGCCTTCAGCGCGACGTCGGACGCGGGCGACGGCGCGGTGAGTTTCTGGTGGATGAGCCGCGGCAGCTCGGGCAGCGTCTGCACGATCGACGCGGCTTCCGCGAACAGCCGCCGCTCGAGCGCACGCAGTCCGATCTGGTCCTGCATCCAGCGCTCGAGGAACGGCTTGGCGGTCACCCACAGGTCGAGATCCGGGTCGAGCTGCCGGCCGAGCCCTTCCACGTTCAGCAGCGTTTTCTGCAGCAGGACGAGCTGCGGCTGGATCTCGACGTTGAAGCGGCGCGACGCGCGGAAGAGCTGCACCAGCACCTTGGCGAGCGAGATCTCCTTGAGCGGCCGGTCGAAGATCGGCTCGCAGACGACGCGGATCTCGCTTTCGAGCTCGTCGACGCGCGTGTTCGCGGGCACCCAGCCGGACTCGAGGTGCGTCGTCGCGACGCGGTGGTAGTCGCGACGGAAGAAGGCGAGAAAATTCTGCGCCAGGTAGTTCTTGTCCTGCTCTGACAGCGTGCCCATGATGCCGAAGTCGAGCGCAATGTACTTGCCGTGGTGCGCGGGATCGACGGCGACGAAGATGTTGCCCGGGTGCATGTCGGCGTGGAAGAAACCGTCGCGGAACACCTGCGTGAAGAAGATCTCGACGCCCGCACGCGCGAGGCGCCGCAAATCGATGCCGGCGGCGGCGAGCTCGGGGACGCGCCCGATCGGCACGCCGGACATCCGCTCCATCACCAGCACTTCGCTGAACGTCCAGTCCCAGTAGACCTCCGGGATCCGCAAGATGCCCGAGCGCAGGAAGTTGCGCCGCAGCTGCGACGCGTTCGCCGCCTCGCGCGTCAGGTCGAGCTCGTCGTGGATCGTCTTGTCGAACTCGGCGACGACCTCGCGCGGCCGCAGGCGTCGGCCCTCGCGCCACAGCCGCTCGACGAGCGACGCGGCGGTGCGCATCAGCGCGAGATCGTGCTCGATCACGTCGGCGATGTTCGGCCGCAGCACCTTGACGGCGACCGGCGTGCCGTTCGGCAGCTCGCCGAAATGCACCTGCGCCACCGACGCGCTGGCGACCGGCGTGAGATCGAACGACTTGAACACGTCGGCAATCGGCCGCCCGAACACGCGCACGATCGTCGCCTCGACCTGCGCCGACGGGAACGGCGGAACGCGATCCTGCAACAGCGCGAGCTCGTCGGCGATGTCGGGAGGCAGAAGATCGCGCCGCGTCGAGAGCATCTGGCCGAACTTGATGAAGATCGGCCCGAGATCCTCCAGCGCCTGGCGCAGGCGGACGCCGCGCGGCGGCGTCAGGTCGCGCCAGAACAGCAGCGTGCGCGCGAACGGACGCAGCGGCCGCAGGCGCGCGTGCGAGAGCGCGAAGTCGTCCAGTCCGTGCCGGAGCGCAACGATCACGATCCGGAGGAGCCGGGCAAGGCGCATGCCCGGATTGTACGGCGGCCCTTCCTGGCGGCTACGGCACGAAGCTCGTAGAGCGCCCTCGTTTGCGGCTACAGCACGAAGGGCGGGCGCCGCCGGCGCGCAGGCTTCGGGAGATCGCTGGTTTCCGCCGCAACCGCGACGGGCGACGCATCGCGCGGCGGCCGCGCGCGGGGTGCGGGCGGCGCAGGCTTGCGCGCCTGCGCGGCGTCCGCGGGCTTGCGGCGCGTGCCGGTCATGCGCTGGCGCGAACCGCCTGCGCGAGCGTCGCGGTCGCGTCGGCGGGCCGTATCGTCATGAATATGTTGGCGACGAACACGAGGATGCCGATGGCGACGGTCAGCGCGCCCGCGATCGCGACCGGCATCGCCGCCTCGTGACCGGTCAGCGCGAAGCCGAGCCCGAGCATGAACACCGGCAGCGCGACGTTGTGGATCCAGAAGTGGACGCGGGCGAGGCGCGTCGCGGCCGCGGCGGGATAGACGCGATAGACGACGCCCATGATGCCGAGGCTCGCCCACCCGAGCAGGTTGATGTGCGCGTGCACGGGCGCCAGCACGAACTGGTGCGTGATGCCCATGACGATGCCCATCGTCACGCCGATGGCCAGGTACACCGCGGCGATGCGAATCAGTCGTGCGCTCATCCGAATGCTTCCTCTCTGTGTGACTGCGATCAGTCCGCGCACTCCGCGCGGGGGTTGCCGAACGTTCCCGCGATCGCGGCGAGCGCGGGATGCACCTGCGTCTCGAGCATGCGGCCGAGCTCGCAATCCGCGTCGCGCGGTCGCGTACCCGGGCGAAACGCCTCGGCGAGCCGCGCGAGCGGTACCGTGCCTTCCAGCGCATAGGCGGCATAGACGCCGCGGGTGATCGCGAGCTCGGCCAGCACCGAAGGCACGACGTCCATTTCGCCGAAATCGCGCTCGAATGTCGATAGCGCAGGCAGGTCTTCGCTCAGCAGCAAGGCTGCTTCGGCCAGCGAACCGACGCGGCGCAGGCCGTCGGGGTCGGTCTCGCCCAGCACGGCGACGAGGACGTAGTTCGCGAAAGCCTCCTCGAGCCAGCGCGTCGGAAAGGTCAGGCCGGTCTGCGCCGCATGGAGATGCGCGACCTCGTGCACGATCAGCGACTCCGCGAGCGCGTCGAGCGCCGGACCGCGGCGATTCTCGGCGTCGACGCCGTGCACGCCCACGAGCGCGCCGAGCGCCGGCGCCGGCAGCCGGCGCGCGAAATGGTCGCTGACGTCGTGCCAGGGATCCGCGGCGCTGGCGCCGGTGACGAGATCGCCGTTGTCCGCGACGTGCGTGACGCCGTAGGCCGGCACCTCGGCATGGCGATGCCAGTCGCCGCGGTCGAGCACGCGCAGCGCGACGCTGGGCGCCGTGCCGAGGACACTTTCGAGCAGGCCGCAGGTCGCCGCCACGCGGCGTGCGATGCGCCTCGCAGCCGCGCGACCGCGAGCGCTCGCGACCACCGGAAACGGCAATCCGCGCAGGGCCATCGGCTGGCTGCGGCCGGCGCGCGCGATGGGGCGCACGTCGCTCGCGCTGCAAGGCATCCGGGAAGGGCTCGGGCTGAACATGGCGTTTCCTCCGCTCTCGACAGGCGCACATCCTGAGCGCCCGGGGCTCACGGATGGCTGACGGATTCCTGCATAACCGGGTTCAGGCGGTTACGAGCGACGCCCGCACCGCCTCGGTCTCGGCGGTGGGCTTGCGGCCGAGCACGATCGACAGGAGCTCGCGGCAGCGTCGGTACGTCGACAGCGCGCCGGCCGGGTCGCCGAGCTCGCGCTGGCACACCATCAGCCGGCGGTACACCGGCTCGGCCAGGTTGTCGAGCTCCAGCGCCCGCTCGTAGAGAAGGCGCGCGGCCGCGAAATCCCGCTGCGCCTCGAGCGCCTGGCCGCGGGCCAGAACGGCGCGGGCAAGCCGTGCCTGCAGCCGGTCGCGCAGCGGCATCGCCCACGGCGCCGGCGTTTCCAGGCCGAGGAAGTGGCCGCGATACAACGCGAACGCTGCATCGACGTCGGGGGGCGTCGCGTCGAGCGCATGCTCGAACGCCCACACGTCCACCCATACGACCTCGGGATTGAACGACAGCTTGCCCTCGGCGAGCGTCAGCGCACCGTCGACGCCGAGCAGCTTGCGCAGCCGGTAGAGGCCGCTGTCGAATGAAGTCTTCGCGTCGTCGCCCTCGGCATCCGGCCACAGCTGCGCCGTCAGCACCGACGTGTCGACGTGGCGCCCGCCCTGCGCGACCAGCGCCTTCAGCATGTCGAGCGGACGCCTCTGCGCCTTGCCCTTCGACGCGAGTGCCTCGCCGTCGCGCCGCACGACGAAATCGCCGAGCGTGTGCAACGCGAGCGGCCACGGCCAGTCTGCCGTCCATGGCGACGGCGGCGCAAGCTGGCGCTCGCGAATCACCATCTTCACGTACTCGGGCTCCATGCCATTCGCCAGCGCAAGCGCGAAGAGTGGCGCCGCGACCTCCGGCAACTGCCGCAGATAGCCGAGATAGCGTCGCTCCCGGCACACGGGGAGCAGCTCGCGCAATCTCGCGACCGCCTCGTCTATGCGGCCCTCGACGCGCGCGCGATGTGCGAGCACGAATCCGCGCTGCATGCGGAAGTTGTCGGCGTCGACGCCGGTGGCGGCGGCGATCGCCTCGTCGTAGCGCGCGAGCGCGGCGTCGAGCGCGCCGAGCTTGAGGTGCGACAGTGCCTCGCGGACGAGGAAATGCGGAATCTGCATCGCGGGAAGCCCCGCCTCGCGGCCGATCGCGAGCGCCTCCTGCGCGGCGCGCACCGCTTCCTCGGCTCGGCCTTCGAGCATCCGCACCGTCGACTCCTGGAACTGAAAGTAAGCGACGTCCATGCGCCGCGCCGGATTCAGCACGGTGGCGAGCTTCGCGAGCGCGGCAACCGACGCGGCCACGTCGCGCGACGACACGACGGGCGCGACTTCCGCGTAATAGATCTCGAACAGCACCGAGCGCAGGCCGTGCTCGCGCGCGATGGTTTCCGCTTCGTCCATCGTGCGGCGTGCGGCGTCAAAGCGCGCCTGGATCTGCTGGTTGAACGCGAGGTGAACTCGCCACCAGACCCGGTTGAGCGGCGTGGCGCGCGGATCCGCAAGCCACGGCGCTACGCGCGCGATCAGCGCGTCGGCCGTGTCGCCCTTCGTCTTCCAGTTGTAATAGTTGAACAGGATCGACGCCGCGTTCAACCGGAAATTGAGCGGAACCTCCGCCGCCGATTCGTCGCCGATGCGCCGCGCGACCTCGGCAGCGACGTCGGCGATTCGCGGATGCGACGGCCTGCGGAACAGAAGCGCGATCAGGAACGCGGACCAGACGCGCATCGCGTCGTAGGGCGCGTCGAGCGGCGCATCCGGCGTCAGGTGTTCCTCGAATACGGCGATCCAGCGATCGAGCGGCGTGAAATCGGCCCATTCGAAGTAATGGCAATCGACCGCGTGCGCCGCGGTCATCAGCACCCGCCGCAAATCGCCGCTCGCAACGAATCCCTCGTACGCGCGGTTCAGCAGTTGTTTCGCGCGCTTCGGATCGCTGTACAGCAGCGCAACGCCGAGGTACAGGGAAAGCCGCGGCTCGCGCTGTTGCGCATCGGCGGGCAGCGCATCGATCCATTGCGCTAGCGTGTTGGTTCGCCCGTCGGCAATCAGCGCCGCACCTGCGTGCAGTGCAAGGCCGGTGAGCGCCGGCCACGCCTGCGCCTCCCGATAGAGCGCCGCGGCCGCGTCGAACTCGCCGCGCGATACGAGCTGCCCGCCGGCCCGGTCGAGCGCGTCGCGCCGCTCGGCGGTGGTGAGCCGGCGCCGGCCTTCCTCGACCAGGAATTCGCGGAACAGCGCGTGGAACTGGTAGACCGGCTCGGCAGCGCCGCGGCGCCGGTCGGTGAACAGGTGCTGCCGGTACAGATAGTCGAGGACGCGCGGCGCGTCGTCGTCGCCGGTGATCGCGGCCGCGTCGCTGCCGGTGACCGACGGCAGCAGCGCCGCGAGCAGCAGCGTTCGCTGGTTGTTCGGCCGCGCACGCTCGAAGATTTCGCCGGTGAAATACGCAAACACCGCTTCCTTGCTCTCGGGCACGCGCGCGCTCCTGTCGAGCGCGCCGGCGCGCGCGAGATGCTCGCGCATCAGCACGATCCCTGCCGCCCACCCGTCGGAAGCGCGGTGGATCTCGCGCGCAACGGCCGGATCGATGCCCGTGCGCGCGGTCATCGCACCGGCCTCGTCCTCGGTGAACCGCAGCTCGCTCCAGTCGATCTGCGTGATCGACTGATCGGCGATCAGCCGCGCCATTTCAGGCGGCGGCGGCATTCGCGACACGAACACGAGATTGAGGGCCGCCGGCAGCTCGCGAAGGCCTTCGGCGAACGCGTGCCGCCATGCGGCAGTAGCCGGCGCTTCATGAAAGTTGTCGATGACGAGCACCGACTGCGGCGGGAACAGCGCGAAGAACGCGCGCAGGAATCGCCGCGTGAACGAAGCCAGCTCGGCCGCGTACTCGGGGCCGAAGCGCGGCAGCGCCGCGAGCGCCTTCGACTTCGCGTGCACGACGTCGGTTGCGGCGACCGTCAGGTAATGGAAGAACGTTCCGGGATCGGCGTCTCCGGCGTCGGCCTGGAACCAGACACCGGGCGCTTTGCGCGCCTCGACGTAGCTCGCGATCAGCGTCGACTTGCCGGCGCCGGGGGGACCGGCGATCCAGACGATCGGATGCTCGCGCGCAGCGTCGAGCCGCGTGAACAGCCGCTCTCGCCGCAGCACGTCGTACAGGCGTGGCCGGCTGAACTTCGCGAGCGTGATCGGCGGCGGAGAGGCAGGGGACCGCGGCATCGTGGCGCCTTTCGGGCGACGGATTGTAGCTAGACCTTTTTCACCGGGCCCATGGGCACGCAACTTGCCACTACGGGTCTCGTTTTTCCATTCGCATCACTTCCGAAAGATTCCATGTCCGACACGAACGCAGAGAAAGCGCGCGCCTACATGCACAAGCTGCTGGCGGCGATGAGCGAGGCCGGCGGCTCCGACCTCTTCATTGCGAACGATTTCCCGCCCAGCATGAAGGCGCACGGCAACATCAAGCCGCTCTCCGGCCAGAAACTGACCGGGCAGGTCACCCGCGAGCTGGCGTACTCGATCATGACCGACCGCCAGCGCGAGGAGTTCGAGCGCGAGTTCGAGTGCAATTTCGCGATCACGCTGCCCGATCGCTCGCGCTTCCGCGTCAACGTGTTCGTGCAGCAGCAGTACGTCGGCATGGTGGTGCGCACGATCGCCGCCGAGATCCCCACGGTCGAGAAGCTCGGGCTGCCGTCGATGCTCGAGCAGATTGTCATGCACAAGCGCGGCCTCGTGCTGGTCGTAGGCGCGACCGGCTCGGGGAAGTCCACGTCGCTCGCGGCGATGATCGACCATCGCAACCGCACGTCGTCAGGGCACATCATCACGATCGAGGATCCGGTCGAGTACGTGCACGAATCGAAGGGCTGCCTCGTCACGCATCGCGAGGTCGGCGTCGACACGCAGTCGTGGCATCACGCGCTCAAGAACACGCTGCGCCAGGCGCCGGACGTGATCCTGATCGGCGAGATCCGCGACGCCGAGACGATGGAGCACGCGATCGCGTTCGCGGAGACCGGGCATCTGTGCCTCGGCACGCTGCACGCGAACAGCGCCAACCAGACGCTCGACCGCATCATCAATTTCTTTCCCGACGAGCGGCGCAACCAGCTGCTGATGGATCTCTCCGCGAACCTGCGCGCGATCGTCTCGCAGCGCCTCGTGCGCAAGGAGAAAGGCGAAGGCCGCAAGGCCGCCGTCGAAATCCTGATCAACACGCCGACGATCGCCGAGCGCATCTTCAAGGGCGAGTTCCACGAGCTCAAGACGATCATGGCGCGCTCGCGCGAGCTCGGCATGCGGACGTTCGACTGGGCGCTGTTCGAGCTGTACAACGAGGGCCACATCAGCTACGAGGAAGCGATCCGCAACGCCGATTCCGCGAACGAGCTGCGGCTCGCGATCAAACTCAAGAGCGAGCGGGGCGAGCCCGCGCAGTCGTCGGGGCTTGCGCTGTCGTTCGACGGCGAGCCCGTGTCGCAGGAGAAGAAGCGGGAGCTCGAGGACCGCGAGCTCGAGGCGATGCGGCTCGCGAAGCAGCGACGGCTCGAGGAAGCCGTCGCGGTCAAGTAGACGTCAGGCGCGGCCGTCGTCCGGCGCGCTTTCCGCGAGCGCCGCAAGGCGCGCATCGAGCGCGTCGAGACGCGCCGACAGCACGGCGGCTTCCTGCGCAAGTGCGCGGAAATCCGCCGGATGCGCGAGCACCTGCGCCTCGTCGCGCGCGTAGCTGCCGACGTTCGCCGCCACGCGGCTCGCAGCATACTCCGGCATCTCGAGCATCCGGCGCCCCGCATCTGCGAAGCGCTGACCGACGACCGGGCCGAGGATCTGCGCGCTCGCCTTCTCGACGAGCCACGGCATCGTCTGCGCGAGCTCCTTCAGCGTGCCGCCGAGCTCGACGTCGCCTTCCTCGGTGACGAACTCGTTCCAGCGCGAAGGATCGGCGAGGAACGACGGGACGTTGTGCGGCGAAAGCGACAGCGACAGATCGGGCGTGGCGCCCGCGAGCGGCGCACTTTCGAGCCGCCCCTGCGGATCGACGCGGAAGCCGGCCGTCACCGGGCCGATGCGAACCATGAACGCGCGGCCGGCGTGCGCTGCCAGCCGATCGCGCGCCCACGGCTCGTGCGCGAGCATCCGGTTGAAGGCCGCGTCGGTGAGCGCCATGTTCCGCGCGTTACCTTGCCCGTCAGGCGAGGGCGGGCGCCCCGGCCTGCTGGATGCCCGCGAGCAGCCACCCCGACGAGCCGTCCACCGGCTTCACCAGGTGCCACATTTCGTCGAACGCGTGCGGATCGCGCGCGCCGTCCTCGCGCAGCGTGCCCTGGAAGCGGACGCTCGCCACGTACTGGTCGCCTTCGCGCACCACTTCCAGCACCTCGGCGTCGAGCATCGTCACCTCGGTCGGCTGGTGCGTGCCGCGCGTGGCGAGATCGCGCACGATCTCCGCGTGCATCGCGGGCGTCGTCACGTCGGCGAGCAGCGAGCGGTCACCGCGGTCGTAGGCCGACTGCAGCCTGCGGAACTGCTGTTTCGCCTGCTCGACGAACGGCGCCGGATCGAATCCCGGCGGAAAACGGTTGGCGGCGACGGGCGTTGCGTCGCTTGTGCCCCACTGGGTGCCGAATGCGGGCTCGCGAGCCGTCTCGAACGGCGCGCGCGATCCGCCACCGGCGGCCGCGTATTGCGGCCCGGCGTTGCGTGCGCCGCGCGCGGCGAGCGCCCGGAACAGCATGATCGCGCCGACGGCGAGCAGGCCGATCAGCAGCAGGCTGCCAAACTCGGCGGACAGGCCGAGATGCGAGAACAGCGCGGCGAGGCCGAGGCCTGCCGCCAGGCCGGCGACGGGACCGAGCCAGCGCGACATGCCCGACGGCGCGGCCTTCGCAGCGCCCGCAGCCGCGGCAGCCGGTGCGGCGGCGGTGGCGCCCGGCCTGGCCGGCATCACCGGATTGGCAGCCGGGCCGTTGAAATTCTGCGCAGCGGGCGGCGTCGTGCGCGCCGCAGGCGGGGTGATGCTGCGCTGCATGCCGAAGCTGCGGCCGCCGCCCATCCGCGCGGCGTCGGCGAAATCGGCGTGGACGAGCGCAACCGTTGCGAAGGCAGCGAGGGCGAGCAAGGGCAGACGATTCACGTGATTCCTCCAGGGTGAGCACCGCCTCCCAGGGCGGCTTCGGCGCCATGCGCCGGCGAACCGTATATGCGGGCTATCGCGCCCCGCGTCAATCCGGGATTCGCGTATAGGCTAGTACACGCGCCCGGCGTGGAGCGCCACCGCGCCCGCGGCCAGATTGTAGTACTCGACGCGATCGAAGCCGGATCGTTCCATCAGCGCCTTCAATTCCTGCTGATCGGGATGGACGCGGATGGATTCGGCGAGATAGCGGTAGCTCGCGGCGTCGTTGGCGACGACGCGGCCGAGCGCCGGCAGGACGTTGAAACTGTACCAGTCGTACAGCGGCGCGAGCGGGCCCGACATCCGCGAGAACTCGAGCACGACCGCGATCCCGCCCGGCCGCAGCACGCGCACCATCTCGGCGAGCGCCTGCTCCTTGCGCGTGACGTTGCGCAGGCCGAAGCCGATCGAAACGCAGTCGAAGCTGCGGTCGCGAAACGGCAGCGCCTCCGCATTGCACTGGACGGTGGGCAGGACGACGCCGCGGTCGACCAGCTTGTCGCGGCCCGCCGCCAGCATCGCGCCGTTGATGTCGGTGTGGACGACGACGCCCGTCGGACCGGCACGCTGCGCGAAAAGGCGCGCGAGATCACCGGTGCCGCCGGCCAGATCGAGTACGCGAGCCCCGGTCCGGATGCCGGCAATCTCGACGGCGAAGCGCTTCCAGCCGCGATGCATGCCCGCCGACATCAGATCGTTCATCAGGTCGTACTTGCCGGCGACGGAATCGAAGACGCCGCGCACGCGGCGCGATTTCTCGTCGGGCGTGACCCGCTCGTAGCCGAACCACGCCGGATCGGTCATCGCTTCTCCGGATCGCGGCTCGCGCCGGCTGCCGCGAGTCGCTCGAGGTACCGGCGCCAAAGCTCGTCCTGGTCCATCCCGATCTCGTAGAGGTAGTCCCAGGAATAGATGCCCGACCCGTGGCCGTCGGAAAACGTTGGCCGCAGCGCGTAGTGGCCGACCGGCTCGACCTCGGTGATCGTCACGTCGCGCTTGCCGACCTGCAGCACTTCCTGGCCGGGGCCGTGGCCGCGCACTTCGGCCGATGGCGAGTGCACGCGCAGGAATTCGTACGGCAGCCGGAAATGGCGGCCATCGGGAAACACGACCTCGAGCACGCGCGAGGCCTGGTGCAGCTTGACGTCGGTAGGGGTCACACCCCCGATTCTACTGGTTCGGCTCGGGGACGATGTCCAGGTTGCCGATGCCCGAGAACATGTTGCGGTTCTTCGCTTCCTTGCCCTTGAGCTTGATGTCGAGGCGCAGATCGTTCAGCGAATCGGCGTTGCGCAGCGCGTCCTCGTACGTGATGAGCCCCGCCTCGTAGAGGTCGAACAGCGACTGGTCGAACGTTTGCATGCCGAGCTCGCGCGAGCGCTTCATCAGGTCCTTGATCTCGCCGACGTTGCCCTTGAAGATCAGGTCCGACACGAGCGGTGAGTTGAGCATCACCTCCACCGCCGGCACGCGGCCCTTGCCGTCGCGCCGCGGAATCAGCCGCTGCGCGACGAACGCGCGCACGTTGAGCGACAGGTCCATCAGCAGCTGCGCGCGTCGCTCCTCGGGGAAGAAGTTGATGATCCGGTCGAGCGCCTGGTTCGTGCTGTTCGCGTGCAGCGTCGCGAGGCACAGGTGGCCCGTTTCCGCGAACGCGACCGCGTAGTCCATCGTGTGGCGCTCGCGGATTTCGCCGATCAGGATGACGTCGGGCGCCGCGCGCAGCGAGTTCCTGAGCGCGACCTCCCAGCTGTCGGTGTCGACGCCCACCTCGCGCTGCGTGACGATGCAGTTCTTGTGCTCGTGCACGAACTCGATCGGGTCCTCGATCGTGATGATGTGGCCGAAGCTGTTCGAGTTGCGGTAGCCGAGCAGCGACGCCATCGATGTCGACTTGCCGGCGCCGGTGGCGCCGATGAACAGCATGATGCCGCGCTTCGACATGATGACGTCGCGCAGGACCGGCGGCAGGCCGAGATCCTCGAACTTCGGGATGTCGGTCACGATCGTGCGCAGCACCATGCCGACGCGCCCCTGCTGCACGAACGCGTTGACGCGGAAGCGGCCGAGCCCCGGTGGGCTGATCGCGAAATTGCACTCGCGCGTGGACTCGAACTCCGCGGCCTGCTTGTCGTTCATCACGCTGCGCACGAGCTCGATCGTGTGCTGCGGCGACAGCGCCGTCTTGGACACCGGCGTGATCTTGCCGTCGACCTTGACCGCCGGCGGAAACGCGGCGGTGACGAAGAGGTCGGAGCCCTTTTCCTTGACGAGGAGCTGCAAAAGCTCGTGGATGAATCGCGTGGCCTGTTCCCGTTCCATCTGGTTCTCCGGTTCGCGCGCGCTTTGGAATCAGGCGGCGCCGAACGTCTCCTTGTTGACCGCGCGCATCCGCGCCTCGGCGGCGGAAATGACGTTGCGGCGCACGAGGTCGACGAGGCACTGATCGAGCGTCTGCATGCCGATCGACTGCCCGGTCTGGATCGACGAGTACATCTGCGCCACCTTGTTCTCGCGGATCAGGTTGCGGATGGCAGGCGTGCCGATCATGATCTCGTGCGCGGCGACGCGCCCCTGTCCGTCCTTCGTCTTGAGCAGCGTCTGCGAGATGACGGCGACGAGCGACTCCGACAGCATCGCCCGCACCATGTCCTTTTCCGCTGCCGGGAACACGTCGATGATGCGGTCGACCGTCTTGGCGGCCGAGCTCGTGTGCAGCGTCGCGAACACGAGGTGACCGGTCTCCGCCGCCGTCATCGCGAGGCGAATCGTCTCGAGGTCGCGCATTTCACCGACCAGGATGTAATCGGGATCTTCGCGCAACGCCGCGCGCAGCGCGTTCGGGAACGACAGCGTGTGCGGGCCGAGCTCGCGCTGGTTGATCAGGCACTTCTTCGACTCGTGCAGGAACTCGACCGGGTCCTCGATCGTGAGGATGTGGCCGAATTCGTTCTCGTTGACGTGGTTCACCATCGCCGCGAGTGTCGTCGACTTGCCCGAGCCGGTCGGTCCCGTGACGAGGATCAGCCCGCGTGGGCGGTCGGTGAGGTCGGCGAAGACCTTCGGCGCATTGAGCTCCTCGAGCGAAAGCACCTTCGACGGAATCGTCCGGAACGCCGCCGCCGCGCCGCGATGCTGGTTGAACGCATTGACCCGGAAGCGGGCGAGGTTCGGCACCGCGAAGCTGAAGTCGCATTCGAGGAACTCCTCGTACATCTTCCGCTGCGAGTCGCTCATGATGTCGTACACCATGGCGTGCACGTCCTCGTGCTCCATCGGCGGCAGGTTGATGCGCCGGATGTCGCCGTGTACGCGGATCAGCGGTGGAAGCCCCGCGGACAGGTGAAGGTCCGAGGCCTTGTTCTTGACCGCGAAAGCGAGCAGTTCGGTGATATCCATGCGTCAGACACCCATCGGGAGGCCGTGAATCGGATCGCGACGTGCACTTCGGCGCTGCACGTCCAACAATGACCGCATGCCGCGCGGCGCCCGCAAGCGGACGCGACATCCAGCCGACCGGCGATCGGTGCAGGTTTCAGCCGGTTTCATGCCAGGCACCTGGCCCGTATGCCGCGCGATCGCTGCTCAAACGCGCTGTAGCATGCAATACACATGCCACGCGTCGATGGTGTAATGCGCGAGTCGATTATGGGCCGGTACGAGAAATCGTGGCAAGTCGCGCGCCAGCGCATCGCCGATGCTGCGGCCGCGGCCGCGCGGCCGCCGGGCTCGGTACGCCTTCTCGCGGTCTCCAAGACGTTCCCCGCGGAGGCGATTCGCGAAGTGCACGCGCTCGGCCAGCGGGCGTTCGGCGAGAACTACGTGCAGGAAGCCGTCGCCAAGAAGGCGGCGCTCGCGGACCTGCCCGGCGTCGAGTGGCATCTGATCGGTCCGCTGCAATCGAACAAGGCGGGAGCCGCGGCCCGGTGCTTCGACTGGGTCGAGAGCGTCGACCGCGCGCGCATCGCCGATGCGCTGTCCGCCGCCCGGGCGGGCGCGGCCAGGCCGCTCGACGTGCTCGTCCAGGTCAACGTGAGCGGCGAGGCGACCAAGAGCGGCGTGGCACCCGAAGAGGCCGCCGCGCTCGCGCGACACGTCGCCGCGCTGCCGAACCTGCGCCTGCGCGGCATCATGGGCGTTCCGGCGCCTGCCGCGGATCCCGCGCGACTGCGCCGGGAATTCCGCGCGCTACGCGCCTGCTACGACGCATGCGAGGATGCCGGGCTGGCCGTCGACACGCTTTCGATGGGCATGTCGGCCGATCTCGAGCTCGCGATCGCCGAAGGCAGCACGGAGGTGCGCATCGGGACGGCGATCTTTGGCGAGCGCGAAAAACCCGTCACGACGGGGGCTTCGTGAGCGCGAAGGGCCGTCCCAAGCGCGAACAAGCTCCGGAGCGCGCAAGCGCGGAGGTGATCCAGTGAAGGCGACGTTCATAGGCGGGGGCAACATGGCGTCCGCCCTGGCGGGGGGGCTGGTGGCGCGGGGCGTGGCGCCCGGCGGCATCGCGATCGTCGAGCCGCTCGCGGCGCAACGGGACCGGCTGGTGGCCCGCTTGCCCGGTGTTGGCCTGCATCCGGACACCGATGCCGCCGCCGTGAGCGGCGCCGACATCGTCGTGATGGCCGTCAAGCCGCAACAGATGCGCGACGCCGCGCGTCAGCTATCGCCGTTCATCGGCGCGGTGCCGCTGGTGCTGACGATCGCGGCCGGCGTGCGCTGCGCCGATCTCGGACGCTGGCTTGGCGGCTATGCGCGGATCGTGCGGGCGATGCCCAACACGCCGGCGCTGATCGGCGCCGGCATCAGCGGGTTGTATGCGACACCGGAAGTCCGCGCGGGCGCGGAGGCGGCGGTGGCGGTGCTCGAGGCCTGCGGCGAGGTCTTCTGGTGCGACCGCGAAGAAGACCTCGACGCGGTCAACGCCGTGTCGGGCAACGGCCCCGCGTACGTCTTCTATTTCCTCGAGGCGCTCGAGCAGGCGGCAATCGATCTCGGGCTCGCGCCGCCGCTCGCGCGACGCCTCGCATATGCGACCTTCGCGGGCAGCGTCGCGCTCGCGCGCCAGAGCAGCGATCCGCCGGCGACGCTCCGTGCGAACGTGACGTCGAAGGGCGGCACGACGGCGCGTGCGCTGGAGGTGATGAATGGCGCCGGCGTCGGCACGCAATTCGTCGAGGCCGTCAAGGCGGGCGCGGCGCGCGCCCGAGAGCTCGGTGACGAGATCGGCGCCGCACGCTGACGGAATCCACGATGCTCGCCACCGCGCTCGCGTTCCTGATCGACGTCGTCTTCGGCCTGCTCACTTATGCGCTGCTGCTCCGGCTCGTGATGCAGCTGATGCGCGCCCCGTTTCGCAATCCGCTCGGGCAGGCACTGATGGCGCTCACCGACTGGGCGGTGAAGCCGCTGCGCAAGGTGCTGCCGGGCTGGCGCGGGATCGACTGGGCGTCCGTCGTCGCGGTGTACCTGGCGCAGTTCCTGTGGCTCGCCGCGCTGCACCTGGCGCTCGGCACCGGTTTCTCGCTCGCGGGCCCGCTGCTGCCGTTTCTCGCGCTCGCGGCGGTGATCGCGCTGTTGAAGGCGGTTCTGTGGCTCGCGATCATCGTCGTGTTCGTGCAGGCGATCCTGTCGTGGGTGGCGCCCGACGGTCCGCTCGCCGGCGTGCTGAACGCGCTGACGTTTCCGCTGCTGCGTCCGGTCCGGCGCGTCGTGCCGCCGATCGGCGGGACGCTCGACTTGTCACCGCTGATCGTGATCGTGCTCGCGCAGCTCGTGCTGATCACGATCGTGCCGTGGGTGGAGACTAGGCTCACCGCCGCATTTCTCTAAAATAGCGCTGACGCGTACGAAGCCTGCCTGGATCGAATTGCGTGACGCCGAGTTGATCCCATGAGCAACCCCCCATTTGTTACCAGCGCCCGCAGACGTGTCGTGCTGGCATTGCTCGCGAGCGCAGCGGTGGGGTTGACCCCGAGCGCTCGCGGGCAGGCGACGCCGTCCGGACTGCGGCACATCGGTGTCCTGATGGGCTACACCGCCGCCGACCAGGAAGCGCATGTGCGCGTGCAAGCATTCATCGACGGCATGCGCAAGGAGGGCTGGATCGAAGGCAAGACGATCAAGACGACGTACCACTGGGCGGGCAACGACCCTGCGTCGATCCGCGACCATGCGGCGGCGCTGGTTCGCAGTCGTCCCGACGTGATCCTCGCCAGCACGACGCCCGTCGTGCGGGCGCTGTTGCGCGAAACGCAGACGATACCGATCGTCTTTCTTTCAGTCAGCGACCCGGTCGGCGACCGTTTCGTCGGCAGCCTGGCTCGTCCAGGCGGCAATGCGACGGGGTTCACCAATCTCACATCGTCACTCGGCAGCAAATGGGTCGAGCTGCTGAAGGAGATGAAACCGTCGCTTTCGAAAGTCGTTGCGCTCTTCAATCCCGACGTCGCGGCCAACCGCGGCGCGTACTACTACGTGCCGTTCGAAGCGGCGGCGTCCTCCCTGGGCCTGGCGGCAAAGGCCGTTGCCGTGCACAACGACGGCGAACTCGACGCGGCGATGGCTGGCCTCGCGATAGAGGCAGCCGACATCGGGCTCGTCGTGATGCCCGATGCATTCACGGTGGGCAAGCGGGCGCAGATGATCGCGCTCGCCGCGCGTCACAAGATAATGTCGATCTACCCGTACGCGTACTTCGTCGTCGAAGGCGGTCTAATGGCCTACGGCGTCGACCTGGTCGAGCAATATCGCGCCGCCGTCGACTACGTCGATCGCATTCTGGATGGTGAGCCCGCTGGCATGCTGCCGGTGCAGGCGCCCACGCGCTTCGAGTTGGTCATCAATGGCGCGACCGCCAAGGCGTTGGGGCTGACGGTGCCACCGGCGCTGCATCTTCGCGCCGACAAGCTGATCTAGGTTTCCTGGCACGCCGGCAGCGAGCGCGTCACGCGGACCGACCATCGGCGCGGCCGAGACGGTTCGCCAGCCGGACGAATTCGGCAACGGAGAGTGTCTCGCCCCGTGCCGCTGGATCGATGCCCGCCTCCCGCAATGCCGCTTCGCCGGCCAACGATGCCAGCGCGTTGCGCAGCGTCTTCCGCCGCTGGCCGAACGCGGCCGCGACGATGCGTGCGAAAAGCGCCTCGTCCGCGATCGCGGGCCTAGTGTCGCCGAGCGGAAGCAGCCTCGCCACCGCGGACTCGACTTTCGGCGGCGGCTGAAATGCGCCGGCCGGCACGGTGAACAGCCGTGTCACCGCGAAGCGCGCTTGCAGCATTACGGTCAACCGGCCGTAATCTGGCGTGGCCGGTCGGGCGGTCATCCGCGCAACGACCTCGCGCTGCAGCATCACGTGGACATCGCGCAGCTGCGCATCGAACGACGCGAGATGAAACAGCAGCGGCGAGCTGATGTTGTACGGAAGATTGCCGACGACGCGCAGGCGCGGCCCGAGCGGCGCGAAGTCGAACGCCAGCGCGTCGGCCTCGAACAGTCGCAGCTGCGCCGAAGCGAAGCGATCGGAAAGCCGCGCGGCGAGATCGCGGTCGATCTCGACGGCCGCGATCGTGCCGGCGCGCGCGATCAGCTCGCCGGTCAGCGCGCCGAGGCCCGGACCGATCTCGACGACGTTGTCGCCGCGCTGCGGATCGACGGCGGCGACGATGCGCGCGACGTAATGCAGATCGGCGAGGAAGTTCTGTCCGAAGCGCTTGCGCGGCTGGTGGCCGTGCATCACCGCTCGGCGAGCTCGATCGCGAGCTCGACCGCCGCGACCAGGCTGCCGGCGTCCGCGGTCTTCGCGCGCGCCGCATCGGCTGCGAGGTCGAGCGCCGTCCCATGATCGACCGAGGTGCGAATGAAAGGCAGCCCGAGCGTTACGTTGACACCGTGTCCGAAGCTGGCCGCCTTCAGCACCGGCAGCCCCTGGTCGTGGTACATCGCGACGATCGCGTCGAAGCGCTGCGCGATGTCCGGCACGAACACCGTGTCGGCCGGCAGCGGGCCGGTCACGTCGGCACCCTGCGCACGTGCCGTCTCGAGCGCCGGGGCGATCACGTCGATATCCTCGCGGCCCAGATGACCGCCTTCGCCCGCGTGCGGGTTGAGTCCGCACACCGCGATGCGCGGCTTGGCGATTCCGAGCCGTGCGCGCAGCTCGCGCTCGAGGATCGCGATCGTCTCGCTCACCGCCTCGCGCGTGATCGCGGCGGGCACGTCGCGCAGCGGCAGGTGCGTCGTGACGAGCGCGACGCGCAGCGGCGGGTCGCCGCGGCTCGCGAGCATCATCACGACGCGCGGCGTTGCGGTGCGCTCGGCGAAGAACTCGGTGTGGCCGAGGAACGGAATGCCCGCGTCCTGCATCGCGCTCTTCTGCACGGGCCCGGTCACCAGCGCGGCCATTGCCCCGGTCGCGCACGCATCGCAGCCTGCCTCGAGTGTCGACAGGACGCTGCGCGCATTCGTCGGATCGGGATGGCCGGGCACCGGGGGCGCTGCCAGCGGATGATGCCAAACCTCGATCGCGCTGCCGGCCGGCGCGAACGCGAGCGGATCGTAGCGCGCGTAACGCGCTTCGATGCCGATGCGCCGCGCGCGCTCGCGCAGCAGCGCGTCGTCGCCCAGCACGACAAGCCGCGCGCGGAAGTGCCGCGACGCATGGCGCGCGGCGAGCATCGCGCACAACTCGGGGCCGATGCCGGCCGGCTCGCCGCAGGTGATCGCGAGCGTCGGATGCGCGGGCATCGCGGCTTCTCTAAAGCGGCAGGATCGTCACCGCCGAAGCGTCGCCGAACACCTGCACGTCGACAGTGAGCATCGCCTTCACGACGCAGGCTCCGTTGCGGTCGACGTCGATGCGCGCCTGCCGGTAACCCTCGAGCCCGCGGACGGGCTTGCCGAACAGCCACAGGAGCTCGAGCGGGTTGTCCGCATTGATGTCGCCGGTGTGCTGCACCGCACGACCCAGCGGAAGCGCGCAGCCCTCGCGGCCGAATACGGGGAACTGATCGAGCCGCGCCGCGTAGCGCAGCACCTGGGAGCCCGCATAGCGCGCGCGCGTGTTCAGGTCGTACCAGGCACCCGGCGGCAGCGCGACGTCCACCTGGCCACCTTCGCGCACGATCGGCGCCACGAGCAGCGCGTCGCCGCACATGAACTGCGTCTCGAACCCGCGCACGAGCCGGTTGTCGGGAAACGCGAGCGGCATCGCGCGCATCACCGGCATGCCCGATTGCACCGCCTCGGCGACGAGTGTCTCGAGATAGGGAATCAGCCGGTAGCGCATCGCCAGCCACTTGCGCACGACGCCTTCGGCCTCGGCGCCGAATGCCCACGGCTCGCGGTCGCCCATGCCATGCACGCGCATGTGCGACGCGAATACGGCGGCCTGCAGCCAGCGCACGTACAGCTCGGGTGTCGGCTGCGCCGATCCGTAGAACCCGCCTATGTCCGAGCTGTGATACGGGTTGCCGCTCATCCCGAGCGAAAGGCCGCCGCGGATCGACGCGGCAAGTCCTTCCCAGTCGCTTTGCGGATCGCCGCCCCAGCCGAGCGGATAACGCTGGCTTCCTGCCCAGCCTGCGCGGCTCCATACGATCGGGGGGCCGTCCGCCGGCGCCTTGAAGCGCGCCGTCGCCTCGAATACGCAGCGGTTGTAGAGCAGCGGATACACGTTGTGCAGGCGGCGCCCGTCGTCGCCGTTGAACGCGACCGCGTCCTCGGGAATCTGCTCGCCGAAGTCGCTTTTGATGACGTCGACGCCGTCCTCGAACAGCGGCTGGTGCGCGTCGCGCCACCACGCGTAGGCGTCCGGGTTCGTGAAGTCGACGATACCGCTTTCCGGCAGCGGTGTCAGCACGCCGCCGAACGGCGTCGTGGCGGGTGAGATGTCCCACGCGAAGACGTACGGGTCACCGCTTTGCGTGAGCAGCAGGTACTGTTGCGAAGCGAGCTCCTGGAACAGCGGCGAGTTGACCGACACGTACGGATATTCCCAGACGCATACGCGCAGGTTGTGCGCCTTGATCTTCGCGAGCGCGGCCGCCGGATCGGGAAAGCGCTTCTCGTCCCAGCTGAAGTCGAAGCGCGTGTCGACGTCCCATGCGGCGCGGCCGTCGAGCGTCAGCACGTCGGCCGGAATCTTGCGCTCGCGCAGCTTCGCCGCGACCGCGAGCGCATCCTCGGGCGTCGGATAGTAAGCGCGCGACACCCACAGGCCGAGGCTCCAGCGCGGCACCGGCGCCGGCCTGCCCGTCAGGTGCGTGTAGCGGTCGATGATCGCGCCGGGCGTGTCGCCCGCGAACAGGAAGAGATCGAGTGCCTCGTCCTCCACCATCACGGCATAGCTGCGATGCGACCAGTCCGGATGGCCGACGCCGTGCGTGACCATGCCGGGCGTGTGGACGAACGCGCCCCACGCGCCCTTCCCGGTGCCGGGGCTCCACGCGAACGGCGTGTTCTTGTACGCGAGCCCGGTGTTGACGCCGAGCGCGTCCTCGACCTGCGAATGGATGAGCTGACCGCGCTTGTCGAGCGAACCGAATTTCTCGCCGAGCCCGTACACCGGCTCGCCGCTCGCGAGCGCGAACGCCGCGCTCCACAAGCCGCCCTGGCGCAGGCGGCCGAACGTCGGCAGGCGCGTGCGGCCGCGGAAGTGCTCGTCGGTGATCGAGCGCAGCACGACGTGATTCTTCCAGGCGAGGGAAACGCGAAGGGGCGAGCCGCTGATCTCGAGCAGCGAGTCGCCGGCCTCGAACGTCCACGCGCCCGGCAGGCGCTGCGCGACCTGGCATTCCCGGGCGTGCGCGACGACGATGCCGTAGTCGGGCCGCGTGTTGGGACCGAGGCGCACGCGAAACGCGCCTTCGCCGAAGCACTCGACGTCGAGGATGTCGCCGCTCGACGTCGCGAACGCGGCGCCGGCGGCCGTCGCGCCGAGGCTGTGCGGGACGTCGAGGCGCAGGTAGTCGGTGGGGTCGAGCTGCAGCATTGCGGTCAGCTTCGGCGGTCCGGCTTCATCGCGCGAGGATCGCGCCACCCGCGAAACCGCGGCTCGGGCATTCCCGGCACGTCGACGCGCATCGCGAAGATGCCGCCGCTTTGCGGCAGCCGCGCGAGCTCGTCGGCCTCGCGCTTCTGCCGCGCCGTCGTGACGTACAGCGTGCGGAAATCGACGCCGCCGAACGCGCACATCGTCGGGCACATCGCGGGCACGGCGAACTCGGCGATCGTCTCGCCGCGCGGCGAAAGCTGCAGCACTTTGCCGCCGCGGTAGAAAGCGATCCAGTAATTGCCCGCGCTGTCGACGGCGCCGCCGTCGGGGCGTTCGGTCTCGCCGTGCCATTGCGCGAACACGCGGCCGTTCGCCGGCAGCGCTTCGCCGCGGTCGTAGTCGTACGCGCGCACGGTGCGCATCGGGGTGTCGGCGTGGTACATCGTCGCGCCGTCGGGACTCCACCCGAGGCCGTTGCTGATCGTCATGCCGCCGAAGAGACGCGTCAGCGCGAAGCTCGCGTCGAGGCGATACAGCGCTGCGCCGTCGGGGTCGTGCTGTTCGTTCATCGACCCGACGACGAATCGGCCCTGCCGGTCACAGCGGCCGTCGTTGAAGCGGTAGGTCGACGGGTCGTACGGCGCGCTCGCCGCCTTGCGCTCGAGCTCGCCACGCGCGTCGGCGAGCCAGATGCCGTCGCGCAGCGCGACGGCGAAACCGCCGCCCTCGCGGAAGCAGAAGCTGCCGATCGAAGACGGCATCGGCATCACGGTGTTCCGTCCGCTTTCGGGGTCGAAGCGGTTGAGCGAAGGGGCGTTGATGTCCACCCAGTACAGCACGCGTTCGTCGTCCGCCCACAGCGGGCATTCGCCGAGGCTCGCGCGAACGTCGAGCACGCAGGTGAACGGGCTGGAGGCAGTCATGACGGGGAGCTCGTCGCCGGAAGTGCCGGCCGGTCTGGCGCCGACGCAGCAATGCGCATCGTACAAGAAAAGGTGCCGCCGGGTGGCAGCGTACGGAATCCGGTGTCCGCGTTTCCCCGCGCATGCCGGTTGAACGCGTCCGTTTCGTGCGTGACCGGCTCGAGCGCGATGAAGCCGGCGTCGCGCGGCGCGTAGACGACGAGGTGCCGGCACGCGCGGTCGGCCGCGAGCGACGTGACGAGTCCGGTCGTGCCGTCGACAAGCGTTGCCGCGCCCTGCCAGCCGGCGAATACGCTGTCGAGATCCGCTGCTGCGCAAGGCCGCGGCGGGTCGAACTGCGATGCGGGCGCAATGGCGACGCGGCGCAGCGGCAATTGCGTCGCGTCGTTCTCGTACACGGCCACGGCGACGAATCCGACTTCGGTGTGCGCGTTGCGCGGAAAGAATGGATGGAACCCGAGGCCGAAGGGAAAAGCCGACGGGCCGGAGTTCGCGATCGTCAGCGTCGCGACCAGCAGGGCCGCGTGGTCGTGCGAGGGCTCGGGAAGCTCGAACGTCAGCGTCGCGGCGAACGGCCACGGCCATGCTGCCGCGCTCGCATCGCGCGCCTCGTGCACGAGCGCGAGCCGCACCCGATGCGAAGACGCCTCCGCGACGTCCCACGCGCGCTGCCAGCCGACGCCATGGATTGCGTGCGGATGATCGCCGAAATTGCGCGCGAGCGCGTATTCGGTCCCGGCGAATGACAGGCGCGCGTCCGCGATGCGGTTCGAGTACGGGACGAGCGGGTAGCACGACGTGGCGCGCACGTTCAGATCCGCGAGCGCGGACTCGGGCGTCGGCCGCAGGATCGGCCGCCCGCGCCAGGCGAACGCGACGATCGCCCCGCCCACTTCGGGGGCGATACGGCAGGTTGCGCCGCTTCGATTCGCAATCCCCAGAATTCGCACGATTCGACCCGGCGGATTAAGATGGCGTCCGCACGCAATGCCCCCCACGGAAGGAGGAGGTTACATGCAACGTCGGCGACGCGGTGCGGCCATCGGGCTCGCGCTTTTCGCAATGGCGCTCGGCGCGTCCGCTGGCGCCGCGGACAAGAAGCCGGCCGATCCGTTGCGCGAGCGGGGCCGCTATCTGACGACAATCGCAGGCTGCAACGATTGCCACACGCCGGGCTACGCGATGAGCGGCGGCAAGGTGGACGAGAAGCAATGGCTGATCGGCGACACGCTCGGCTGGCGCGGACCCTGGGGCACGACCTATCCGGTGAATCTTCGCCTCTACATGGAGCAAATCTCCGAGAAGGAATGGGTCGAGCAGGCGCAGACGCTCGAGACGCGCCCGCCGATGCCATGGTTCGCGCTCAACCGGATGACGCCTTCGGACCTGCGCGCGATCTACCGATTCATCCGCTCGCTCGGTCCTGCAGGCGAGAAGGCGCCGGCCTTTGTGCCGCCGAACCAGGAGCCGCGGCCGCCGTACGTGATGTTTCCAGCCCCGCCCAAGTGAGCGCGGGCGCGCGCGCGCGCTATCCCGATCTCGCGGGTCTTTCCGTCTTCGTTTCGGGCGGCGGGTCGGGCATCGGCGCTGCGCTCGTCGCGTGTTTCGCGCGCGCCGGCTGCCGCGTCACGTTCGTCGACGTCGACGACGCCGCCTCGGCGGCGCTGATCGACAGCCTGCGCGCCCTGCACGGCGTTGCGCCGGTACGCCACCTTCGTTGCGACGTGCGCGACATCGCGTCGCTGCAGAGCGCGATCGCGGACGCCAGTGCCGCGCACGGGTCGATTCGCGTGCTCGTCAACAACGCGGCGCGCGACGACCGTCACGATTTCGCGGACATGACGCCCGAGCTCTGGGACGACCTGCTGGCCGTCAACCTGCGGCATCACTTCTTTGCCGCGCAGGCGGTGGCGCCGGCGATGGAGGCGGCCGGCGGCGGGTCGATCATCAACCTGGGCTCGGTATCGTGGATGCGCGGCCGAACGAGACTTTCCGCGTACACCGCGGCGAAGGCGGCGATCCACGGGCTGACCCGCACGCTCGCTCGCGAGCTCGGCCCACGCGGCATTCGCGTCAACGCGCTCGTGCCGGGCGCGATCGCGACGGCGCGCCAGCAGGCGCTGTGGGTGACGCCGGCCGACGAGGCGGCGATCGTCGACGCGCAGTGCCTCAAGTTCCGGCTGTCCGAGGACGACGTCGCGCGCACGGCGCTGTTCCTCGCCTCGAACGAATCGCGCGGCATCACCGGCCAGAACCTGATCGTCGACGCGGGACTCGCGCAGACATCGGCGATCGCCTGAAGCGATGCGCCGCATTGCCGCCGATGCCGACTTTCGCGCCGGCTTCGCCGAGATGGTGCCGGCGTGCATCGGCCTCGTGCCGTTCGGCCTCGTGTGCGGCGTGGGTGCCGCGGCCGCGGGCGCATCGCCGCTCGCAGCACTCGGCTTGTCGGCGATCGTGTTCTCCGGTGCCGCGCAGATCCTCGCCGTGCAACTGCTGGCGGCCGGCGCGCCGCTCGCCGTGATCGTGATGACCTGCTTCGTCGCCGGCCTGCGCTTCGTCATCTACAGCGCGGCGATGGCGCCTTACGTGCGGCCGTTGCCGCCGCGCTGGCAGAAGGGCCTCGCGTTCCTGCTCACCGACCAGGCCTTCGCGGCGTCGGTGCGCCGCCTGAGCGCAGGGGGCAATCCGCACGCCGCCGGCATGCATTTTCTCGGCGGCGGCTTCGCGCTGTGGGCGTGGTGGCAGGTCACGAACATGGCGGGCTACTTCGCCGGCAACGTGATTCCCGCGTCGTGGTCGCTCGATTTCGCCGTGCCGCTGTGCTTCATCGCGCTCGTCGCGCCCCACATGCGCACGGCGCCGACGATCGGCGCGGCGCTCGTCGCCGGCTGCGCGGTGATCGCGCTTTCGGCGCTGCCGATGAGGCTCAACCTGATCGTCGCCGGCACGCTCGGGATCGTCGCGGGCACGCTGGCCGACTTCGCGCGAGAGCGATGGACACGACGCTGAAGCTGTGGGCCGTCATCGCGATCGTGGGCGCGCTCAACTATGCGTCGCGCCTGTCGTTCATCGCGATCTTCGCCCGCAGGCGCGTGCCGGTGTTGCTCGAGCGGGCCTTCCGCTACGTGCCGGCCGCGATGCTGACGGCGCTCGTCGTGCCGATGGTCGCGTTCGCGCCGGAAGCCACCGGCAACGCCGACGTGCCGCGAATCCTGGCCGCCGCGATCGCGGGTGTCGTGGCGTTCCATACGCGCAGCACGCTGCGCACGATCGCGGCGGGCATGGTCGCACTGTGGCTGCTGCAGTGGGCGCTCGGGCGCATCGGCTAACATCCGGGGAATCCTTCGCCCCGGATCACCGCCATGCGCTTCGAAGGCTCCGACACCTACGTCGCCACCGACGACCTGAAGCTCGCCGTCAACGCGGCGCTCGCGCTGACGCGGCCGCTGCTCGTCAAGGGCGAGCCCGGCACCGGCAAGACGCTGCTCGCCGAGGAAATCGCGCGCGCGCTGTCGCGGCCGCTCTACCAGTGGCACGTCAAGTCGACGACCAAGGCGCAACAGGGGCTCTACGAATACGACGCGGTGTCGCGGTTGCGCGACTCGCAGCTCGGCGACGGCCGCGTCGCCGACATCGGCCACTACATCAAGCGCGGCGTGCTGTGGGACGCGTTCGCGAGCGAGACGCCGGCCGTCGTGCTGATCGACGAGATCGACAAGGCCGACATCGAGTTCCCCAACGACCTGCTGCGCGAGCTCGACCGGATGGAGTTTTACGTCTACGAGACGCAGCAGACGATTGTCGCGCGCCACCGGCCGCTCGTCGTCATCACGTCGAACAACGAGAAGGAGCTGCCGGACGCGTTCCTGCGCCGCTGCTTCTTTCACTACATCCGCTTTCCCGATCGCGCGACGATGACGCGGATCGTCGACGTGCACTTCCCGGACTTGAAGAAGGCGCTGCTGGCCGAGGCGCTCGAGGTATTCTTCAACCTGCGCGAGGTGCCGGGCCTCAAGAAGAAGCCGTCGACGTCCGAGCTCCTCGACTGGCTCAAGCTGCTGCTCGCCGAGGACATTTCGCCCGAGGCGCTGCACAGCAGCGACCGCAAGGCGTTCCTGCCGCCGCTGCACGGCGCGCTGCTCAAGAACGAGCAGGACGTGCACCTGTTCGAGCGCGTCGTGTTCATGGCGCGCGCCGGCCGTGGCTAGCCGATTTCTCGAGCCGGTCACGCTCGCCGGAACGCACGCGACGCTCGAGCCGCTCGCGCCGTCGCATCTGGAATCGGTCGCGGCGGCCGCGGCCGACGGTGAATTATGGAAGCTCTGGTACACGTCGGTTCCCGCGCCGGAGAGCGCGGGCAGGTGGCTCGACACCGCGCTCGACATGCGCGAGCGGCTCGGTGCTATGCCGTTTGTCGTCCGGGACAACGCGAGCGGCGACGTCGTCGGCAGCACGCGCTATTTCAACGTCGACGCCGCGAACCGGCGCCTCGAGATCGGCCACACGTGGTATGCGAGGCGCGCGCAGCGCACGGCGATCAACACCGAGTGCAAGCTGCTGCTGCTCACGCACGCGTTCGAGTCACTTCACTGCATCGCGGTCGAGTTCCGCACGCACTGGTTCAACCAGGCATCGCGCGCGGCGATCGCACGCCTCGGCGCGAAGCAGGACGGCGTGCTGCGAAGCCACCAGTTGATGCCCGACGGCAGCCGCCGCGATACGGTCGTGTTCAGCATCATCGAGGGTGAATGGCCGGCCGTGAAAGCGCATTTGCGCTTCCTGCTGGCGCGCCCCCGGGCCGCGCCGGCGCGTGGCACGGACGACGCATGAAGATCAGCGCGCAATTCTCGATGTGGGCGTCCGTCGTTTTTGCCCTCGCCTGCTTCGGCGTCGCGTTCAACGGCTTGTCCGAGATCGACGCCGTCGACGCGGCCGTGCGCGCCGACGCCCGCGGCTACGCGTATTTCTGGCTGTTCCTCGGCGCGCTCGCGACCGCGTTCGGCATCGTCTCGTGGTGGATCGCGAAGCGCGAGGACGCGAACCCGTCGGATTGAAACGCCGATGCTGGCCGGATTCTTCCTGCATCTCAAGTCGTTCCGGCTGCCGGTATCGACGCGGGAGTTCCTGACGCTGCTGGAGGCGCTCGAGCGGCGGGTGATCACGACGTCGCTCGACGACTTCCATACGCTCGCGCGCGCGTGCCTCGTCAAGGACGAGCAGCACTTCGACCGCTTCGATCTCGCGTTCGGCAGCTATTTCAAGGGCGTGGACGCGCTGTTCGACGCAGGCGCCGGCATTCCCGAAGATTGGCTGCGGCACGAGTTCCTGCGCCATTTGAGCGGCGAGGACAAGGCCCGGGTCGCGGCGCTCGGCGGGCTCGACAAGCTGATGGAGACTTTCCGGCAGCGGCTTGCCGAGCAGCGCGAGCGTCATGCCGGCGGCAGCAAGTGGATCGGCACCGGCGGCACGAGCCCGTTCGGCGCGTTCGGCTACAACCCGGAAGGCATGCGCGTCGGCCCCGAAGGCGGAGGCCGCAGCGCGGTCAGGGTCTGGGACGAGCGGAGCTTTCGCAACCTCGACGGCGACGTCGAGCTCAACACGCGCAACATCAAGGTTGCGCTGCGCAGGTTGCGCCGCTTCGCCCGCGAAGGCATCCCCGAAGAGCTCGATCTCGACGGCACGATCGCCGGCACCGCGCGCAACGCCGGCTGGCTCGACCTCAAGCTGCAGCCCGAGCGGCGCAACCGCGTCAAGGTGCTGCTGTTCCTCGACGTCGGCGGCTCGATGGATCCGCACGTCGCGGTCTGCGAAGAGCTGTTCTCGGCCGCGAAGTCCGAGTTCCGGCATCTGACGCACTTCTATTTTCACAACTGCGTCTACGACCACGTGTGGCGCGACAACGCGCGCCGGCGCAACGAGCGCTATCCGACGCTCGAGCTCCTGCGAACGTACGGGCCGGACTGGAAAGTGATCTTCGTCGGCGACGCGGCGATGAATCCGTACGAGCTCACCGCCATCGACGGCAGCGCCGAGTACCGGAATCTGGAGCCGGGAATCGTCTGGCTTGAGCGAATCTTCGGCCATTTCCGGCGTGTCGCCTGGTGGAATCCCGAGCCGCCGCGTACGTGGGAATACACGCGCACGACGCAACTGATCCTGCAGGCGCTGGGGGCCCGGATGTTCCCGCTGACGCTCGCCGGCATCGCCGATGGGATCGACGCGCTGCGGCACTGAGTTCCTGCAGGGGCGCCGCGTTTTCGTCAAGCGCGCCGCGGGCGCGGACGCCGCGATGCTCGTGTGTGAAGCCAACGGCCTGCGCGCGCTCGCGGCGACCGGCACGATCCGCGTTCCCGCGATCGTCATTGAACAGGCGATGCGTGACGACGCGTATCTCGCGCTCGAATGGCTCGATCTCACCGCCCCGACAGAGCCTGTCGCGCTCGGGCGTGCGCTCGCTGCATTGCACGGCGCACCGGCCCCGCGTGGGCCGCGTGGCGAGCGTTTCGGCTGGCATCGCGACAACTGGATCGGCGGCACGCCGCAGGTCAACGGCTGGAGCGACGACTGGACCGCGTTCTTTCGCGATGCACGCCTCGCGCCGCAGCTCGAGCGCGCGTTTCGCAACGGCTTTCGCTCGGATCTCGAGCGCGACGGCGAGCGCCTGCTGCTCGCGTTGCCGGATCGGTTGCGCGATCACGCGCCTTCGCCGTCCCTCGTCCACGGCGACCTGTGGCAGGGCAACGCCGCGACGCTGCCGGATGGCACGCCCGTAGTGTTCGATCCCGCCGTCTACGCCGGCGACGGCGAAGTCGATCTCGCGATGACGGAGCTGTTCGGCGGCTTCGGCGCGGCGTTCATGCGCGCGTACGAAGGGGTGCGGCCGATCGCGCCCGGTTATGCGCTACGCCGCGATTTCTACAACCTCTATCATTTGCTGAACCACCTGAACCTGTTCGGCGCCGCCTATCTCGCGCGCACGAAGCGCACGCTCGCGCGGCTCGTCGAGGAATAAAAAACGGCCGCGGAAGTCCGCGGCCGTTTCGGGGTCAGGTGGAGCGGCGCGATCGGGCCCCGGATCGCGGGCGATCAGCCGACGCGTACCGGCACGAAGATCTTCTGCCCGTTGCGCTCGATCAGCAGCGCGACGTGGTCGCCGGATTTCTCGATCTGGCGCTTCAGCTGCTCGAGCGTGGTGACCTTCGCCGCACCGACGCTGACGATCACGTCGCCAGGCTGGATGCCCGCGCGCGCCGCCGGTCCCGTCGCGTTCTCGACGACCAGCCCGTCGTGGCCGATCTCGGACTTCTCCTCGGGCGTGAGCGGCCGCACGGCGACGCCGAGCTTCCCCTGTCCCTGCGCCTTGCTGCCCGCGCTCGCGACGTGCTCGTTGTCGTCGAACGTGCCGATCGTCGCCGTCAGCGTCACCGGCTTGCCTTCGCGCCACACCTCGACGTTCACCTTGGTGCCGGGCGCCATGTTGCCGATGCGGCTCGTGACGTCGGTACTGTCCGTCATCGCCACGCCGTCGATCTTGCGGATGATGTCGCCGGTCTTGAAGCCCGCCTTCTCGGCCGGGCTGTCCTTCTCCACCGTGCCGACGAGCGCGCCGTTGGAATCGGGCAGGTCGAAGCTCTGCGCGAGCGACTGGTTGAGCCCCTGGATGCCGATGCCGAGCCGGCCATGGCTGACCTTGCCGTGCTCCTTGAGCTGCTGCGCGACGTTCGCCGCGACGCTCGCGGGAATCGCGAACGACAAGCCCATGTAGCCGCCGGAACGACTGTAGATCTGCGAGTTGACGCCGACAACCTGGCCGGCCGCGTTCAACAGCGGTCCGCCGGAGTTGCCGGGATTCACGGCGACGTCGGTCTGGATGAACGGCGTCATCTGGCCGCCTGGCAGCGCGCGATGGACACCACTCACGACGCCGGCCGACACGCTGTTCTCGAAGCCGAACGGCGAGCCGATCGCGATCACCCATTCGCCCTGCCGCGGTGCCGGCGGGTTCGACAGGTCGAGCGCGGGCAGCGGCGTCTTCGCGTCGATCTTGATCAGCGCGATGTCGGTGCGCTTGTCGGCGCCGACGACCTTCGCCGTGAATTCGCGGCGGTCGGTAAGCCGCACGGTGACCTCCTTCGCGCCGTCGACGACGTGCGCGTTGGTCACGATGTAGCCGTCGGGGCTCACGATGAAGCCCGAGCCCACGCCGCGCGTAGGCGCCGGCTGCGGCATCTGGAAGTTGGGGCCGGGGCCGTTGGGGCCGCCGAAGCGCTTGAAGAACTCGTTCAGCGGATTGTCCTCGTCGTCCTGATCCATCGCGGCCGAGCGCGTCGTGCCGATCGTGCTGATGTTGACGACGGCGGCGCCAGCGTGAGCGACGAGCGTGGTGAAGTCCGGCAGCCGCGCCGCTGCCGTCGGTGCGACGGGCGATGTGACGGCCGCCGGAGCCGCCGCATTCGCGAGCGACAACGCAGGGGTGTCGAGCCGGTTGTAGCCGGCGCCGACCGCGAGCCCGAAGCCCGCCGCGGCCAGCGCCACGGTAATCTGTTTCATGCGCGTGTTCGGTTGCATCGTGTTCTCCTGGGATACGAGAGGCCCTTCGTGTATTGGCCGGGCCGGCACGATGAACTATACGAGGCGGCGCTTAACGGTTCCTTAAGGCTTCGGGAAGCGGACGCGCACCGCGAGACCGCCGCCCTCCGCGGGCGTGTCGAGCGTGACGGTCGCGTGATGCGCATCTGCGATCCGCTTGACGATCGACAGGCCGAGGCCGCTGCCCGGCCCGTTCACGTCACGGCCGCGCACGAAGCGGTCGAACACGCGCGCGCGCTCGTCCGCGGGGATGCCGGGTCCGCTGTCGGCGACCACGAGCGTCGCACCGTCGTCCGCCTGCTCGACGGCGACGTCGATGCGGCCGCCGCGCGGCGTGTAGCGCAGCGCGTTGTCGAGCAGGTTGGAGAGCAGGATCGCGAGGTTCGCGGGCTCGCCGTCGACTGTCGCGGCATCCGCGCGCACGAGACCGAGGTCGATCGACTTCGCCGCGGCGAGTCCCGCGCGGGCGACGACCGCGTCGCGCGCGAGCGTGGCGAGATCGCACTGCGTGCGCGCACGCGCCATCGCCTCCGGCTCCACGCGCGCCAGCGTCAATAGCTGCTCGACGACGTGCGATGCGCGCGCGACACCGGCCTCGAGATCGTCGAGCGCCGCCTGGCCACCCGCCGCGGCGCCGTTGCGCCGAGCGAGATCGAGCTGCAGCTTGAGCGCCGCGAGCGGCGTGCGCAGCTCGTGCGCGGCGTCCGCGGTGAAGCGGCGTTGCGCGGCGAGCGCATCGGAAAGCCGCGCGAGCAAGCCGTTGATGCTCGCCGCGAGCGGGTGCAGCTCCTCGGGCAGGCCGCGATCGGCGATCGGCGCCATCGCGTCCGCCCGCCGCTTCGTGACCGCGCGCGACATCGACTCGAGCGGCGCGAGGCCGCGGCCTACGCCGAGCCAGATGAGGCCGCCGAACACCGGCAACAGCGCGAGAAACGGGACCAGCGTGCGCAGCGCCGCCTGCGTCGCGATCGCCTCGCGCTCGGTTTCCGCCTGCGCGACCTGCAGCGCATGCGTGCCCTGCACGAGCGTGTACACGCGCCAGTCGCGGCCGTCCTGGCGCACCGTCGAATAGCCTTCCGTCGCTGGCACCGGCAGCCCCATGCCCGGCTGCGTCCAGTACACGAGAACGCCGTCGCGATCCCAGATCTGCGTGACGAGCTCCGTGATGCCGGCCGTGTGCGGCTCGCGGCGCGTCTCCAACCCGGGCCGCCGTCCGCGCAGCAAGTCGTCGATGCGCGTCGAATAGGCGAGCTGCTTCAACTGCAGGTCGAGCAGCTCGCCCGCTTCGCGCCGCGCCGCGAGGTACGTGGCGCCGCTCGCGGCGATGGCGATCGCCGCGAGTCCCGCGAGGAGCCAGACGAGCAGCGTGCGGCGAATGGAATTCATGCTAGCGCATACCCGATGCCGCGCAGCGTGCGGATCGTCTCGTTCCCGAGCTTCTTGCGCAGGTTGTGCACGTGCACCTCGACGGCGTTGCTTTCCACTTCCTCGCCCCAGCGATAGATGCGCTCTTCGAGCTGCGCCTTCGACAGCGCGGCGCCGGGCCGCTCGAGCAGCGCAGCGAGCAGCGCGAACTCGCGCGCCGACAGGTCGACCGGCTGGCCGTCCTTGGTGACGCTGTGCGTCACCGGGTCGAGCGCGAGCGCGCCGTGCCGCAGCACGTTGTCCTCGCGCACGACATCGCGCCGCAACAGCGCGCGCATCCGCGCCGTGAGCTCGTCGAGGCTGAACGGCTTCGTCAGGTAATCGTCGGCGCCGGCGTCGAGCCCGGCGACGCGATCGGCCACGGCGTCGCGCGCGGTAACCACGAGCACGCGCACGCGATTGCCTTCGCGCCGCAGCTCGCGCAGAAGCTCGATGCCGCTCTTGCGCGGCAGGCCGAGATCGAGCAGCACCATCGCATAGGCATCGGCGCCGGTCGCGATCGCCTCCTGTGCGGCGCGGCCGTCGGTCACCCAGTCGACCGCGTAGCCGTCCTGCTGCAGCGCCTGCTGCAGCGTCTTGCCGATCATCGGGTCGTCTTCGACGACGAGAATGCGCATGGCGAAGTCCCGCCCCGTGCATTCGGGGCGCACGCCCGATTCTACGGGCGCGACCTTAAGGGTTGCTTTAGGCGCCGGCCGGCGCTACCGCCGCGCGAGCCAGAGGCTGCCGCCCGTGTTCCGCACGCAAAGCGGCATCCGCTCCGCGAACCTGCGCTCGTGAAAATACTCGAGGAAGGTGTTGAACAGCACGACGCGGAACGCCGTGTTGAACGCCAGGAACGCGCGCAACAGGTACGCCTCGTTGAACGCGCGGCCGGCGTAGATCCATTCGGCCGGATATTCGAACGGATGCAGCACGTCGTGGATATGGACGTGCACGCCGGAGCGCAGCGAAGGCAGGATGTCGAACAGCAGGTAATTGACGTCGCTGCCCGCCTTGCCGACGTGCGAGGAGTCGATGAACAGCACATCGTTCGCTTCGAGCGCTGCGAACGTCGACAGCGGGACGTCCTGCAGCCGCTTCGGAATCAGGTCGATCGTGCGGCGGTCGCGCTCCTCGAGCAGCGACAGCAGGCGCTCGGGATGCGGATCGATGAAAGTGCAGCGCATCCGCCCATCGAGGTCGAGCTCGTTGACGTCGAGCGACAGGCACGACGAGTTGCCCGAGCCGACCTCGATCAGCCGTGCCGGTCGCAGATGGCGCAGCATGCAGTAGAGGAAGATGCCATCCGCGTACGAATAGCTCGGGTTGTCGAAGAAGTAGCGCAGTCCCGGGCGCCGCTCCGGCCCGAACGGCAGGTCGCGGTAGTACGGTTCGAGCTGCGCGAGCAGCGCGAGCTGGCCCTGCTCGTCGAGGTCGATGCCCGGAAGCTCGCGCGGCGGCGGTCCGAACAGCCGCCGCGCCTGCGCCCGCACTTCGGCGAGCGACGGAATCGGCGAGTCGAAGTGTCCCGGCGGCGCGAAGCGCGGCTCCGGGCCGGCCCAGTACGCGAGCTCTGCCGCATCGCGCGCGAGCGCCTCGCATCGCACGCGCAGCGCTTCGTTTTCGCGCAACAGCTTGTCACGCTCGTCCCGCAGCGCGTCGCGCGTGGCCACGAGCGTGCGCAGCGGGGGCATTCGCTTCAGCGCACCTTTCAGCGCATGACGGGCCGTTGCGCGCAAGGGCATTCGAGGACCTCCCGGGGCCGCCAGTATAGGCTGCGGCGGCTCCGGTGCATCCAGATCGCGCGTGCCGACGTATGGGCAGCATGGAACGCGCAATCCCGCCGCGAACATTCCTCGCTGCCCTCGGCCTGGCGTCGGCGCTTGCGGCGGCGCCTGCCCCGGCGGAGCCCTTCGTTCCGGCCAGCGACGCGGTCGTTCTGGAGTCGCTGCCCGAGAAAGGCGACCCGGCGCTCGCGGCGCTTCGCCGCATGCGCGCGGACCTCGCCACGAACCCGCTCGATCCCGCGCGGGCGCTTCCCGTTGCGCGCCTCGCGCTCGACGCGGCACGAACGCTCGGTGATCCGCGCTTTCTCGGCCAGGCGCAGGCGGCGCTCGCGCCGTGGTTGACCGGCGAGAACGTTCCGGCGCCGATGCTGCTGCTGCGCGCGACGATCCGGCAAAGCCAGCACGAGTTCGCGGGCGCGCTCGTCGACCTCGACCGGCTGCTCGCGGCACGACCGGCGTATGCGCAGGCACGGCTCACGCGTGCGAGCGTCCTGACGGTCGTCGGCCGCTACGCCGATGCGCGCCGCGACTGCGCCGCGCTGACCCGCCTCGCCTCGCCGCTCGTCGCCGCCGCGTGCGACGCCGGTCCCGCGAGCCTTGCGGGTGATGCGGACGCGGCCTACCACGCGCTGCTCGCAGCGCCGCGCCGCGCATCCGACAGCACGGAGGTGCGCGAGTGGGCGTTGACGATCGCCGCCGAGATCGCGGCGCGGCGCGGTGACTTCGCGGGCGCCGAGGGTCATTTCAAGGCCGCACGGGCGCTTGCGCCGCGTGACGCGTACCTGAAGGGTGCCTACGCCGATTTTTTGCTCGACCGCGGCTGCGCACGCGAAGTCGCAGCGCTGCTGCGCGACGACAGCCGCAACGACGGCCTGCTGTTGCGGCTTGCGCTTGCCGAAGCGCGGCTCCCCGATGCGCGCACCGCGTACGAGACGCACGGCGCCGACCTCGCCGCGCGCTTCGACGCAGCGCGTCGCCGCGGCGACAGCATGCATCGCCGCGAGGAGGCGCGCTTTCGCCTGGACGTGCAGGGAGACGCACGCGCCGCCGTCGCGCTCGCCCGCGCCAACTGGTCCGTCCAGCGCGAGCCCGCGGATCTGCGCATCCTGATCGAAGCGGCGCGCGCGGCGGACGATGCCGGTGCGCTCGCCATGGCAGCTGCGTGGATCGCCGTGAATCGCCTCGAGGATGCGGCGCTCGCCGCGCCGTCGCCAGCACGATGAAGCGACTCCTCCTGCTGCTCGCCGCTGCGCTCGTCTGCGCGCCCGCGCTCGCGCACAAGGCGAGCGATGCCTACCTGACGATCGAGCGCGCCGGCCCGACGCTCGCGGGCCGCCTCGACATCGCGCTCCGCGATCTCGACAACGCGATCGGCCTCGATGCGAACGCGGATGGCGACATCACGTGGGGGGAGGTTCGCGTGCGCGCGACGGCAATCACTGCGTACGCGCTGCCGCGCCTCGCGATGTCTTCGGCCGGAGTGCGCTGTCCGCTCGTGGCCACCGAGCTTCGCATCGATACGCACACCGACGGCGCGTACGCGGTGCTGACGCTGGCGGGCACGTGCCCCGAGCGCGGACCGACGCTCACGCTCGACTACCGGCTGTTCGAAGGCATCGATCCGCAGCACCGGGGGCTGCTGAACTTCATCGACGGCGGACGCAGCCACAGCGCCGTGTTCACCGCCGACACGCCGCGCCGCAGCGTCGGCGGGGAAAGCGCCGGGCCGTTGGCTCAGTTCGCGACGTATGCCGAAGAAGGCGTCTTCCACATCTGGAGCGGCTTCGACCACGTGCTCTTCCTGCTGTCGCTGCTGCTGCCCGCGGTGCTCGTCCGCCGCAATGGCGCCTGGGTCGCCTGCGACTCGCTGCGCGCCGCGACGCTCGACGTCGTCAAGGTCGTCACGGCCTTTACGGTCGCTCATTCGATCACGCTGACGCTCGCCGCGCTCGCCATCGTCGAACTGCCGTCGCGCTGGGTGGAATCCGCGATCGCGCTGTCGGTGGTACTGGCAGCGCTGAACAATCTCCACCCGATCGTCGCGAACGGACGCTGGGTCGCCGCCTTCGGATTCGGCCTGCTGCACGGCTTCGGATTCGCCGGCGCCTTGCGGGGTCTCGGGCTGCCGACAGGCTCGCTCGCGCTGTCGCTCGCGGGCTTCAACCTCGGCGTCGAGGCGGGGCAGCTCGCGATCGTCCTCGTGTTCCTTCCGCTCGCGTTCCTGTCGCGGTCGACCTGGGCCTATCGGCGACTCGCGCTCGGTGGCGGCTCGATCGTCACCGCCGCCGTCGCGTCGACGTGGCTCGTCGAGCGCGCATTCGACACGAGCGTCTTCAGTGCGCTCGCCGCACGTTAACCGTCCTTCGAGGAGAGACCATGAATAGACGACACGTCACCCGGATCGCATTCGGCGTTGCGCTCTGCTGCGCGGCGCTGGCAGGCGGGGGCTCGGCCTGTGCGGCGAGTCATCGCGAGGCGCCCCTGATCGCCAGCGATCCCGCGGCCGACAACACCGACTTCTACGTGTTCCGAAGCTGGACCAACCCGGCCAACGTCGTGTTCATCCTGAACGCCATTCCGGTGCAGGAGCCGAGCGGCGGACCCAACTACTACAACTTCGGCGACGACGTGCTCTACAGCATCAACGTCGACACCGACGCGGACGGCCGGGAAGACCTGGTCTACGAGATCCGTTTTCGCAGCGAGGTCCGCGGCCCCGTGGCGCCGCTCGGGTTGCCGCTGGCCGACGTCGCGGCGCCGCCGGCCGTCCCGCCCATCACCGCGCTGGATGGCGCCGGATCGGAGGGCCTGATCCTGCGCCAGTCCTATACGGTGACGCAGGTGCGCGGGCACACGCGCATCGACCTCGGCACGCGGCCGATGTTCGCCGTGCCCTCGCGTGCCGGTCCGTTCACGATGCCCGATTACGAAGCGCTTGCCGCACAGGGCATTTACGCGCTGGCGAACGGCGGCAAGGCATTCGCCGGGCAGCGCGACGAATCGTTCTACATCGACTTGGGCGGCACGTTCGACTCGCTCAACCTGCGCCGCACGCCGCCCGTGCTGTCGCCGGCGGAGGACGCGAACGACGCCGTCAATCCGTTCGGCGTCGACACGCTTTCGGGGTTCAACGTCAGCTCGATCGCGATCGAGGTGCCGATCAGCACGATCACAGGCAATCCGAACGCCGTGATCGGCGCCTACGCGTCGACGGCCCGGCGGAAGGTCCGCACGCTCGGCAACGGCCCGCGCGGCGAAGGTGTGCAGACCGGCGGGTGGGTGCAGGTGTCGCGCATGGGCAACCCGCTGGTCAACGAGGTGATCATCGGCCTCGATCGCAAGGACCGGTGGAACGCGACGGACGCGAGCGACGAGGGACAGTTCGTCGACTTCTACCGCAACTCGCGGCTCGCCACGGCGATCAACCTGCGGTTCGGGACAAACATCCCGGCGACGGACCGCGCCGACCTCGTGAACGCGCTGCTCAAGTACCCGTCGCAGCCGCAGAGCGGAACCTGCGGCGCGAACGATTGCGCGGAGCTGTTGCGGCTGAACCTCGCGGTCGCACCGACGCCGCCGGCGAGCCAGAAGCGTCTCGGCGTACTCGCGGGCGACAGCGCCGGCTGGCCCAACGGCCGTCGTCCGAACGACGACGTCACCGACATCGCGCTGCGCGTCGTGGCCGGCAAGCTGATCGGAACGCCGGAGGGCGATCTCGCGCTCGGCGACGGGGTCAACTTCAACGCCGGCGCGCCGGGAACGAACATCACCGCGAACGGCATCTACACGGTGTTCCCGTACCTGCCGACGCCGCACGACGGTCGCAATCGGCGCCACGTCGATTGCGCGGAGCCGCTGGCGAATCCCTGCCAGTAGGCATCGAACACGACCGCCGCCGCGCCATGCGTCGCGGCGCGGCGGCGTCGTACGTGACGGCGGGAGGTCGTCGTGCCGGCTACATTCCGCGGAAGCTAACGGCCAGCACCTGCGGCGCGCGTCCGGCCATGGCCGGTTCCTTCAGCGTGATTCGCCACAGCGTTCGCGGGTGCGACGGGTCCACGAGCGTCGCCGAATGCAGAAGCGACGCATTGTCCCAGACGACGACATCGCCGATGCCATACGACACGGAGAGCCGGTACTTCGGCTGCGTCGCGTGCGCCGCCAGCTCGTCGAGGAGCGCACGCGCCTCGTCGTCGGGCATGCCGACGATGCCGAACGAGCTGCCGGACACGGCGTAGAGCGCCTTGCGGCCGGTGGCCGGGTGCGGACGCACGACCGGGTGCGTGACGAGCGGCATCCTGTCCTTCTGCGCTTCGTTCAGCACCGAGGCGACCGTGCGCGTCGTCTCGTCCTCGTTGTTGCGGTTGCCGTAGTGGTGAATCGCGACGAGCGGATCGATGCGGCGCTTCGTCGCCGTCGGGAGATCGTCGTACGCGGCGTACTGGTTCGCGAACAGCGTGTCGCCGCCGGCCGCCGGCACCTCGATCGAGTAGAGCGTCGTCGCGCGCGCCGGGACGTCGAGGTACGAATAGTCGGTGTGGAAATACGTGCCGGCGTCGGCGAGCCCGAGCGGCCGGCCGTTTTCGACGCGGTTCGACAGGATCAGGATGTTCGGGTCGGCCGGGTGATGGAACTGGTCGATCACGTGCGGCTCCGGCGCCCCGAACCGGCGGGCGAACGCGACGAACTGCGACGGCGCGAGCGTCTGCCCGCGGATCACGAGCACCTGGCCCTCGAAAAACACGCGCTCGATCGCGGCGAACGCCTCGTCGGTCATCGGATGCGCGAGATCGACGCCGCGCGCCTCGACGCCGAAGCCTTCCGTCAACGGACGCGTCGTGAGCATTTGCGTCGAACGATAAGCCGAAGCGGCTACGTCAGGTAGTCAGGACGGATCCAGCGCGGGACGATGAGCGCGATCTCCGGCCAGATGATCAGCATCGCGAGCACCAGCAGCATCGGCACCAGCATGATCATCGTGTCCTTGAGCGCGGCGCGCAGCGGTATTTTCGCGATCGCGCACGAGATCATCAGGCACAGCCCATACGGCGGCGTCACGAGGCCGAACGCCAGCGAGACGATGCCGATGATCGCGAACGACACCGGATGCATGTTCACCGACGCGGCGAGCGGCTGCAGCGTCGTGCCGACGATGATGATCGCGGGAATCGCGTCGAGGAAGCAGCCGACGACAAGGAACACGAACGCGATGAAGAAACCGACGCCGATCAGGCCGAGGCCCCACGCCTGCACGTTTTCGAGCAGCGCCTTCGGGATCTGGAAATACGCGAGCAGGAACCCGAACACCGAGGCCGTGCCCACGCAGAACAGCGCGATAGCGGACAGCTTGCCGGTCTCGAGCAGCGCGTGCCAGAGTTGCTGGCGGCTCATCTCGCGATAGAAGAAGAGCGACAGCACGGCCGCATAGAGAACCGCGACCGCCGCCGATTCGGTCGCGGTGAACCAGCCGAGCAGGATGCCGCCGACGATGATGAACGGCGTGAACAGGGCCGGCACCGAAACCGCGGCAGCGGTCACGAACTCGCGCAGCGTCGCCCGCGGATACGTCGGATAGCGGCGGATCTTCGCGTAGGCGTGAACGGTCGCCATCTGCGCAAGCCCGAGCAGCAGGCCCGGAATCACGCCGGCGAGATAGAGCGCGCCGATGGAGACGGTCAGCACGCCGCCCCAGACGATCATCAGGATCGACGGCGGAATGATCACCGCCAGCACTGCCGACACGGCGGTGATCGCGACCGAGAAGGATAGGTCGTAGCCTTCCTTGACCTGCGCCTCGATGAAGATCTTCCCCTGGCTCGCGGCGTCCGCCGTCGACGAGCCGGAGATGCCGGCGAAGAACACGGAGAGCAGCACGTTGATCTGCGCGAGCGCGCCGGGGAAGTTGCCGACCATCGCGCGCGACAGGCGCACGAGCCGCTCGGTGATGCCGCCTACGTTCATGAGGTTGGCGGTCAGCAGGAAGAACGGCACTGCGAGCAGGATGAACGAGTTGTACGCCTTGAACGTCGTGTTGAAGACGACCATCGGCGACAGCCGCGGCTCGATGATCAGCACCGGCAGGCACGCGATCCCGAGCGCGAACGCGATCGGCACGCGCAGGATCATCAGCGCGAAGAACGAGCCGAACAGCAGCATCGCGGCGGCGCCGGGGGTCAGCGCGGCGGTCACAGGTTCATTCCGCGCTGATTTCCGCCGGATCGCGCGGCGGCGGGAAATCCGCGGCGGTTGCATCACCGCGCAGGATGCGCAGGTCCGAGCGCAGGCGCTCGGCCAGGAACACGAGCCACGTGAACCCGGCGAGCGGCCAGGCGACGAAGATGTACACCATCGGCATCTCCGCGAGCTCGGAGCTCTGGTCCCAGCCGAACTGCACGAAGCGGATCCCGTACCAGGCGAACACGCACGCGAACACGAGGATGAACGCGTAGGTCACGATCCGGAGCAGCGCGTTGCCGCGGTCGGACAGCTGCGGCCACACGTCGACCTCGAAGTGCGTGCCCTCGCGCACGCCGATCATCGAGCCCAGCATCACCATCCAGATGAACAGGAAGCGCGCCATCTCCTCGGTCCAGATCCACGCGGGGATCAGCGCCGTGTAGCGGGCGATGATCTGGATCGTCACCGGCACGATCAGCGCGGCCACGCTGATGCCGAGAAGCACGTCGAGCAGACGGCCGTACGCGTCGATCAGCCTGCGCATCCGAATTCCTTGCGGCGGGCAGCAAAAGCCCGGCGGAAGCGCGTGACCTCCGCCGGGCGCCACGTGCCCTTGATCACATCGAGTTGATCTTGTCGTAGATCGCGGAAGCGCCGATTTCCTTCGCGTACTCGGCCATCACCGGATCGACCGACTTCTTGAGCGCGGCACGGTCGGCGAACGGGATGCGCTTCAGCTTGCCGGCCTTCTCGAGCGCCTCGAGCTTCGCGCTGTCCTGGCTCGATTCCACCTCGCGGCCGTACGCGCCCGCTTCCTTGCCCGCGCGGATCACCGCCTGCTGCAGGTCGGGGGGCAGGCGCTTGAACGTCTTGCCGGAGAAGCAGAGCGGCCGGATCGTGATCGCGTGCTGCGTCATGATCAGGTTCGGGCCGACCTCGTAGAACTTCATCGCCTCGACGCCGGCGGCCTCGTTCTCGCCGGCGTTGATCACGCTGTTCTGGATCGCGTTGTAGATCTCGTCGTAGGCGATCACCGTGGGCGCCATGCCTGCCGCGAGAAACGTCTTGCTCCAGATCGGTGCGCCCTGCACGCGGATCTTGAGCCCCTTGAGCTCGCCCATGTTGTGCACCGCCTTGTTGGCGAAGATGTTGCGCGTGCCGCCGCCGGCGAAGCCGATCAGCATGACGTCCGCCTTCTGCGAGACCTCGTCCGCGACCGGCTTCAGCGTGTCGGCGTCGAGAACCTTGTTCCAGTGCGCCAGGTCGCGGAACAGGAACGGCGCGTCGATGAACGGCGCCGCCTTCGAGAACGTCGACATGTGCGCCGGCGACACGATGCCGTAGTCGACGGTGATCCCCTGGTTCATGAAGGCGAAGTAGTCCTTCTCGAGGCCGAGCTCGCTGTTCTTGTGCAGCACGAAATTGATCGGCTTGCCGTAGTACTTCTTGACGAGCTCCTCGAAGCGGACGAGCGCCTTGGTGAACGCGTGGTCGTCGTTGAACTGCACGGCGCCGTGGAGCGTAATCGGCTGCTGCGCGGATGCGCCGGACGCGAGCGCGACGGCAGCCGCCGCGAGAATCGGGAAGAGCGCGCGGATGGGCGATGGCATCGGAAATCCTCCAGGACGAGTCCCCGTTGGCGCGACTCGGCGCCCGCATGGACGCGCTCGCGCTCTGGTCAGGTGGCCGGCCGATTAGACGGCGGACGCGGCGGCCTGTCAACGACCACGGGTAATATCCGTCCGATGCACCCGATGTTCCCGCTGCTCGCCGCGGCTTGGCTCGCCTTCGCGGCGATGCCTTCGCTCGCCGCCGATTACACGCTGAAGGACCTGCGGATCGCGCATCCGTACGCGCGGCCGACGCCGCCGGGGGCGCGCACGGGCGGTGCGTATTTCACCGTGCGCAACGCGGGAAAAGCGGCCGACCGCCTGGTGCGCGTCACCTCGCCTTCGGCGCACGTGGTCGAGATGCATTCGATGACGATGGACGGGACGTTGATGAAAATGCGTCCGGTCGCGGGCATCGCCATCCCGGCCGGCGGCCAGGTCGTCCTCGGCTCGGGCGGCTATCACGTGATGCTGATCGACCTCGCGCGGCCGCTGGCGGCGGGCGACAAGGTGCCGCTGACGCTGACGTTCGAGCACGCGGGTGCGGTCGACATCGTCGCCGACGTCGAGCCTGCCGGCGCACGAGGCGCACCGGCCCAGGGTGCAGCGCATGGGCACTGACGCCGGGATCGCGCGCATGGGGATCCCCGCCTCCGGCGCGATCGGTGGCGGGCGCGGCGTCGCCGGCGAGCGGGCGGGCGCGTCGACGCGGGCGATCGTCGCGTGGCTCGCGGCCTGCTGCCTGCTCGTCTTCGCGATGGTCGTCGTCGGCGGCGTCACGCGGCTCACGCATTCGGGATTGTCGATTACCGAATGGCAGCCGATCGTCGGCACGATTCCGCCGCTTTCGGACGCCGACTGGAGCGAGGCGTTCGCGAAATACCGGCAGACGCCCGAGTTTCGCGAAGTCAATCATGCGATGGCACTGCCGGAGTTCAAGCGCATCTTCTGGTGGGAATATTTCCATCGGCTGCTCGGCCGCTTCATCGGCGCCGCGTTTCTCCTGCCTTACCTGTGGTTTCTCGCGCGCGGACGGATTCCGCGGTCGCTCCGCTGGCCGCTGGCCGGCATCTTCGCGCTCGGCGCGCTGCAAGGCGCGCTCGGCTGGTTCATGGTGCAAAGCGGGCTGGTCGACGATCCGCGGGTGTCGCAATTCCGGTTGACGGCTCATCTCGGGCTCGCGTTCGCGATCTTCGGCGCCATGTTGTGGGTCGCGCTGTCGCTCGCGTTCCCGGCGCACATCGATCCGCGCGCGATGCCCGGCGCGCGACCGTTGCGCCGCTTCGCGGTCGCCGTCGCTGCCCTCGTCTTCGCGATGGTGCTGTCGGGTGGCCTCGTGGCCGGCATCCGGGCCGGCTTCGCCTACAACACGTTTCCGCTGATGCACGGACGCGTCGTGCCACCGGAAATCCTGATGCTCGCGCCGTGGTGGAAGAATTTGTTCTGGAACATGGCGACCGTGCAGTTCGACCACCGGCTGCTCGCGTGGATCCTCGCGTTCATCGTGCCGTTGTTCGCCTGGCGCGTGTGGCGTTCGGCGCTGCCGCGGCGCGCGCGCGGCACCGCAGCCGCGCTCGTGGCGATGCTGGCGATGCAGGTCTCGCTCGGGATCGCGACGCTGGTCAACGTGGTGCCGCTTCCGCTCGCGGCGTTGCACCAGGCAGGCGCGGTGGTCGTGTTCGGGCTGGCCCTCGCAGCCGTCCACGCGCTGCGATGAAACGTATTCCGGTTCGCATTGCCCAAGGAACCTTCGCGCACTTCCGCGTGGAGCGCGCAGGCGCTTCCCTTAGCCGCGGCGAACGGCGATGATGACGAGCCACTGGAGCTGCCATGCCTGATCCCCACCCGCGCGCCCTCGACGAACCGCTGTCCGACGCCGAGCTCGACGAGCTCGAGGGCTTCCTCGCCTCCGATCTCGTGCCCCCCGACTGCATGGATCTCGAGATGCTGGACGGTTTTCTCACGGCCATCGTCAGCGGTCCCGAGAGCGTGCAGCCGTCGGAATGGCTGCCGCAGGTGTGGAGCGACGGCGCCCGCACGTCCAACCCGGCTTTCACCGGCAACGAGCAGGCGCAGCGGATCATGGAGCTGATTCTGCGGCACATGGTCGGCATCCAGCGCACGCTCGGCGAATCGCCGACGCGTTTCAAGCCGCTGCTGTACATGCCGGAGGAGAAGCAGCGCAACGACAAGACGCCGCCGGAGGCCTCCGCGTGGTGCGAAGGGTACATGTCGGGCGTGAAGCTGCGCGACGACGAGTGGCAGCCGCTCTACGACGCGCAGGATGCGCGCGACTGGATGTTTCCGATCGAGGCGCTCGCGTTCGGGGATCAGGATCCCGAGTTCGCCGAGTGGGTGGACGACAAGGAAAAGCGCGCGAGCCTGGTCGACGAGCTCGCGGTGGCGTCAGTGCTGATCTACCGGTTCTGGCAGGACCGCCGCCGGGTGAGCGAGGCTCGCGGCAGCGGGTCGCGCCGCGAGCTGCACGAAACGGCTACGCGCAAATCGCGGCAGCGCCTGCACTAGAAAGCGCGCTGCGCGGTCTTTCGCGCTTTCGTGCCGGGCTACGAGGTCCTTCGGCCTTGGCGCCGCGCTACTCGGGTCACGCGGCGTGCTGCCAACCCTCGTCCGACCAATCGGGGACGAAGCGCATCGAGCCCTCGTAGCTCTCGATCATCTCGATCAGCTCGTCGACGCGGTGCCCGAGCGGCATGTCGAACTCGGCTCCGATCAGCTCGTCGAGCTCGGCGCGCGCGGCGCGATACTGGTTGTCGGTGCAGATCAGATGCGGGTCGAGGATGTGCGCCATGGGGTCTCCAATCCTTCGTGCGTGACGCCAATGTAAGGCCTCGAAGCGCGGCCTGCGAATCGGAGCTCTCCGGATTAACCTGTCGGACAGCGGCCGACACCAGTTGATCCCGTGTCCAAGCACGATAGTTTGTAACGGTTCGTGAACTATCGCGCGCATCGCGCGCGCACTGCAATGCGAATATTCGCATCGCATCGCCGCCATCGTCCTCCGGGGAGACGGACGTCAGCTTCTAGCCGCCGAACAGGAACGAGTCGCGCGCGAGCGCGCCATTCTCGAAGCCGTCGACGATGCGTTCGACGTGCGCGCCTCGACCGGCGGCGCCATAGGCGACGAACAGCGGGAGCAGGTGTTCCTCGGTGGGATGCGCGCGTGCAGCCGATGGCGCGCGGTCGCGATATTCGACGAGCGCGCGCTCGTCGTGCGCGGCCAGCGCCGTGCCGAGCCAGCGAGCGAACTCGGCGGCATACGTCATCGGCTCGACCGCATTGGGATTGCCGATCCAGTCGCGCAGGTTGTGCGTCGCGTGGCCCGAGCCGACGATCAGCACGCCTTCGTCGCGCAACGGCGCGAGCGCGCGGCCGAGCGCGACGTGATGCGCGGTGCCGCGAGCGGGTTGCACGGCGATCTGCACGACCGGAACGTCGGCTGACGGATACATCCAGCGCAGCGGCACCCACGCGCCGTGATCCAGGCCGCGGCAGCCGTCGATGCCCGCCGTGATGCCGGCGTCCTTGAGCAGCGCAACTGCGCGCGCCGCGAGATCGGGTGCGCCGGGAGCGGAATATTCGATCGAATACAGCTCTTTCGGAAAGCCGCCGAAGTCGTGAATCGTCTGCGGATGCGGATTGCCGGTCAGCATCGGCAACGCCGTCTCCCAGTGCGCCGACGCCATCACCACGGCCGCCGGGCGCCCGATGCGCCGGCCGAGCGCTGCCCAGGCGTCGCCGACGACGCCGGGAGATATGGCGTGCATCGGCGAGCCGTGCGACAGGAACAGCGTGGGCAGCGGATTCATCGACGGCTTCGGGCCCGTCAGGCGTTCGCGGCCTTTGGCGCCGGCTTCACGAGATGCTCGGCGACGAGCGCTGCGTGCACGGCCGGCCGCGCGGCGACGCGCGCCTGGAAAGCCTCGAGCGCGGGCCAGCGCGCGAGATCGAACTTCAGGAACTGATGCCAGTTCGCGATCGTGAACAGGTACGCGTCCGCGATGCTGAAGCGGTCGCCGGTCAGGTACGGCCGGTCGCGCAGCGTCTGCGCGACGAAGTCGAAGCGCCGTCCCACGGCGTCCATCACCACCGGCTTGTAATCCTCCGGCGTCGTCGGCTTCCACAACGGGGCGAGGCCCTTGTGCAGTTCCGTTGCGACGAAGTTCAGCCATTCCATCTGCCGATAGCGCTCGAGCGAGCCGAACGCGGGTGCGAGCGTGCCGGGCTTGCGGTCGGCGATGTACTGCAGGATCACGGCGACCTCGGTGAGGCGCTCGCCATTGTCGAGTTCCAGCACGGGAACGTAGCCCTTCGGGTTGACGCCGTAGTAGTCGGCGCCGGTCCCGTAGGTGTGGGCGCGCAGGTCGACGCGCTCGGTGGTGTACGCGAGGCCCGCTTCGGAAAGCGCGATGTGCGGGGCGAGCGAGCAGGCGCCGGGAGCGTAGTAGAGCTTCATGCAGGTTCTCCTTGGAAAGAAGGATTGGATCGCGCAACGGCGATCTCGTCGCGCGCGCCATCGCCGAGCAGTGCAGTCACGATCGCGGCAATCGTCAGGAACGCCGGGTATTCCCATCCGCCGTTCGGCGCGGAGAACGACCAGCCGTTGCCGGCGTGCGCCCAGGTGGCGCCGATCAGGAACGGCGTCAGCGCGAGCGCGACGATCCGGGTGCGGATGCCCGCGATGAGCAGCAAACCGCCCAGGAGTTCGGCCGCGAACGTCACGTAGCCGAGCACGCCCGGGAGCCCGAGCGACTCGAAGAACTTCCAGGTGCCGGGCAGCGTGAACACGAAATACTTGAGCGCTGCGTGCGCGACGAACATCACGCCGACCGTGGTGCGCAGCAGCACCGCGGCGGTGTCGATACGACGGCTGGATTGCATGGTGGACCTCCTCGGGGTCATGCGTCCGGTGACGCGATGGCCAATCGTCGCACTTGATGCTTTCGGGATAAATATGATTATGTGCGATAGACTATTGCGCTATCAGCAATAATAGTCTCCATGGATCGCTTCCAGTCACTGCTTGCCTTCGCAAAGGTCGTCGAGACCGGCAGCTTTGCGCGCGCGGCCGATCGGCTCGACCTCTCCGTGTCGGCCGTCTCGCGCCAGGTCGCCGACCTCGAGGCGCACCTCGGCGTACGCCTTCTCAACCGGACGACGCGCCGGCTGTCGCTGACCGAAAGCGGGCAGGCGTTCTACGAGCGCTGCGTGCAGTTGCTGGCCGATCTCGAAGAGGCCGAGGAATCGGTCACGGCGTCGGCCGCGTTGCCGCGGGGCACGCTTCGCCTGACCGCGTCGATCAGTTTCGGGGTCGGCTACCTGGCGCCCGCGGTGGCCGAGTTCGGCGCGCGCCATCCGCAAGTGCGATTCGACATCCAGTTGTCGGACCGAGCCGTCGATCTGGTCGACGAGGGGATCGACCTCGCGATTCGCATCGGCGACATCGGCAGCCAGGCGGTGATCGCCCGGCGGATCGGCGTCGCGCAACTGATCTGCTGCGCCGCGCCGTCGTACCTCGCGCGCCGCTCTCAGCCGCGCACGCCGGACGACCTGCGCGAGCACGCGTGCCTCACCTACGCGTACGCGTCAGGCGGCAACCTCTGGCCGTTCGCCGATGCGCAGGGAGGCGTGCGGAAGATCGAAGTCGGAGGCGGCGCGCATGCGAACAACGGCGCGATGCTCGCCGCGCTGGCGGTCGCGGGCGCGGGCATTACGCAGGCGCCCGATTTCATCGTCGCGCCGGATGTGCGGGCGGGCCGGCTCGTCCCGCTGCTGGCCGACTATTCGTCGCCGGCGATTCCCGTCAACGCCGTGTATCCGAGCCGCCGCCACCTGTCGGCGAAGGTGCGCGCGTTCGTCGATTACCTCGTAGCGCGCTTCGCCGACAATCCGGAATGGCGCCTCTAGGTGTTCGCGTCAGGCCGCCAGAGCGTTCGCCTCAGGGGAGCTGGATCTTGCCGCCGCCACCGAGTGGACCACCCGGCGGAAGTGTCGCTCCGGCTGGCGGCAGCACGATCGACGACGACGCCTGCCGGCGCATTTCCTGGATCTCGCGCATCGCGCGCTCGATGCCGGCCTTCGTCGCCTCCGGGTATTGCGCGATCGCCTCGGCGAGCGTCGTGGCGTCGATGTCGAAGCTGATCGGCAGCGGGCCCATGTTGGTCATGAGCTGCGCCTCGCCCTGGAAGACCGTTCGCCGGATCGGGTCGGGCGTGCCGTCGCTTTTCACCGGTTGCAGCACGCGCAGCGTGCCCACCTTGCGATCGGTATAGATCTCCTCGCGGTACAACGAGGCGGCATCCATCGCCGCATCGCTCATCCGGGTTCCTGGATCGGATGCCATGGTGTTCGTCCCTCGTGCAGTTGTCTCCAGTGCGTAATGGTAGCGGGCGCGGCGGAAACCAAGGGGCTGGAGTTGCTCACGGCGGCAATTTGTTCAGCATCGATCCCGGTAAAGGTTGCGGGACCCACTTCGCGCGCACGGCCAAGTGCCTGAATATCCTCGCAAGCGATGCGTGGTACGACGCTTGCGCTGCTGCTCTTCGAAACGCCACTTCGCCTGGCGCCGACGGGACCGCATGCCGCCGCTCCGCACCACCGTGAACCCTGCCGTGCCGTCTCCCGTGCGCGCCGCGGCCCTCGACATCAGTCTTCCGGAACGGGTCGCCGAAGCCCCGGGACACACGAAACGCGACGTCGTCCAGTACCACGAGCGGATGGCCCCGTGGCTCGTGCCGCAACTCGCGCCGAGGCCCATCGCCTCGCCGCCCGACGCGGGGGAAAGCGCGCCGCCGTTCATTCGCGTCGCAGACATGGCGGGCGTCGTGCGCGCCGTGCAGAACGGTCACTACGAGTTCCGGACATGGGGCGCGCGGTTTCCGCGCCTCGAGCGCCCCGACCGGATCGTGCTTGGCCTCGCGGTTGCCGACGCTCCGTGGGGTGTGCTGCGCGATGCCGCACAGCACGCACGCGCCCTGCTCGAATCGCTGGGCCTTCCGGCGTTCCTGAAGACGACGGGTGGCAGCGGCCTCGAAATCGTCGTCGCGATCACGCGGCGCCACCAGTGGTCGGAGATCGCCGAGTTCGCGCACGCCGTCGCACGTCACCTCGTGCGATCGCGGCCGACGGTGTTCGCGGCGGCCGCGGGCCCGGATGCCCGGGGACGCGTCGTCGTCGGCGCGCGCAGCAACGACCTCGGACGGAGCGCGGTCGCGGCTTACTCGTTGCGCGCCCGCGCAGGCCTGCCGGTGTCGATGCCGATCGCGTGGAGCGATCTTGGCGATGTCGACCTGCGCGGCGGCCATTTCGGCATCGACGGAGTGCCGGCGTTCGTCGCCGCGCGGCGCGACGATCCATGGGCTGCCTACGAGCAGTCGCGGCGAACGCTTTCGGCGGCGATGCGCCGCGCGCTTGTCGGCTGAGAGCCGCGTCAGCGGCGCAGGAAATTCTCGATGCTGGTCGCGAGCGCGACCGGCGTCTCGTGCATCGGGTAATGACCGGCGTTGGCCATGACCTCGAGCTCGCAATCCGGATAGGTCGAGAGGAACGTCGTCTGCATCATCGTCGGCGTCAGCGCGGGATCGTGCTCGCCGACGATCACCTTGACCGGCAGCGGCATGCCCGCCACCTCGCCACTGAAGTCCGTCTTCGCCCACGCCCGCAGATACGCAGCGAACGCGGGCTGCGCCGCGTGCGCGAGCGAGTAGTCGACCATCCGGCGCACCCAGGTCTTCGACAGCCGGTTGCCGGTCGTGTAGTCGATGATCGCGTGGCGGTTGTCGGCGCTCGCCGCCGCGCCGCTGAACAGCGCCCAGCCGGCCTCGTCGAACGGCACGCCCGATGCCGGGACGGGCGTCAAAGCGACGAGCTTGCGCACGCGCGCAGGCGCTGTGGCGAGGACGCGCTGCACGGCCATGCCGCCCATCGAATGGCCGACGAGGCTGAATTCCGCGAACCCCAGGTGATCGGCGAGCGCAAGGGCATCGGCGGCGATCTCGTCCATCGTGAACTCGCCCGGCGCATCGCGCATGCCGCCGTAGCCGCGATAGTCCATGAACGCGTACGTGAACTCGTCGGCGCTGAGCGCCGGCTCCATCGGCGCGAAGGCATGCGCGTCGCCGAACCAGCCATGCAGGACCAGCACGCGGTGCGGCCCCGAGCCGAGGAGGTGATGCGTGTTGGGCGTCATCGCGCGCTCGCGGCAACGGATGCCGAAGGGACCTGTGACCTCGGCGATGTCCGTGGCGGGCGCGCCGTCACTTCTGCAGCACCCACTTGCCGCCTTCGATGCGCACCATCACCCGGGCGCGCGAATCGAGTCCCAGGTGGTCGGTCTTGCTCATGTTGACGACGCCGTTGGTGACGGGCAGGTCCTTCGTCGACTCGAGCGCGGCCCGCAGCGCGCGCCGGAATTCGACGGTGCCGGGCTGCGCCGTCTTGAGTGCGACCGGAATCGCGTGCGCGAGCTCGAGACAGGCGTCCCACGTGTAGGAGCCGAACGCCGATACGCTTCCGCCACCGTGCGCGGACTCGTACAGCTTGATGTACTGCAGCGCCTGCCGCTTCGCCGGATGGCTGTCCGGGAGCTGGCTCGCGACGATCACCGGGCTCGTCGGCACGTACGCGCCTTCGACGTCCTTGCCGCCGACGCGGAGGAAGTCGTTGTTCGCGACGCCGTGGTTGAAGTACAGCCGGCCCTTGTAGCCGCGCTCGGTGAGCGTCGTGGCGGGCAGCGCAGCCGGTGTGCCCGACGCGCCGATGACGATGGCGTCGGGTTTCGCGGCGATCAGCTTCAGCGCCTGCCCGGCGACGCTCGTGTCCTTCGGCGAATAGCGCTCGTTGGCCACGAGCGGAATGTTGTGCGCCTTCGCCGCCTTCTCCACCTCGACGAAGAATGCTTCGCCGAGCGCGTCGGCGAAGCCGACGTAGCCCAGCGACTGCACGCCGGCCGCGGCGGCGTGCTCGAGGATCGCGCCTGCCATCATCACGTCGGTCTGCGGCGTCTTGAACGACCAGGCGCGCTTCGCGTCCACCGGCTCGATGATGCGCACCGAGGAGGCGAGCGAGACCACCGGCGTCTCGGCGTCGGCGAATACGTCGAGCATCGCGAGCGAATTGGGCGTCGTCGTCGAGCCGATGATCGCGTCGACCTTCGATTCGCCGATCAGCTTGCGCGTGTTCTGCACGGCCGTCGTCGTGTCCGACGCGTCGTCGAGGACGATGTACTCGATGCTCTTGCCGCCGGCTTCCTTCTGGCACATCGCCACGGTGTTGCGTTCCGGGATGCCGAGCGAAGCCGCGGGTCCCGTCGCCGAAACCGTCACCCCGATCTTCACCTGCGCGAAAGCAGTGGTCGCAAGCGCAAGCGCGGCGAAAGCCGCGGCGCGGGGAATGCCTTTCGTCATGAAAGCTCCGGCTTGGGTCTGCGGGCGCCCATCATATACGGGCGGGGAGATGCAGGAACCCGCGGAAGCGCGCGCGTCCTCCGCGCACCGGCGCACCGTCGAGCGCGTAGTCCGGGAAGCGCGCGAGGAAGCGCGAGATCGCGACGCGTCCTTCGAGCCGCGCGAGATTGAGGCCGGCGCACGTGTGGATGCCGAAGCCGAACGCGATGTGGCGATTGGGCGTGCGCGCGAGGTCGAGCCGGTCGGGATCGGGAAACTGCGCCGGGTCGCGATTGGCGGCGCCGATGCACATCGTCACGCGCGCCTGCGCGGACAGCTCGACGCCGCCGACGGCGCACGGCGCCGTCGAGATCCGGTTGCCGAGCTGGTTCGAGCTTTCGAAGCGCAGGAATTCCTCGACCGCCGAATGAATGAGCGAAGGATCGGCGACGAGGCGTGCGCGCTCCGCGGGCCACTGCGTCAGCGCGTGCAGCGCGTTTCCGATCAGGTTCGTCGTCGTCTCGTGGCCGGCGTTCAGCAGGAAAATGCACTGGTGCGTGAGCTCGCTTTCGGTCAGCGGCTCGTCGCCGCCGTCGCCCGCGATGAGCCGCGTCAGCACGTCGGTGTCCGCATCGCGCGGACTCGCGCGGCGTTCGTCGATCAGCGTCTGCAGGTACGCGGACATTTCGACGACGGCGCGATTGCCGGCCTCGGCGCGCTCGGGTGTGAGCACCGGCTCGAGCGCGCCCAGGATCGCGAGCGACCAGCCGCGCAGCGGCTCGCGCTCCGCATGCGGCACGCCGAGCAGGTTGCCGATGATCTCCACCGGAATTGCCCCCGCGTATTCGTCGATCAGGTCGACGCGGCGGCGAGCGGCGATCCCGTCGAGCAGGCGGTCGACCAGCGCGTCGAGCGCGGGCTCCATCGCGGCGATGTGGCGCTGCGACAGCGCGCCGACGATCGCGCGCCGCACGCGCGTGTGCAACGGCGGATCGTTGAACACGAGGCTCGTCGTGTGATGCGCCAGCAGCGGGCTCGGCCCGTACTTGGGACCGAACTCGCGCTTCTTGTCCGAGCTCCAGATCTTCGGATCGCGATAGACGGGCAGGATGTCGTCGTAGCGCGTCAGGAACCACGATCCGTCCGGCATCGGCTTGACCGGCTCGTGCGCGCGCAGCGCGCGGTAATACGGATACGGATCGGCGTAATAGTCGTCCGGCAAATGCGCGAGATCGAAGCGCGCCGCGCGCTCGCGAACGCCGTCGTCGCCGGCCTTCATGCGATCACCCGCCGCAGAAGAACTCGACCGTCTCGGACGGATCTTTCGCGTACGCGTGGCCGAAGCTGATCCGGCCGGCGCCGCGCAGGATGAACTCCTCGCGGCGCAACGGGATCTCCGGCTCGCCGGCGATCGTCAGGAACGTGCCGTTCGAGCTGTGGTCGACGAGCACGAAGCGGTCGCGCCGCCGCTCGATGTGCGCGTGCATGCGCGAGGCCAGCCGGTCGGCCACGACGACGTCGTTCTGCGGATCGCGGCCGAGCGTCACGACCGCTTTCCCTTCGCCCAGCATGTATTGATGCTCTCCGTGCAGGATCCGCAGTTGCGCGGCCAGCGCGAACACGCGCGTCGCGAGCGTCGTCAGGTCGTCGGTGGAGTCCTGCCAGACGAGCTCGAACACGGTCAGGTCGCGCAGCTTCCCCTTCACCGTAACCGCGGTCACTTCGCGCGCCCGCGTGCGCAGCCACGGGGACAGCGCGGACACCGTCGCCGCCGACGTGATCACCTGCGTGCCGTGCGCGACGCCGACGAGCCGCGCCGCGATGTTCACCGAATCGCCGAACACGTCGCCGCCGGTCTCGAGCGCCGGGCCGAAATGGAAGCCGACGCGAAGCGTGAGGCGCTGCGTCTCGATCGGCGGCTCGGAGGTGATGAGCGACTGCATGTCGGTCGCCGCCTGCGCCGCGTCGTCGGCTGTGGGAAACACGCTCATCGCCTCGTCGCCGATCGTCTTGACGATCCGCCCGGTGTGGCTTTCGCAGGCGCCCCGGACGAGCGCGAGGCAGCGATCGATCGCGGCGAGTGCGCGCTCGTCGCCGAGCGACTCGTAGAGGCGCGTGCTGCCGCTGACGTCGGCAAACAGCACGGCGAGGTCGGCGGAGGCGGTGGGCATGCGGTGCGGTCTTTCGGCGACCCGGAGTATAAGGCGGCGGCCGCTGCCGCTGGCGCGAGGCCCGAGCCGCCCGCCTTCGTACTATTCGCGTTGACCCGGTTTGACCCGGGAGCCTAGTATGGCGCGCTGCTTTTCCTTACGCCTTCACGTGGTCGAAACGTCGCGGTCCATCGTCGCCTTCCTGCTCATGGTCGTTGCCGCCAGCGCATCCGCTGCGGAGGCAGGGATCTACACGATCGTCGATGGCGACGTCCGCGTGTTGCGCGAAACGGCGTGGTTCCGGCTGGCGCCCGGCGCGCGGGCGCGGGAGGGCGACATCGTCGACGCCGTCAACGAATATTCGCAGGTGCAGCTCGAATGGACCGGTGGTGGCGTCATGAACCTGCAGGGGCCGGCGGTCGCGCATACCGGCGCGGTTGTTGCTGCGGACAACAAATCAGGCGCGGCCGAGCTGGTCGTTCGCCGCGGGTGGATCAAGGCGGTGGCCGGCAAGCGCGCGCTGCGGCTCCGCCTGCCGAACGCGACGCTCGATTTTGCCGATGCGATCGTCGTCGCGCACGGCGACCCGGATCGCAGCGAGCTGTTCGTCGAAAGCGGGAGCGCCAAATTCGCACCTGTCGCAGCGCGCGGCAAGGCGCCGGCGCCGCTCGAAGCGAAGTCGGGCGAGTATTTCGAGCGCGTCGGCGATCGCGCCGCCGTTGCGCAGCCGCGTCCCCCGCAGGCGTTCCTGGCCGCGCTGCCGCGCCAGTTTCGCGATGCGCTGCCGGCGCTCGCCGCCAATTTTCCGGAGGAGCCCGAGCTCGTGCGCGGGCGCGAGATCACGCTCGCGGAAGCGGAGCCGTGGCTTGCCCCCGGCGCCAACCGGAGGACGTTCGTGCGGCGATTTACGCCCCGGCTGTCCGATCCGGCGTTTCGCGCCGGCGTCAACGCACGCATCAGCGCGTATCCCGAATGGGATCGCATCCTGCATCCCGAGAAATACCGGCCGAAGGAGACCGATCCGGTGAAGTGATGGGCTCCCGAACCGTCTCCGGCTCCGGGTTCACCCGGCACGCATTCTGGAGGTTGGCATCATGAAGCTGATCTGGAAATTCAACCTGGTGCTGCTCGGCATCTTCCTGCTGGGCTTCGCCATCGCGGGCTATGTGTCGTACCGGGCGCTGCAGGCGAACGCGCGGGAGGAGATCGTGCAGAACGCGCGCCTGATGATGGAGGCGGCACTCGCGTCGCGCACGTACACGAGCACGCAAGTGAAACCGCTGCTCGAGACGCAGCTCAAGTACGAGTTCCTGCCGCAGACGGTGCCCGCATACGCCGCGACCGAGGTCTTCAACGAGATGCGCAAGAGGCATCCGGACTACGGCTACAAGGAAGCGACGCTCAATCCGACCAATCCGCGCGATCGCGCGAGCGACTGGGAGGCGGACATCGTGAATGTGTTCCGCCAGTCGGCGTCCAACAAGGAATTGATCGGCGAGCGCGACACGCCCACCGGGCGTACGCTCTATCTCGCCCGGCCGATCGACGTGTCGAGCGCGTCCTGCCTCGTGTGCCACAGCACCGTCGAGGTGGCGCCGAAGACGATGATCGACCTCTACGGCAGCGCGAACGGCTTCGGCTGGAAGTTCCAGGAAGTGATCGGCGCGCAGGTCGTCTCCGTCCCGATGTCGGTGCCGATCGCGCGCGCCGACGAGACGTTCCGCGCGTTCATGATCTCGCTTGCGCTCGTGTTCTTCGCGACGTTCGTGCTGCTGAACGTGATGTTGCACATGATGGTCATCCGCCGCGTCACGCGGCTCGCGTCGATCGCCGACCAGGTGAGCCTCGGCAACCTCGACGCGGGCGACTTCAAGTCGCGGAGCCGCGACGAGATCGGCGTGCTGTCGGAGGCGCTCGGCCGCATGAAGGTGTCGCTCGTGCAGGCCATGCGGATGCTGGAACCGTGATCGCCCCCGTGCACCCGCCGCCAAGGACGCGCCGATGACCGAGCCGACCCGCCTCGGCAAGTACGAGATCGAGCGCGTCATCGGCAAGGGCGCAATGGGCGTCGTCTACAAGGCGCGCGATCCGCACATCGAGCGCAGCGTCGCGATCAAGACGGTGCGCAAGGACGTGCTCGACGCCGACCTCGCGGCGTCGTTCCTCGCGCGCTTCCGCAACGAGGCCCGCGCGGCGGGACGGCTCTCGCATCCGAACATCATCGGCGTCTACGAGTACGGGGAGGCGGACGACATCGCGTACATTGCCATGGAGTACGTCGACGGCACCGGGCTGCGCGAATACCTGAACCGCAAGGCGCGGTTCGAATTCAACCAGATCGTCGCGATCCTGACGCAGCTGCTCGCCGCGCTCGACTTCGCGCACACGCAGGGCGTCGTCCACCGGGACATCAAGCCGGCGAACCTGATCCTGACGTCGGCGGGCACGCTCAAGGTCGCGGACTTCGGGATCGCGCGCGTGGACGCCTCGAACCTGACGATGACCGGCATGGTGATGGGTACGCCGTCGTACATGGCGCCCGAGCAGTGCCAGGGATTGCCGAGCGACCACCGTGCCGATCTGTTCAGCGTCGGCGTCGTGCTCTACGAGCTCCTGACCGGCGTCAAGCCGTTCGACGGGTCGATCGAGTCGATCGCCTACAGGATCTGCCACGCGGACGCGCGGCCGCCGTCGGGTCTCGCACAGGTGGCATTTCCGCCGGCGATCGACGGCCTCGTCGCGACGGCGCTCGCGAAGCGTCCCGAGGACCGGTTCCAGCACGCTCGCGCTTTCCATTTCGCATTGCGGCTCGCGGCCGGCGACGCGGCGCCGCCGCCCGGCGGGGAGACGACCGTGATGAACCTGGCCGACGTCAAGCTGCAGGCGGCGGGTGCGCACACGTTCGAGGATGCGCTGCTCGCGACCGCCGAGCGCCAGCTCGTGCGTTTCGTCGGGCCGATGGCGCGCATCCTCGTGCGCCAGGCCGCGGGGCATGCGCAGGACACGCGCGCGCTCTACGCGCTGCTCGCCGATCACATCGACGACCCGAAGGAGCGTGAGCGCTTCGCGCGCCTCGGGGTCCCGGAAGCGAGCGGATCGCGCCCGGTGGCGCAACCGACGACGGCCTCGCGCGGCACCCGATCGCTCGGCGCGCAGCCGACGGCGGGCACGCGTACGCGCGCCCCGCGTCCGCTCGAGCAGCCCTTCGTCGATCGCACGACGGCGCGGCTTGCCGTATACCTGGGGCCGATCGCCAAGGTCGTCGCGCGCAAGGCGGCGCAGCAGGCGCACGATTGCGACGAGTTCGTGCGGCTCGTCGCCGAGCACATCGGTACGCAGGAACGCGACACGTTCCTGCGAGACGTGGAAGCGCCGGACAAGCCGGAAAGATAGGAGGTTCAAACATGCGTGTCGTTCGCGTCGTCATCGCAGTCCTGCTCGCGGCGTTCGGATGCGGCGCGGTGGCCGAAACCTACCCGTCGCGGCCGGTCAAGATCGTCGTGCCATTTTCGGCCGGCGGACCGGCTGACGTGTACGCGCGGTTCCTCGCCGAGCGCTTGCAGGGCGCGATGGGACAGCCCTTCGTCGTCGAGAACCGGCCCGGCGGCGGGTCCGTCATCGGCACAGACATCGTCGCGAAGAGCGCGCCCGACGGCTACACGCTGCTGCTCATGTCCAACACGCACACCATCAACGAATCGCTGATGCCGAGCAAGCCGTTCGTGCTGATGCGCGATTTCACCGCCGTCGCGCCGATCAACTATTCCGACCTCGTGCTCGTCGTGAATCCGGCCGTGCCGGCGAAGACGCTTGCCGAGCTGATCGCGCTCGCGAAGGCGCAGCCGGGCAAGCTCAACTACGCGTCCTCGGGACCGGGCACGCCGTATCACATGGCGGGCGAGCTGTTCAAGGCGATGGCCGGGCTCGACATCGTCCACGTGCCGTACAAGGAAAGCTCGGGCGCGCGCACCGGCGTGCTGGGAGGCCAGGTCGAGATGATGTTCGACGCCGTGACGGTGATGAACGAGCACGTGAAGGCCGGCAAGGTGCGCGCGCTCGCGACGAGCGGCAAGACACGTTCGGCGGTGATGCCCGACGTGCCCACGCTCGCGGAGGCAGGCGTGCCCGGTTACGACGCGGTGATCTGGCTCGGGCTGATCGCGCCGAAGGGCACGCCGCCGGAGATCGTGGCGCGGTTGAACGCGGAGATCACGAAGATCGTCTCGCGTCCCGACGTGCAGGCGGACTGGGCGAAGCAGGGAGCCGTCGCGATGACGACGGCGCCCGCCGCGTTCGAGCGCTATCTCGCGGACGACATCGTCAAGTGGGAGCACATCGTCAAATTGTCCGGGGCGCGCCCGGACCGATGACGGACGAATCGCTGCGCGTCCTTTCGGCGGGAGCTGCGAAGGCTGTCGTCACGGCGCTGGCCGGCACGTTCAACGACGCTCGCGGCATCGCCGCCACCGCGACGTTCGACGCGGCCGGCACGATTCGCACGCATCTCCTCGCCGGCGATCCCTGCGACGTCGTGGTCCTGCCGAAGCCGATGCTGCAGGTGCTCGCCGACGACGGCATCGTCGAGCGGGCATCGATCGCAACCCTCGGCCGCGTGCCCACGAGCATTGCCGTGCCGGACGGCGCGGCGCTGCCTGCGATAGCGGACTCCGCTTCGTTGCGCGTGACTCTCGAACGGGCGTCGGCGCTCCATTGCCCGGACCTCGCGCGCGCGACCGCCGGCATCCACTTCCTGCGGATGCTGCATGACCTGGGAATACACGACCGGGTCGCATCGCGCATCCGAGCGCATCCGAACGGGGCGGCAGCGATGGCGGCGATGGCGACGGCAGGCGACTCCGCCGCGGTCGGCTGCACGCAGGCGAGCGAGATCCTCTACACGCCAGGGGTGACGCTGGTCGGACCGCTCCCGGAACCTTTCGCGCTCGCGACGGACTATCAAGCGGCCGTTGCCGCGGCCAGCGACCGTGTGTCGGCCGCGCGGGAATTCTGCGCGATGCTGGGCGGTTCGCAATCGGGCATCCTGCGGCGACGAAGCGGTTTTCTCTCGAACGCAGTGTGAACAGACCCCGAGTCGACGTTCGGCCGGCCCGGCCGTTTTTCTGAAAAGCCATGCTTCCCGACTGGATTCGCACCCGGCCGTTGCGTTTCCTGAGCATCGTGGCGCTCGCGCTCGTGCTCGGCGCCGGCGGTTGCGTGCAGCTCGCCGAGAAGGAGCGCGAGCTCACGTTCCGCGTCGTGGCCGGCGACGCGCGGTGGTACGCCGGCCTGCCCGACGGCGTGCAGGAGATCGACATTCCACTCGCGAGCAGCAGCGGGCACATCAACGCGTGGTGGTGGCCCGCCGCGCGTGCCGACGCGCCTGCCGTCCTGTACTTTCACGGCTCGCGCTGGAACCTGACGGGCCAGCTCTCGCGCATCGGGCAGCTGCACGACTTCGGCTTCTCGGTCCTCGCGATCGACTACCGCGGCTTCGGGAAGAGCGCCGGCGGCGTGCCCTCCGAGCAATCGGTCTACGAGGACGCGCGCGCGGCATGGCGGCGATTCGCCGAACTCGTGCCCGATGCGCGCCGGCGCATCATCTACGGTCATTCGCTCGGCGGCGCGATCGCGGTCGACCTCGCGGCTTCGCTCGACCAGGCCAACGGCGCGACCGGGCCGGAAGCGGCACGCGGACTGATCGTCGAGTCGTCGTTCACGACACTCGTCGACATGGCGAAGGCGCTGTCGTACCCGTGGCTGCCAGTGCAATGGATCCTGTCGCAGAAATTCGACACGCTCGGCAAGGTCGCCTACGTGAAGATGCCCGTGTTGTTCGTGCACGGCGACGCCGACCGCTTCGTGCCGGCGCGCTTCAGCCAGGCGCTGTACGACGCGGCGCGCGCGCCGAAGCGGCTGCTGCTCGTGGAGGGCGGAAGTCACAACAACAGCATGCGCGTCGCGAGCGACGAGTATCGCGAGGCGCTGGCCGCGCTGTTCCGCCTGCCCGCGCATCGCTGAACACCAGCAGCGAATCGCCGAACTCGTGCGTGCGGTAGCCGCGCGCGTCGAGGGCGACGCCCGCAGCCTGCAGGACGTCGTCGCCGGCGAACGCGCGCAGCAGCTCGTGGTGACTGCTGCCCGGCTCGTGCGTGCCGGTGATCACGGCATCCACGACGCGCAACGCGGTGGCGCGGCCGATGCGGCCGCGCGCGCGGCGAGCGCCCGCACGCACGCATCCTCGCGCATCGGCCGCATGCTCGAGCGCGCGCACGACGGTCGTGCCGATCGCGATGACGCGTCCGCCACTCGATCTCGCTTCGTCGATCGCGGCAGCGGTGCGCCTGGGTATCCGGTAGCACTCGTCGAGCGGGAGCCGCGCATCGAGCGCTGCGTCGCCGGTCGAAGACAAGCCGGCCGCGTGCGTCAGCGTCGCAAAGCCGATTCCCCGTGCCGGCAGCGCGGCGACGTCGGCCCAGCCGAGCATGAACCCGGCCGAGGGCGGCTCGAACGCGGCCGGCGCGGCGGCGATCGATGTCCACGCGTCCCACAGCGCGAGGGGCTCGGCAAGATGCGCGTACTGGATCGCACGGCCGTGCGCGGCCACGCCGCGCCAGAACGCGGCCGGCGTGCCGTCGAAGCGCACGCGCAACAGCCGCGGATGCCCGAGCGTGCGGAGCACGCGCGCGGTGAGAGCACCCAGTGCGAGCTCGTCGCCCGGCGCGACGGCCGCAGGCGCTGCGCGCGCCTCGGTGCGCGTGCGGTAATCGCCGGCGCCGAACAGCAGCGCGTCGAACGCGAGCGCCCGGCGCGCATCGCCGCGCCAGGCGGCAAGCCGCAATTCGATCGCACTGCCCGAGCGCACGTGAATGCCCGGGAGACTCGCGGGCAGCGTCGCCGCGTCGTTGGCGACGACGACATCGCCGCGGCGCATGAAATCGCGCCAGCGCGCGCGCCATGCGTGCGTGAACCGTCCGCGAGCGTCGATCACGAGCAGGCGCGCATCACGCGGCCGCTGCACGGCGCGGTCGGCGGCAATCAAGCGGAAGCCTCCGCGGTTGCACCGGCCGTCGCATCCGGTGGCGCGGCAGCGGCCCGCGCGATCGCGCTCGCGATCTCGCGAGCGGACTGCTCGGGCCGTCTGAGCGTCGCCGGGTCGGCATCCGGCAGTGCGAGCGCATGCAGCGGCGTGTCCATGTCGCCCGGATCGATCGCCAGGAAGCGGATGCGCAGCGGCTCGCACTCCGCGGCGAAAATGCGCGTCATGTGCAGCAGCGCCGCCTTGCTCGCGCCGTAAGCGCCCCAGTTCGCATAGGCATTGACCGCCGCATCGCTCGTCACGTTGATGACGATGCCGCCGCGCGATTGGCGAGCGGAAGCAGCGAGCGCGCCGAGCAGCGCCTTCGTCAGCCGGAACGGTCCGAGCACGTTGGCCGCGAGCGCAGCCTCGAACGCCTCGCACGGGGTATCGGCGAGCGGCGCGAGCGGCACCGGGCCGAGGCTCGATGCGTTGTTGACGAGCACGTCGATGCCGCCGCGCCAGCCGAGCGCCTGCAATGCGAGGCCGTGGATCGCGTCCTTGTCGGCGACGTCGCCGACGATGCCGAGCGTGCCCGGCTCTTCGGCCGCGACCTGCTCGACCCGCTCCGGCGTGCGGGCGACAAAGGCGACCCGCGCGCCGCGCATGCGCAGGTGGCGCACGAGCGCGCGGCCGAGCCCCGACGTACCGCCGGTGACCAGAATGCGCAGCCCGCGCAGCGCTCCGTCCGCGATCGATCGATCGTCCATGGCGTTGACCTCCGAGTTGCCGATGTGCCGATAATAGGCATGGCCAACCGGTGTCGAAACCGCTGCGTCCATCGCGCTGACGGATAGTCGCGGAAATGGACTCGCCCGACCGCGTCGCCGCGCATCTCGCCCGCAACCTCGCGAGCCTCCGCCATGCACGCGGCCTCACGCAGGAGGCGCTCGCGAAGGCGGCCGCGGTGCCGCGCTCGACGATTGCGAACCTCGAATCGAGCGTCGGCAATCCGTCGCTCACCGTGCTCGTGAAGGTCGCCAACGCGCTTGCCGTCCCGATCGACGAGCTGACTGCGGCACCGCGCGCGAAGGTGCGGCAGTGGGCCGCGACGGACGTCGCGACGCAGTCGCGCGGCCGCGGCGTCACGATGCGCGCGCTCGTCCCCGAGCCCGTGCCGGAGGAGGTGTTGACGCTGATGGACTTCGCGCCCGGTGCGGCGATGCGCGGCATGCCGCATCTGCCGGGCACGCGCGAGTTCTTCACGTGCCTCGCCGGCCGCGTGACGATCTTCGTCGTCGGCGAGCGCCACGACCTCGCTGCGGGCGACGTGCTCGGCTTTCCCGGCAACGTCGCCCACTCGTATCAGAATCCCGACGACGCCGCGCCGGCGCGCGGCGTATCGGTGGTGATTCTCGCGAAGGCCGGGGTATGAACCCGCGCCGACGCTAGCGCGGCAGCGTCTGGCCGGTGAGCGAGAAGGGCCGCCCCGCAGCGGCGGTCGTACCGGCTGTCATCCGGAGCGCGTCAGCGCGGAGGGTTTTGTGCAGTGAGCGCGCGGCGGATGTCGCGCAGCTTCACCTTCACGCGCGCCTCGTTGACCGGACCCATGCGCATCAGGATCTTCTGGCCGGCCGAGCGGCTCTCGAGCGCCTGATCGGCGAATTCATAGAGCACCTTCGGCTGCACGAGCGCAACCGGCGCCGGCACGTCCGGTGCGGCGAGCAGGTGATCGATCACCTCGACCAGGCGGTCGTTGAAATAGCCGTTCGGATAACCGAGGTCCTCGTACGCCTTCTGGAACAGCGGGTAATAGCGCACGTACGCCTGCAACAGCTTCTGCGTATCGACCTGGTCCATCACCTTGACATACGTCTGGTAGCGCGTCGCGTTGTCCGCGCGCAGCAGGATGCGGCCGTCCGCCTGCGCAACATCCGGATTGCCGCCGATCGGCTTCACCGCCATTCGCGACAGCGCGACCGTCTGCCGCGGCAGGTTGTCGATCGTCGCGACGAACCGCGGCACGATCTGCTCCATGTGAAAGATGCGATCGAGCGGCGCGCCGGCAAAGAGCGAAGCGAGTACGTCCTGGAGCGAATGATCGCTGTCGGCGAGGGCGGGCAAAGGCGTTTCCGCTGCCGCTTGCGGCGTAACCGATTCGATCGGATACCGCGGCGTGCCCGGCGAGGGCGCTCTTGCCGCCTCGCTCGCCGCGGGCGCCGATGGTGGCGCCGACGCGACCGGCGCGGGCTCGGGGGCGTGCGTTCCGCGCCACAGGAGAAAGGCCGCGAGCGCCACGGCGGCGACCATCAACAGCGGCCATCCGAAGCGGCGCGCGGTCGAGGACTTGCGACGGGGATCGATCGGGCGCTCGAAATCAGGGTCGTGGTCCAGCGGTTCGACGCGTTCCATGGTGATCCTCCGAGCGATGTCGACGTGCGCGAATGCGGTACGCCAAGGGTCTTGGACCCAAGCTTGCGCGGATCGGTTCGCCGCCGCAAGAGGCGAGAAGCATCGTGTTCGCGTGGGCCGACGCGGACACCCGGATCACGCCTCGCTTGCGCATGAATGGAATCGGGCGAGAAGCGCCGTGAACACACGACATGCCGTAATAGACGTCGAAATAGGGGCCGCACGCAAAGTAGCAGTGGAATGCGTGCTGTCCTTTCACGTCCTTCTTTTCGGCCTGCTCCGTTGAGTCTTCATCCGAGACGGGCTTTCCGGCGGAGCGCGTCCATTTTGCTGATTTATTGTGTTTCAATACTCGATCCGAGATCCAGGAGGGTCAATGGCCCCGAGACGAGGGTTCAGGCTCAAGTGGTTTTCGCTGGCCTTTCCGATCGCGATCGTCGCCTGTCTTGGCGTGATCGCAGCCGCGCTGTGGTCGGTCTCGTCTTCGTTCAGGCAGGTCGAACGTGAGATCGAGATTCGGCAGCAAACACTAAAGCTGACATCCGAGCTCTCCCAGATCGCGGCCCTGCAGGCGCGGTTGGCCCGCGCGTACGCCGCAACGGGCGACTCTCGATTTCTTCGGTATTACTTCGAGGTTGCCGGGTATCGAAATGGAACCAAGGCGCCTCCGACCGACGATCCGATTCTCTATTGGGAGGAAGTGATCGCCGGCATGCGAGACCATGTTCCAGCAGCCGACGTCCACGGGAAATCGTTTCCGATCCGAATGCGGGAAGCGGGATTCTCTCCCGAGGAATTGCAAACGCTGGACGAGGCGCTACGGGTCAGCGACGAGCTGCTGAGGACGGAAAAGATAGCGTTTGCGGCAACCCAAGGCCTTTACGATCCCGAGAAGAATGATTTCGTGTCCGAAGGCAAGTCCAATGCCGATTACGCGTTGAAGCTTGTTTATGGATCCGACTATGCGAGGCTGCAGGCAAGGTTAACGTCCGAGATATCAAGGCTGGCCAAGCTTAGCGACACCCGGACAAGCGAAGGCGTTAGCGAATCGACAGCCAAGCTGCTGAAGGCAACGACGCTTGCCGGGATAGCGATGGGGATGCTGCTGACGCTGGGTCTGCTGGCATCTCTTTTCATCGAAAGATTCGTGTTGAGGCCGGTTCAGCGTTTCGCAGTTGTCGCAAACCGCATAGCGGCCGGCGACTACAAGACGCGCGTGCCACCTTCGAGAGGCGTCGTCGAGCTAGGTATCGTCGCGTCGGCGATCAACGACATGGCGGCATCAATCGAGGAAGACATCAGGCAGCGCCAGGCGGTTCTGCGCGAGCTCGAAGAAGCGCGGGCGGAAGCGGAGTCCGCCACGAAGGCGAAGTCCATGTTCCTCGCCAACATGAGTCACGAAGTTCGCACACCGATGAACGCGATCATCGGGATGGCCTATCTGGCGTTGAAAACCTCGCTGAACGCCCGGCAGCGCGACTATATCGGCAAGATCCACACCGCCGGCAAATCACTGCTCGGCGTGATCAACGACATTCTCGACTTTTCCAAGATCGAAGCCAACAAGCTCGAGCTCGAGCGAATACCCTTTGATTTGCAACACACGGTCGCCAACAGCCTATTCATCGTGCGGGGAGGCGCGATGGAGAAGGAGATCGAACTTCTGCTCGACATGGACCCTGACCTGGTCCACCAGCCGCAGCTGATAGGCGATGGACTGAGGCTCGGGGAAGTGCTGACCAACCTGCTCTCCAATGCCATCAAGTTCACGCATCATGGATACGTCCAGCTATCGGTCCGCCGTTTGCGCACCGAGGACAATACCGAGATATTGCGTTTCGAGATCGTAGACACCGGCATCGGGATGACATCAGAGCAGATGTCCCGCTTGTTCGAGCAATTCACGCAGGCAGACGGGTCGACGACGCGCAAGTATGGGGGCACCGGACTGGGACTTGCGATCAGCAAGCGCCTTGTGGAACTGATGGGCGGATCGATTGAGGTCGAGAGTGGAGTGGATCGCGGATCGCGCTTCCACTTCACCGCAAGATTCGGAAAGTCCAATGCGAGTGATCTCGCTCCCGCTTCGCGCGCCGTCGGCGGTCGGGTGCTCGTCGTCGACGATCTTCCCGAAGCGCGTCTTGTTCTCGATCACATGCTCACCGACCTGGGGCTCGAAGTGGTCGAGGCAGCGAACGGCAACGCGGCGCTTGCCGCCGTCGAGGAAGGTATTGAACAACGCAAGCCCTTTTCGATGGCATTCATCGACTGGGTCATGCCCGGGATGAACGGTGGTGCATTGATTCAGGCCATCCGCACACGCTTCGGGGCCGAAGCGCCGCGACTGCTCGTCGTCTCCGCTTATGACATCGAGGGGTTGCGCGAGTCCGTGGACAGTGAAGGAGTGCAGCACTTTTTGTCGAAACCCGTTCTTCCGACGTCGCTCGAACAGCTGTTCGCGGGCCTGGCTGCAGATGGACGGCAGGAGCAGCAAGCCGGTGTGCCTGCCTTACAGTCTTCGTCACAGCAGGACATCCGCATCCTGGTTGTCGAAGATCATCCAATCAATCAGCAACTGGCGCTTGAATTGCTGCGTGATATCGGCACCCGACCAGATCTCGCGAGGGACGGTAAAGAGGCGATCTGCATGCTCGACGCGCGCGCCCCGCATTACTACGCGCTCGTGCTGATGGACCTCCAGATGCCAGTGCTCGACGGCTACGAAACGACGAAGCGAATCCGCGCTGATTCCCGATACGCCGATCTACCGATTATCGCGATGACCGCTCATGTGACCCTCGAGGAACGCGAGCATTGTCTTGCGCTGGGGATGCGGGGCCACATCGGGAAGCCCATCGACCCTGATGAACTGGAGAGAGTGATTGGAGCTTATCGGTCGGGCGCAGGTAAACCACAGGAACAGGAGAAGCCGGCAACGCAGGAAGGGCGCGATTCTTCCATCGATTCGAAAGAGGGCAACGTCACGCTGGAGGCCATGTCGCGTTTGCCCCGGATCCATGGGCTCGACACTCAATCAGGACTCGGTCGAACGCGCGGTAAGGTCGACCTTTACCGAAACCTGCTCGAGCAATTCGCCCTTGGCTTCGAATCATTCGGACAGCAGATCATGCAATTTCTGAACGAAGGCAAGCCAGGCGATGCCGAGCGGCTCGCCCACTCGCTCAAAGGCGTTGCGGCGAGCCTCGGGGCACAGCCGGTTTCCGACGCCGCTCGGCATCTCGAGCATGCCCTGCACCACGGCCTGCCTCCCGAGACGGCGCTCGGGCGTGTTGAACACCAGTTGAATCCGCTTGTCATTGCGCTGACGGCCCACCTGAAAGCTTCCAAAGTTGACAGCGGCCGGTCTCCATCATCACTAATCGTTCAGCAAGGGGAGTTGCCGGCGTGGGTTGACGATCTGCGCCGCATGCTCGCGGAGGGGGACGTGGCCGCCCAGCGACTTTGGGAACAGCGTGGTCAGGAGCTCAGCGTCCTATTGCCTATCGATACGTTTTCTCGCATACGCCGAGCGCTTGAGAACTTCGATTTCGATGCTGCCCTGTCATCCTTGGGGTCCCGGTGAGACGCAACCGTCATACGGATAACTTTGATATGCTTTTGCCCGCGATCCGTGGAGTTTGGGAGATGCGGCAATAAGCGCATAGTCCTGCTTCGGAAGGGGAGCTCCGATCGTGCCGGCATTGTCGTGGGCGTCATTGCGTCTGTTTCTCGGTTTGTGGACGGCATTCGCCGCATGGGACGCCCATTCGGTGGAATTTACTTTCGCAGGATTCGGCACGGTTGGCTATGCAATAAGCGACGAGCCATTCCGATACCTGCGCTATATCGACGACGGCGGGACGCTCAAGGCCGATTCACTGCTGGGATTCCAGGCCGATGCGAAATTCACGCCGCAGTGGAGCGCCACTGTGCAGGCAGTCTTCAGCGCTCCACACAATCACGATCACGGTTACGAAACCACAATACAGTGGGCGTTCGCCAGCTATCGCCCCGGCAATAGTTGGCTTCTCCGTGCCGGGCGCCTTCGTCCGCCCGTCTTCATAAACACACAGAACTCAGAAGTCGGTGTCACATACGATGTCGCGCGCTTGCCCGTCGAGGTGTACAAGCTCAGCCCGACGTACGATTTTGAGGGCGGCGCGATCACGAAAACATGGACTCTGCCGGCCTCCGAGATAAACCTGGATGCCTACCTGGGTGAATCGAACGTCACGGTAAGGCTGCCATACCAGCGTGATCTGCAATCCAGCCCCTACTTTCCGTCAAAATTAGCATTGACCGGCATTGTGCTTTCGTATGCATCAGGGCCGCTCTTTCTGCGTGGGGGGGCGCATTACGTCCATACAAGGCTCAATCAACCGATTCCGGCTACCTTCGACCCGGTAGACATTCCGGGCCCGCCGCCGATCGGCGGGACCCTTTGGCTACCTCCGAAGACGACCAGCACGAGCAACCTGACCCTGCTGACCTTCGGAGCGGATTGGCGATCCAGCGGATGGCGGTTCACGGGGGAGTACGCCCGCCTTATCGCGAACGACACGAAGCTTGGATTCAACACCACAAGCGGTTACGCGACGATCGCACGCGAGATTGGCAGCTGGACGCCTTATCTGACATACGCTCGTCTGATCTCAGGAGCGGATACGCGTAGCCTGTACCGCGACGTGAACTCCACGCCAGTTCCGACCGCGGCACAATTTCTCTACAACCTGCCTGCCACGTTCCATCAGAAGGAGGCTGACGCGATCTTCGTATACGACCAGTATTCCACCATGCTCGGAACGTCGTATACCCTCTCGCCGAACTCAAAACTCAAGCTCGAATGGATGCATGTCAACGTCGGACTGGCATCCGTGTTCGTCGACGGCGACGTGCACAATCGAAGCTTCAACGTGTATTCGCTGTCCTATTCGTTTGCCTTCTAGCAGATGCGATTCGCATCGAAGTTGCTCTTGGGTTCGGTTGCGACGGCGCTTGCTCTGGGCAGCGCCAACGTCAAGTCCGCTGCCGGCTCGGTGGTTGTTGTAGCCAATCCCGATACGCCGCCACTCAACCAGGCGACGCTCCAGCGGATCTATCGTGGCATGGTCGTTGAGGTCGATGGCCGCCCTGTCGTTCCGGTGAATCTCGCGAAGGGAAATGTCATTCGCATTCAGTTCATGAAGGAGGTCCTTAGACAAGACGACGACAAGTTCATCGACTACTGGACCGTTCGGCGCTACGTGGGGAAGGGAACCCCTCCGCGCGAATTCGACACGGTCGAGCAGGCGCTCGAGTTTCTACGTTCGACTCCTGGTGCCATTGGATACGTCGATGAAACCGCAGACGTGAAAGGGGGGCTCCGGACAGTTCTTACCAAGCCCTGAATCCATCCCTCGCGCCCAATCGCGGACAGCACGATTGCGCGCATTGAATCGCGATGAACGACATCACCTCCAAGCAGACGATTCTGATCGTTGACGATACCCCGGCCAATCTGTCGTTCCTGAGCGGGCTGTTGCCCGCCGCGTACCGCGTGAAGGTCGCAACTAACGGCATGAAGGCATTGGAGTTGGCTGGCGGCGACCCCCCGGATTTGATATTGCTGGACATAATGATGCCAGGCATGAGCGGATACGACGTGCTGGAGAAGCTCCGCGGCGATGCGCGACTACGTCACATTCCGGTCGTCATGATATCGGCTGTCGACGAGATCGACAGCGTGATTCGGTGTATCGAGCTTGGCGCAGAGGACTATCTCGTCAAGCCGTTCAATCCCACGTTGCTCCGGGCACGGATAAACGCGAGTCTGGAGAAGAAGCGTCTCCGGGACGAAGTACAAGCGCAGGCTTCCCAACTCGCCGAGTGGAACCGAAGACTGGAACAGCGTGTTCAAGAGCAGCTTTCGCAGCTCGACCACCTCGGCAAGCTCAAGGCGTTCTTCTCACCCAGGCTCGCGGAATTCATCATCAACGGTGGTGGAGAGGACCTCCTGAAGACGCACCGTCGCGAAGTCGTGGTCGCGTTCCTGGATATAAGAGGGTTCACGGCATTCACTGACCGATCCGAGCCCGAAGAAGTGATGGCCGTGCTTGGTGACTACCATCGGCTCATGGGGCACCTCATTACGGCTCACGAGGGAACACTGGAACACTTCGCTGGGGATGGCATCATGATTTTTTTTAATGATCCCATTCCGCTCGAGAATCCCACGGCCAATGCGATGCGCATGGCGCTCCAGATGCAGGAGCAGTTCGCGCCGCTGCGAACAGCGTGGCGAAAGCGCGGCTATGATCTGGACCTGGGCATTGGCATTGCGCAGGGTTATGCGACGCTCGGAGCGATCGGCTTCGAGGGCCGATGGGACTACGCTTGCATCGGTAGCGTATCCAATCTCGCTGCGAGGCTTTGCAGCGAAGCGAAGGGCGGGCAGATCCTGACCGACAAGAAGACGCTTTCGCGCACCGAAGGGATGTTCCGCGCGAAAACAGTGGGCCAGCTTTCGCTCAAGGGCATCGCCTTTCCCGTGCCCGTCTCGAACGTCACGGGCATCAAGCACTAAAGTGCCCCAGCGTCGTTTTCTGACCCAAGGCAGCTATTTCAGGCTTTTCCTGGGCCGCAGGGGGCGAGGCGTGCTCTCAGGATTTCTGCAGCCGCTCGCCGTGCTCGCGTGTCGCGTGGAAGCCGACCTTCGGCCAGCGCTCCATCGTCACCTGCAGGTTGTACTTGTTGGTGGCGAGGAACACCGGATTGCCGTCGACGTCGGTGGCGAGCGCCGCCGCCTGCTCGCGCTCGAAGTTGCGCCGCGTCGTCTCGTCGGGGAAGGTGAGCCAGCGCGCGGTCGAGATGTTCGCAGTCTCGTAGACCGCGTCGACCTTGTATTCGCTCGCGAGGCGTTGCGCGACGATCTCGAATTGCAGCGGCCCCACGGCGCCGAGCAGCATCGTGTTCGTGTGCGTCGACGCGAACACCTGGATTGCGCCTTCCTCGCCGAGTTCCTGCAGGCCCTTCCCGAGCGGCTTGGCCTTGAACGGATCGCGCGGACGCGCGACGCGAAAGAGCTCGGGCGCGAAATACGGAATGCCGCGGAACGCGAGCGACTCGCCCTCGGTCAGCGTGTCGCCGATCTGCAGCTGGCCGTGGTTGTGGATGCCAATGATGTCGCCGGCGACGGCATCCTCGCTCGCGACGCGCTCGTTGGCCATGAACGTGAGCGCGTTCGCGAGCTTCAGGTCGCGGCCGGTGCGAACCTGGCGGACCTTCATCGCCGGCAGGTAGCGGCCCGAGCAGACGCGGAAGAAGGCGATGCGGTCGCGGTGCCGCGGGTCCATGTTCGCCTGGATCTTGAACACGAAGCCGCTGAAGGGCTTCTCCGTGGGCAGCACGTCGCGCACCGTCGCGTCGCGCGGCTGCGGTGGCGGCGCCCAGTCGACGAGCGCCTGCAGCACCTCCTGCACGCCGAAGTTGTTGATCGCCGAGCCGAAGAACACGGGCGTCTGGCGTCCCGCGAGAAACGCGGCGAGGTCGAACGGGTGGCTCGCCGTGCGGATCAGCTCGACGTCGTGGCGCAGCGCGCCGATCTCGTCGGGAAAGAGCTCGGCGAGACGCGGGTTGTCGATGCCTTCGATCGTCTCGGTGTCGGTCGCGAGGCGTTCCTCGCCCGCGGCGAAGCGCAGCAGCCGGTCGTCGCGCAGGTCGAAGACGCCGCGAAAGCGCTTGCCCATGCCGACCGGCCAGCTGATCGGCGCGCAATCGATTGCGAGCACGGACTCGACCTCCTCGAGCAGCGCGAGCGGCTCGCGCACCTCGCGGTCGAGCTTGTTGATGAACGTGATGATCGGCGTGTCGCGCAGCCGGCACACCTCGAGCAGCTTGATCGTCCGCGCCTCGACG
>Ga0068856_100000096_pt1 | contig 83677 bp, 82 predicted proteins | sample KBSCornC62_FD_66595 | JGI IMG/M metagenome (GOLD analysis project Ga0068856, IMG submission 66595) | Corn rhizosphere microbial communities from Kellogg Biological Station, Michigan, USA - KBS Corn C6-2 | ecosystem: Host-associated > Plants > Roots > Rhizosphere > Soil ...
CCCCCCGGCTACTGTTTTTGCTTCTGATTGTGCATTTGTCGGCCGATCTCCATGATGCGCTCAAATGTTGGCTCGAGTTGCGCAGGGTCGCGCAGGCACGCGGTGAAGGTCTCGCGCATGTCGAATGGCAAAAGATTTCCCCCAAAGAAACGCCAATCTTTTCGCTCTGGTGGTCCCCCCGGCTGGCCCGCTGGCGGAATCGGGTCGGGCAAATGGAAGGCATACATGCTCCCGCCAGCCAGAGCCTGAGGCGAATAGTTGATCAGCCACGAACAATTGCGCGCGTCGGCCAGATTGTTGCCCGAAACAATTGCCCAAAGGCCGGCATCGGTGGCCACCGGGTTCTGACAATCCCAGGGCCGGGCGTGGGGAGCGTAGAACTCGGGTTCGGAAAAGCCGTAGCGGTCCAGTAAAACAACCGAAGGCGAATGTTTCAGGGCAAACTGCTCGACCTCTGGAAATGCATGGTCCCAATCGAGGTTCGAGTCATTTACCAGGAGATACCCGGGTTTGCCCATGCCGAGCGAGTTGATGTAGGGAAAGTAGTTCGGATAGGACCGGACCGCCGACGCCAGGCTGAACAACACCAGCATGAAGGCCAACGCAGCGGCCGCGGTCGCCAACCGCGGCCGAACCGCACGGAGTCCTTCAAGCCAGCGGGCCAGCGGTGCGAGCAGCAGGGTGATCAACACGATGGCGATCAGGAAATGCCGCACGCTGATGTCGAGTCGGTTCAACATGCAGGCGCCGACATAGACAACCAACGATACCCAGAGGCAGCGCCAATGCAGCTCCCTCCCCGGCGGAATCGGCCGGTTCTCCGGTGGTAGAACGGTCTTGGCTCTCGTGAAGATCGCGACGGCCAATCCCAAGAGCAAAAGCAGCAGGAACGAAAGCTGCGACTTCAAGGCAAAGATAACCGGAAAGTAGAACCAAACGCCATGATCATAGGCATGTCCGAGAAGGAACGTGGGGCGGCTGCCCGCGCTCATGGCAAATTCTCCCAAGCCCCGCAGGTAGATCCAGGGCGGCATCAGCAGACGGCGCAGAAGTGGCGAGGCTGGGAAATGCGGGATCACGCTGAAGGAATCGGTAGGTTGGTTCCAGGAGAAGACGAAATAAACGGTGTAGACGAAAACGCCCGCCCACGCGGTGACTTTCAGAAAATTCCACCAGGCATGGCGGCGCCACCGCCGGCGCTCGAGCTTCTCCCTGGGCACCTCCGGTAGAGGACGCCATCGTAGGCTGAGAGCCACGGCCGGAAAAACCAGGAACAAAAGACCGGACGAGAATTTTGAAAGCAATGCGCCAGCAAATGCCAATCCGACAAGGACCTGATCCTTTCTGCTGGGCGAACGCCAAAGCCTGGGCATGAGCCAAACCGTTAGCACCCAGAACATGGTCATGAGGACGTCGGTCACAACCAGTGGTCCAAATGCCAGGAACGCAGGAGTGGTTGCATAACAGGCCAAACATAAGAGCCCGCCCCAGGTTCCACCCAGGCGTGAACCCATTCGGTACACGACAAACCCCAAAAGCAGCGTTAGCAAGAGCATGGGGAGTCGCGCCCACCAGATGGTTGAGCGGGGATCGTTCCACCTCAGCAGGAACCACTCACCAAATGTCCACTCGCCAAGAAGTTGGTGGAAAAGTTTGGATCCGCTAAACGTCCAGCTTACATGCGAGTAGTCGGCATGCGCGCCGCGGATTGCCAGTGGAAGCCCGGCCAGAAGCTTCGAAAGCGGAGGGTGCTCTTCATTGAGACGAAGGTCGAGCTTTTGCCAATAGCTAACGCCCGCCCCCGTGTGTGCGAATTCATCGATGGTTATGGATTCACGCCGCGCCGCCCCCCCGGAAAGTACGGCCATGAGGGCGAGGAGCATCACCGTCACCCCTAGCGCTACCCTTGAATTGGGTTTAGGTTCTTGCACACTGCACCCCGCTGCAGATGAGCTTTCAGTGGTTTCTACGATGTTGCCCTGGGGAAAGTTGCACAATTGTATATTGAGAGTATGAGTCCGGGAAAAAAGTTTCTACTCGGAATTCTGGTGGCAGCGCTAGTCGCGTCTGCGCTGTACGTGCGTCATCTGCGAAGAGTGACGATTCAGGTGGTTGGTGCGGTGATCGCGCGGAATGAGGATCCGCGAAAAGAGCTGCCGATTGCCAGTGTCATGATTACCGCTTCGGACGGAGCTTCGCTTACCCGCACCAAGTCGGACACCAACGGGTACTTTTCCTTCACCTTCCGCAAGCGGTTACTGCGTTTGCATCCCGTGATTATGCTGACATTCAGTCACCCCGATTATGAACCGGTAGAGATGACGGCCAAACCTGGTGGAGATCTTACGATTGCGAAGCTGGTCTCGAATAAGCCGCTGGAGCCAACCGACAATGCAGGTCCGAAGCAGACGATTGCCAACGTCACCGTGCGTTACTCGATCAAATCTTCGAACGTTGCCACTGTGGGTAGTGCAGTGCGATCGTTCGAAGTGGGGAATGTGGGCAATGTTCCCTGCGACAGCCATCCCCCGTGTTCCCCAGATGGAAGATGGAAGGCGGGAACGGGCAACACCTTCCTGGATGCGGGGGCGGGAAACGAGTTTCGCAATGTGCGCGCTTCCTGCATCGCGGGACCGTGTCCGTTCACCAAGATCGATACCAACAACCTGGAGCGGCCGGGGCGAACCATTTCGATTTCGGCGCTTGCCTGGTCGAATACCGCTACATTCCTGGTTGAGGCCGAAGTCATTCATCCGATGCAAAGTGACGTGGTAAGAACATCCTATCCGGTGATTTTTGGGGAGGCGCTGAACTTTACCTTGCCCCACGCAGCCGAAGGCGTCAGTTTGCAGGCGGAAGTCAACGGTCAGAACATCGTGTTTCCCCTAGGGCCGGCGATGAAGCTGAGCTGGGCCGACTGCCAGGCGCGGGCCAACCCCGATGAAACCCGCGTGTATCGCTGCGAGTTGAAGCCGGGTTACCGCTGGCTGAAGAGCAATAGCTAGATCGCCCCTCTTCTTCCTATCGCCGGGTTCATTCCCCGAATGAAAGGTTCAGCCCCGTGGTCAGCACCAGATCGTTCTGCCGCTTTCCTGGCGGCGGATTGGTGACGTAGATATCAGAAAAGCTGTTCTGCCATCCCAGACGGTGAGTCATCTTGGTGACGGTGCCGAAATCAAATGTGGCGCGGTATTCGCCCGTGTGGTTCAGATTGGGGAAGAAGTTGAGGTCCTGTGTGAGTACGGTCGATTTCCCGATTTTGTGAGTCAGGTCCTCCCCAATGGTGAGCGCCGCAAAATTTCGCGTAAAGGCGGTGTAGTTCTCGTGCGTGTAGTTGATGCCGCCGAGGAAGTCGAGCGTCGTGTGGTCGTTCTTGATGGCATGGAAACCCAGACCGCCGCCTTCCACTGCGCGGATGTTCAACCCTTGTAGCGCATCTGAGAAGAAGTCGGCGGCGACAAAACCGAAGAGTCGGTTCTTGATGTCGTGGTCGTAGCGGAAGCCACCGCCGGCAGTGTTCGCTGTTACGGAAGGCACCGCCCCGAGTGCATCGTTCGATGCGTAGACGGAGTTTGCATAGGCGCCCAGCTTGTCATGGAGGGTTTGCCGGGTGGCGAGGAAGGCAACCGCGAGGTTCTTCGTCTCGCTGTTGCCGCGGGTCAAAGCAAAGCCTAGATTCAGTCCCGTCTTCCATTCCCGGAAGACGCCCGGATGCAGCGACTTCTGGTAAGCCGCCTCTTCTTTGTCGCTGCGCAAGGCTTTCACTTCCGCGATCGGAGCTTCGACGGTGCCGCTGTTGGTGGAAACCTGCAGCTTGCCGTCGGAGGTGGTCACCGGGCCCGCCACGGTCTTGCCGTTCTGCAGTTGGAGGTGCAGCGTCTCCTTGGAGTCGATCGCCTGGACTGCATCCCATTTGAGCGAGATGTCACCCGCGTAATCGGTGTGAAGGACGAGCGTTGTGCCATCAGACTGGACGATCGTTCCCGTCAACCGGTCAGCGTTCTTGAGAGTGAGTTGATCAGCTGAGGCCCAAAGAGACGACAGGGCTAGCGCGCACAGCAATGCGAGATTACGCACCTCAACCTCCATGAACCACGAAGTTTGTTTCTTCACAAAGAGCCTACCCCAAGATGGGTTTCTCAGAAGAATGGATGCCTGAGTAGCTGGAAATGGCCTTTCGAAAAGCTGCGTAGGGCCCAACCTCGCGGGATGATAAGTGGCGGGGCGAACGGCTTCCAAACAACGCTGCTTGAAGGACCGGATTCTAAGTTACGAGCCTTGTCCATGCATCTTTCCGTTATGCCTCCGATTCCGCCCATGCTTGCCAAGCGAGTGGAGAAGATTCCGGAAGGCAACCAATGGATCTTTGAGCCAAAGTGGGATGGGTTTCGTGCCTTGGTCTACCGCGATGGCGGCGAAATCCTGATCCAGAGCCGTGACCAGAAACCGCTCAACCGCTACTTCCCCGAGTTGGAAGAGCCTTTGCTTACCGGCCTTCCCTCTGGCTGCGTTCTTGATGGCGAGATCGTCATTGTCCAAGGAGATTCGCTGGATTTCGATCGACTGCAGTTGCGCTTGCATCCGGCAGCCTCGCGGGTCAAGAAACTCTCGCAGGAAACTCCTGCCTCGATTGTCTTCTTCGATCTGCTTTGCGAGGGCAATCGGGACCGGCGGGGTCAGCCCTTCGAGAAACGGCGGCACGACTTGGAGAAATTACTGGCCGGGGCAAAACCGCCAATTCACCTGACTCCAGCCACACGAGACCACGATCTTGCTCAAGATTGGTTTCGACGGTTTGAGGGTGCGGGGCTCGATGGGGTGGTCGCAAAAGCCATGGACATAGCGTACGAGCCGGGGAAACGGGTGATGCTCAAAGTGAAGCACGAGCGCGACTGCGACTGCGTGGTGGCGGGATTCCGCTGGCATCGAAAAGATGCCGAGCCTGCGATCGGGTCGCTGCTCTTGGGGCTGCACGACGCGCAGGGCGTTCTCGAACATGTGGGGGTGTGTGCCAGTTTCCCGGCGGCGAAACGGCGGGAACTAGTGAAATTCCTGCAGCCTTATCGGAAGGACGCTCTTGCACACCATCCTTGGCGGAATTGGTCGGATGTGGAAGCGGCCGGAGAGAGACGCATGCCTGGAGGCCAGAGTCGTTGGAGCCAAGGGAAAGATCTGTCGTGGGAGCCGTTGCGTCCTGAATTGGTCGCGGAGGTCGCCTATGACCACATGCAAGGGAACCGCTTTCGGCACATGGCTCAGTTCCGACGATGGCGCCAGGACAAGCACCCTGAGGAGTGCACATTTGCGCAGCTCGAAGCCGTAGTGCCCGAAGAATTGCGCGAGGTGTTTCGATCGGGACGTTGAGATTTACTGGCTGGGCGACGCGGCTCTCGTCTGACTGTGCCGTGTACAATCGCACTCGGAGATGAACACCGATTCTTCACGAAAATTGATCATTGCAATCGATGGACCGGCGGGAGCCGGTAAGAGCACAATCGCGTCGCGCTTGGCGCGCAAACTGAGTTACGTAAACCTGGAAAGCGGTGCCATGTATCGGGCGCTGGCTCTGAAGGCGATCGAAAACGACATCTCCTTCGATGACGAAGGCATGCTGAATGACTTGGCGCACAAAACGCGCATCACCCTCGAACCGACCGTGGGCGGCAATCGTGTGCTGCTCGATTCTCGGGACGTAACCCAGCGTGTTCGCGAAACCGATGTTTCCGAAGGCGCGTCTCGAGTTTCGGTACATCCCAAGGTGCGCGAATGGATGGTGGCGCGACAACGCGAACTCGGAACCCGAGGCGGAATTGTGATGGAAGGGCGCGATATTGGAACGAAGGTTTTCCCCGAGGCGGATGTGAAAGTCTTTCTCGATGCCGATCCCGTGATTCGCGAACAGCGGCGAAGGGAGCAGCAGCAAGCGCGCGGAGCTACTCTGGAATCGGTGGCAGCAGAACTTCGCGAGCGCGACCGGAGGGATCGCACGCGCGCAACTTCACCCCTGGAACCGGCCAAGGATGCGATGATTCTCGATTCGACCTCGCTCTCTGAGGACGAGGTTCTGCGCAGAGTTGAGCAACTGGTAGAGCAAAAGCTTGCGAGAAAGTGAACCGGTTGAGGCGGGTCTCGACCCGCGGATCCCATTCCTGTTGCTTTGTTAGCACTTGTCCCTTTGGAAAGACCTGCTCACGGGGCTGCGTGCGCCTATTTTCGCGTTCCCGCCGGCCAATATACGGTCCAGTTGCGCTGGCGAGCGAGCTGCTCGAGATCTGGATTCGGGTTGACGGCAACGGCATACCGCGCGCTGCGCAACATCTCCGCGTCCCAACGGGAGTTGCCAAAAGCGGCGTCTGGTGGGCGTCCGACGACCTCAAGGATGGCCTGAGGCTTGCCGATCCCGGAAGGAACGCGGATAAGGCGATCGCTAATGATGTCGTTCTCCACTTCGACGGCAGCGGCCAGGATGTGGTCGGGCGGTATTCCAAAGTGCCGCATGGCTTCTCGGATGATCCATTCGTTGGTAGAGGAGACTGCCCAAACATCGCATCCTGAGTTCTGCAGCTCGACGACAAGCTGGCGCATTTCAGGAAAAATTCGGCTGAGGAAGTGCCGTTCAAAGAACTCTGCCGAGAGGCGAAGCAGGTCCGATTCCTTCAGTCCCTTGTGCAGCTGGACCATCTCGCCACACATCTCATCCTCAGTCACTTTCCCGTCCTGGTACTGCACGTAGCGTGCACGCGCCCAGCGAATGACTTCGTCGGAAACCACTCCCCGCTTCAGTTCCCAGTCGAAGAAGCGTTCGCCGGCGTCGCCGGACCAGAGTGTGCCGTCGCAGTCAAAGACGGCTAAACGCGGAGAAAGACGCAGCACCGACTCAATGATGTTCGGTTGCGACGGAGTAGAGGTTTCAGGCATCGGCGAGTAGAACAGAATCTACTCTACCGTTATAACACCTTGAATCTCGAAGTCTCCGGTACAGTTGTGGCCTTTGGGGATCCCATAAGCCTCAATCCGCAGCCCGTCGTTCATCACCATAAGCGGCGTGGGAGTAGTCGAACCATAATTGAACCCCCCGGACCGCTGCTATTCAGAATGATGGGGTACATTAGCGGCGGATGAGAATAGTCTGCCGGGTCGCGGTCTACAAGAGAGGCCAGCACTGGTCCAGCGCCGCCTCCGTTCGTGTACCAGGACGCCGTTCCTTGAAAATGCGTGATCTTCATCCCTGCTGGGATCGGAATGTAGGCTGTCCCTCCCCGCTTTTTCCCCAAGAGTCAAACACCGCCTCGGCGCCGACATACCAGTGAGTGCTGTCCATCGGATGGATGGACTTATTTACAAAACCAGTTCTAATAGACGCTTGAGCCTGCGATGGTCCGCTTGAACAACTGCTAGCACCCGACCACACGACGACTACCACAAACCAGCTCAACTGCTTCATCGTGCCCTCCCCGATTTGTGGTGCGCGGTGAGAGTCCAACCCAACGCGAAGATTCACCGCGCAGATTGGAAGGTTTGTACTACTGAAGCGTAGGCTTCTGGGGTATCTAGATTTGTGGTGACCCAGGGATCGGTCGTCTCGATATACGTAATTGCCTGCGGATAGGAGTGCTCCACCTCCCTTGCGTCTGAGGTGAGGGGAGCTCTGAGAAAGGCTTCGATCATTTCGCGGCCGATCAGGATAGGGTGACCGTGCTTGCCGTGGAATTCAGGAACCACCGCCCAAGTTCCGTACCGGCGGGAACGAAAGGCCTCGACCAGAGTAGCGAGCGTCTTATCTTGCAAAGGGGGACGATCGACCAGGGTGACCATAGCATTATCTCGACCCCGATTGAGAACTTCCCGAAGCCCGACCTGGAGAGAGCTAAACTGTCCTCGCTCCGGAGCAGTGTTTACAACCAGGTCCCCACCGCACCCGTATACGACAGGGCGAAGGTTCTTGGCGTTTACACCGGCAACTACGAGGACGAGCTCGCAGTGGTTGGATAGGGCTTGAATGGAAGATGAGAGGAGCGTGCCTTGAGGCACGGGGCTTTTTGCCGCGTCCTCCGCTCTTGGCCATTGCAGCAGCGCCTTGTCAGATCCCATGCGGGAAGACTTTCCAGCGGCGAGAATGACTCCGCAGAGACCAAAGGATGGCATGTTATTCCGCGCCTTAAGAGAACCTCCACGCCTGCAGGAAGGCCATGTTCCTAGAACCTTGCCCCCCGTCTACGGTAGTGGGAGATCTCGATTTTTTAGCCGTCAATCCAGTTGAAAGCCAACCAGGTCCTAACGCCCTACTCCCCGCCTACCAGCGGCTACCTATTCTGGCGCTTTGCCGTTCAGCAAGTTGCCAAGTCGACTCCCGGGGCAGCGTACACCAACATAGAACGTCCCGAACTGAGCATAAACGGCGCTGACCTGATCAAAGCGCATTTCATAAATCAGCTTCTTGAAGACCAGCGGCTCATCGGCAAATAGATCTACTCCCCACTCCCAGTCGTCGAAACCAATGGACCCGCTTATAATCTGCCGGACCTCCCCGGCATAGCGGCGGCCGACCAGCCCGTGCTCATTCATCTGTCGCGCGCGCTCTTCCATAGGAAGCGTATACCAGTTCTTGTCTTCGCCCCGGAGTCGATCCATGGGATAGAAACAGATGTACTTGTTTTTCGGGATTTCAGGGAACAACCTCGGGCGCATCGCCTCGCGTTGACGCGCGAGAGTTTCGTTGATGGCCTGTTTCCACTCCTCTGAGTGAGGCTCGATGCCCTTCTCGGCCAGCTCACGATAAGTCTTGAGACTAGATTCATAGAGCCCGAGTTCGATCACGGAGAGATAGGAATTTGCCGGTTCCAAGTAGTCGCTGAGCCGAAGCCGAGCGAGCTCGAGTTCGATTTGGTTCAGCTCTTCAAATCCTTCCCGAAAGTGAACAAACATCAGATCGCCTTTGTGACCGAGAAGCGAGTACAGGGCTGATTGTCCGCTGGGGTTCTGCTCGGCTTTGCTTAGGAATTGGGCAGCTTCTTCGGCGATTTCAGCCTTCAAAGTGGGCTGCAGCTGTCCCCAGGCGGCCCAGCGCACGCGCATCATCTGGTGGAGCACGCTATAGCCTTCCAGAGTCAAAGGAACGGCAGGAAGGTCGGTCGCAGCCGACCGAGGGCGTGCTGTATGGGGTGAGGACATCGCCTTTCAAACCATACCATGCCCTCTCGGTGATGTTAAACGCAGACCACATGTCTATAACAAGGCGGCAACTCGAGCACCTGCGGTGAATTTATTGATCTGAATGATTGACATTGCCTAGCTCCCGTCACATTCTGAAACTATGAGCACGCTTGCGCTGACAGAACTGCTGGGCCGGCCGGTGGTCGAGGCTTCTGGGCAGGTCTGCGGGCGGGTGCGCGAGGTGGCGCTTACCCCGGCAGAAGACCGGGCGAGGGTCTCAAACTTTATCGTCCGTACCAAGCAAGGGGACCGTCTTCTTCCCTTCTCGGCGGTGGTTTCAGTGAACGGCGGAGTGCGGGTGGCGTCAAAGGTGTCTGAATGGGCGGCTCCGCAGGCAGACGGCCTGTTCCTGCTGGAGAGGGACTTGCTGGACCAGCAGATCATCGACGTCTACGGTCGCAAGGTGGTACGGGTCAACGACGTGGACCTGCACCCCGAAAGCGCGGCGGGCCGCTTACAACTGAAGGTCGGATCGGTGGACGTGGGTCTGCGCGGCGCGATCCGGAGACTGTTGAAGGGCGTTGTACCGATGCCGGCGCTCCGGATGATGCTCGAGCGAATCCCGCCAAGGCTGATCCCCTGGGATTTCGTAGATCTGATTGAGACCGATCCTGCGCGGCGGGTGAAGCTCAAGATCTCCCACGATCGCCTGGCTAAGCTGCACCCGGCTGACATTGCCGATATTGTCGAAAAGCTCGCTCCGGATGAACGCGAGGCCGTCTTTGAAACCCTCGATGAGGAGGTAGCTGCCGGGGCCCTTGAGGAAGTCCGTCCAAAGGTGCAGAAAGCCATTGTCGAATCGCTCGACTCTGACCGTGCTGCCGACATCGTGGAGGAGATGAATCCGGATGCGGCGGCCGACCTGCTGGCAGACCTACCGGAAGAGCGGACGAGCGAAATTCTCCAGGAAATGGAGCCCGAGGATCGCGAAGAGGTTGCCGAGCTACTTGAGTTTGGAGAGACGACCGCGGCCGGTCGCATGAATACCGAGTTCCTTGCTCTCGATCCGGCCTCAAGCGCGCATGATGCCATCGAGGCTCTGCGGAATTTTGAGGGCGGGGTCGAGACGGTTAGCACGCTATACCTGGTTGGTCCGGACGGCACCCTGAAGGGTGCGATGCCCTTAGCCAAGCTGGTGCTAGCCAAGCCGGACGATAAGCTGACCTCGTTAACCCAAGAGCCGCTGATTTTCTGCCATGCCGGGGCCCGGGAAAAGGAAGTGGCGGAACTGTTCGACAAGTACAATCTGCTGACGCTTCCCGTGGTTGATGACACTGGAAAGCTGACCGGCGTGATCACCTCGGACGATGTGATCAGTTTGTTGCGGGCGAAGCTGTGACTTCCCACTCCTTTTGCTTTTTCGCGCTGGTCTAGGTTTCCATCCCTGTTGTCAGGCAGGCCCGCCCGCGGATCCGTGGGCATTCGGGAGTGCGGCCTCGGCCTGAAAATTTCCCTGGGATGAGCCCGAATCAACGATTGCACCTGTTCAACTGCCCTGCTTCCCGTTTATTCTGAATGACCGCAGTACACGCCGTTCAATCCAACTAGAAAAGCTGCAATGCGATTTACGAGACGCTGGCGAACCCGGATCATACTGTTCTTTGCCGTGATCGGGCCCGGCTTTATCACTGCAAACGTCGACAACGACGCCAACGGCATTGTCATGTATTCGCAGGCTGGTGCGCAGTTCGGCTACCGGCTGCTGTGGACAATGATCCCGGTAACCGTGGCCTTGATCGTCGTCCAGGAAATCTCGGCACGAATGGGTGCGGTCACCGGCAAGGGGCTTAGCGATCTTATTCGCGAGGAGTTTGGCCTGCGCATCACCTTCATCATGATGATGGTGATCCTACTGATCAACTTCGGAAATATTCTGGGAGAGTTCGCCGGAATCGCCGGCAGCCTGGAACTGTTTGGACTATCGAAGTATTACACCGTGCCGATCTGTGCCGTGATCGTATGGCTGATGGTGGTGAGAGGCCAATACAAGGGCGTCGAAAAGATCTTCCTTGTCGCATCATTCATTTACCTCACCTACATCTTTTCCGGAATCATTGCCATGCATTCCGCGTCTCAAGGCAGTACGGCAGCAGAATGGATGAAAGCTCTGGCGGCGACGGTGAGACCACCCCGCCAAGAACTGTTTCAGCGCGACTATCTGTTCGCCACGATCGGCGTAATCGGGACCACCATCGCTCCCTGGATGCAGTTCTACTTGCAGTCCTCGATCGTCGAAAAAGGTGTTACCAAGCGGCAATATAGGGCGTCGCGGCTCGACGTCATCTTTGGTTGCATCTTCACCGACGTGGTGGCCTGGTTCATCATCGCGACCTGCGCGGTAACGCTTTATGCGCACGGGTTTCATGAAATCAACTATGCGAAGGACGCAGCCGAGGCGCTTCGGCCCTTAGCCGGCGATTATGCCTATATCCTTTTTGCCGTGGGACTGTTCAATGCTTCCTTGTTTGCGGCATCCATTCTGCCGCTGTCAACGGCATACACGGTTTGCGAGGGGCTTGGCTTCGAGTCTGGAGTGGGAAGAAGTTTCGGCCAGGCACCCGTCTTTTATTGGCTCTATACCGCTTTGATTGCCTTGGGCGGAGGGTTGATCCTTCTACCCAATCTGCCGTTAATCAAGATTCAACTTTATTCGCAAGCCATCAACGGGGTGGCGATTGCCCCGGTGTTGATCTTCATGCTCCTGCTGGTCAATAAGAAAGATCTGATGGGCGAGTTCACCAATTCACGGTTCTACAACATCGTGGCATGGGCTTTGACCGTTGTGATGACCATATTGTCAGTGCCTTTCGTCTGGGATACGCTCCGGCAGATCTTCCATGGATAGTTGAAGGAAGGCTAGGCCCCGCTCATTTTCAGCCCCTCAGGTTCCAGTTTTCGGAGACTAGAAAGTCGGGTGACTTAAAAGGCCATGAGGACGACGCCAGCGGCTACGAGCAAGGCGGCCGCCCAGCGTCGGCCATCAACGTGCTCGTGAAGGAAGATCTTGGCGGCGATTGCATTTGCCACGAAGGTCAGAGATGCTGCAGCTGGCCCAATCAGACTTACGTCGTTCCAGGACAATCCAAACAACAGGCTGTAGAACGACACTGCCATGCAGCCGACACCTAAAAGGAAGTACCGGTTGCGTAGCATGAGAAGCACGACGAAGGCGATGCCTCGCCTGGCGCGCAGCGCGCCCAGATCACCAATTTGCTTCATGGCACGCGAGAGCAGTACGTCGCCGGAACTGGAGGAGACTACAACCGCCAAGATGGCCAGCCAGGCGTTGAGATTGCTAATGGCATGGCGAATCATGAGTGCTCCGCGGCAGGGTTCTCGGAGATCGTCGGCCGCCTTGGCGGCCGCCTGGTAATTTCCGGACCGGTGGTGACGAAACCCACTCCACTTGAAACTAGCGAGATTCCCAACCAACGCATCAAGCTGACCCGCTCATGCAGCGCAAAACGGGCAATCAGGGCGAGAAGCACGTATCCCAAGGAGCTGGCCGGAAGAACGTAGGTTAGATCCGCCCAAGACAGAGCCGACATATACGAGGCGAAGAATCCCAGCAGAAAAACAATTCCCAACCCTACCCAGGGATTAGAAATCGCCAGCAACAGACTGCCGAAATCGTGTAAGGAAATGTTGCCCACCTGCTTCATACCGTAGGCGAGCAAAGAGTCTCCGACGGGGGCGAACACGGTCACACCCGCCAAAACCAGGTATTTGCGGAAGTTCACGGAAGCCTAAACCTGTACGGTTTCCTGGGGAGCCGGAGTTGAGTTTTCAGAAGCAGACAGGTGACCATTGCCGTTTCCGTTGGAGGCTCCGCTGGCTCCATGGTTCGCCTTCTCGCGTATCAGCTTGTTTCGCTGAGAACGCAGCTTCAGGAACGTTTTTGCGTCTTTGTACAGGCGCTTGCGCTCGGCGGAGTCAAAAACCGCTTTCTTCAGGATGCGAACCACCGCCTTGGGACGGAAGTAGTACTCGTCGTAGAAGCGGTGCACCGACTGGAGAATCTCATCGGCGGGCAGACCTGGATACTCGATGTGGGCCAGCTGATGACCACCCTCGTCCACCATGCTTCCCTTGACCAAAAAGTTGTTCTTGATGGCGAAGTCGTAGAGTTCGGTGCCGGGGTAAGCGTGGGCAACCGAAACTTGTATTGTTTCAACGTCGAGCTCCTTGGCGAATGCAATCGTGTTCTTGATCGTTTCGCGCGTTTCGCCGGGCAGGCCGAGAATGAAGTCTCCATGCACGACCAGGCCGAGCTTGTGCGCGTCCTTGGTGAACTGGCGAGCCCGCTCAAGCGTTGCTCCCTTCTTGATGTTCTTGAGGATCTGCTGATCGCCGGATTCATAACCAACGATCATGAGCCGGCATCCGGCGTCTTTCATGGCCTTCAGCGTGTCGTAATCGGTCGTGACTCGGGAAGTGCACGACCAAGTCAATTTCAAAGGCTTGAGTTTCTCGCAGAGCTCAATCGTGCGCGCCTTCTGAATATTGAAGGTGTCGTCGTCAAAGAAGAATTCCTTCACGTATGGCCAATACTCTTTGGCCTTCGCCATCTCCCGAGCAACGTCGTCGGAAGAGCGCTTCCGCCAGGCATGCCCGCTGGTGGTTTGCGGCCACAAGCAGAAAGTGCACTGGGCAGGGCAACCGCGTGTCGTATAGAGGGAGACATACGGGTGAAGGAGGAATGGCACGGTGTAACGGCGCACATCGAGGTCACGTTGATACACGTCGGTGACGTGAGGTAGGGCGTCGAGGTCCTGCAACTGAGGCCGGTCAGCGTTGTGCGCGATCGACCCGTTCTTACGGTAGGAAACCCCGAGAATCTGGTCGAGGGGTTTGCCTTCGGCAAACTCCTTGGTCGCGTAGTCGAATTCCTTGCGCACGATGAAGTCGATGGCGGAACCATCGCGCAAGGTCTGTTCCGGCAGCACGGTCACATGCGGACCAACAAAGGCGATCTTGATCTGGGGATTCGCGTCTTTGATCCTTTGCGCCAGGCGGATGTCGCCGGGGAACCCCGGAGTGCTGGTGTAGAGCACCAGGAATTCGAACTGTTTCGCCAGTTCGACGGTCTGCTCCGCTGAAACATGGTGCGGAGGCGCATCCAGGAGCTTTGCCCCTTCCACCATTCCGGCCGGGTAGGCCAGCCAGACTGGGTACCAGTAGGACTCGATTTCTCGAGTTGCCGGCCAGCGCGACCCGGCGCCGCCATCGAAATTCTCAAATGAAGGGGGGTTCAGAAACAGTGTTTTTAGGGGCATAAGTGTGGACTATTTATCCTAACATTGACCTTGCGCCCACCTCGCGCAGGTAATCTTTTGGTCAATCCCGAACAGAGGTGTGAACCCGGCCCTGTCAAGCGTACTGAAAGTGCGCGGCTTGACCAATGGGGATGGCCTGAAAGGGGTTTGGGTGCAGTGAACTGGCGAAAATTTCCAGCGGCGAGGGCTGCTACTTGGGTACGCCAATCCAGGATTCCAAGTCTCCGGTCACGCGCAGCAGAGCTAAGCGGGCGCGAGACAGCTCGAAGTCCGCGTCCTGGAGTTGATTGAACTTCTCCGACATCTCGGAACGGGCATTGGCTTGATCGTGGACGGTCGCGCCGCCGGAGTTCGAGCGAATTTCGATCTCGTCGAAATTGGACTTGGCCAGTTCAAATTCTAACTGGGACACCTCCTTAGCCGCAGCCAGCTGACGGGTGGAACTCTGCAGCTTCAAGACTTCCTGAGAGACTTGGTTCTTCGCGGTGTTAACCTCGGCCCTGGCCCTCGCCGCGTCGGCATCGGCTGCCTTTGCGTGCGCGCGTTGGGGAGCGTTAAAGAATGGAAAGCGAATCACGACGCCGATACTGGCGTTGTTCCGCTGGAACGCCTTGTTTGCGAAGAACTGGTCCCAGTTGTTGTATCTTGCAAGCAAGGCATATTGAGTAGCAAAGTCTATCGAAGGCCAAAGGCCGAGATGCTCGGCACTGGCGCGAAACCCCTGGGCCAGCGCGTGCTGTTGAGCTTGGGACACCAAGGGGCTAGTCTCCGCGGCTTTTGCGGCAATGCCGGGGTCGCTGGGCACGTCTGGAAATGCCGGGATCGAGTCAGGGTCCGCTTGAATCGAAGATGCCGCAAGACCGGTCAATTGCGACAGCAGCATGCGTAAGGACTGTACCGAGTTCTCCGCTTGCAGGACATGCAGATGGGCACGAGCAACGGCTAGTTTCGCTTCCGTGCGCATTTGCGGGCGGTCGACTCCGGCATCAACCCTCTGCTCGGCCACTTGCTCCATACGCAGGGATTCCTGATGTTGCAGACGAATGCCATCGAGGTTGCGTTCCCACTTCACAAGTTCCAAATAGGCTAATGCCGTGTCCTGCATGATCTGCGCGCGGCGGTCCTGGGTGTTGTATTGAGTGGCAGCGTATTCACGGCGCGCTGCACGGATCGCATCCCGCAGTTGAGGGTTATAGAGTGCTGATTGCCCGGTGATGTTCACGAGCGAGGGTGCGGACCCTTCAAGGCTGAGTGGATATCCCCAGGTGGCGCCGAGCCCGGAGCCGACGGTGAGCTGGGGAATGTAGTTATTGCGCATTTCGCGATAGGAGTTGAGCGCTCGCTGTTCGTCCGCGATCGCTTGAGCGGCGGTAGGGCTGTGCTGCAGAGCCAATTCGACAACTCGTTTCAGGGTGAGCTTCTGCGTGTCCTGGGCGAAGGAGGCACGAAAGGCCAAGAGAAGACTTAACACGCACAAGGTTTTCAACGGAGAGGCAATCCTCATGCGTCCAATCTGCGAAAACAGCTTGCGCGCGAGTAGGGTTCGCATTTAGCGGTTCAGGCGCTTTAGCGCCTCTTGAGCCGGGCGAAAATCATGGGCCAGAGCCAGAGCGGATCGATATTCTGTCACCGCCATCTCCTTGTCCCCCATTCTCTCGGCAGCATTGCCGAGCAGAAGATGGGCTTTGAAGGCCGGCGCCTCCTCCACTTTCGAACTGCCATTCAAATAAACATGGAGCAGTTGGACCACTTCTGGCAGATTGCGCTGCGCCCGCAAAAGAATCTCGGCAGCATCAACCAACGCGTCGGGACGGTCCTGTAGCGGCGCCTCGCGCACATGCAAGAGTGCCTTCTCCATCTCGTCCCAGCGCTCGCGATGCCGGTAGAACAATCCCAGATTCAACCAGGTTGCCGCGCCGCCGTGACTCGCCTCGATGGCTTTCTTGTACTCGGTCTCCGCCGTCAGAAAATCGTGTTTCTTTTCTGCGATTCTTCCATTCAGCCAGTGCGCCCTGGCAGCATCGAGCGATTGCAGAGAATTGGCCTGCTGTTCGGCTTTATCGCGGCCCCCGCCAACGATTCCGGGCGCTTCCAGGTAGAACTCAGCCAGGTCGCTACGAGCATCCACGCTTCCTGGATCGAGCTGAACCGCAGTTTCGAATTCCAACCGTACGTGCTTGGCCAGGCCTGCCGCCGTCATCCAACTCGACTGGTCGGCTTTCACGCCATAAATCCTGCCGAGCCAAAGGTGATATTGGCTGTTGTGGGGAGCGAGTGAAACCGCCTTCTCGCAGGCAGAAATTCCGCGGTCCAATGCACCGATTGTCAGATAGGCACGGCAGATGAGATTGTGCGCGGTGGCATCGTTCGGGCTTTGACTGATCTGGCCGCGCAAGGCGTTTAGGGCTTCATCGACGCGTCCGCTCGCGATCAGAGCGGGCGCACTTTCATTTGCTCCCGCCAGAGCGGAATAGACAAAGAACACGAAAAGCAGCACGGATAGCAGGAAGGCACGTCTCATCAGCGGGCAACCCTCACAGGCAATTTGTCGCGAAGCGGTTTGTTATTGGTGGAGCCGATAGCGACCAACGCGTTCTCCGGCAAGCCACCGGTAATCTCCACCTTGGTGAGGTTGGAAATTACAGTTTGCACGGGAGTGCGGCGCAATTCATTGTCCACAATCTGGTACACGTAGGGAACGGAGTCGTCTTCCCGAAGCGATTCCCGCGGAATGGTAAGAACATTGGAATGTTCCGCGGTAATAATCGTCACTCCCACATTGATATTGGGCAGAAGCTTGTAGTCGCTGTTAGGAACGATGCAGGTGGTTTCCCCGACGTTGCGCGTGCCGTGGAGTTTGACTTCCGAGGGCACGTTACTCACAGACCCCGCCCAGGTGCGACCGGGCGCCGCGTCCCAGGTCACTTCAATGCGATCCCCAGGGGAAAGGCGGGCAATGTCAGGCTCGTCTACATAGGCGCGCACCAGAACCTTGGAAAGATCGGCCGCTTGCAGGATAAGGTCGCCAGGATTCACATAGGCGCCTGGCTTAATGGGAAGCGAATACACGACACCGCTGAAGGGAGCGCGGATGAGCAATTGGTTTAGGACATCGGCTGCGGCGCGATAGGCACTTTGCGCCTGCGTGTGCTCGGCCTGAACGCGCGCGACCTCGGGTGCGGAGTAGCGCTCCTTCTGGCGACTCTCAAGCAGCTTCACCTGGGCCGCGGCGGCGTCATGCTGGTTTTGGGCGGCGGCCACTTCCCCAGGAGAGGCGGCGCCGTTCTGCTGCAGCCTCTTCAGTGCCTCTAGGTTACGCCGCGCGGTGTCAAGGTCCCCGCGGGCTTTCACCAGTTGCGCTTCTGTCGTCAGGACTTCCTCATGCGTGCCGCCCTGCTGGGCAGCGGTAACGTCCGCCTCTGAGGCCCGCACTTGTGCCAGCGCCTGAGCCTCCTGGCTGCGCGCGCTGGCCGCGTTGAGCTCAACCAGCAATTGACCCTTTTTGACGTGTTGACCTTCTTTGACGAGCACGCGCTTCACCGTCGTCCCAATGGGCGCGTGGGCTTCGAAATTTTGGACGGGTTCCACCTTTCCGTTGGTGGACACCGCGCTGCGAATCGTGCTGCGGGTAACTTTTGCGGAAGTCACCGGAACGGAATCGTCGCGTGACATGAACGAGGCGAGAATGATCACGCCGATGGCGGCACCGATTGCCCAAAGAATCCAGCGCCTGGCGCGTCCGTTTTTTGCTCCGTGTGTTTCAGCCATTTCCTGGTAACTAGAGTAAATGTAACACCGCACGCTCGGCGAGCGAATGCAACTTAACCATTTAGATGCATGCAGTTGGAAGAAAAATTCACAAAACTTGCCCGTTCGCGGGCCCTTCCGGGCGGTCACGGGTGGGGACCCGCTAAAATGCTGTTATGCCGAAAGTACAACGCTACACGTCCGAGCACGCTGCGGCGGGCCTGGATCACAATTTCTCTGAAATAGAAACCTGGGCCAACCAGTTTCCCGGGTACGAAATTGTTATTGACGATCCGGAATTCACTTCCGTGTGCCCGAAGACCGGCCTGCCGGATTTTGGCGTGATCACCATTCGATACATGCCGGCCAAGCACTGCCTCGAGTTGAAGTCGCTGAAGGAATACCTGCAGAGCTACCGTAGCCTGGGAATATTTCAGGAAAACGTCGTCAACCAGGTTCTCGAAGATGTTGTCCGCTGGGCGAAGCCAACATGGGCGGAGGTGAAGGGCGACTTCCGTCCCCGTGGTGGGATCTCCACCACCGTGTTAGCCAGGTGGCCCCGGCCGAAGAAGTAAATCTTCCTATGCCTGCGCGGGGCGGACATACGCGGATTGTAATTCCGGCAGGTCGCGTATCACGATCCGAACCGTTGGTGGGCGGGATCCCGCAATCAAAAATCCGGCCCCTGCCGTGCTATATTCCCTTTTCCGTGACTGACAAGAAGTTCCATCCCTGGACTGCGCTGACGCTGTTAACAGCGCTGAATCTGTTGAACTACGCCGACCGCAACGTATTGTTCGCGGTGCAGCCGTTGGTGCAACAGGAGTTTCATATCAACAAGGAACAAATCGGATATCTGACGAGCGTATTTCTGCTCTGCTATATGTGCGCCGCCCCGTTCGTCGGGCCGTTAGCGGACAGGTACTCGCGAAAGATGATTATCGCCGTGGGCGCGATTTTTTGGAGTGGCTTGACCTTGCTCACGGCGGTGACTCACACCTATCGGGAGCTGCTGGTCCGGCACACGTTGGTCGGCATTGGCGAGGCGACCTTCGTGACGATCGCCCCAACGTTTGTCGCTGATCTGTTCGCCGAAAGCCGCCGCGGGCGAATCCTGGGCATCTTCTATCTGGCGATCCCAGTCGGATCGGCTGCCGGATATCTGCTGGGTGGATATCTGGCCCCGGCGCACGGGTGGCGGTTCCCTTTCTACATCGCCGCCGCGCCCGGGTTCGTCCTTGCCTTGACCGTATTCTTCTTGCGGGAGCCACCGCGTGGTCAGTTCGACTCGCTCAAGGAAACGCCTGAGCGCGGCACCATTCTGGGACTGGCTCGTAACCCGGCATTTCTCTGCGCCACCCTTGGGATGGCCATGATGACGTTTTCCCTCGGTGGATTGCAGGCATGGATGCCACAATTCCTCTACAGTGAGCGCCATTATTCGCTGGAGAAGGCCAACCTGTATTTCGGCATGATCATTGTCGTAGACGGAATCCTTGCCTCTCTTGCTGGGGGTTGGCTGGGCGATTTTCTGCTCCCGCGAATGAAGAGTTCCTATTACTTTGTCTCAGCCGTCAGCATGGCGATAGGCATTCCCTTTATGGTGCTGGGCCTTTTTGTTCCCGGGCGCATGATGATTCCCGCAATCTCAATCGCGGCATTTTTTCTTTTGTTCAACACGTCTCCGTTGAACGCTGCGGTCATTAATTCGGTAGGTGCCCACATTCGGGCCACCGCGCTCGCGGTCAACATATTCATCATCCACATTCTGGGGGATGTACCGTCGCCAACCATGATGGGGCGGGTCGCGGATCGGCATTCGCTCCAGTCGTCTTTTGTCTTGCCCGTTATTGCTATGGGACTTTCGGCCGCGATCCTGTTTGTCGGGATGCGATTTGCACCCGCGGTACAGGTTGACCGCAAAACCGCAGGAGTTTATTCGGATTGAACATTTTCCATTGGATTACCGGCTGGATTCTCGGCTTGGTGTGGCTATCCCGGGTCGTCGACGCAGGATTTGGTATTCGCAGCATTCCCGATATTTCCCTTCCCGAGTGGGACCGGCAGCCTCCCGCGCCCCATCCGAGCGTGGCGATCATTGTTCCGGCACGCAACGAAGAGGAGTCGATCGAACAGGCGCTACTGCGGCTCGAGGCCCTCGATTATGACAACTATCAGGTGATTGCCGTCGATGACCGCTCTACCGACAAGACCGGAGAGATTATGGATCGGCTGGAGGCGTCATCTTCCGGAAGACTGAAGCTTGTGCACGTGCGCGAACTCCCAGCCGGCTGGATGGGCAAAGCCCACGCCATGTGGAGCGCCGCTCGCGAAACCACGGCCGACTGGTTGCTGTTCACTGACGCTGACATCATGTTTCGCAAAGACACCTTGCGGAGGGCGGTAGCCTACAGCGAAGCCGTAGGGGCGGATCACCTTGTGATCTTGCCGCAGGTTGTTATGCGCAAGTTCAGCGAGAAGATGATGATCGCCTTCTTCCAACTGTTATTTGTTTTCGGACACCGGCCGTGGAAGGTTTCCGACCCGAAGACCAAGGACCATATGGGTGTCGGCGCGTTCAACATGGTTCGCCGCAAGGCTTACGCTGCCGTGGGAACCTTTGAACGCCTGCGGATGGAAGTACTCGATGACATGAAATTGGGAAAGGTTATAAAGAACGCCGGGTTCAGCCAGCACGTGGTCTTTGGCGACGACATGATCAGGGTGCGCTGGGCGAATGGGGCACGAGGCGTAGTCAACAATCTGACGAAGAATTTTTTTGCCGTGATGTCTTTCCAGACGTGGCGCGCGCTGCTGTCATGCGCGGGCATGGCCATTCTGAACTATTTGCCATTCCTTGGAGGATTCGCTGCCTCTGGCTGGGCCCGGTCGGGTTACGTGGTAGCGCTCGTATCGATGTTGTTTCTGTATTCAGGAATTTGGAAGCAGGCGGAAATTCATCCCTGGTACTTTTTATTGCACCCCGTGAGTACCACCTTGTTCATCTACACCATGCTTCGATCAACGTTCGTGACCCTCCACAACGACGGGGTCAATTGGCGAGGTACGCATTATCCGCTAGCGGAGCTGAGGAAGCAGCAAGTCTGACCCCGTTCTCTTCGATCTGGCGCCGGCAGGAAGAGCTCGCGTGCCTATCAGAGTAGGCAAAAAAACTCCAACGATTTTCATCCTGGTCACAGCCGGCCCTGTCTCATGAAATGCGAGAGGAGGGGTGCTGACGGGACACCCTCGGCCGCGCTCGTGAAAGCGCGGGCCGTCGGGATGACACATTGTCTGAGGGCTAGCGGAACGCCTTGACTGCACCTGCTTCGTCGTCCTTCACATCGAAGACGGTGTAGAGCTTGGTGATCTGCAGCAGGTCGTGGACTTTCTTGGTCAAGTTCAGCAGCTTCAGTTCCCCGCCCTGATTGCGGACGGTGGTATAAGCGCTGACCAACTCGCCGATGCCGGAGCTGTCGATGTAGTTGACGTCCCCCAGGTTCAGCAGGATCTTCTTCTGCCCTTTGCTAAGCAGATCTTTCACAATGTCGCGGAGAATGACACTGCCTTCGCCGAGGGTGATTCTGCCGCTGCAATCGACAATATTGACGCCGTCAACTTGGCGGGTGCTGGTTTTAAGGGTCACTGAGAAGCCTCCTTGCCGTCCGCGGCTGGTCCGTGGACGTGTTTGATCAGTTTGATTTCTGTGCCCGCCGTGGAAGGATTGATCTGCACATCGTCCATGAACGAGCGGATTAGGAAAATACCTCTGCCGGAAGTCTTTAAGAGATTTTCCGGAGCAAGCGGGTCCGGGATTTTCGCGGGATCAAGGCCCTTCCCCTGATCGCGTATCGTAATCACCAGGTCGCCTGCGGTGCGTTCGAAATCCAGGCTCACCTTCTTCGCCGGATCGTAAGCGTTACCATGGAGTACCGCGTTTACCGCGGCCTCGCGCACTGCCATGGCGATCTGTAGGACTTCTTCTTCTCCAAACCCATTTTCAGCGGCAATTTCGCTGGCGGCCTGCTCGGCATTGTCAACAGTCTCTAGGGTCGAGTCCAAGGTAAAGGAGCGCCGCTCTGGAGTCATAAGCACAGGTTTAGGGTTTGCGTGAAACCGATAGCGTCAGCACGACAACTTTAACCGTTTTCCGGCAGATTGGGTAGTTTGCCTTGAGCAATGTGCAAATGTCAACGGAAGCTTCGAATGATGTCATACCACAATAGAAATGTCCCTCTTTAGTAGCCGACGGCGGCATCCGCGCCAGCGACCCTGCGGCTACACAGCTTCCGTGCTAAGGGCGTCAGAATTCAACCGAGGCCTCGCGAAGGCGAGAGGCGGCGGTTTCAGAGGTCACCGGGGAGTAGTAGACCTCTTTAAAAGTATAAGACTTAGCCTTCGCGGCCAGGATCGGGAGGATTTCGATATGCCAGTGATAGTCATCGTCTAAGGTCTTCCAGTATCCAAGACTGGCCGAGGCATGGGACTGATTGGGTGACGTATGCAGCACCATGTGAAATGACTCGGTGATTGTGCGGATGCGCTGCAGCGTACGCTTCAGCAGGCTGGCGAGGTCGCGAATGCCTTGTGGATGCGCCAGTGCGGAATGCTCGAAGCAAGCATCGTGGGTACGAGAGAGAATCCAGGTCTCGTAAGGAGCACGAGAAGCGTAAGGACAGGCGGCAACAAAGTCTCCCCGAACCTCGATGACGCGCTGTCCGCCAGCCGTTTCTTGCGCAAGGATGTCGCAAAAGACGCAGCGCTCTTTCTGCCGGTAATAGTCTAGGCCGGCGCGCAGCTCATAGAGGACACGGCGGGGAATAAAAGTGGTTGCGGTGAGCTGGGAATTCGGATGCGCAAACTCCTGGCCCGACCCAGGGCCGAAATTCTTGAAAATACTGATATAGCGGAAGCGGGCATCACCCTTGAGGTCCTGAATGCGCTGGGCGGCGAGAAAAAGGAATTGCTCGATCTCATCCTCGCTGGCATTCCACAAATGCCGGTCGTGCTTGGGGTTCTCAATCAGCAACTCGTGGGCCCCGACATTCGGCATGCGGTCGTAAATACCTTCGCCGCGGCGATCCAGCTTGCCCTCAATGTGATAAAAGGCGCCGGGATGCACAATGGCGCGGGCTGACCATGGGCCGCTTGCGAGCGAAGGACGTGTGGAGATTTGCTGAAACTTATTCTGATCGGGCGAGCCAGGACAGAGCCGGCACTCGGCTTCCGGTTGAGGTGCGAGCTCGGGCAGGTCATCACCGGTCATAACCCAGGAGCGGGTTAGTGGATCTTTGCGCAGTTCCATGACGCCTTAAGGAAACAGGCATTATCGCACGAAGAGCTGTAGGGGACTGGTTTTCCACGGAGAGCACAGGGGGGTGATTGCTATAATCCGCGCAAACCAGTTGTCAGTAATCAGCTCTTAGTCGTCGTTCTCGCCAGGCGGTTTCTGCGAGGTACGAATCGATAACTGGACGCGAATGCAGATTCATGTCAGAGCCCTCCACACCGCTGATGCGGCAGTATTCGGCGATTAAGAAAGAGCACCCCACGGCTCTCTTGTTCTTTCGCCTGGGGGATTTCTATGAGCTCTTCTTCGATGATGCGGTGCTAGCCGCCAAGGAACTGCAAATTACCTTGACGTCGCGGAACAAAGAAAAGGGCGTTGCAATCCCGATGTGTGGTGTCCCCTTTCATGCAGCTGACGGGTATATCTCAAAGCTGATTCGCCGCGGTTATAAGGTTGCGATTTGTGATCAGGTGGAAGATCCGCGACTGGCGAAAAAGCTGGTTCGAAGAGAGGTTACGCGGGTTGTTACGCCGGGGACGGCGGCAGATTCCTCGCTCAACGCCGAAGAGAACAACTTTCTTGCAGCCGTGGTGGTTCGCGACGATCGCGCAGGATTTGCCGCGCTGGACCTGTCGACGGGCGAGTTCCGGGCGACGGAATTTTCCGGAGAGAGGGCCCCTCAAAGAATTGAAGAAGAACTTCAACAGTTGCGCCCAAAAGAGCTCCTGTATGCGAGTTCTGCACCTCTGTTTGACGCATTCGGCCGCCTAGGCGCAGACGCCAACTCCCGTCCGGCCGCGGCCGGCCCGGCCACGTTGGCAATGACTCCCCTTGACGACTGGATTTTCGCGCCCGATCATGCAATTCCACTCTTGGAAAACCATTTCGGCGTGCTTTCGCTCGAGGGCTTCGGACTGGCCGGCAAGCCCGCGGCGGCAGCCGCGGCAGGTGCCATCCTTTACTACGTTCGCAGCACGCAGCGCGGCACCCTCGATCACGTAGACCGGATCGGCTTCTACCAACGTCAGAGCTGCCTGGTTCTGGACGCGGTGACAGTTCGGAATCTTGAGCTGATTGAACCGCTTTTCGCCGGTACCGATTCCGCGGTCACGTTGTTTCGAACGCTGGATGCCACGGTGACGCCCATGGGCAAGCGCTTGCTGCGAGCATGGATGCTGCGACCGTCGATTGATGCCACTGAAATTGAGGGACGGCTGAACGCCGTTGAGGAGCAGGCCAAGCAGACGATTTCTCGGGAAGAATTGCGTCGCGCACTCGAAGGCGTCCTCGATCTTGAACGGTTGCTGAGTCGAGTGACGCTGGAAACCGCAAATCCAAGAGATGTGATTGCCCTGGCAGCGTCGCTCGGACGAATTCCGGTAGTGCGCGCGGCACTCAGCCGACTGAGCTCGCAGCGTCTGCGGCAGTTGCACACATCCATTGATGAACTCGGGGATGTGCGGGAAGTGATCGCGAGGACAATCATTCCGGAACCACCGATTTCACTCAGTGATGGCGGAGTTATCCAGCGCGGTGCAGACCGCGAATTGGACGAACTGCACGAGTTGAGCCGTCACGGCAAGCAGTTCCTGGCGCAGATGGAGTTGCGCGAGCGCGAGCGCACGGGGATCGCGTCGCTCAAGGTCCGCTTTAATTCCGTTTTTGGTTATTACCTCGAAATTTCAAAGGCAAACCTTCACCTTGTGCCTTCCGACTATGAGCGGAGACAAACGCTGGTGAATGCGGAGCGTTTTACCACGCCGGAACTGAAGGAATACGAGTCGAAGATTCTGGATGCGCAGGAGAAGATTGTCGAGATCGAACGGCGTATTTTCGGCGAGTTGCGCTCAACCATTGCCGGAGAGGCCCGAAGAATTCGACAGACTGCCTTGGCACTAGCAGAAGTTGACGTGCTCGCGTCGTTTGCAAATCTGGCAGTTCTGCGGAGTTATTGCCGCCCGCAATTCGACCATTCCTCGGACCTCGAAATTATCGGGGGGCGGCATCCCGTCATAGAACAGCAGCAACTAGCCGCAGCCGAGCGTGAACGGTTCGTGCCGAACGATCTGTACCTGAATTCGACGACCCACGAGATCCTGGTGCTGACCGGCCCGAATATGGGTGGCAAGTCAACCTATCTGCGGCAAGCGGCGCTGGCGGTGATCATGGCCCAAATGGGCTCGTTTGTGCCGGCGCAGCGGGCAAGACTAGGGATCGTCGATCGGGTATTCACCCGTATTGGAGCCAGCGACAATCTGGCCCGCGGGCGGTCGACCTTCATGGTCGAGATGACCGAGACGGCGGCAATCCTTCATACGGCAACGCCTCAATCTCTCATCCTGCTGGATGAAGTCGGACGGGGGACGGCCACCTACGATGGTCTCGCAATCGCATGGGCGGCAATCGAGTACTTGCATGCGCGCACCAGAGCCAAGACTCTTTTTGCGACTCACTATTTCGAATTGACCGAATTAGCCGAACAGCTTTCGGGTGTGAAGAACTACCGGGTGTCGGTCAAGGAGACGAAGACCGGAATCGTGTTTCTGCGTAAGGTCGAACCAGGAGCGGCGGATCGGAGTTATGGAATCGAGGTAGCCAAACTCGCCGGTTTGCCGGAGGAAGTTGTACGCCGGGCGCGCGAGGTCCTCGCTGAACACGAAAACGTCGAGAGTCGCATGAGCGCACACCTGACCGCGGATTCCTTTGCCCCAGGCGCGGCGCAGTTGACGATCTTCACGCCGCTATCACAGCCGGTGTTGGAGAAATTACGTGAGGTGGATTTGGATCATCTGACCCCCTTGGAAGCACTGAATCTGCTCGCGGAACTCAAGAAACAAGTTCAATAACTCTCGTCTAGAGGCCATTGCTGAATCGAACGATGTGCTTACCCGCAGGTGACGATTGCCCCCCCAAGGGCCGAAGCCAGGAACCCTCGGCGCCGCGCAAGCATGCAATGTCATGAGTTCAGGCTCGCCGTTCACGTAAAATAGACCTTCATGCCAGGCGCGGCACGGCCCAAATCATCCGAACAGCTGGGACAGCTTGTGATCGTCGGCTTCGACGGCACGGAGATGTCGCCGCGGCTCTATGACCTATTGACGCGCTTGCAGCCGGCCGGTGTAATTCTCTTCGCGCGGAACATTGAGAGCGCGCAGCAAACTCACAAGCTGTTGAAAGATTGCCAGGCTTGCGTACGCCATCCGCTGTTCAATTGCGTCGATCTTGAAGGCGGTCGGGTGGACCGGTTCCGCAAGATCACAGGGTCCACGCCCTCGGCAGCCGACGCCTTTGCAAGCGGACCGAAGTTCTTTCGCAAGCACGGAGGAATCATCGGGAAGACTTGCCGGGCGCTGGGATTCAACGTGGATTTCGCGCCGGTACTCGATTTGGCATTTGCCGCATCGCAGAATGTGATGATCTCGCGTTCGGTGTCCGAGGACCCGAAGCAAGTGATCCAATATGCGCGGGAATTTCTGGGGGGACTTTCGGCTGCCGGAGTCATCGGTTCGGGCAAGCACTTCCCCGGACTGGGTGAAGGAAATTTGGATTCACATCACGACCTCCCGGTGATCGGCAAGGATTTCAAAAAACTTTGGGACGAGGACCTGGTCCCCTACCGGGTGATGAAGCGCGAGCTGCCAATGGTACTGATCAACCACGCGAACTATCCGGCTGTGACGCGGGACAAGCTGCCGGCATCATTGTCGAAGAAGTGGATTACCGATGTCCTGCGCAAACGGATTGGATACAAAGGCTTGATCGTGTCAGATGATCTCGAAATGGGCGGGGTGCTGAAAGCTGCGCCGATTGATAAAGCCGCCCTGGAGTTCATTCGTGCCGGCGGAGACCTCTGCTTGATCTGCCATCAGCAGGAATTCATTGAGCAGGCATTTGAGACGATGCAGCAAAGCTTCGAAGGTGACCCGGGTTTTCGACGGCGAGTGGCGGAATCACTCCACAGGATTGCAGCGTTCAAAAGGAAGCATGCAACCCAGCTCAGAATGCCGTCGGCACCGTCGCAGGACAAAATCGATCGGCTTTCGCGGCAACTGTGGGAATTCAGCGAGCGCGTGCGCTTGCAGCAGATGGCAGCAGAAGCGCGCGCTGGAGCCGGTGCATGATTGTTGCAGGAGTGATGAGTGGTACTTCGGCGGATGGAATTGATGTTGCACTAGTCGAATTTCCACTGATTCCCAAAGCGGGGGGCCGAAAGCGCAAGGCCGTGCAGTCCCCGAGTGAGGCGTCATTGCAGTTCCGGGGGCATGCAGAGCTTCCCTACCCGGCTGACGTGCGGCGACTGGTACTTGCCTCTATGAACTCGCCAAGGGCGAGCGTTGCTGATCTGGCACGATTGAACTTCCTCCTCGGAGACTTATATGCCGAGGCAGTGCTTTCAGCGCAAAGGAAGCTGAGGCTCAAGGCTGACCTCGTCGGTTGTCACGGGCAGACTCTCTATCACCAGGGCCGGCAGGCAACATTTCTGGGACGTCAACTCGCAGTCACGTGGCAGGCTGGCGACGGGTCGCGCATGGCGGTGAAGCTGGGCGTGCCGGTTGTTTCCGATTTTCGCCCCGCGGATATGGCGGCTGGAGGAAAAGGCGCGCCGCTTGTTCCCTTTCTCGATTACCTGCTTTACCACGATCCGGCAATTGGCAGGGTCATGCTCAATATAGGAGGCATCGCAAACGTGTCGGCGCTGCCTCCGGGAGCAACGCTTGATCAGGTCATCGCTTTCGATACTGGCCCCGGCAACATGGTGATCGATGCACTCACGGAACAACTTTTTGGGGAGCCGTGCGACCGTGATGGCAAGATTGCCGCCTCGGGCCGGGTGCTGGAGGATATCGTCCGGCGATTTCTCGGGGAAAGCTACTTCCGCCAGAAGCCACCAAAGACCTCCGGACGCGAGGAGTTTGGACGGGAGTTTACGCGGGAATTCTTGCATGCGTGCAACATGTGGGGAAAGGGGCACGAGATGCCCGTGGAAAAGAGGGACGTAGTTGCCACCGCTACGGCCTTCACCGCGCGCTCGATCCGCGACGCGCTTAGGCTTTATGTGGTGAAGAAGGGTAGTTTTTCGGAACTCATTACTTCTGGGGGTGGAACCAAGAATCCAACGCTGATGAGCGCGTTGTCATCGGGCGTCGAGGAGCTTGGATTCAAAGTGCGCTCCTCCGACGAATTTGGGATTCCTTCGGGTGCGAAGGAGGCGGTTGCATTTGCGGCTCTTGCATACGAAACCTGGAACCATAGGCCGTCGAATGTGCCGTCCGCAACCGGCGCGAAGAGGCCGGTGGTGTTGGGGAAGATTTCGCTTCCGTGAAGAAAGCTGAATGATAGATTGGGATTCGTTGAGAATTGGTCTTCGATTTCCCGAATCTGCTCGACGATTTGCTAGCTGTGATTCACTGCTTATGCCCGTTTACATTGCACTGCTTCGAGGCATCAACATCGGTCCGCACAAGCGGATGAAGATGGAGAAGCTCCGTGCATCCTGCGAAGCGCTGGGCTTCAAGAAGGTTAAAACCTACATTCAGAGCGGGAATGTCATTTGCCAGGCGGGGACACTGTCCTCAGATGCTGCCGCCAAAAGAATCGAAGCGCAGATCGCGAAGGATTTCGGGTTCTCGGCCAACGTGATTGCCAGAACTGCGGGCGAAATGAAGCAAGTCCTCGAGGGCAATCCCTTGCTTAAAGAGCCCAACATAGATTCTGAGAAACTTCACGTGGTGTTTTTGCCGGAGGCTCCCCCTTCCGAGTCAATTAGGCAATTGCAATCCATTGTTTTGGCTCCAGACAAAGTCCGACACAAAGGCAAAGAAATCTATTTCTATTTTCCGAATGGCGTCTCGGGAAGCAGCATTTGGAAACACAATCTGGATCGCGTGCTCGGGGTCTCGGGTACCATGCGGAACTGGAGGACGGTGAACACTCTCCACCAAATGGCGGGAGAATGCGGATAAACCCGACAGCTGCCAGTCATAAGAGATCGTCTCGTGTAGAGAGGATGCGGGTATGTGGACTATGGTTCTGGCCCATCTTGGGTCTGACTTTGCTCGTCTTTCTTCTCTCCTGTTCCCCCAGGCCGGACTCGAACACGCTGGTGATGATCATTGAATCCAGTCCTACGAATCTCGATCCGCGCGTGGGGGTGGACGCACAATCAGAACGGATTGCCGGTTTGCTCTTCGACAATCTCCTCTCTCGCGATCAACAACTTAGCGTAAAGCCCGGGCTCGCAGAGAGTTGGAATATCCCCGATCCGAAAACGTATGTGTTTCACCTTCACCGCGGGGTGAGATTTTCCGATGGGCGAACGCTCACCTCGCGTGACGTCAAGTGGAGCTTCGACTCCGTGCTTCAGGGCAAGATTCGAAGCCCGAAGGCAGGAACCTACAAGTGGGTCGAGCGCATCGAGACACCGGATGACTACACGGTTGTTTTCCATTTGAAACAACCATGGGCGGCGCTGTTATGGAACGTCGCCGGCGGCGAAGGAATGGGCATCGTTCCTTACGGAAGTCGGGAAGAAATCAGCCGGAATCCCGTTGGATCCGGTCCGTTCAAGTTTGTAAGCGCGGAACAGGACCGGGATGTGGTGATCGAAAGAAACAATTACTACTGGGGGCAACGAGCAAAGCTGGATCGAGTGCGCTTTATGGTGGTCCCTGACACCACCACCCGCGCACTTGAACTCCGGAAAAACAGCGCTGATGTGGAGATCAACGCGCTGACGGCTGATATCGAACGTACTCTCCAAGCTCAACCGCACCTTTCCAGCCTTCATGGACCCGGCACGCGCTTGGCCTATATCGCATTCAATCTGCGGGACCCCATCCTAAAGGACCTCAGAGTCCGCCAAGCGATTGCATATGCGATTGACCGACCGGCACTGGTTCACTACCTATGGCGCGGTCAGGCGCGACTAGCCTCTAGCCTTCTTCCTCCCGAGAGCTGGGCTTATGAAGCCAACGTCACCCAGTATCAGCATGACCCCGAAAAGGCCCGGCGCATTCTCGAGGACGCAGGATACATCGCCAAGAATGGTGTGCGCTTTCATATCACCATGAAGACTTCGACGGAAGAGAGCTCCCGCGCGATGGCGGCCGTTTTCCAGCAGCAGCTCCGCGAAGTTGGGATCGCACTGGACATACGCAGCTTTGAGGCTGCTACTTTCTTGGCGGATGTAACCCACGGCGAGTTTCAGATGTATTCGCTGCGCTGGGTCGGCGGCAACGAAGACCCGGACATGTTCAACTACGCATTTCACTCATCCAACATCATTCCCCATGGCGCGAATCGCCAGTACTACAGCAATCCGCAGGTAGATGCGCTCATCGAGAAAGCCCAAACGGAACTGGATCAAAATGTACGGAAGCAGGATTATGCGGAGATTCAGCGGATCCTGGCGAACGATCTTCCCTATGTCTATCTCTGGTATTTCGACAATTTGATGGTGTACTCCAAGCGCGTGCATGGGCTGGAACTGAATCCCTCGGGGAACTTTGATTTCTTGAAAACCGCCGAACTGCGGTGAAAAGCAAGAAATGTCACCTGTGAAAGCAACACCCCACCACTAAGCTCCTGTCTAGAGATTGCAAGTACCATCCCAAAATAAAGCTCTGCAGTTTGGTACCATCAAACCTGGGTGAAAATACTCTTTATTGGCGATATTTTCGGCCGGCCGGGGCGGACGATTGTCCGCGACAAGCTCGCCGACTTGGTGCGCGAACACTCCATCGATCTCGTGGTGGCCAACGGCGAAAACGCGGCCGCCGGCTTTGGCATTACACCGTCCCTGGCAGACGACTTGTTCGAACTTGGGATCGACGTGATGACCACCGGCAACCACGTCTGGGACAAGCGCGAAATCATCGACTACTTCAACTCTGCCGATGGTAATTCCAACTGCCCGGCACGGAGGCTGCTGAGACCGGCAAATTACGCACCGGAGCTGCCGGGGTATGGCGTTTACGAGGGTCGCAAGAATGAGGTGCCGTACGCAGTGATCAATCTGCAAGGCCGAGTGTTCATGGCGTCGAATGACGATCCATTTCGAAAGATGGATGAGCTCCTGAAGCAGATCAAATCCAAGGTCGTGTTCGTGGATATTCACGCTGAGGCCACATCGGAGAAGATTGCGCTTGGATGGTATCTGGATGGTCGCGTGACGGCCTTGGTAGGAACACACACGCACGTACCGACTGCCGACGAGCGCGTCCTGCCCGGTGGGACGGCTTACATCACCGACGTTGGCATGACCGGTCCTTATGACAGCGTGATAGGAGTGAACAAAGAGCAAATCATCACCCGCTTCTTGAATAACATGCCGACACGGTTTGAGGCGGCCACGGGAGATGTAAGGCTGTGTGCGGTTGCAGTGGATGCAAATGAGGCGACCGGCAAGGCACGTTCGATTAAAAGAATTACGGTGAGCTGAACTACGCATTCGCACAAAAGTACCCTCAAAAGAATCCCCGCGGAGGAAGGCCGCCGGGCCAACCAAAATCGTGGGCCTTGCGTGATGTTGAAGGACGATCTTGGGGAGGCCGCCGCGCCTTGCTCCAAGCACCAACGTGGCTATGTCGCTGATTCATGACAGTCTCTCTCCCAGACGCTGAGGCATACGTTTTTGATATCGATGGCACCTTGCTGGTGACGCGCGATCTGGTGCATTGGAACGCATTGCATCAGGCGATGCTGGAAGCATACGGGGTGGACACAACCATCGACGGAATTCCTTACCACGGAATGACAGACCTCTCGATCCTGCGGGCGGCCATTTCGCGCAAAGGTGTTCTGGGGAGCGCATTTGAAGCGGGGTTGGCGAAGGCGCTGGAAATCGTGTGCCGGGAGGTGGATGCGAATCGTGCCGGCATCTGCCCACAGGTCTGTCGGGGAATACCCGCGCTGCTCACCAAACTACATTCGCAGGAAAAGGTGCTGGGGGTTGCCTCGGGAAATCTTGAGACCGTGGGCTGGCACAAGATCGAAACGGCGCAGTTAAGGCACTTCTTCAGCTTCGGTTTTTATAGTGATCAGTGCGAGACCCGCGCAGGGATTTTCCAGAACGCGGTGGAATGTGTTCGACAGACGCTAGGTGCGGAAGCGCGAACCTGTTTTGTTGGTGATACGCCTGCCGATGTGAAAGCCGCGAAAACGATTGGAGCACAGATCGTTGCGGTCGCGAGCGGCACGTTCGGGTTAGACGAACTGAGAGCTTGCGGGCCGGATTTGTGTGTTGCACATTGCGAGGAGCTTCTGGGCTAAGCGTGGGACCTGCTGATTGCGCTCTCAGCAAATCAAAGCTCCAAGAGACTCTTGCCGTACAGATCTCAATCCTGAAGGGATTCTCGGAGCGCAGAGCGGATTTCATGGGCTCGCTGATGGGGCAAGTTCTGCAAGGCGGCTTCCGCCAATGACACATACACAGCCTTGATGCCAGGCGAACGCGAGAGGGACTTAAGCTGCAAACGCACGGTCTCTGCATCACCGCGGACGAAGGGACCGGTAAATGCACCGGGAGCGCCCAACTCCTGGTAATTCGAAATTGTCTGGCGGATGATGGGCAACATGCGGATGCGGGCTTCGGACGGCGTGAGGCCGGCCAGCATTGCTGCCTTTTCGGATGCTGCAAGCAGGGATATGAGCAAGGGGCAAATGAGCGTGGCGAACAGATGGTAAGCGGGTTTGTTCTGCTTGCGAATGATGACGGGGTTGCCGCCGACTCGCTTGGCGGCCAGTCTCGCGGCACGAATGGCCAGGGGATCACCTTCGATTGCGAACGGCACATCCCTTAGACTGGGGACTGATTTGCGGACAAATGTCATCAAGGGATGGACAGAGGCAACGCTTGCGCCCGCTTTCTTGAGTACGGCCAGTTTGTCACTGGTTAGAACCCCGCTCGAATGAAACACGACTCTTTTCTTCCATTCCCAAGACGCGAGCTCGACTGCGGTGGCTTCTATGCGCGAATCGGGAACGCAAAGCCAAACCAGCTTGCCTTTAAGTTCGGCGCTGTTGAGAGTTGTTGCGGTCGCACTCAGTGCTTGAGCGAGTCGGTGCACTTGAGGCGAAACATGGTGGTGAGCGACAAGCTCGGACACTCTGTATCCAGCGGAGTGGAGATGGGTGGCGAGGGCTACCCCCAGCCGGCCTGGTCCGACAATGGAGATTGATGGTTCCTTCACGCGGGGAGGATATCAGAGGATGGGTCAAACCAGAGGCCAGCACGGTTGCCGCTGCGGGACTGCGGCAGCTACTTCGCGGCTGGACTCAAACGGGGCCTCAAAACATTGGAACTAACCAAGCTCACAAGGTGACCAGCTGATGATCCAAGCAGGCTGGATTGATGACATCAAGGACTGAGTGCAAAAGTCCGGTACCATGCCTGCCCAGAAAGTAAGCACCAGCCAGCTCACGCTCCTGAAGCGTCTTGTCAGGGTACAGTGCGTTGCTCAGCAGACGCGAATGTCGTTCGGCTACTTCGCTCTGTCGCAACTCAGCGCGGGCGGCGCGGGAACGGAGGGTGCTGAGTTGATGAAGCATCTTCGCTTCAGCGTTTTTCGCCGAGTCAGTCAGGGTTTTATCCAGTTGCTCTAGGGCTTCACGCACAGCAACCATGGAACACTCGACCGCAGTCTGCGCCTGCTCGAATGAACTCTGCAGCTTGGGATCGAGCAGTCGCGCCCCTAGTTTCTGACGCAAGAATTCATCGCCCTGGAAGAGATCGTGGAACCCGAGCTCGTACCTCTCCAGCAGCGTCCTGGGCTTGGACTCGATCAACGTGGCGGAAAAGCGTGGCAAGATCGGAGTCACTCGGCCAAGCAGTTTGTCGTATAGCACCCCCAATTGTGCAAAGTATGCAACTTCGGCGGCTCCCCCCACGTAAGCGAGTGTGGGAAGCAGATAGTCCTGAAGAACCGGACGCAAGAGCACATTGGGGCTGAAAGAAGAAGGCGTGCTTACGGCCAGTTGCAGGAGCTCTGCCTTGGGAACGCGTTCCTCTCCTACGACAAACTCATCTTCCGACTTGAGATGCAGAGGGATGCGAGAGCCTTGGCGAATCAGGAAGAGCGGAGTGGTCGTATTCGTGATCCGCACCTGCCGATGGTAGTCCGCCGCTTGAAGCTCTTGATCCCGTTCAAGCAGGGCGCGATTGAATTCCGTGGCGCGTCCGAGGACCTCTTTATAGATTGGGGCGGCGATGGCATCGAGCTCAGGGTCCGACGCATCGAGAAGGATAACTCCGAAGTCCGCGAAGATGCGGGCGAAAAGCTTGGCGAATGCGGTCCCGAAGCTCTCTTCCGGGCGATAGCAATCTGAAATCCAAGTCGAGATTTCCGAATCACCGAGCAGCTGTTTTGCGCGCTCGGTCAGCCCATCGATTTCCCCACCGAAGTGGAACGACGCGACGGGAGCATCCTGGCCGTCGTGAGCCGCACAGCTGAGCATCTCGAGATTCCCTTCGACTCCCGGCAGTTTGACCTGGTTCACTTCCTCCAGATCATGATCTTCTGTCGCCAGCCAGAACACCGGGACGCACTCGATACCCAGCTTTCGCGCTTCCGCAGCCGTCTTAACCGCACTGAGCGCCTTGTACAGCGAGAAGACTGGCCCGCCAAACAGACCAACCTGCTGTCCGGTGACTAGGGCGAGCGCCCCGGACCTAAATGCGGCAATGTTCTCTAGAGTCTTCTCGGAGGAGCCGAAACTCTTATTTTGCCGGTCAAGAATCTCCGCTACGTGGGCGCGGCGGTCAGCAGGATACTGAACGTTAGCGGCTTCGTCCTCTGCCCATTCCAAAAACATCGGAGAGCGACGGTAAAAGGGGTGAGTCGAAGGAGTGCGCTCGATAAAATCCAGGAACAGGCGCGTGGTGTGCGGAACCTGGCGGAATGGAAAACAATGCGATTTCAACGCTGGCATCCCATTACGAAATGGAATAGATGGTTCATTGATCAGATGACGAAACCTATCTCAGGATGCAAAGATAATAAAGTATTTAAACAATTGCACCACCGGGCCATGGGTTCATTGAACGTGGCTCAAAGACTCAATCCAGCACAAGATCCCTGTAGGAACGCTGGCGCCCCGGGGGAGCCTGTTGCAGCCAAACCCTAGTACTGCACCACCAACCTTGGCTGGCCGCACGGTGCGGCTGGAACCGCTACGTCCCGAGCATGCTCCCTTGCTTTGGGAGATCGCAAAAGACCATCTAGCGGATCTTTTTCAATGGATTCCGTACAAGATGGAATCGTTGGAGGATTTTCGTAATTTCAACCGGCATGTGCTCGATGAGCAGGGGCGCGGCTTAACGGTTCCGTTCGCGTTATTCGAGCGAAATTCGGAACAAATCGCGGGCACGACTCGATATATGAACATTGATTTTCCAAACCGGAAGGTGGAGATCGGCTCGACGTGGATCGCGCCCGCGTGGCAACGCACCGCTGTGAACACAGAAGCCAAGTATCTGTTGCTGCGACATGCGTTTGAGGTCTGGAAATGCCTGCGAGTCGAGCTAAAAACCGACTCGCTGAACCAGCGCTCACGAGAGGCGATTCTGCGCCTCGGCGCTAAACAGGAGGGCACGCTGCGCAAGCACATGCTGACCTGGGATGGGCGGCAGCGTGATTCGGTTTACTTCAGCATTCTCGATACTGAGTGGCCAGAGGTGAAGGCTGGGCTCATCGCGAAAATGGAATCCCGGTGATCGACGGTGGCGTTGTTTCAGCCGATCCTCTTGGGGGGCTGCAAGGGCGTGGGTTCATGGGCCTGGGGCATTTTTGAAGGGAATGGTTTGCGTTGGTTCCGGTGCGCCAGGATCGCAGGAGGGACTTGGGCAAGAATTCGCCGGCCGGGACGCTATCTGGAGGGCTCCTCCCGCGCCTGATTGCAGCGGATTACAATAGCTGCATGTCTGATCCCCTGGTGATAGCAGGCCGCGCCTTCAAGTCTCGCCTTATCGTTGGAACCGGGAAATACAGGTCTTTTCAGGAGACAGCACGTGCGCTCGATGCCAGCGGCGCGGAGATCGTGACGGTGGCAGTTCGTCGTGTCAACCTGGATAGAAGCAAAGAGTCTCTGCTCGACCACATCGACCCCGCGAAGTATTTCTTGCTGCCGAACACCGCCGGGTGCTATACGGCAGAAGAAGCCATCCGAACCGCTCGACTCGGGCGCGAGGTCGGGATTTCCGACTGGGTGAAGATCGAAGTCATCGGCGACTCAGCCACGCTCTATCCCGATGTTCAGGCCACACTGGAGGCCACACGGGTGCTGGTGAAAGAAGGATTCACAGTACTTCCCTATACCTCGGACGACGTGGTCTTCGCCAAGCGGCTACTCGATGCCGGGGCTGCCACCATCATGCCACTGGCAGCGCCGATCGGAACGGGATTGGGAATCCAGAACAAGGCGACGTTGCAAATATTGCGTGAGATGATCACCGGCGTGCCGCTGATCGTTGATGCCGGTGTGGGCACGGCCTCCGATGCAACCCTGGCCATGGAGCTCGGCGCAGACGCGGTGCTCATGAATACCGGAATCGCCGCAGCGAACGAACCGGTGCTGATGGCCGAAGCGATGAAAAATGCGGTGGTCGCAGGGCGCCAGGCATACCTTTCCGGCCGCATGCAAAAGAAGCTCTATGCAACCGCCAGTTCGCCGATAGAGGGCGTAGTGCGGTAGGTATTCCTTTCGATCGCAAGCTGCGATACTATTCCGTCATTCATTTCCTGGTATTGCGATACTTCTTAGTACTTCCGGTCGGCAGTCTTCTAGAAATCCGCGGCTATTGCAAAGGGGGCTCATGTTGAGGCTCAAAGTGAATGGAGTGGAACGCAGCTTTGACGGTGATCCGCAAATGCCATTGTTGTGGTACCTGCGAGATATCCTCGGACTCACCGGTACTAAGTACGGCTGCGGCATGGCGCTGTGCGGCACGTGTACGGTGCACCAGAATGGCAAGGCCATCCGCGCGTGCGTGACTCCCATGAATAAGATCGCCGGCTCCGAGATTAGGACAATCGAGGGTCTTTCTGCCGACGGGTCCCATCCCGTACAGAAGGCGTGGATGAAGATCAATGTCCCGCAATGCGGATACTGCCAGCCTGGGCAGATCATGCAGGCGGCGGCCTTACTCGCCAGCAATCGCCATCCCTCCGATGCTCAGATCGATGAAGCGATGGCAGGCAACTTGTGCCGCTGCGGAACGTATCAGCGAATTCGAGCCGCGATTAAAGAAGCAGCGGGAGAACGGGCATGAGCGAAATCACAAACGTCAGTCGCCGCGGTTTTCTTCACGGGGTATTTTCTGCAGGCGCGCTGGTGCTGAGCTTTAAGCTAGCGCCGCAGGCATTGTGGGGGGCTGAGAGCACTGCTCAAACCGGCGTTGAACAAGCGCCTTTCCATCCGAGTGTGTGGCTTGGGATTGAACCGGATGGTAGCGTCATTATTGTGGCGCACCGGTCGGAGATGGGCTCTGGCAGCCGCACCGCCCTGCCGCTCGTGTTGGCCGAGGAACTCGACGCCGACTGGAAGCGTGTCAAGATCGAACAGGCCATTGGCGACAAGCGTTACGGTTCGCAGGACACGGACGGTTCCCATTCCGTGCGGGATTTCTACCAGCCCATGCGCGAGGCAGGTGCGGCCGCGAGGATTATGTTGGTGCGTGCTGCAGCGAAGGAGTGGGGCGTTCCAGAATCCGAATGCGAGACCGACCTTCACAGCGTTGTACACAAGTCGAGCGGCAAAAAATCCGACTATGGAAAGCTGGTGGCGACCGCTGCGCAAGTCCCGGTTCCCGGGAAAGAGGAGTTGAAGTTCAAGCCGAAAAATAGATGGCGATATGTTGCCAAGGGATCGCCCAGCTACGATCTGGGGACGATTTGCTGCGGCAAGGCTGGCTTCGGGGCGGATGCGCATGTCGACGGCATGCTGTTCGCGACGGTGCAGCATCCGCCGGTTCTCGGTGCCAAAGTGAAGTCCTTTGACGACAAAGCACCGCTGCAAGTGAAGGGCGTACAGCAAGTGATCGCGATTGACGGGTTCAAAGGCGCTCCCGCGTTTCAGCCTTTGGGAGGTGTCGCTGTCGTCGCGGACAATACCTGGTCCGCATTCGAAGGAAAAAGGAAGCTGAATGCCACCTGGGAAAACTCGCCCCACGCTGTGTACAACTCCGATGAATTCAAGAAGGAGTTGCAAAATACAGCCCGGGCCGCAGGCAAAGTCATGCGCAACCAGGGCAACGTGGATGCCGAGTTCGCTAAGGGCGGCAAGATCATCGAGGCCGACTACTATGCGCCGCACCTCGCCCATGTTTCCATGGAACCCCCGGTAGCTTTGGCGGATGTGCGTGGCGACAGGGCCGTGATCTGGACCTCAACACAAAATCCTCAGGCGGTGCAGGAGGTGGTTGCCGCCCAGCTGGGAATTCCGCAGGGGAACGTGATCTGCAATGTCGCCCTCCTGGGTGGAGGTTTTGGGAGAAAATCAAAGCCCGACTACGTTGCCGAGGCTGCCATTCTCTCGAAGAAAACCGGCAAGCCGGTGAAGGTCGTGTGGAGCCGCGAAGACGACGTAAAGTTCGGGTACTACCATTCGGTGGCAGCAATGTACATGAAAGCGGCGGTCGGTAGCGATGGAATGCCCACGGCTTGGTTGCATCGTTCGGTGTTCCCGCCCATCGGGTCCACGTTCGTCGAAGGGACGCAATACGGCGATGAAGACGAGATGGGGATGGGATGGACCGACGTTCCCTATCAGCTGGCGAACTTCCGCGCGGAGAATGGGCCGGCCTCGGCTCACGTGCGCATCGGCTGGCTCCGCTCTGTGGCGAACATTTATCACGCCTTCGCGGTTCAGTCGTTTACCGACGAACTGGCTTATGCGGCGGGAAAGGACCCGCTCGAATATCGGTTAGCACTGCTCGGCAATCCCCGGAAAATCGACCCGAAGCAAACCCAGGGTTTTCCCGAAAGCCCCGCCGGTTACGAGTACGACACCGGGAGATTACGGCGAGTCATCGAGTTGGTGGCGGAGCAGTCCAATTGGGGCAAGAGAAAACTTGGCAAGCGTCACGGACTGGGTATCGCCGCTCACCGGAGCTTCCTCACCTACGTCGCCACGGTGGTCGAGGTCGAGGTGAACGATCAGGGAGAGGTTCGAATTCCGCGAGTGGACACGGTGGTCGATGCCGGACTGGTGGTCAACCCTGAGCAAACCCGTCTGCAGTTTGAAGGCGCAGCTGTTTTCGGAACCAGCTTGGCACGCTACGGCGAAATTTCGGCTAAGAACGGAGTCATTGAGCAATCCAACTTCAACGACTACCAGATTGCTCGCATGGGTGATGCCCCGTACCAGGTGAACGTGCAGGTGCTCGAGAGCGACGAGCCACCGGCCGGAGTAGGCGAACCTGGCGTTCCACCATTCGCGCCGGCGTTATGCAACGCCATCTTCGCGGCGACAGGAAAGCGAGTGCGGGAACTGCCACTTTCAAAAACGGACTTCTCGGCGGCATAGACTAGCCTCAATTTGTAGACCACGGGTCTCATGGCCCGGATTCTGCCCGATTCGCCTGCCGTAAAGCGTGATTTTTCGTGAACTACAGAATTGTGGGGATGGCGTGTGTACAAACCTATGCCTAGCATTTGAGTGGGATTTTTGTCGAGAGTGCCTGTTGGGCACAGGAGAATCGGAAAATGATGAAAACGCCGGGTGTTACGAGCTTTCTTGCAATGCTGGGCACGGTGGTACTGGTGATCTCGAGCGCAGGGCGGATCCAAGCCCAATCCAGTGACACGAATCGCGACGATGCCTCAGCTACCAGTACCAGCACCAAAGACGAGTCGGATATTGAAAAACGGATCAAGAACGCGGCCCAGGTTCTCGAAGAGGTGATGGGCCAGAAAGATAAAGCGATCCCTGACAAGATCATGAGCGATGCAGAGTGTATTGCGGTGGTACCTTCCATGGTCAAGATCGCCATCGGTTTCGGGGGAAGCCACGGGAAAGGTGTTGCCACTTGCCGTACGGAAACAGGTTGGAGTGCGCCAGCCCCGTTCGGGATCACCGGCGGAAGCTGGGGCCTGCAGATCGGCGGCCAAGCCATTGACCTAGTGATGCTGGTGATGAACAAGAAAGGCATGGATGCGTTGCTGTCAAGCAAGTTCAAGATCGGTGCCGACGCCTCCGCAGCGGCTGGGCCGGTTGGACGTCAAAGCGAGGCCAGCACCGACTGGAAGATGAAATCGGAAGTGCTGACCTATTCACGAGCGCGCGGAATCTTTGCCGGAATCGACCTGAGCGGCGCAAAGATTTCACAAGATGCAGATGAAACCAGAATTCTGTTCGGGAAGATGATCCCATTTGCCACCATCCTGAGCGGCAAAATCGCACCTCCAACCGGCAGCGAGCCGTTCCTGGCAGCCGTACGTAAATATGCGGCACAGTCGCGTGAGCAGGGAGCGCTGAATCCAGCTTCGGCCCCAGCGTCCCATTAGCCAAACCGGATTGCGAAGACTAAGGGAACTGCGTTCGCAAGCAGTTCCCTTTTTGCGTTTCTGCAAGCACTGCGAGTTCCCGTTGACCCGGAATGGTCGCGGCTAAGCGCACTCGCGCGCTAGCGTTTTCACTCCCACGAAATCCTCGAATTGGATGGCACGCTTCTCGGCGGTGTGTTCGGCGAGTACTCTTTCCTGGGCACGATGGCGAATGGCATCGATCTGTTCATGGCTCAGCCCCTTCAAGAGTGTGACCACGGCCGAGGACGAGTCGGCCAAAAGGATTTCAGCGCCGGGGGTGAAGAAGGTATCAATTCCATTCCAAGTGTCCGAGATAATGGCCGCCCCGCAACCTGCGGCCTCGAAAAGACGGACTGAGGGTGAGTATCCGGCTTCGATCATCTCTTTGCGGGTTAGATTTAAGGTGAAACGGCTGGAACAATAAAACGGTGGATGAAATTTCGGTTCTAAATGAACGATGCGTTTTATGTTCTTAGGCCAGAAAACGCTAGCGGGATACTGCGGTCCGGCGACCACGAACCTGCTGTCGGGTAGCGTCCCAGCCGGCTTGCACAGCAGTTCCTCCAATCTTGTCTGGCGATCAGCCGCATAAGTTCCCATGTAGCTCAGATCACAGCGGAACCGGTCGTCGGGTTCACTGATGCGATAGCGATCGGGATCAAAAGAACAATATAGCGGAACGGCGCACCGCGCGCCAAATTTCTCCGCCAGTTCGCGTAACAGAGGGCCGCCGGTGAAGCTGAAATAAATGTCAAACCCTTTGAGCTGCTCGCGGGTGAGATATTCCGCGTCCCCATTGCGAAGCTTGGAAACCGTGATGGGCGTGTCAATGTCATAGAACACTTTCACCGCGGCATTGGAGCTTAGAACTGTGTCGATCGCCCCGGCAGAGTCCGGGAAATAAGAACCGACCATGGCAACGTCGGCGTCACCCAGCTCGCGGCGGAGCAGCGGTTGAACCTCGGGCCAACCTTCATAAATATGCGTGCGGCAGAACGGTGGCTGGGGCATGTCACGGTTCGAGGAATACCACTCGAGATCGCGTTCGAAGAAGACGACGTCGTGACCTCGAGCGTTGAGAGCGCGGAGGAGCGCTCGATAAGTTGTGGCGTGCCCATTTCCCCAGGACGAGGTAATCGACAAGCCGCAAATGACGATTTTCATCAGTTCTCTCGCTAGATCATTCCCGCCGCGGAATTGGCCGTGACTGACAGTCCGTGCTGGTCCAAGATGTCATCCACTTGCCGGGCACGAAGCTGGTAGGTATGATCGCGCAGCGCACGCTGGCTTAGGGCGGTGCCAATGGCCTGCGCCTCGTCTGGCCTAATATTCCGCAAATACCGCACAATTTCTCCTGCGTCGTGCGCCACCAGGATCTCTCGTCCAGGCTCGAAGAAGTGCTCAACTCCCAGCCAGGCATCTGTGATGAGGCAAGCTGCTGCTCCGGCTGCCTCGAATACGCGGGTTGGAGGAGAAAATCCTACTTTGGCCATGGATTGGCGGTTGATATTGAGCACCATGCGCGCGGAGGAGTTGATCGCGTTGTGATGGGCCGTACCCACGTGCCCGATCCAGCGTACGTTCGCGGGCATTTTCTTTCCGCCCCAACCTTCGCCGCCCAAGAGGAACTGAAACTCCGGAGCTTGCTCGGCAGCCGCAAAGAAGAATTGCTCGACGCGGGCTTCCCTGTCGGGCATGCGATTGCCGAGAAACGCCAGATCGCATTTCAGCCGCGAATCAGTTGCAACCGGGAAGTGGGTGTCGGGGTCGAGCGCGTTATAGATGGGATAACAATTCTTCGCGCCGAAATTTCGATAGTGTTCGACCACCGGCTGTCCACCACCATAGGTGAAGATGAAGTCATATTGCGGGATCAGCCTACGGAACGGATCGCGCGGGTTCTCTTCCACGCGGGCGAGGGTTGCAGGGGCGTCCACATCCCAAAAAGCCGCATGTGCGCTCCCTGCACGGCATTGAAGGACTTCACGTTCGAGCAGCTCGTCGTCTGCCCCCACTCCGCTGTGTTTAACGATCAGGTCTGAGGCGCAGGCCTCGCCAAGAACCGATTCGAGATCACGCGGCGTTTGATAGACCCTGACATTGGCATAATCGATCGTCGGGCAATCGCGGTTCTGCTGCCGCTTGTAGATATCCGGCTCAGCGAAGGTGATGTCGTGACCAAGCGCGTGGAGATGCTTGTAAATGCCACGGTAATAGGTGGCAGCGCCATTCCAGTAACATGAGGTCAAGCTGGAGCCGATCACGTATAGTTTCATTCCTCAGCTCTCCAGTTCTTGGCAGATTTCGAGTAACTGCTGCGCTCGATGCGCGCAAGTGTGACGCGTGCGAACGGTCTCTAAACCGCTCGCGGCGAGCTGCTGGCGAGCGCCGTCATCGCGCAACAAGTTCTTGAGTTCGGCGATCATCGCCCTTGAGTCCGGGACGCAAATGTAGTCCTGACCGGGGCGAAACAAGCCTTCGGCGTCGTCCCATGGCGCGCATACGAGGGGTGATCCGGAAGCCAGCGCTTCAAACACCCGAATGGTAGGCACGCCACTCAGGCCGTTCGCATAGAATCGGCGTGGAACATGCAGGCTGGTCTTGCTGCGCGCATACATTTGCGGGGCGTTCAGGTTGGGCAAGTAGCCGCGGAACTGAATCTTGGAGTCGGCAAGACGAGCGAGAGCATGCTTGGGATAGCGAACTCCGTGGACGGCGAAGGTGGCGCTGGGCAACGCGGCGGCGGGCGTCATGAGAAACTCTTCCAGCTCGCGGGAGCGCTCTTCGTCCCCCCAGTTCCCGATCCAGACTGCGTCCGTGTCCTTTTCCGCAACCCTGGGGAAAAAATGAACGGTGTCTGCGGCTTCGTGAAATGTCCAGGTGTGCTGCACGCCAAAGCTTTCCCTGTATATGCGCCGGACCGCCTCGCCGAAGGCCAGAACGCCATCAAATTTGCTTAGCGGAAAACGAAGGATTTCCTGCGGAGCGGTATAGGCGCGATGGTGTGTATCGTGGAAAAGCATGCGGAACCGGAACTGGGGTTTCAGTTCCAAGATTGCGTTGACAAGTTCGGCCGAATTCCATTCGTGGATCACGACGATCTCGGCACCAGCAAGTTCAGCCTTGAGGTACGCTCTCCAGTCTTCCGTCAGGGAGTAAAAACGCACGTCTAGTTGGGGAAACGCTCTGCGGAGGTTGACGGCAGCTTCATCGAGCGCATTCTCACCTTCGGCGGCGAGATTCTGGATCGACCAGCCATCACGCTCTTCGTAGCAGCGGACCTCGTGGCCGAGTTTCTGGAGTTCCCCGGTCAGGCCGCGAAGGAAATGCGCGTTGCCGTGGTTCCAATCGGAAATCCAGGAATGCGCGAAAAATCGGAAGCGTAACCGTCCGATCATGCGAACTTCTCCGTTCGTGAAGTGACCTGATGGTAGGCGTTCTCGTATTCGGCGACCATTCTCGTGGCGGCAAATTTCTGGCAGGCGCGAAGCAAGGCTCGATTGGCGAATCGGTCCCGCAAGGCATGATTGCTGCTGAGTTCCTCACTCAGTCGCGCCAGGTCAGCAGGGTCGTCTTTGCGGAAATAGGCGGCAGCGTCCCCCCAGAGTTCATGGAAGACGGGGAGGTCATTCATCACCAGCGCGCACCGGGAGAATGCCGCCTCGAGTGGGGATAGGCCGAAGGGTTCGTATCGCGAGGTAGCAGCATACAGCGATGTTTTCGCGTAGATATGGCGAAGATCGTCCTCTGATTTTGGGCCGCTAAGCTCGATGTTTGGAGGGAGAGCCGGAGGGGCCCTCTTTTCGCGACCGGGCTCCTGCGTCCAGCCGACGATTTTCGTTTTGACGGTCGGAGCAGCCTGCAGCAACAGGGAAACGTGTTTGCCTTCATCCCAGATACGGCCGACGGAGAGAAGCAGGTCTTCCTTGTGTTGGTCGGGATCGAACAGTTCTCCCGAGCGGCCGTTGTAGATGACGGCTCCATGCTCCGGAAGCAGGTAGTGCCGTGAGACCGCGTCGAGCATCCACTGCGAGGGCGCAACCACCAGGTCCGCAGCGCGCAAGCCGTTGGTCACATGCTCGCGGTACCGCCGCATCCATGGGGTGTGGTCTGGCTCGCGACCGTGAACCGCCACCCACCAGCTCACGACGTCGCTGTGGGCAACGACGATTCGCGGCACATCGACGTCGATGTCGCCATAGCAATATTGACTAAAATGCAGCACATCCGGCTGGACCTCTCGAATCAGCAATTTCAAATAGCGCCGCGATTCCTCGATGTCGTGCTCGGCAACCTCCATCCATTCCAGGCGATATTCAGTGGGCCGATAATCAACCGATTCCAGCTGCCGCAACCACAAGGTTTGATCTGGACTGGGCAGCTTGCCGAAGCTGACGAGTGTGACGCTATGCCCATGCAAGGCAAGGCCGGTGACGAGCTCTCGTGTATAGGTCCAGACCCCGCCGACGGTGTCGGAGGTGATCAATGCGTGCATTCGAGGTCCTCGATAGCCGTCGGTTGCTGATCCTGAATGTCGCTGAAACCCTTATCGCAGAAGGTGCTCAGGTAATGCTGATGCGCACGTTCCCAGGCATAATCGTCGGGAGGGCCGAATCGCCGCTGATAGTCCGGAGTGCCGGGGAACGCGAACATCGGCACGGGCTCGCTGACCCAGACGCCGTGTTGGCGAAGATCTTCCTGGAAATCACGCACCTGATCGCGGCTGTCGTGCTCGGTAAGAATAAGATTCGCCTGAACCCATGGCACGCGCTGTCGAGCGTAGATAAGCAGCTCACGAATGCGTTGCGTGGTGATGCGACAGTTCTTATTCAGTTCGTCGCGCCCCGAATCGGTGATCGACTCGATGCCGCACTCCATAGAAATGCAGTGTGCATTACCGAGCAAGTCGAGAGATTCTTCATCCCACAGATCGATACGAGTTTGCAATCCGGTTGTAATCTTGCGCGTGCTCAATTCCTGCAGAAGTTGGCGGACCGGCTTCCCCACCCCGAAGATTTCGTCGATCCAGTAGATGTAGTCAACCCCGCGGCAAATGAGTGTGTCCACTTCCTGTAAGACGGCGTTGACGTCACGCTCACGGAATTTATTGCGAAATAGAGTCTTATTGCAGAAACTGCAGGCCCATGGGCATCCTCGGGCAAATTCCAGTTCGGCACCACGACCTGAGCCTTGAAACACGTGGTGGCGGTGGTCGCGCATCTCCACTTTGTAGTTGTCGAAGCTGAGCGCGCCAAGCCTCTTCATGTCGGTCACGCCGAGCGTAGGGCTCAAGTGGAGACCAGAGTCATCGCGCCAACAGCAGCCGTCAATTTCCCTCCAAGGTCGCGAGGCGAGCTCGGCAAGCGTTTGGTCCGGCTCCCCGCGCATGGCGACATCGCAATTCAGCTTGCGAAGCGTGGCCCCCGGAGTCGCGGAAGGATGCGGACCAATAGCAACTTTCACGGCGCGTGTTTGTAGCTCGGCAAACCACTTCTGGGGAACGCGTAGCTCGGGTGGCGGACAGCGCCAGAACAGATAAGACGGCGCCGTCGGAATTACAACGAAGTCGGGACGAAAATCATCCAGCATGGCCTTCACTTGCGATGGGCTCAGCTTCTCCAATTGAGCGTCCAGCAAGACCGGCTCGTGTCCCGCAGCCTTGATTTGATCGAAAGCAAACATCAACTCCAGCGGGTAGTGCGGGTCCTGGCAGCCGAAATAGGTTGAACCTTCAAACGTCCATGCCGGATTGACCAGGGCGTACTTCACGACGCGACCTCCGGCATTCCGGTCAGGATTGGTGAAGCCAGCGACGCGGCGGGCACGCGTTCCTCCTGCCTATGCTCTTTCCACCAGGCATAGATGGCTTGAATGGTTTGACGGAGATTGCGTTGCGGCTTCCAGCCGGTGTGTTTCTTCAGCTTGTCGTAATCCGTGACATAGAACAGCTGATCGCCGGGACGTGGGCGCTGCAGGGTGTAGTGGACCCGCTTTCCGGTGATCGCCTTGATTTCGTCCATGACCTCGAGAAGCGAAACAGAGTTGCTCATGCCCCCACCGACGTTGTAGATCTGGCCAGCCGTCTTCTCGAGGCTCGTGCGAACCTTCTCAAACGCCGTCACGAGGTCGTGCACGCACAAAATGTCTCGAACCTGGCGGCCGTCGCCAAAAATCGTGACCGACCGGTCTTCGAGCGCTGAATAGAGGAAGTGGGCCAGCCAGCCCTGGTCTTCATTTCCAAACTGCCGCGGCCCGGCAATGCACGACATGCGGAAGACCACCGTCGGCAAGGCATACATGCGGCTGTAATCGTGAACGTATTGATCCGCAGTGCCTTTGGAGCAACCATAGGGAGAGTAGAGGTCCAGGGGCTGCGACTCGTTCACGCCTTTTTCGTCGAGAGCCCAGTAGCGGCGGCCGGTCTGAACCAATTTCTTGCTGGCAAGATTTCCGTAGACCTTATTTGTAGAAGTGAACAGAATGAACGGCTGGCGACCGCTCTTGCGCGCAGCTTCCAGGATATTCAGGGTTCCGAGGGCATTCACTTCGAAGTCCGTACGTGGATCCGATAGGGATGAGGTCACCGCAACCTGTGCTGCGAAGTTGTAGATCTCACTGGCCCCCTGAACCGCCTTCTGCACGAAAGCAGCATCCCTCACATCCGCGACCGATATTTTCAGCCGCTCGGGGTTCTCCACCTCGCGTCGAAGACACTCCAAGTTGTTTTCAACGCCAATCCGGGAGAGATTGTCGAAAATGTGAACGCGCGCATCGGTATTCTTCAGAAGATGCGAAGCCCAATTGGAGCCGACGAAGCCCGCACCACCAAAGATCACAACCGAACGGAACGATAGCACTTTCTTCACTTCTACACCTCGAACTGCGCCCACCCAGGGCACATGGATTCAGAACTACGCTACAAGCCCGTGGACATCGAGTTGCTGCATCGCCTGGTCCACCGAGTCCTTGGCCTGCTGGGATCGGAGCCATGTCACCAACTCTTCTAACCCCTGTTTCAAGGTCATTCGCGGCTGATAGCGGAGACGCTGGGATGCCTGGGTGATATCGGCAAAGCAGTGCCGCACATCTCCCGCCCGGTACTTCCCATTAATATCGGCCGAGACCTGAATGCCGAGTGCATTGGACAAGGCATCGGCAACTTCGCAAATTGTGACCGGTTGACCGGAGCCGATGTTGAGTGCTTTGCCATCGGCGCCGGAGTTCCCGAGGACGAGCAGGTTCGCCTGCACAATGTCGTGAACGCTGACGAAATCGCGCATTTGCTGACCATCTTCAAAAATGATTGGCGATTTGCGGTTCATGAGCCGGGAAGCGAAGATCGCACAGACCCCGGTGTACGGATTCGACAGTGACTGGCGGGTGCCGTAGATATTGAAATAACGGAGCGCCACTACGGGAATCTGGTACGTACGACCAAAAAGCAGGGCCATCTCTTCCTGATCTTTTTTCGAAAGTGCGTAAATCGAAGTGCACTGCAGGGGTTTGTCCTCGGCCGTCGGAACCGGCATCAGCGTCTGGCCGCAAGTTGAACAGAAGGTCTCCCAGTTCTTGGCTTTGAGTTGATCAAGCGGCCGGGGCTGGGGCGCCATTTCCCCGCACTCACGGCAGAGATATTTTCCTTCTCCATAGATCGACATCGAGGAGGCGACAACCAGCTTTTCGGGAGTCGCGCGCGTGTCAAGGATTGCCTGGAAAACGTTGGCCATGCCCAGATTGTTGGTGGCGGTGTATTCAGAGACTTGGTACATCGACTGGCCGACGCCGACTGCCGCGGCAAGGTGGTAGATGACGTCGGCGTTTTTCACCGCGAAGCTCAATTTCGCGAGATCGCGCACGTCCCCGCGAATGAACTCGGCTCCCTCCGGGATGTAAGGCTCCCGGCCGTGATGAACCTGCGGAGCCAAACTGTCGAAGACGCAAACTTCATGACCGTTTCTTACCAGCGCGTCCGCAGTATGGGAACCGACGAAGCCTGCGCCCCCCGTAATAAGAACCCGTTTTGCCTTCACTTAGCGCTCGCTCCTAATAAAGTCCATTAACTGTAATTTGTAAGCTTATGCGGATACCCGGCTTACGGGGTGCAATACAACCACCAGATCACAGGAACATTCCCAGCCAACGTTGGATGTATGTCACTAGGGGTGAGATGTCTTCCGAGCCGAAGTTCCAAAGGAGAATCGAAAGCAGGGGGTGCTTTCGAGAGAAGTCAGCGAAACAACGTTTTACACCACGCGAATGACGTCTTCCGGCGATTCTCCGATCACGTTCGGTTCGGGCCGGTTGAGTTGCTGTGGTCCGTATCGTGCGACGATGTATCGCGCGAAGTCTGCGAAATCGGTGGGGTTTTTGGGTGGACTGGTGTAGTGAGGAATGACCCCGAGGTGTTCGGGGGTAAAACACAGGGTCAGTGTTGTGGTGAATTCATCGAGCGCTTGCATCTGCCGGTCAAACCAGGCCTCCGCATTGGGACGGAACCAATCTGCCCAGCTCAACCCGGTGCGCACATAGTTAACCCCCAGCTTGCGCAACCATTCGACCGCGGGTTCAAGCCGATGATCTTCGAAGTGAAACCATTGGCAGATACCCATGCCCGCAGGAAAATGGTTCAACGCGAGCTTCGGCGTGCCGTCTTCGCGCAGCAGTCCCATGTAATAGTGACGGTAGTAGGCGCTTCCTTCTGCTTCCTTGTGACGCGTTGTCGCCGTCCAGGTGGCTGGAAGATCGTACAGGCTGTACCAATGTACGCGATCGACAATGGGCATTAAGAGTTCCGCGCTGCGCTGCAGCCCGAAGACCTGCACCTCTTCCGCTCCAAAGGAGGAGACGCCGGCTTCAGAAACCCAGACTGGCTTTGCCGTGACCGCGCGGATTTCATCTATTTTGTGCGGCCAGTCATGGATGCTCCAGTGGTTCCAGTCGAGCGGAAAGCCGTGAATGGCGACCACGTCAATCACATCCAACACACCGTAGCTTCCAAGCAGTTCCACAAACCTTGCGTCCACGGGCGAGAGTCCGCCGAGCACAATGGTGAGGTCCGGGTTGATGCGTCGAATCTCCTTCGCCGCAGCGGTCGTCATGGCGGCAAACATCTTCCAGTCGGGATCGATTTTGAAGTCCCAATGAGACAAATTATTCGGTTCGTTCCATAACATCACCGCCTCAATCATGCAGTCCGTCTCCCGTGCTTAGCGTTGCGCATTTTCTAGAGTGTGCCTTCGAGCTCGCGCTCAACGACGTACTGGCCCTCCCGCTTCACGTGGGTGGGATGACAGATCCATGTTTCTGGCTCGGGGTGATCTGCGATCTCCAGGCCAGAGCTTCTTAGCATCGACTCGACCGCAGCGCGATTCGGAATCCACCAATTCGTGGGATCGTGGGAGTAGCTCTTCTCGATGAAGTACATTGCGGGAAAATTGGGTTGCTCAAAGATCTGCGTATTCCAGAACGGGTAGTCCTCTTCCCAGTCTTGTACTTCGCCGGATCCACGAACCATGGTTTGAAAGACCAGGGAGTCGCCAACCTTCTTTATCAGGCTGTCGAGAGCGAACAGGGGATAACGGAGGTGATAGAACACGCCCATAAAAAAGACAAAGTCGAACTGGCCGGGAATTTGGTCGGTTTCGTAAACCGAGCATTTCTGCAGCTCGATTTCCACCCCCAGCGTGTCGGCCGCAAAACGTGCCTGTTTCAAGTAGCGTTCATCCACGTCGATGCCCAGAACACGCCTAGCCCCACGTTTTTTCATTTCTATCGAATAGAAGCCCGCGTTGCAGCCGACGTCGAGGACCGTTGCACCGCTAAGATCCTTGGGTATCGAATGCGCAATCTGGCGCCACTTGATATTGGGAAAATCTCCGAGGAAATGGTGCGGAGCTGTCGGGACCCCAAGCAGATTGAGATTGTGAAACCATTCGCCAAGTTCTGAAATGCGGCCGGCAAGCTCGCGAGAGGCGGTAGCAGACGGAACTGCCTCATGTAGAGATTCAGGGACGGAAGCCATGTCGTTCAATGGAAGTGCGGTTCAAAGATGCGCAAATCCAGAGTGGCGTTGCGTTTCGCGACGTACTGCAAAATCGCCGACCAAGGCCGCAGCGGCAAAAGAGACGAAGTAGCCAGCAGGGGTAAACTCCCGATCCGAGAACCCTCTGCAACCGATTGGAACAAAAAGCACATCCAAGGCGCTCATGGCCGGAGATGTCTCCAAAACGCCAGAGAGCTCATCAGTCACAAGCGCCATAGAGGTGCCGCTTTCGCCCGAGGCGTCCAGCCTTTATCGCGAAGTGCTCGAGGCGATCAATGAGCACCAGCTGCCCTACGCGGTTGCCGGGGCGTTTGCACTCCAGAAATACACGGGCATCTCGCGCGTCACCAAGGACCTCGATTTATTCATGCGGGCCAGCGATATCCCGGCTGCCCTCGAGTACCTCAGGCAACTTGGTTTTCGGTGCGAGACGCCCGATCCGGTCTGGCTTTCGAAGGCGCATCGCGGAGAGTACTTCGTGGACCTGATTTCCGGCATGAGCAATGCGGTGATCGTGGTCGATAACAGCTGGATGCAAAGAACGCTCCCCGCGATGATTGCCGGCGTTCCCTCGCGAATCATCTCGGTTGAGGACCTGCTGGGTTCGAAGCTGTTCGTCGTGAGGCGGGAGCGTTTCGACGGTGCCGACATCGCGCACATCATCTACCGGACGCGTGGACAAATCAACTGGGAGCGAGTGCTGGCGTTGGCCGGCGAGCACTGGGAGATGGTGCTATGGGCCTTGGTTCTGTTTCGCTACGTTTACCCAGCCCAAACTCATTACGTACCCCTGCCGCTATGGCAGGAGCTGCTAAACCGCTACCTGCATGAAATTCAGCACCCCAACCCCGACGCCCCTTTCCGCGGCAGCCTGGTTGACTCCAACATGTTCTCGATCGACGTGAAGGATTGGGGTTTGCCGGATGTTGAGGCAGAATACCGGGCTCAAGCCTTGCACGCGCGGCTTGCTGCTGCTGTCCCGCAAGCAGAACAGCGCGCTGCCGGAATCAGGGAAAGATGAGAGTAGCGGCCACCGCAGACCTGCATTTCACGCCGGCGCGATTCAGCGCCTTGCATGAGCAGCTGAACAAGGTGCGCGATGAGGCGGACGTTTTCGTTTTAGCCGGGGACCTGACCAACTTTGGCAGGCCGGATGAAATGGAGCCGCTGCTGAATGTGCTGGTGCGGCTCAGGCTCCCCACTATCGCGGTGCTGGGGAATCACGACTTTGAAAGCGATCGCCAGACGGAACTCATGCGGATGATGTCGCAAGAAGGAATCAAGGTGCTCGATGGTAGCGCATACGAACGCGACGGAGTGGGGTTTGCGGGTACGAAGGGCTTTGTGGGCGGATTCGGGCGAGGCGTGCTTACCGCCTTTGGCGAGCAGGAGATCAAGACCTTCGTCCGCGCCAGCATTGATGAGGCTTTGAAACTCGAGCGCGCAATGTCGCAATTGCGAACGCCGAAGCGAGTCATCGTACTTCACTATTCCCCGATTGCCGCCACCATCCAGGGCGAGGCACAGGAAATTTATCCCTTTCTGGGGACATCGCGCCTGGCGGAAGTCGTTGACCGCCACGGGGCGGACCTCGTGCTCCATGGACATGCCCACAACGGCTGCTGTGATGGCCACACCTCCGGCGGTATTCCCGTACACAATGTCGCGATCACGCTCCTGCAACGGCAGAATCCGAGCGCGGTGTACCGGGTGTTTGATATCTAAGCAATTTCCCGCTACCGAATGATTCGCCTTTGGTTACAGCGTTCACCCGATTAACGGACGCGGCGGTATCGTCTAACGTGAGTTGGTGAGCAGCCTTTGCTTGCGTGCGCGCAAAACCGGCGCACATCCTTCTCGAGGAGGTAACCCGTGGGATTGATCCTCCTGATTGTCGTGCTTTTGCTCTTGATCGGCGCCCTGCCTAACTGGCCTTATAGCACCGGCTGGGGCTACTATCCGAGTGGAGGGTTGGGATTGATTTTGCTGATCCTGATCATCCTTCTGCTTCTTGGCAGGTTGTGAGTTCTTTTTCGCCGCACCTGGTCTTAACTTCCACCATCATCCGGTTCAAACTCTGAGGGACTTATGAGCACTTCTAAGAATCAGGGATCATTCACCGCAGACATCGAGGCCATTCGTCAGCGGGCGCGCCAACACATCGAAAACGGAGCCGTAACCGATGCTTATCGCGGCGATCGTGAAACGGCGATCAAGGTTTTGAACGAAGCGCTGGCGACGGAATTAGTGTGCGTACTGCGCTACAAGCGGCATCACTATGCGGCTTCGGGCATTCACGCGCAGGCCGTCGCCCAGGAATTTCTCGAACATGCGCGAGAGGAGCAGGAACACGCCGATAAGATTGCGGAGCGCATAACGCAGCTTGGCGGCGATCCCGACTTCAATCCCGAGACTTTGACCAAGCGGAGCCACAGCGAGTATGTCGAAGGGAAGAATCTCTCCGAGATGATTCGCGAGGACCTGGTCGCCGAGCGCATCGCCATTGAATCGTACAGCGAGATCATTCGCTATTTGGGCGACAACGATCCAACCAGTCGCCGGGTAATGGAAGAAATCCTTGCCAAAGAAGAAGAACACGCTGAGGACCTGAAGACTTTGATTCACACTCTCACTCAGGCGGAACAAAAGCTAGCTCAGGACCAGAGTCCAGACTGGCCTCTAAGGCGAGCCTCCTAGACTTGGGGCTAGTTGAAAGATTGAACTTTTTCAATCACTTAGAGGCAGAAAATCGTTCCTCATATGAGAAGGCGCCCCTACAGGCTTGCCCGTAGGCAACTTACAGCGTTCGCCGCATTGTTTCTCACAAGAGCGACCAGGTAGGGTGCCACTATGACGAAAAGTGCAAGACTGCCCGTCAACCAAAGCCGTCTAAAGCCTATGCTGTGGACGCACGCGTCAGGTTTGCGGCGAGCCCGCCCGGCTCCGCGCCAGTCGAGGGCTACCTTGTTGTGGATCGACGATTTTCAGGTCGGCCTCGAGATGTATCGCTCGATGCTTGAAGAACTCGGATATCGGGTACTGACGGCCTGTTCTGGCGAGGCGGGATTGCGGATTGCGGCGACTCACTCCGTTGACCTGGTTGTGACCGACTACGAGATGCCGGGTATGGACGGCGAAGCCGTGGCCACAGCTCTAAAAGGTCTGAACTCGGATCTCCCTATCATCCTTTTCTCAGGGAGTACGATGGTTCCCGCTCGTGCCCTTGAAGTGGTTGACACCTGCTGCGATAAAGCTGGATCGAGAGAAGAGCTCTTAGCTGCCATACATTTTCTTTTGCAGAAGAAAGGCCGCACCTTCCTACAACCTCCGCCAATAGACGGGGCGTCACATCACGGACAAAGGACGGTCGCGTAGTCTCCGACCCCCTGTCGTTTCAAAATTTTAGAGCAGGAGAGTTGAACATGAGGAAGTTAGCGCTTTCACTCATCATAGCGTTCGCGTTCTACGTTACCGCGGCCGCTGCTCAGGCGGGCGGTGGGACGGCGCCTGGATCCCAAGGAAGACAGGGCTCTTCCCCAGGTATGCAACAGCCCGGAGCGACGCAACCCGGGGCAACGCAGCCGGGACAATCACCGGATATGGGACCGGGCGCGAACGATCAGACCGGGACCTCGAACGCCAAAAGTGAGAAGAAGCTGAAGGGATGCGTCGAGTCACAGAACGGCCAGTATGTCCTCATGACCAAGAAAGGCAACGTTGCACTCGCGGGGCAAGATGTTTCCGCTCACGTGGGCCATGAGGTCGCCGTAAAGGGAACGTGGGATAACAGCGGGTCCAATGCTGCCCCGACGGCAAGCTCTTCGAGCGGCGAAGCTGGGTCCAAAGGCACCTTCAACGTGACTGAGGTCAAGATGGAATCCGATCAGTGCAAGTTGAAATCAAAAGACCACTCAGGAAGTATGAGCCCCAGCAGCACTGGAACTACCGGGACCGGCACGAGTAGCGGAACTGGTTCAACCACCACTCCTCCCCAGTAACGCTTTCTCGCCCTCTATCGCTGGTAAAAAAGGGTCCTTACGAGGGCCCTTTTCTTTCCTCGTTTCTAAAAGCTTATCTCTAATAGGATCAGAAACTTGCAAGTTAAGCGGTACCGGTTACTTAGGGCAGATGACGGACGTACGTTGCGGCATTACATTTGCCCGTCTAGTGTCTTAGAGGTTCGGCCGAAACCGAAGAACTCCAGCTGAACCCCGAAGGTCGAATGGCAAGACACCCTAGTGCGATCAACCGAAGCGGAGCCGCAAGGCGGCGCAGCAATCGCATGGCACTCAATGCCGCGGTTGGACTGACCGGGGAAGACCAAACCAAGACTCATTTCTCATTGACCGCAAATGCCACAGGCTTGAATCGACACGGCGCCGCAATTCAAGTGTCGCGCGAACTGCCGGTAGGGATCATGCTCGAAGTTCGGAACAAACGCGGAACGAAGCTCTCGGCGCGCGTGGTAACCCAGGTGAGCACCGCACAGGGGAAGCATATTTACGGCATCGAGTTCGTAGAGGATAGCGATCGGTCGCGAAGTTTTTGGGGAATCAATTTTCCCGCAAACGCGTAGACCAGCTGCCTTATTACCCCAGCCCAGCCGGTATGACGAACCGCGTACTTCTTTCGATCACTTAAAAAACGATCCGGACCGACAACTGGTTTCCGTTTTCGCGCGAAAGAAACCAGCCCGGCCCGGCCTTTTGGAAAACTTCAATTGCGGTTTTGCCGGAGGCTATGCTCAGATTCTCGTGCTGCCTCGGCGAGTGAGTCCTGTGATCAACGTGATGATGAACACCACGAGAAAGATGAAGAACAGGAGCTTCGCGATTCCGGCCGCGGCGACCGCCACACCGCCGAATCCAAAGATGGCGGCGATAATAGCTACAATCAGAAATACCAGCGCCCAATAAAGCATGCTGCCTCCTCTAGGCTTGGTCGATTGACCAGCATCTGTGCAAAGCATAGCCAAAGCCAGCAGCGTCTGACGATCAGGCCGACGCTGTACTTCAAAGTGCGATTTGCTGTAGGGGAGAGCCTGAATTCTCCTGAGTTTTGTTGGGCTTAGCGTCGGAGTAAAACTAAGTCGAGTCCTCGTCTCAGGACAAGAAGGTTGGTTTTGACATTCAGAACTTGCTCAGATCCGGATATCTGTCGCCACCAGCCACCAATTCTTGAATCTTCTCAAGCGACGCAATGTTCCCCCTCGCCCCGGCAGCGGTGCAGTTCAGGGCAGCGGCTGCGCATGCGAAATCGAGCGTGCGCTCCAGGGACCAAGTCTCAAGCAGCCCGTAAATAAAGCCAGCGTGGAAAATGTCACCTGCCCCGGTGGTGTCGATGGCGGGCACTCGGAATGCAGGGGCGTGACAGAATTGCTTTCCATCCCAGGCCAGTACGCCGTCGGTTCCAAGGGTAGCGGCCGCGAGACGGGATCCGAAGCGCGATTGCAGCCTTTGCAGGGACTTTCGAAGTTCTCCCTCGCCGGAGATTCGTGCCGGAAGATCTCTGCTCACGATCAGATAGTCAACATTCTCAAGAAGGCTCTCGACATGCGGATAAACCTCATCGAGGTCTGCAATGACCGCCGCTCCCGCCTCACGTGCCCACTTGGCGGCCAAAGCCGCGGCCTCGGTGTCGCAGCCGTCAACCAGCAGCGCGCGTGTGTTCCCGAACCATTCGCGATTGAGTTCCTGTGGCTGAATAGCGAGCCGTGGATCACGATGCCAGAGGACTGAACGTTCACCATGTCGATCGACAAGAATGTGGGATTGGGCGCTGGAACATTTGGGAGCGGTGATGATTTGGGTTTGGACACCTGCCCCGGCAAATGCACTGCGGTGGATTTCAGCCGCCGGATCATCTCCCAACTTCCCGATATAGCGGGTTCGCATTCCCCAGCACTGGCACGCGATCACTGCTGTAGCCACCTGCCCGCCCGGCATCACCTTGAGTGAATGTACGTTGGCCTTGGCGCCGGGCTCGGGAAAATCCGAGATGGATATCAAGGTGTCGGTGGCGTTCAGGCCGAGGCCTACCAGATCGGCGGCAGTCCTATTCACTGGTGAAATAGTCCACCGTAATCGGATTCTCGAACAGCGAATAGTCTCGCGTCACCACCGTGATTCCGGTATCCGTCACGAAGTACTTTTGCCGATCGGAGTCAGGATCGAAGCCGATGTGTGTTCCTTCGGGAATGTGCACGTCGCGGTCGATAATGGCGCGTCGGATCTTGCAGTGCCGCCCGATGTTGACATGGGAAAACAGAATGCTCGAATCCACGTCGGTGTAGGAGTTGACTCGGACGTCGGGAGAAAGGATGCTGAACCGAACGGTGCCGCCAGAAACAATACACCCCGCCGACACGATCGAATCGAGCGCCGTGCCAGTTCGGCCAGGCTCTTCGAACACGAACTTAGCCGGCGGATATTGCCGCTGGTGAGTACGAATGGGCCAGGCTTCGTCGTAGAGGTTGAAAACCGGTGAAATCGAAACCACGTCCATGTTGGCTTCGTAGTACGCCTCAAGTGTGCCTACGTCGCGCCAGTAGAGGGCTTCCTTCTTATTTTCGTCGACGAAGTTGTAGGCATACACCCGATAATCATCGAGCATCTTGGGAAGGATGTCTTTCCCGAAGTCGTGGGAAGATTGCTCGTCCTCGGCGTCTTTTAACAAAATAGGAATCAGGACGTCCGTGTTGAAAAGATAGATTCCCATCGATCCCGGAACTTTCGTCGGATTCCCAGGTGAACGTAACCTTGTGAAAGTAGGCTTTTCCTCAAAGCCGGTGACGCGGTTGTCACGATCGATCTCCATCACCCCGAAGCGGTAGGTCTCATCGGGATCAATGTCAATTACGCCTAGCGTGACGTCGGCAGCCGAGTCCATATGCTGCTTCAGCATCAGGCCGTAGTTCATTTTGTAGATGTGATCGCCGGAGAGAATAAGTACATGCTTCGGTTGCTCCGAGCCAATGGAGTAGATGTTCTGGTAGACGGCATCGGCTGTGCCCTGGTACCACTGGTCGCTGACCCGTTTCATCGGCGGGAGCACCTCGACGAACTCCCCCATTTCCCGGGCAACGATGTTCCAGCCTTCCCGTATGTGTCGATTCAGGGAAAGCGCCTTGTACTGCGTAAGGATGTAAACCCGGCGCAGGTCGGAGTTCACACAATTGGAAAGCGTGACATCGATGATGCGGTAGATGCCGCCGAACGTGACAGCGGGTTTGGCCCGGTCGCGAGTAAGAGGGTAAAGGCGTTCCCCTGCTCCTCCTGCCAGAAGCACTCCCAACGTATCTTTCATGTCGTTCCGCTTTGATGATTACGGGGGCGCGTGCGACATACGCCTGAGAAAAAACTTAGCAACCCACGATGCTACATGCATTTTGGGGGAAACGCCAAGCACGGGCAGGTGAGTTGTTGCGTGGTTGGCGCAGACTCTCCCTCAGAACTTGGATTCCCCTCAATGGCTGTTTAACATGCGAGAAATGCCCACGAAAAGAAGGCTCCATAGCGCTCTTGCCTTAGTCCTATTTACATCGGTGAGTCCGATGTTGGCAGTCGATCGCGGCGCGGCGACCGCGGTCACATGGCAGCCGGTCAAATTGGTCCGCGGGTCCGCAGTGCTATTTCAAGTCAGGACTCCGGCTGGGGTGCGCGAGCTCTCGGGCAAATGGTTTGGACGCGATCTGAAATTTTATCCCCTGCAGAACAACCACGGATTCTACGCGCTCGCCGGAATTCCGGTTGAGACCTCGCCTGGAACCTACGTTCTGGAACTGAATGCTCTACGAGGCGCGGGTAGGTTCCGACTGTTGAAAAAGGTCCGGGTTGGCCCCGCACAATATCCCAAGGTGGCGATCACGGTGGCCAAGCAGTACACCGAGCCCGACTCGGAGCAATTGAAACAGGTTGATGCCGATAAACAGGTAAAACAGACCGTCTTTTCAAAGATGACGGAGGCGCAACTGTGGAAGGGAGATTTTCAAGCACCTGCGGAAGCGCCGACTTCCGGGGTGTTCGGGACCGAACGCGTATTCAATGGCAAGGTGCAAAGCCGGCACCTCGGCCTGGACTATGCTGTCCCCTCCGGTACCCCCGTACGGGCCATAAACGACGGCCGCGTGGTGTTGGCGCAACACCTCTACTTTGAAGGCGGGTTTATCGTGATCGACCACGGGCTGGGATTGATGAGCCTCTACCTCCATCTCTCGGAATTTAAAGTGAAACCGGGCGATGACGTCCTGGCCGGCCAGGTAATCGCCTCGAGCGGCGGCAGCGGCAGGGCCACTGGGCCCCACTTGCACCTGGCGGTTCGCTGGCAGGGGCTCTATTTGGATCCTGCGGGAGTGCTGAGATTACGGGTGCCGAACTAACGCATTTCCCAAGAAACCCGACGGGCGTGGAACCGCTTGTTACGCTTTCGGAACAACATTCCATCCAGATTAGCCCCACCCAAACCAACAGGTAATCGTTTTTCTTGGATATTTTCGGGGTGTGTTCTGTTTTCGTAACAAGTCGCTCAAAACCGGGGCAAAAACACAAGACGCGCGTACTCTCGGCATTAAGCTTTTGCCGGTTAAGCGTGGGGAAGCGCGAAGTTTTCTCTCCGGCCAAAAGCTATCGGGATCTTGAAGGCCCCCCTGACAAGCTCCCGATTTTTTGTGCCTGGGATTATTCCCCTCACAAGCGAGTTTGAGGGCTCAGACGGCGGCGACATGAGTCTCTATTTCAGGCTCTGCGTCCACAGCGACTCCGTCCCGATAGATCACTACCCGGCCGGAGATCGCCGGGACACGCTCGCCAGGAACGACAATTCCAATCAGATTCAGAGGGTCGGCGGCAGAGATCGTGACAACTTCCCCGGAGGGCGGGAGCTTGCGGGTTGCCCGCAGCGACTCAACCGCGGCCGGCAGAGCAAACTGCTCTCCCAGGAATCCATCCACGAAGCGGCCGCCGCGGATCTCGCCACGGGCTTCTAGACGACGAAACGCCCATTGGAGTTCCCGCCACTTAGGGAGATTGCTCTCGCGGGCCAAAAGGTCTCGAAAGACTACGCCGTAACGCCTGAGAAGCATCCAGCAGGTCGCTTCGACCGCACGATCGCGCTCCACAGCGGAATCGGTGTGGAGGATTGCCCAGCGTCCCGCGCTATGGCGAGGACGAGCACTACGCGCACTTCCTTGCCCGGAGCGCCGCTTGGGATCAATGAGAGCACGCAGGTTGTCAAAGCCATCAGCCGTCACAAGGCCTGCGGCAACCAGTTCCCACAGCCCGGTCTCGACTTCTGCTTTGAGTCTGCCAATAGCACGCACAATGTCGGCGAAGAATGACGCGCCGCGATGGCGGAGAAACTCAAGAACCTGCCGGGCCACAGGACTTAATCCTCGACCTTCCTCGAGTCGTTCCTGAGGCAGCATCCAGTCCGCTTCTTCGCGGACAAAAAAGGTAATGGGCGCCACGCTGGTCGGAATCACGCGCCGGCGGCCGGAGTTCCCATCCGAAACCTCGAGGGTCGCAGGATGGGGTGACAGTCTTCCCCACCCAACAGCCCCGGTGAGGCATAGTTGATCAAGCCAGCTTGGATCGTAGTCCGCTATGCGGCGGGCTAGCACCTGCCGCTCCCAGGCGTTCGCTGGTATTTCAAAACCTTGCAACTGTCGCACTATCTCTAGCGCCGCACGCTGGCCACGAGTTTGTGACTCCGGCGTGACGTGTTGCCACCGCAACAGCCAGCGCATGAATTGCGCGGGCGTAACCGGCTCCACCTGCTTACGAAGGGTTGCGACCGTGAGGCGATGAATGCGCGCGAGCAGCCGGCGGTCGCACCATTGATGGTCAGGCATTTCCTGGCTGTGCGAGCCCTCGACTCCCGTCGGCGAGACGGCATCGGTGAACTTGCCTCTCAGGATTGCGCCGGTCGATTCCAGCCGCAACATGGTTTTTTCGATATCGCTCGCTGCGACTCCCAGCAGCAATCCGAGTTCGGGCGAGCTGGTGGGGCCAACGTGGCCCATCCAACCTGTCATCAGCGCGAGCAGCGCGTCTTCTTGCGATGCTCGGCCGAAATCGGGCAGAGCCTTCTCAAAGATCGCTTCTGGAAAGATTTGTCGGAATGACTGGGCGCGCTCGGCTGCGATCCAGTAGGCCCGGTTATTCACCTGGCCGCAAAAAACCCGGTTCTGAATTTGAAGGCGCTCGAATAGTGGCTGCCAAGCCGTCGCACTCCGCTCCACCGCGCGGGCGATGGCCCCCGTCCCTCGAAGGGTGGATGGAAACGCAATCAGCGTGTGCAACACGTCGTGCAGCTCATCGGCATCGCGCACATCCGGCCAAGCCTCCGATCTGACTTGGTCGATCGCCGCCGGATCGAGCTTACCGACCTCTTCGAGAACAGATTCCGGAAGAACTCGGCGCATTTCAACGGCGCGTGCCCGCCGCTCTTCGAGAGGTGCATCGTCGAGGTAGGCGTAGGGGTTCGCATTGAGAATCTCGTGAGAAAACTGCGAAGGAACCGGAGTATCCACGGCGATACAGCGGATTCGTCCGGCCTCCATGCCGCGAAGGAGTTCCTTCAGCCCTCCAATGTCCATCGCCTCGGTGAGGACATCTTTCATGACTTCCTTCACCAGCGGATGATCCGGAATCTGAATATCCCCGACGATGTTTTCTTGACAGGCGGCGACGTCGGGGAACACGGATGCCAACAAGTCATCAGAGCGAATACGTTGGATCTGGGGAGGAACCTTCTTTCCTCCCTGAAACCGCAGCAAAGCGAGGGAACGATTGGCATCCCACCTCCATCGCGTGCCGAAAATAGGGGAAGGCAACGCTGCTTGCTCCAGGATGGGTTGAACCGTCTCCGGGTTCAGGAAATGAAAGACATCTGCGAGAGGAAAACTGTGCTGCTCGGCAAGCGCGATGTTGAGGCCATTGTCGGTGGCAGCTGCCTGGAGCTCGAAGTTAAAACTACGGCAAAAGCGTTTGCGGAGCGCCAGCCCCCAGGCCTTGTTGATACGCGCGCCGAATGGAGCGTGGATCACCAGTTGCATCCCTCCGCCCTCATCAAAGAAGCGCTCGGCAATGATGGTGGCCTGAGTGGGAACCTCGCCCAGAACTGCTCGTCCTTCGAGGATGTATTGGATTGACTGCATCGCAGCAGATTCCTCGAGACCGCACTCCTCCTGCAGCCAGGAGACCGTTTCCGCGACTGCCGGAGTTTTCCCTGACAACGACACCGGAGAGATTCCCGATAGGCGCGCACTGAGTTCGCGGCGCAACTCGGCCACATGCCAGGAATGCTCCTGTGTACGGGCGGGGGCTTCCCCCAGCCAGAACGGGACGCTAGGTGGCGCACCATGTGCGTCTTCCACCAGCACCCGGCCGGACTTACCCTCCACGCGACGAATGCGCCACGATGTGTTGCCCAACAGCATGATGTCGCCGGCATTGCTCTCGACCGCGAAGTCTTCGTCCAAGGTGCCGACCACGGTTCCTTCTGGCTCCGCCACCACCGTGAACAATGCGGTCTCCGGAATTGCACCGCCGCTAGTGATCGCCGCCAGGCGCGCTCCTCGCCGGGCGCGCAGCTTGCGATTCACGCGATCGTGGTGCAGATACGCTCCATAACGTCCACGCCGGGCGGCGATTCCCTCTGCGAGCATCTCAACAATGGAGTCGAAGAGTTCACGCGAAAGATTGCCGTATGGGTAGGCGTGCTTGATCAGCGCAAACAGTTCGTCTTCGTTCCAGCCGGGCTCGTCTGGGCCGGAGACTCCCGTTTGGCCATTCCCTGCCTCTGCTTGCCCGGTTTCGAATGACAATGCCCGGCCCCCATGGTCCGCAGACGTCGCACAGGTTGCCACAATCTGTTGAGCAAGCACATCGAGTGGACAGTCGGGAATGATCAAGCGGTCAAGATCACCCTGCCGAATGGCCCGCACCAATGCGGCGCATTCAAGCAGATCGTCACGCGTGGTTACGAAGAATCGTCCCTTGGGAATAGCCCCGCGCCAGTGGCCGGAACGCCCAACCCGCTGCAACGCAACCGCAATCGAGCGTGGAGAGCTGACTTGGATGACCAGATCCACTGTCCCGATATCGATTCCAAGTTCCAGGGACGCGGTAGCTACGAGAATCCTGATCTGACCCTCTTTCAACTTTCGTTCTGCGGCGAGGCGCAGTTTTCGTGAGAGGCTGCCATGGTGGGCACCGACGTTCTGTTCCCCGATTCGTTCTGCCAGGTGGTGGGCAACCCTCTCGACCAGCCGGCGGGTATTCACGAAGACCAGGGTCGAGCGATGCTGTTCCGAAAGCTCGACGATGCGGTCGTAGATCTCCTCCCACATCTCATTACTGGCGACAGGGCCGAGCAGGGTGGATGGAATCTCCACGGAGAGGTCGAGTTTGCGCTTGTGGCCAACATTCACCACCACGGGATCGGGACGGCCGTTGCCAGCGAGAAAATGTGCCACTTCTTCAATGGGCTTCTGCGTGGCCGAAAGCCCAATGCGAATAGGAGGACGGTAGGTCAACGCCTCGAGGCGCTCGAGTGACAAAGTCAGGTGTGCTCCCCGTTTGTCGTCAGCCACGGCGTGGATTTCGTCCACGATGACCGTTTGGACATCCCGGAGGATAGCCCGGCTCTTTTCTGCTGTGAGCAGGATGTACAGAGATTCGGGGGTCGTGACCAAAATGTGGGGAGGACACTTCAGCATGGCCCGACGCTCTTGCATCAAGGTGTCACCGGTACGGACTGCAGTGCGAATCTGCGGCATGAGCAGACCGCGCTCCCCTGCTAGTTGAAGAATCTCGCCAAGCGGGATTTCCAGGTTCTTCTGTATGTCATTGCCAAGAGCCTTGAGCGGCGAGATGTAAAGGACTTCCGTTCGATCGAGCAGCTCGCCATGGAGCGCCTTACGAACCAAGCGATCAATACAGGCAAGAAACGCGGCAAGAGTCTTGCCCGAACCAGTAGGCGCCGAGATTAGCGTCGTGCGGCCGGCGAGAATATGGGGCCAGCCTTGCTCCTGCGGCTCGGTGGGCGTTCCGAACTTGGAGGCAAACCATTCCCCGACCAGCGGATGTGCCCACGAAAGAGACTGCATCTTTGTCATTGTAGGCCGGCCGGCTTGCTTTCGCAAATTGTTCGCCCGGCATCCGAGCCTATAGCGATCAGGCCTGAGAGCTAGAACCGTTCCTTTCCCCCCGGGAAGAAAGATCCCTAGACCTGAAAATGAGACTTGGTTTGATGACGGGGATCACCAAAGGTATTCGCGGTACACACCGAGATGGGTTGCTGGATTCTACAATGGGTGGAAGTTTCAAGAGGTAAGAGAGAATGTTTTGCCTTCCCTGCTTGCCTTCTGCGAAACTGGCTTGACTCGCCATGGGGCGCATCCACGTACTTTCTGAGAACGTTGCCAACAAGATCGCTGCCGGAGAAGTGGTCGAACGGCCTGCGTCGGTGGTGAAGGAACTTCTCGAGAACTCCCTCGACGCCGGTGCTACGCGAATCAAGGTTCAAGTGGCAGCCGGTGGCAAAAAACTGATCCAAGTCACCGACAACGGCTGCGGCATGGTACGAGACGATGCCTTGCTCGCCTTCGAGCGGCATGCGACTTCCAAAATCAAGAACGCCGAAGACCTCCTGAGCATTTCCACCTTAGGCTTTCGGGGCGAGGCATTGCCTTCAATCGCCTCGGTCTGCCGGTTGCGTATGGAAACTCGCGATCACGAACAAGATTCAGGTACGGTGGTTGAGATCGCCGGGGGGAAGATCTCTCGCGTCGAAGAGGCCGGCCTAGCAGCGGGCACGTCCATCACGATCCACGATATTTTCTTTAATACGCCCGCGCGGAAGAAGTTTCTCAAGTCTGAATCCACCGAGATGTCCCATATTGCTTCGCTGGTCACGCACTACGCGCTGGCCCACCCTGAAAAACACTTCGAGTTGCATTCTGCTACCCATGCAATGTTGGTAGCACCTCCTGTAAATGGATTCCGCGAGCGGGTGTATCAGGTTTTTGGCAAGAGTGTGCTCGATCAGATGATTTCTGTGGCTGCGGAAGAACCGCTCCTGCATGTTGGTTTGCCGCAGCCACCGCCATGGAGGCGTAAACCAGAGGAGGAACAAGACGCCCCAACGAAAGATCCCGGCAGCTTGCGCCTGCACGGCTTGGTATCGAAACCAGAGATCCAGAAGTTGAACCGAAATTCGATCTACACATTTGTGAATGGGCGTCTGCTTCGCGACCGACTCATTCAGCATGCGCTGACCGAGGCCTATCGGAATATCCTCCCGCCGACAGTCTTCCCTGTCGCGCTGCTGTTTCTCGAGATGCCGTTTGCCGAGGTGGATATCAATGTTCATCCATCGAAAACCGAGGTGCGTTTCCGTCAGCAAACCGTCCTGCACGATTTTTTCCGCGACTCAGTGCGTGCCGCCCTGATGAAAGCGCGCCCGGTACCACAATTCGTGACCGAGATCCGCGCGCATCCTACGTCTGGCCCGGCTCTAAGAGCGGGCGAGCAAGCCTCGAGCGGCGAAGCCAACAGCGCTTGGAAGGCCTTTTACAGCCAGGCCACGCCTAGTGCATACGCGTTGCCGGCCCAGCCTCAGCTCCAGCCTGTGACCGCCGAGCACCTTCATTTTGCTGAGGCCATTGAAGCCGGGAACGGCTCTGTCTTGACCGGGCCCTTCCCTCAGCAAACTTCTAAAGGCACGATTCAGTCTCTTGGCGAAGACAGCTGTGCTCCTCCGTTGGCGGAGGAACCCGTTCGAGAGGGCGATGCGGTGCCGAGCCTGTCATCCCTCAAACCGCTCGGGCAGCTACGCGAGTCATTCATTCTGGCAGTGAATCACGAAGGTCTTTGGATCATCGACCAGCATGTCGCACATGAGCGCGTTCTGTTCGAAAAGGTCCTGAAGCAACGGGCGCGGCAGCAAGTCGAGAGCCAGCGCTTGCTAATGCCGATTGTCATTGAGTTGACGCCCGCCCAGCAGGTGATGTTCAGAGAGATCTCCGACGAACTGCAGAACAATGGATTCGACGCCGAACCGTTCGGAGCCCGCAGCCTGGCGGTGAAGGTTGCGCCTGCCGGAGTGCAGGGTGCTCAGATAGAACATATGCTCTATGAAATTCTGGACCAGCTTTCGCGCGAGCAGCAGGTACTCAATCTCGATCAAGTGCGAGGACGGATTGCGGCGTCGATCGCCTGTCATGCAGCCATCAAGGTCAACATGCCGCTCGAGCAGAATAAGATGGAATGGCTTCTCGGGGAACTGGCGAAAACGGACTGCCCGATGTCGTGCCCGCACGGAAGGCCCGTAGTTCTGCGATACTCAATGAAGGACATTCAGAGAGCCTTCAAGCGAATTTAAGACACGGCTCATCAACCACAAGGGATGTAGGGGCAGAGCGAATAAGCACACCGAGTATGGGGGAGCAAACCACAAAATCGCGAACCTCTCGCCGGCTTACATGGGCCATTGGGCTTTTGGCTCTGTTCATGTCGATGGCGACGGTCTACCAAGTGCATCGCTATGGTTCGACCCGGCCTACGGTGGCCGATTCGGCAAGCGGCCGCACGCATCCCGTGAGGATTCACGAGAGAGTGGTTTATCTCACGACTGGAGAATTTGGCGCTGCGGTTACCTCGCACTTGATGGCGGTGGGCGCTATAGGAATCTTTCTCGGCTTGCTCCTGAAGTCCCGCGCCCGCAAATCCACTCAGGGCCAGTCGAGCTAGTGTTCCCATGACCGTTCAGGAACTCATTGAACAAAGGCGAGAGAAGTGGCACGTCGCTGGCAAGCCGGTGCGAACGCTGGACGATGCACGCGACTTCATCGAGACGGTGGGATTTTGCCTTATGTTCCCACTGCCAACGCCGATTCTTGTTCCAACTTTTATCGGCGCATGGTCCGGATCGGACGAGAATCTGCCCACGCAAAAGCAAGCCTTCACTGATCCCCGCGCAAAAGATGCGACGGAGCTCATGGTCAGGACCTTGCGCGGCAAGTTCGCCTACGAAGCGAATCCCTTCGATGAGAACAACGCCTTCTTGCTCTCGGCGGCAGTTTTTCCTTACTTCTATGCTCTGGTGGGCGAGCGCAACCCGCGGCAAGCGCCGAAGCCCGGACCGCGTTCCACATATTCCCAGCTGGCTTGTGATGCCTACCAAATCATTCACCGCAAAGGACCGATTTCGAAGCTCAAATTGCTCGATGATCTCGGCAAGGGGATTTCCGTTCCCGCTCTCGATCGCTCACTCGCCGAGCTGTGGTCGAAGCTGCGCATCACGCGAGTCGATTATGACGAACGCGAAGGGGCATCTTGGGACGTGCTGCAGCGCTGGGCTCCGGATGCAGTGTCGGAAGGCGTGAACGCATCGGTCAACTCCGCGCTCTCTGCCTTGCTATCCAAATACCTGGATTGCGTAATCGCGGCAGATTTGCCGGAACTGGAGTCTTTCTTTGGAAACTTCGTGCCACGATCGAAGGTAAGGGAGGCAGTGAATGCGCTACTTGCGGCGCGGGAACTGAGTTTTGTGCCTCTCGGACATCGGTCACTGATTCATATCACCCAGACACCCGTAAGGCGCTCGGGGACAAGGTAAATAGCCGGTCTCAAGCAAGAGCGTTCGAGTGGCCCGGCCCCGCCGTGGCTGCGCGCACTTTGTGGCCTCAGTGAAGTTACCTTTGGTGTCAGGTATTTGACGATCTCTCATTGACTCCTTCGCGCAAGCCGCTAACAATTACAGTTACAACACTTCCTTGTGCAACAACACCTGGGACAAACCTTGAAAAAACAGAAACGACAGTCTCAGCGCGGAACAGAGCGGCATCAGGTAACGATTCCCGTTCAAGTTACCGTTTTCGAGGGCGGTCGTTACGTCGATTTCAGCGGCGAGGCTTCTGATTTCAGCGCCACCGGCCTATGCCTGATCCTGACTCGCCAGCTAGACAGGGACACGGTGTTGACCATGAGATTTCATCTTCCTTACAACTCAGAAGTAATGGAAATGCGTGCCGTGGTGCGACGTCGGAGCGGATTCCATCACGGTGTCGAATTCATGAGCATCACTGCGTATCAGCAAAAGCTTCTGGAGCGAGCCTCAAAGATTCTGGGCTTGCTCAGCTGACGGCCGACCCTCCTGGCATCCTTGGTCAATCGCACGCGCAAGAAAAGAGAGTTCTTCCGGCAGGCGAAAGGTGCGTGCATCCTGGTATTGACTCGTTCGACCAGCAACCAGTAGGCTTCCTCCCTCAGGCAAGGAGAAAACTTCAGTGCCCATTGGCCGCCGTGACTTCATCCAGTCCGTTCTCGCGGGTACGGTTGCGCTTTCGGCGCCCAACCCCATCAACGCCGCCAGTGCTATTGCCGATGAGAAGGATTCTGCAGGCAAAGCCAAGCCCCCTGTGATCATCAGTGCCGAAAACGCCTCAAATTACCTGGACGGTGCATACTCGTTGCTTTCAGGTGGCGGCGACACCCTTGACGCGGCGTTGAAGGTTGTTCAAGGGCCGGAGAACGATCCGAATGACGAGAGTGTAGGACTGGGCGGCCACCCGAATGAAGATGGTGTGGTCGAACTCGACGCGTGCTGCATGCACGGTCCCACGCATACGGCCGGATCGGTCGGGGGCGTTCGCAATATCAAAAATGTTTCCTTGCTATCGAATGTGGTGCGCCTGCACACAGGGCACGTGATGCTGGTGGGGGAAGGCGCGGAGAAATTCGCTGTCGCGCAAGGCTTTCCGCGAGAAAACCTATTGACCGACAAATCCAGGAAGGAGTGGCTGCTGTGGAAGGAAACCCACTCGGATTGGTGGGGGGCTTCGCTTTCGAATCCTGACTGGCGATCTCGGCTTCGAGTGCGTGCTCTTTCCGAGGAATGGCGGGGGCATCTTGACCGCATGAATGAGATTGCGGCGCAGATTGGCATTCCGCCCGCGGCGCGCATGGACGCTATTCGTTACGTTGTCTTCCCTCCTACGGGAACCACCCACTGCTCCGCCCTAAACGCGAAAGGCGAGATGTCGGGCTGTACAACGACGAGCGGCCTGGCTTGGAAGATTCCAGGCCGGGTTGGAGACTCAGCGATTATTGGAGCGGGATGCTACACCGATCAGGACGTGGGTTCGGCGGGAGCCACAGGGAGCGGTGAAGAAAATATCAAGGTGGCAGGCACGCACACGATTATTGAAAACATGAGGCGTGGAATGTCGCCGCTGGAAGCCGGCATGGATGCGCTCCAGCGTATTGCCCGCAATTACAACGGCGACAGGGAGCGCCTGCAATACATCGACATGGTGTACTACATCTTGCGCAAAGACGGCGCGTATGCCGGGGTTTCGCTGTGGGAGGGATATAGCGATGTAGCCACCCCGCACCGCATCGCTGTCCATGACGGCACGAAGCGGGTGGAGAAAACTGCCAGTCTATTTCGTGGGGTGTCGCAGATTTGGCCTCCGCTGTTCAGGAGTTAACTGGGAACGGCAACGATCAAACTAAGGGCGTTTGTAAACCGTTCCGCCCTTCATGACGAAATCCACGTTTTTCAATGCGGAAATGTCGTCAAGGGGATTGCCGCGCACGGCGATAACATCCGCCAGGAAGCCAGACTTTAACTGACCGATCCGCCCTTCCCAGTCGAGCAATTTAGCGCCGTTGATCAAATCAGCCTGTAAGGCGGCCAATGGCGTCATCCCATACTTCACCATCAGCTCCAATTCCCTTGCTTGCGTTCCATGAGGAAACGGCCCAACGTCGGAACCCATGGCGATCGGCACGCCAGCGGCAAGCTGCTTGCGAAACTCGCGGACATGCAGGTCGAGTAAGTCTTTCTCAAGTTGCTCCGTTCCGGGGCGAAGGGGATGAACCTCAAAATACTCTGAAATGGTGAAGGTCGGGACGGCGAAGATGCCCTTTTCCCGCATCAAGCGCATGGTTTCTTCACTCAGCTGGTAGGCGTGATCGATCGAGGCGACTCCTGCTTGCGCGGCGTACAGCGTCCCAATTCCTCCCGTCGCGTGAACCGCCACCCGCTTGCCGAGCCGCTTGGCCTCTTCGACGGCTGCGGAAAGTTCCGCTTGCGTGTATTGATATGGGGTCGAGAGCTGGCCGTTCACGATCTGATCGGGCCCGGTCTGGTAGATTTTCGTGAAATCGGCGCCCTCTTTGTATTGCTGGCGCATAACCTCGATTAGCTGTTGGGCATCGTTGGCGTAGTCGGCATTGGGAAGCACATGTTGCGCAGGGTTGTAGCCGATGGCGTCCTCGTGTCCGCCTAGAGTATTGATCGCATTTCCGCTGAGCCGGAGCCGTGGTCCGGGAATTTGCCCGTTGTCAACGGCATCACGGATAGCAGTGTCCGCCGAGCCGGCGCCTTCGGTGCCCATGTCGCGTTCGGCGGTGAATCCCGCCATCAGGTCGTCGCGGGCTGCCAGGGTCGCCATGATGGTGCGTTGAGGCACGGACTCGATGACAGTCTGGAGGTCTTCCGCGCCGGGATGCAAAAACAGGTGAATGTGCGCATCAATCAATCCTGGAAGCAAGGTGCGCTCGCCAAGGTCAATAACCTCCGCTCCGGCCGGCCGCGTCACATGTTGAGCGACTTCCGCGATTCGATCGCCCCGAACCAGAATCTCCCCCGGCGCCACCATGCGACCAGTCTCGACGTCAAGCAATCGCGCGGCATGCAAGATGACGACGCGAGGCGATGACGTTTGCACCCACGCCGGGAGCGCCAAAATCAACAGGAGAGGGACTAGCACCGCGATGCGCTTGGAATAACACATAGCACGACAAGATATCAGCGGTGAGCCGCGGTAACAACTTCTTACTCAACCGTTACGGCACCAGACAATGTGGACCACCCCGCTGCCTCTGCTTGACTGCAGGAAAGGACAATCCCGAGTCCTGCTACAGCGAAACCGGCTCTTTTGGCGAAGGAGACTTCCTGATTCCGTATAATGGCGGGCGCATCGCAGGAACGAGGCGCCAATGTACCAACCTGAAGCTTATTTCGCAGCCCTCACCTTCATGCTGATCAGCATGATCTGTTGGGGATCTTGGGCAAACACGATGAAGCTGACCCCGGGCTATCCCTTTCAACTCTTCTATTGGGATTACGAGATTGGCATCATTGTGGGAAGCCTGCTTTGGGGTCTGACGCTCGGCAGCCTGGGCGGGGGGCAGCTTTCATTCCTCAGCAACATTCATCAGGCCGATTCCCGGCACATTCTCTTTGCCCTTGCGGGGGGCGCAGTGTTCAACGTAGCCAACCTGCTTTTGGTGGCCGCGATCGATATCGCCGGCCTCGCTGTGGCCTTTCCAGTCGGCATTGGGCTGGCACTGGTGGTCGGAGTGCTACTGAACTATGCGCTCGCACCAAAAGGCCAACCGTTGTTCCTCTTTTTGGGAGTTGTTCTGGTCATCATCGCCATCATTTTGGACGCACTCGCCTATCGGCGGCGCGAAATACAACGACAGGCGCTCAGCGCCCGTGGGATTTGGATCAGCATCGCTTGCGGCGTCTTGATGGGCAGTTTCTATCCACTGGTAACCAAGGCGATCACGGGCGGGTACTCGCTCGGTCCTTATTCCGTAGCCTTTTTCTTTGCACTCGGCACAGCAATCTGTGCGATTCCCTTCAACTACGCGCTGATGAAGAAGCCTCTCACGGCAGCTGCGCCAGTCACCATGGGGCAATACGCACAAGCGAAGGGTTCTTGGCATCTCTGGGGAATTGTGGGTGGGGTGATTTGGTGCACGGGAGCAGTCTTTAACTTTGTTGCCTCCCATGCACAGATCGTCGGGCCTGCCATCTCATACGCTATCGGTCAGGGCGCCACCATGGTTTCCGCCGTATGGGGTGTCTTCGTTTGGAAGGAATTTAAGGACGCGCCCCGTGCATCGCGGAAATTGATTCCAGGCATGTTTTTCTTTTTTCTGCTCGGGCTGGGCCTGATCGCCATCGCCCCAATGTTCGGGAGCCACTGAGATGACAAAACCTGTCGTTGTTGTAGGCAGCATCAATTTCGATCTGGTCGCGGGAGCGCACCACATTCCGAAGCCAGGGGAAACCATCATTGGATCGAGCTTTCAGACCTTTCACGGGGGCAAGGGCGCGAATCAGGCGGTTGCCGCGGCCAAACTCGGGCACCCGACCTATATGGTCGGAAATGTGGGGCATGACGTGTTTGGCCCGCAGCTCCGGCAGGCGCTCGCGGAAGCTAAGGTCAATACGAGTGCGGTTACCACTGTGGATGCAGTCTCGGGGGTGGCACTGATTACAATCTCTGCCGGCGGGGAAAATAGCATCGTCGTGGTGCCCGGAGCAAACGGGATGCTCTTGCCCGAGCAGTTAGAAAAAGCGGCTCCCGTTATGAAGCAGGCCGGGTTCCTTCTGACACAACTAGAGATTCCACTCGAGACAGTGGAATACCTTGCCACATTTGCTGAGCAACACCAGATTCCGCTGATGCTCGATCCGGCGCCAGCTCGCGATCTGTCACCGAGCCTGCTTCGCAAGGTGGAATGGCTTACGCCGAACGAGACTGAAACCGAGATTCTCCTGCGCCGGGCGGTTGATGGAAATAAAGACACTGCCATCTTTGCGGCCGCCGACGAGCTACTCACCTTGGGCGCTCGCAACGTGCTGTTAAAGCTTGGAGCGCGTGGCTGTCTGGTTGCGGAAAAGGACCAAGACAAGCAATTTATCCCGGCGTTCTTAATCAATGCCGTAGATTCAACCGCCGCCGGGGATGCGTTTAACGCCGCATTCGCCGTGGCTTTGCTGCGCGGGCAGACTAGCCCACAGAGCGCGCAATATGCCTGCGCGGTTGCGGGCATTGCCGTCTCGCGATATGGCGCACAACCATCGATGCCAACCTCCACGGAAGTGGAAGAGTTCATCCAACTCAGGCGTTAAAAGCCGCCTTTATGGCGCTCGCTCAGCCCCCGAACGAAATCACACGCTGTTGCTCGTGGCCTGTGTAGGGGTGTAAGCCATGTAATCAAGGTCTGACGGACTTCCCGGTGCGAGCCGACTCACGCGCGGCGGACAGGATGCGCACCACGGTGATATTGGTGTCCAGGGCTGACAAACCGTCAGGCTTGATGTTCCCTGACACAACCGCAATCAAGTAAGAAATGGAATCATCGTAGGGGCTGGGAAGCGGCGGGGTCACTTCCGAATGCTCTTCCTTGTCCTCCTTTCGCCGTACTCGGAGCGTGTCGCGACCGATGGTGATGGCCTGACCGGTCTCGCCATAGACTTCCATGTCTTTTCTCCCGAAAGGCCAGTTCCACGACGCCTGCAAGATGGCCTGAGCCTTGGGATAGGTGAGGACGATAGTTGCCTCGTCGTCAACCTGAGGATAGATTTGCGGCTTCATCTGCTGGAGCACCGCGGTCACGGTGACAGGAGTTTCGCCGTGCATGAGCCATGTCATGAGGTCGGCGCCATAGCAGCCGAAGTCGAACAGCGCACCTGCACCGTTGCGGCGAGGATCGCTAAGCCAGTCAAGAAACTCGGGTTGAACCCCGATCTCTTTTGGTCCATTGTGACCATCGTGAATGACAACTTTACGAATCTCACCTAGAGCACCCTCCTGCAGCAGCTTAGAGACGGCGGCATTGCTCGGATACCAAGTGGTTTCGTAGTTCACCAGGACTGTTGTGCCCGAGGAATCAGCAGCATGCTTCATGGCCAGTGCATCCTCCACCGACACTGCTAACGGCTTTTCCATCATCACCGGAATATGGTGCCGAGCCGCGATCTCGACCACGCGTCGATGCTCTCTCGTGTCGGTGTAGGCGAGAACCGCCTGGGGCTTGACGGCTTCGAGCAGTTGCTCGAGATCGGCGTAGAGCAAATTCGACTCGAGCTTGAACTGACCGGCATAGCGTTTAGCAAGCTGCTGGTCGGGTTCAGCGATACCGACGATCTGGATGTCAGGTCGCTTTGCCGCGGCGGACAGAAAGCCAGCGACGTGCCCGTGCACCAGACCGGCGATAGCAACGCGAAACGGTTTGGGGGCTGATTGCGCGTGCGTGGAATTTGGACCCGCGAGTGCGCACGCGAGAACTGTCAAAGCAGTCAAACGCAAGAGCTTGAGCATCAGGATTCCTCGAAAACTCCGGAATCATCGTACAGGGAGGGATCAAACGAATGGAAATTTCCACGCTGGGGCCACCTGATAGATGGTCTGCCGCTTCGCAGAGGACACACAGGCCACGCCTTCTAGCTTAGGGTGACCTGAAATCCGGGGAAGGCCGTTCAATAAAAAAACTGCCCGGCCACTGGAGGCAGGACCGGGCAGTTTTCGCATGTATTTTCGCTCAGGAACTATTCGAAGGATAGTGGGGGACACTGCCTCCCAGGAACTGTCAAGTTTGACAGGGAGGCTCCCTGTTGCAAGTGGTCATGGTGGACCGCAGACCGCAACGTTGAAACGATGCTCTCCGCATGCGATGGAAGGATCCGTCACGCGCCCTTCCGGCATTTCATAATGTGAGTGGCAGATTCTCTAATCCACGCAACACGAGTCCCGGCTTCCATCGAAGAGATCCTGGTGGCGCCGCCAGTCTTACGTTGGGGAACTTATCAAAGACAGTCGCGATACCGATCTGCGCTTCCAGGCGAGCAAGGGACGCGCCAAGGCAGTGATGCATGCCAAATCCGAACGCAAGGTGCGGGTTCGGATCCCGTGTTATGTCGAGTTCATCGGGAGTGGAAAATCGCTGCTCATCCCGGTTCGCCGATGCCAGCACCGCAAAAACCAAATCGCCTCGTTCGATCGTCACTCCGGCGGCCTTCACGTCGTTACGCGGGAACCGTTCGGTTGCTGTTTCTAGCGGGCCGCTGTGTCTCAGCAGCTCCTCAACCGCCGATTGGATGAGTGTGGGATTGTTCCTAAGTTTATGCAGCTGCTCCGGGTTTTTGAGCAGTGCCAGTATGCCGTTCCCAATGAGGTTGACCGTGGTCTCGTGCCCAGCAACCAACAAGAGCACAATCATTGCCAACAGTTCGTCTTCGCTCAGACGGTCTCCGGCTTCCCCCAGCCGAACCAGGGCGGAAATCAAATCGTCTTGTGGCTTTTCCCGGCGTAGTTTGACCAGCGAGCGGATGTAGCGGATGAAAAGCACCAGGTGGGGAATTGCCTTTACGATGCCAAATCGAGAGGCACCGGCTGCCGCGCCGACGTTCGACCACTTCCGGAACTTCAGGCGGTCTCTTACCGGAACCCCGAGCATCTCGGCAATAATCGTCGTGGGTATCTCGGCGGCGTAGTCACGGACTAGGTCAATCTCTGCTCCGGGTTGCATGCGAGCTAGCAACTCATCTGCCAAGCTCTGAATCCTTTCTCGAAGGTTTCAATAAGGCGAGGCGTAAAAACTGTGTGTACCAATCCTCGAAGTCGCGTATGGTCAGGGTCGTCCAAATCGAGCATGTTCTGAGTAAGTGGCTTGAACATGCTTGGCATCCAAAATGGCTGACGGGCGCTTGCTTTGTCCTTCGAGAAGCGACCATTCTTTAGAACTTCGACGACATCGTCGTAGCGGGTAATTAACCAAGCCGTGCGCTTGTCCGGCAGAGTCGTCCGGTAAACAGGTGCTTCCCTCCGCAGCTGCGCGTAGAACGGAAATGGATTCGCTTTGAACTCCGGACTGGCAAGGGTAACTTGAGCAATCGGCATTTTCGCTGAAAATCTAACCAGAGAACGAGCCTGCGAGAGATATTTGCGTCTTTTTTCCAGTGGGGCTTTTATAAGGTTTCGGTTTCGAGTCGCCCTTGGGCTTCTTTTTTAGATAGCCGAGAGTGCCGTCGCAGCAAGGCACAGGGTGGAGGAGAACGCTCCCGGAGTGGCACGGGCAATTGCAGTCACGTCGGTTCTTCATCGTGCCCATTCTCCGTCACTCGGTCAATTCCTGATCCAGGCCGGCACGACCAGGATCTGGTGACCACGAAGCACGAAAAAGGTCGCAAGCCAACCACGTGGTTGCAGTGAATTACGGATCTTTTCTTAGGGAAGCGCTATCGCTCCTTGCTGGTGAGGTCCAAGGAAAACAGGAAGGCGTCACGAATTCTCTGGAATTCTCCCTCCGCGTACACCGGCCCCAGGACACTCTTCGGATCAATGGGTTTGCCCTCAAACGGATCACCTCGATAACGAGGAAAGAAATGCATGTGCAGGTGAGGTAAAGAGTTGCCATGAATCTCATAATTCAACTTCACCGCCCCTGTTGCGGCGCTCAGAGCCCTGGACACTCTTTGTGCATCTCGCATGAAGGCTGCAGCCACGTCCTGCGCCAGGTCGTGCAGTTCAACAGCATGAGTCCGAGATAGGCACACATACCCAGGGACCGGAGCAAACTCTTGCATCGTGACCCAGGAGGCTTCCACTGCGGCAATGACCTCTAGAGGTTCTTGGCGACAGCAAATCGGACACCCATCTCTAGAACACATGGCTGCCCAGCGTTCATGATCGTTCCATGTGCTCACTTCTGGGCTCTCCGACCCAGCGGTAGTTTACAGGGGGGGATACCTGGCGATTGTAGCAAGCCTGCGCTTTCTATTCGCTTTTGCGGGTGACGGACAACCCGATGCTTCCTGAGTTTCCCTGCCCTGGGGAGATCATCGAACGCGAGGAGCTTCGACTGGACAAGTCCGCGTTGCGATCTGCTCGGCGCGTGGAACGGATTTTCAATACGTTCCGGACTCAGATTGGCTAAGAGTGATTTCCCGGAATGCGAACCCTCGCTTAACAACCCTGCCGCCCCCAGGCGGTGCTATCCCGCCGAGCCGTTCATTTCAGGGCACCTGAAAATAGGGACGCAACATTGGATCCTCCCTTCGATCCAATGTAGTTTTCGAGAATTGGGACGAACTTGCCGGCCATGGAAGGAGAAAGGCCCAAGGATTGAAAAGAACCAGCCAGCGAAGTGAGACCGCCTGCACCCCCAGGTAAGCTAGGCGCCACAGAACCTGCCACGGATCCTCCCGCCGCAGGAGCTGCGCTGAGAAATTTATTCATCCCGGGTACTGCCGCTGCCACCTTACTGAAATCTCCAGGTGAGAGATGGCTTTTCACCTGCGCAAAGATTGCTCCGGCTCCGCCAGTCGCCTGTGCTGGCGTAACGTTTAGCTGACTAGTAAGTTGGTTTACAAGATCTGGATTCGGGTTCTTAGGATTCGTGGATGTTTGTGCGCCGAGAATGCTGACCAGGGTGATTAGGCAACAGGTCACTCGCACAGAACTAACTAGAATCTTGTCACGCCTCATAGCTACCTCCGAGCGTCTTGAATCTACGGCCATCGGGATGGTTCCTCCAAAGGCGCCGCTAATTTACCGGAGTTGAATAAAGATTCCTCCTGTCATCAGTGTCAGTAGCGAATAAAACTGGGGCACAACGCGGAAGAGCAGCAAAAAGCGAAAGGCCGCAGATCCCTGCAATGCACCAAATGCGGGCACAGACGTTCACCTCAGAGAAGCACACCCCTTTAAACCTGTCCTTCGCGGACCAGTCGGTAACTGGTGACTACGGGTCATTGGTAGCAGGGTACCGTTGCGATAACGTCAGACTCTCGAAGAAATGCCGCCGCATTGAGCCGAACGAACACTTAGGTAACATTGACTGCTCTCGCCTCCGCTGCAATCCTGCTTGCAATGCCACGGAAGATCGACAAGGGCCGCAAACAAGGCCGACCGCCTCGAATCCGTGTCCCCAACGGAGAAAAAGTAATCTTTACGGTCGATCACCAGAAGGTCCTTGGCATCGTTCAGCGCCTTTCGTTGACGGGGGGATCGGCACTGCTGGTTAAGGGATCGTTTCCAGTGGGGACGCTTGCTGAAATGGCTCTGGGCACCGTTTTTGGGAAAGTAACTGCGCATATCGAATTTCTGCATCTCGCAGCCGATGGGGTTGCGCAGGTGCAGGCATTCCGCTTCCTTGCGATGGACGACGTAAGCACCAAACGGTTTAACGCCGCCCTGAAAAAAATGCAGATGGCCGGGTTTTCGGACGCCGTTGAACGGAAACCAACGCTCGTCGATACGGCGCTCGAAGGCTGGAATAAATTGCGCGACAGTGTCCGCCAACTTTCGGGGCGATGAACCTGATCGAAGCTTAGCAGGCGAGCCCGAGGAACAAAGCTGCCGTCGGGCGTGGAACGAAGCACCAGGCGGCGGTTTAGACCGCTCAGGAACCTTGCCTCTCTCTCTCTGTACTCGGACTACTCCTCGAAACTAAGCTCGTCGCGAGCCGTAGGTTTCGGTAACTACCTCAGAATCTGGCGGCTTGAATGGTGGGCAGTGCAGGACTCGAACCTGCGGCCTCCTGCTTGTAAGTTGCGACGATAGAACCCGATAGAGCCAATCCTTAGAGTCAATTCTGCACACCTGTGAAGCTTGAGTTCAATTCACAGGTGAGCAAAATGAAGCTGCAACAGGGTTGGTTGACTCGCAAAAGCGGGTCATGGATGGGTCACTATTCCAAATGGATTGAATCTCCGACCGGAAGAAAAGCACGAGTTCAAAGAGCTTTCGTCATCGGTGCTGTTGAAGAGTTTACGAAAGTCGAAGCGCGACTGATCCTGCGCAACCGCATCGATGGAGACCTGAATTCCGCAGGCGTGAAACCTAGCGGACGAGTCACTCTCGCGTGGTTCATTGAGAACCATGGAAGCCGCTCCGGGAAGCTACGTGGAGAGGTAACACCCCGGTCGCGAACCAGTACTTCTTCTCGCACATCTTGAACCGGTTCGGGTCCTATCGCTTGGACGAGATCGACTCGGTAGAGCTTCAGGTGTGGATTAACAAACTAGCAAAGGAATACTCTGCTTACGTTGTCCGGCACGTGCGGCAATATCTCAAGTCCTTTTTCGTGGAAGCGGTTGAACAGGACTTCATGAGGAAGTCCCCGGCTCGGTTGCTACGCCTTCCCTACTTCTCGCCGGTCGCAAAGCCATTCCTCAGCCAAGAAGAGATTCAGCGGGTGTTAGCTGTCGCAACCGGCAGGGACCGCGTGCTGCTGCGTACTGTATTCGCGACAGGCCTTGCGTCCCTCAGAACTGTTCGCGCTCAGATGGCGCTGCTTCGACCCGGAGCGCCGATTGCTGCGTATCACTGAGAGCGTATATCGCTGCAAGATTCGTCCCTTCACCAAGACAACTGACGAGACCTCAGACAACCGGCTTCAGCAAGTTTTCCTGCCTGAGGTTCTAGTCCGGGAGCTTGAGGAATGGCGGAGAAGTGCTCCGGACGATGCGTTCATATTTCCCAACGGAAATGGGAACCCGATCAACCGGGAGGGTTACCGAACGCGGTATCTCGTCCCACTCGCAAAGAAGGCAGGCGTTCCGAAGCTGACCTTCCAGATTCTCAGGCGTTCGGTCGCAACCCACATGCAGAGCCTTGCGAGTCCGCAAGACATCGCAGGCATGTTACGGCACACAAGACCTCAGACCGCTGCTGAGCATTTTGTGCAGATCGTTCCTGAGTCAGTCAGACAGGCAAGCGAGAGGCTTGCTGCTGCGATTCTTACTGTTTGACGCGATTGGCAGGAAGCAGTTACGTGCGGAGTAGTGCACTACTCCGCACTCGTTTCTTGCGCTCTTTGTTGCTGCAACCTCTGCTCCTTCGCTTCGAGAAGCTGGTCTATTTCCTCAATGAGCGCCATTAATCGCTCAGGGTCTTTTTCGTTTGCAGCCTGTTCGCAGAGCCTGTGCCAATGTTCTCTCGTTTCCCCTTGCATGTCTTCCTAACTTGCGCGACCTTTCCCGGTCGAAGCATTGTCCTTCCTCATCTGCTCGAACATCTTGCGGAGTGCTTGGCAATAAGGACACTCCGGGTCGGAGCAGTACGGAGAACCGGCTTCGGTTTTGTGCTGCGGTGTTGAAATAGGTTGGGTAGCCATATCCGAATCTCCTCCCCCCAAGCAGACTCGAACTTGAACAGTTAACCAAGTCTACCGCCGAAGTATCAATCTGAGTACATGAAATCTTCGTAAAGGCGCGTCAGTGGCGGCTTTCTGTGGAAGGTGCACCCAAAGCAGGGGGACCTATGCAAGCTGACTGGGAGTGGCGGGATTCTGGCACGCTTTTTAGGGTAAAGCGTCCAAGTTGTTGAAAAGAAGGTAGCTTGCAATCAACATTGCTGAAGTGTCAAAGATGTCAGTTTTGTCAGCTAGGAGGGTTTTTGTGGCGAGATTCTGGCAATGCTGTTCCGATCGATCATTTCTCTGGAACTGGTGGACGCAATCGAATCGCTTCCTGCACCTCTCGTAGTTCTTTGCAGCTTTTGCAGTTCGGATCGAAACAATAAGGCGATGCGTGAACTTCCTGCTTGTGTTGCTGAGAAATCGGCTGGGTTCCCATCTCTCCTCCTCTGTCAAACTTATTCAGAGATGGTCCCAGATTTCAACCGGCAGCAATGGTCAATCTTGAACACCTTGCCAAAAATAGCCGATTGCCAAAAGGCCGCTGTCGGCGGAGCAGCGGGTGCTGAGCAGCGGCTTTGACCTCTAGATAGAGGCGGGGAGGGACTTTGCCGGAGCCATTGTGCAGCATCTCGTCGCGAAAGCTCATTCCGTGCGGACGTATCTCATTTCCGGTTTATCGAAATCGGTGATGTAGTCAACTTCGCGTTTTCCGACCATTATCGGCTCTCCCCGAAGGACGCCTCTATTCGGCGTACAGAGCAGAAAGGTGTTCGACTCCAGAATGGCAATTAACATTTCTCCGCAGATTGGTTCATGTTTCCCAACTTCCGCATGTACCGTCTTCTTCTTGTCACGAAAGACGATGCCTTGGATTCTTCGGTCGGTTATCTTCCACCCAGTCGTTTCTGCCGCGAATGTCTTCGTGGCGTTGCAAGTGTGCGCTGCTTCTTCTTCGCTCTTAGCTTGTGGTACAAAAAACTTCATTTCTCAATCCTTTCGCTGTTCGGAAGCGTAGGGTACGAAATGCCTGTGAATACCATGCAGAAAATTACGCCACACCCCTTGGGGAGCTTTGGAAGCGAAATCAACAACGACCTTGGCAGCAGTTCGGCAAGACCACTCCGCAACAGCTTTGGTCTCGATTGCGTGAAGCCATGATCCCGGCTCCATGTCCTCCGCAAGTATCTGCTTATTGCCGAAACTCTGAATTAACTCCCTGTGAAACTCTTCCGCTGTTACATTCTGCTCAAACCTCTGGTTGCCTTTGAAGTGCATGACGCGGTTCCTGAGTCGAACTAGGAGGTCAAAATCTTGGTATGGTTGCACACCCTTGTTGAGTTTCGTCCCGACCAGTATCCAATTTGCAAGCGCGAATTTCGATGGGAGAGATGTGTGGTTGTCCTCAGCTTCGACCATGCACTCTGCAAAGAGTCTTACTGCTTGTGGCTCAGATGGCAAACTGGCAAAATCCGAAGCCATTTTGGTTGCTTCATTCAGGAACGCTTCAACCGCAGCCGCTGAGAATGTGGTGCTGACCAACGCCAATAGCTGACCACCGGCACGAGCGGGAGATGGAATGCTGTCAGCGGCACCAGTCGCAGCTCCAAAGAGCACGCTTGCTTCATAAATCTTTCGCGTAACCGGCACTATCTAAGCCTCTCGAAAATCAATGTATTTCAAGAACTTCTGCTCTGCGACTCTGGTCTGACCGCTGAACCACTCGATTATCTGAGTGTCAATCTCTATGTCCTCAGGTCTTATGACATGTTGCGGGCCGCTCATCTGATGAATCGTGTGTAGCCGCAAACCCCTCTTGTAAAGCTCCTGTATGTACTCCCCGATTTCGGCACCAAAGAGCAGGTGGTGCTCTCGGCAGCTAACATGAGCAAACAGAAGCGATCCAAGAAGCAAGATGACTTGATGGATGACCCGATTGGGACCATGACCACACTTCTGCAGATTTCGCAGGGATGCACGATGGAGCAGGCACACGAGCAGACGCTTCAGGAGATTTCGGACCTGTTGAACCTGCGACCGGCGCGGAGTGCCGATTTCAACGAAGCGGATACAATACGCGGACGCGGGATGGGAATCATATTGTGAGTAACCCAGAGGAGCCGACGATGACTGATGAGGAACGATTGGAATCCTACAAGAACCTCGAAGAACTGGTGGCTGCTCGTACTGAGCAATTGAGGCAAGCACTGACTCAGAAGCACGAGTTAGTGGAATCCCTTCGACAACTTCAATCGCTCGAATCCTTAGCACAAATCAAAGAGGCACTCCAATCTGCAATCGAGAAGTTTGCAGACCCTCCAGTGCCGGTCCCAAAATTCGGAGGTGAACCGGGAGAACCGGTTCCAGAAGTTGACCCGGAGGACATTAAGTCTATTTGGCGAGAGCAGCAGGAGCTTCAAGCTAGATTCCCCGGTGAGCAGGTCGCGACAGGAATGGGATGGGGAGAACAGCTTTGCACACCGGGAGCCAACATTCAGGCAGTTGGCTACCGGACGACGCTGATATGGATGATGACGCAGTTCGCGCCAGAACAGATCGCGCCATTCCTACAGAATGATCAGCCGACTGATGGAGTGTTCCGCGCTGCTGCAAAGGTTCCACTCGAATGGATGGGGGTTGGGATAGTGCGGCAGGGTCCGCCATTCGACATGAACGAGTTTGTGCGGCTATGCGGGGAAAAATTGCAATGAAGGAAGACGATAGCCAATAAGGAGGTGCGGAGGCTATGGCAAAAGGTCAGGAATTTTCAGCAGACCGGATGTGCGATTACTTCATTCACCTGCTGAGCAATGGCTACAACAACCGGCGTCATGTTCTACGTGTGTCGTCGTGGGTTGGTCTCATCGTGCTAGGAATTCAAAGAGCAACCGGCGTGCAGTGGCGCATACCACGCCAGAAGCAGCTAGCTTTCGAGTACGCTGGTCGCATGGTCAAGGCACGGTACAGCCATCGAATCAAATCAAGAGGCGGTATTGAGATCGTTGAAGTTGAGCCGGCTCGCGGTCTCCCTGACAAGAAAAAGATACTCGAAATTCGCAGTCTTGAAGAAGCTGAGCGGTTCTATAACACAGCACCGGTACTGTTTCAGGATGCAATTAAGAACTAGCAATGAGAAGCACAAACCTGCCTCAGCATAGTTTCGGCACTTGGTTCACCTTCAACCGGAACAGCGAATCATTCTTGGTTGCTGCTCTCCCCGGTTAGGGTACGACCCAAAATCGTTGGTGGTAGAGTAAAACGCACGATGCTGGAAGAGGACCTAAGGACCCGTCTCGGTGAGGCGGAGCAAGAACTAATAGCTGCTGAGAAAGCGGTTGAGTCCGCTCCGAACGAAGAAGTTCGCGCTGCGCGGCTGGAACTCTTGAGGATTTGCAAGGAGAACGCGGAGCGACTTAGGTCGCAGTTCGCGGATGCTGTCAAGTCCCACAATTGAGCGGTATCCGGTCAGCACAGGTCAGCAGTTGGGTCAGCGCAACGACTCTGATAGACTGCTTCGCGCCAGTCTTCCAGATGTGCTCGGATTGAGTCAATTGGGTTTAATGGTGGGCAGTGCAGGACTCGAACCTGCGGCCTCCTGCTTGTAAGGCAGGCGCTCTAACCAGCTGAGCTAACCGCCC